>DSTFC04002__coassemble_581_pt1 | contig 65254 bp, 60 predicted proteins | sample DSTFC04002__metabat2_high_PE_045 | metagenome-assembled genome bin DSTFC04002
AATAAAGTGTGATGGAATTTACCTCTTCACTGGAATTTAAAATTTCAATTTAGCCAGGATTTTCACCATATTCCACTGCTATCATTATATTCTTGTGTTTACAAGAATGCTCCGCAAAAAAATCTTTGTAAACTTGCTACATAATAACGCTTTTCTTTCTATTGACAACTTCATCACCGGGTGATAGAGTAAATACAAACCAGTGAGGAAGAGCAAGTAGCTTCGCAGGACGTTTTACAGAGAGCCGCAGGCGGTGGGAGTGCGGCAGGACGGACGCGAAGGGAATGGGCTTCTGAGGGCGAGTTGAAAGGATAAGTAGGCGAGCCGGAGAGGGAAACTCCGTTATCAAAGAAAGCATATGATGGTATGCGTGAGTGGACGCGGGATGCCGCGTCAAGCCGGGTGGCACCGCAGGAGTAATGTCAGATTGACAGGCTCTTGTCCCTGCAGATGATTTTGTGAGGGACAGGGGCTTTTTTTGATGTCAGCCGGTCCTTCCAGCAGAATGGAAAAGGAGAGAATGACGATGAAACTTGAGAACTATGAAGTACATCTGCCGAATTATTCCATCGGCGATAGGATTTATGAGAAGATCGGACCGGTATGCGAATCTTATGGAAAAAAGGTACTGGTGATCGGCGGCAAAAAAGCGCTGGACGCCGCCTTTGACAAGATCAGCCGTTACGTGGAACAGACGAAGCTGACGATTATCGGAAAGGAGATTTACGGGGAAAACTGTACTTACGCGACCGTGGAAAAACTGCGCGCCCTGCCGCTGTACCAGGAAGCGGACATGGTGTTCGGCGTGGGAGGAGGGAAAGCGCTGGATACCGTCAAATGTCTGTGCATCACCGATGACAAGCCGGTTTTTGCCTTCCCCACCATTGCTTCCAACTGTTCCGCCTGTACTTCGGTATCCATCATGTATAACGAGGACGGCACGTTTTTAAAACCCCACTTTTTTATCCGGCCGGTGATGCATTCCTTCATCGATACAGAAATCATTGCAAAAGCGCCGGCGCAGTATATGTGGGCCGGTATCGGCGATACGTATGCCAAATACTATGAAGCCACGATTTCATCCAGGGATGAGCGGCTGGAGCATTTTACAGCCCTGGGGGTGGATATCAGCCGTATGTGCTGTGAGCCGCTGCTGGTCTATGGCCCGAAGGCGCTGGAAGATCATAAAAAGGGCCTGTGCACCTACGATGTGGAGCAGGTGGTGCTGGCCATCGTGGTGACGACGGGAATCGCCTCCATCTTTCTGACCAAAGATTATACGCCGGATTATAACAGCGGCCTGGCCCATGCCATTTTCTATGCCATGACGGCTTATCCGGTGATTGAGGAGCGCCACCTGCATGGAGAAGTGGTAGGTTTCGGCATTCTGCTGGCGCTGCTGGCAGACGGACAGGAAGAGGAATTTGAAAAAATATATCAGCTGAATAAAAAAGTCGGACTTCCGGTCAGACTGGAGGATATCGAGGTCACCAAAGCGCAGTGGGAGGAATGTAAAAAAAGGATTCCGGATATGTCCGATGTGGCTCATTATCCTTACAAAGTAACGGAAAAAATGCTGACAGACGCCATGAACAGGCTCAGAGAGAGGGTGAAAGAAGATGAAAAAACGAAGTAATCAAGCAGCAGTGATCCTGGGAGTATCTTTCGTATGGTTTACTACGCATTTTGGCGGCGGATTCGCTTCCGGCGCCCAGATCTACAGTTATTTTGTGCGTTTCGGGATCTGGTGTTTGATCATGCCTGTTCTGGCTATGATCTACAATGCGGTATTTTTTGCCTACAGTCTGCGTTTTGCCAGAAAGCATGAGGTATATGATTACCGTTCCTATAATAATGCGTTTTACGGAAGATTTGCACCTGTCTTTTCCAATCTTTTTGAAGTGCTCTATATCTGTGTCATGTGTGTGGCGCCGGCGGTGGCCTTTGCCACAGGAGGAGCTACGCTGAGCGCTCTGACGGGACTGCCGTATCTTCTGTGCACTTTTCTGATTGGGATCTTTATCTTCGTGGTGGCGATCTTCGGTACGGATCTGGTGCGCAAAGTGGCTTCGGTGCTGTCTGTCTGCATCATCGCCGGACTGCTGATCGTATACATCCCCAATATTATTTCCGGCTTTTCGGGAATCCGGGACGCCGCATCCGATATGACACAGGCAAAGCTGCCTCTGGGAGACGCGCTGTATTCCGCTTTTCTCTATGGCACTTTCCAACTGTCCAATATCGCTGTCTTTGTCCAGCATGCCAGATCCTTTGAAAAACCGGCGGATGCCGTAAAGAGCATGGGCGCGGGGGTTGTGGTGAATGCGCTGATGATGGTGATGGTGGTATTGGGCTTGATGACCGTATATACCAATCCGGAAGCTGCCGCTGCGGAAGTCCCGACGCTGTTTATGGTGCAAAACGGCGTGGGCGCTTCTTTCATGACGCCGCTGATCTCCATTCTGATCATTCTGGGAGCGGTATCCACAGCCGTCAATATGGTGGCGGCTATGGTAAAACGGATCTGCAGGGAGCAGCCGGTTCGTCCGGAGGGCAGATTTTCCGTGTCGAAAAAGGAAATGGCAGCGGCGCTGATCTGCTGTATGGCGGATTTTGGCATCGCCCAGTTCGGCCTTCTGACGCTGGTTCAAAAAGCGTACAGTTTCCTTGCTTATCTGGCGATTCCGGTGATTCTGATTCCCTATATTGTGCATATGATTGTGACGCGGTTTGATACAAAAAAGAATTGAATTATTGTGGAAATTACATAAATAGCTTGAAATGATTCATCATTTTTAGTAGAATATAACCATACTAATATTTGGGAGGTATTTTTATGGACGTTTACAGAACAGACCGAATCAGAAACGTTGTCCTGCTGGGGCATGGAGGCGCAGGAAAGACAACTTTGGTAGAAGCTATGGCCTACCTGTCCGGTATGACAAGCCGTCTGGGAAAAGTGTCCGACGGCAATACGGTCAGTGATTTTGATAAAGAAGAGATAAAACGCCAGTTTTCCATTTCCACCTCTGTTGTTCCCATCCAGTGGAATGATATGAAGATCAATATTCTGGATACGCCGGGATTCTTTGACTTCGTAGGCGAGGCAGAAGAAGCGGCAGCGGCAGCGGACGCGGCGGTGATCGTAGTATCCGGAAAATCCGGTGTGCAGGTGGGAACACAGAAAGCATGGGATCTGTGCGAAAAATATAAACTTCCCCGCATGATTTTCGTTACAGAGATGGACATCGATAATGTCAGCTATCGTAAGGTTGTGGAAGACCTGATCGAACTGTACGGCAAAAAAGTAGCTCCTCTTCATATGCCCATTCGTGAGAATGAGAAGTTTGTCGGCTACATTAATATTCTGAAAAACAAAGGACGCCGTTATACGGATAAAGATAAAAAAGTAGAATGTGAAATTCCAGAGTATTCCAAAGAGTATCTGGACAAATACAGAGAGAGTCTTCTGGAGTCTGTGGCGGAAACCAGTGAGGAGTTCATGGACCGGTATTTCGCAGGGGAGGAATTCTCCGTTGCCGAGATGCTGGCGGCGCTGGCCATCAACGTTCACGAGGGAAGCTTCGTTCCTGTGTGTATGGGATCTCCCATTAACCTGCAGGGCGTTTCCAACCTGCTGAACGATATCTGCGGATACTTCCCAAGTCCTGACGAGAGAGAGCGCGCCGGTATTCTTAAATCCACCAGCGAGATTTATCAGGCCAATTATGATTTTACTAAAGCAAAGACAGCGACGGTATTCAAGACCATGGTGGATCCTTTTATCGGAAAATATTCTCTGATCAAGGTATGTTCCGGCGTCATCAAATCCAACGATACCATGCTGGATGTGGATACGGATTCCGAGGAAAAACTGAACAAACTGTATGTGATGGTGGGCAACAAACCGGTGGAAGTTCCGGAACTTCATGCGGGAGACATCGGGGCCATTGCAAAACTGAACGCCAAGACCGGCGATTCCCTGGCTACCAAGGCGGTTCCCGTTATGTACGGCAAGCCGGAGATTTCCGTTCCTTATACATACAAGAGATACAAAGCGGTGAATAAAGGAGATGTGGATAAGATTTCCCAGGCTCTTTCCAGAATGATGCAGGAAGATCTGACCATCCGTCTGGAGAACGATACGCTGAATCATCAGACACTGCTTTACGGAATGGGCGATCAGCATCTGGATATCATCGTCAGCAAACTGAAGGAACGTTATAAAGTGGATATCGAGCTTTCCAAACCGAAGGTTGCGTTCCGGGAGACCATCCGTAAATCCTCCGATGTGGAAGGAAAATATAAGAAACAGTCCGGCGGTCACGGCCAGTACGGTCACGTAAAGATGAAATTCGAGCCCTCCGGCGATCTGTCTGAGCCTTACGTATTTGAGCAGATCGTGGTAGGCGGAGCCGTACCGAAGAATTACTTCCCGGCTGTGGAAAAAGGTCTGCAGGAGTCTGTGCTGAAGGGCCCGCTGGCCGCTTATCCGGTTGTCGGCGTGAAAGCGACTCTTTACGATGGATCTTACCATCCGGTGGATTCCTCTGAGATGGCTTTCAAGATGGCGACGATCATGGCCTTCAAGAAAGGATTCATGGAGGCGTCTCCGGTACTTCTGGAGCCCATCGTGACCATGAAGGTTACGGTTCCGGACAAATATACCGGCGACGTCATGGGTGATCTGAATAAGAGAAGAGGCCGTGTGCTGGGTATGAATCCGGATGCCAACGGCAATCAGGTGATCGAGGCCGATGTGCCCACACTGGAAATTTACGGTTATTCCACTGTACTGCGTTCCATGACCGGAGGCAGCGGTGATTTCTCCTATGAGTTTGCACGCTACGAACAGGCGCCAAACGAGGTGCAGGAAAGAGAGATTGCTTCCCGGGCGAAGGAACTGGAAGACGGAGAAGAATAAAAGATACAAAACAGCTTCGGAAAAAGGATTCCGGAGCTGTTTTTTTGGGCAATACTGTGATATAATTCTTAAATACGTGAAAAAACAGTAACCAAAAGAAAGGTGTATCCCATGAAACGAAGTAAAAAAGGAAAAATTCTGGCCGTAATCGCTGTGTTGATACTGGCAGGGCTCTATTATTACGTGACGCTGCCGGCCATCAATATCCATTCCAGCGGATTCTGGGCATTTCTCATTGCGCTGCTGGCAGTGATTCTGGCGTATGTGGCTTTTCGGGGAACCAGACTGCATTCCGTAAATGATCTGCGGGACTTAAAAGAGCTGGGAAGACGGAAAGTGATCAAGGTTCTGCTGGGCCTGATCGGCATCCTGGTGCTGATCCTGGCGGTGGGTACAGTGCTGTCCTCTCCCATCGTCAATGCGAAAAAGTACCAGCAGCTGCTGGAACCAAAGACAGGGGATTTTGCGGAGGACATCGATGAGATCGCCCTGAACAATATCCCTTTGCTGGACAAGGATTCGGCGGAACTTTTGGGGAACCGGAAGATGGGCAGTATGGTAGATATGGTGTCACAGTTTGAGGTGAGTTCCCTGTATTCCCAGATCAACTATCAGGGAAGACCGGTGCGGGTGACGCCCCTTGTCTATGCCAGCCCCATCAAATGGCTGACTAACCAGAGTCAGGGTATTCCGGCTTATATCACCATCGATATGGCCACACAGAATACGGAACTGGTGAAACTTTCCGAAGGGATTAAGTATTCTCAGTCAGAGTATCTGAACCGAAATATTTACCGCCATCTGCGTTTCCGGTATCCTACGTATATGTTTGACCAGCTCAGTTTTGAAATCGATGACGAGGGCGTTCCCTACTGGATCTGCCCGGTAAAAGAATTTACCATCGGCCTGTTCGGCGGTCAGACCATCGGAAAAGTGGTTCTGTGCAACGCCATCACCGGAGAATGTGAATCCATGCCGGTGGAGGAATGCCCCACCTGGGTGGACCGGGTTTATCCGGCGGATCTTCTGATCGAGCTTTATAACTATCACGGAACGCTGATCAACGGTTTCTTTAACAGTATCCTGGGACAAAAGGGATGCTTGAAGACTACGGACGGTTTTAACTATATCGCCCAGGATGATGACGTATGGGTATATACCGGGGTCACCTCCGTCAGCGGAGACCGTTCCAACGTGGGATTTGTGCTGATGAATCAGAGAACCAGTGAGACCAGATATTACGAAGTGGCCGGGGCGGAGGAGTATTCCGCCATGGCTTCCGCAGAAGGGCAGGTGCAGAATCTGGGATATAAGGCGGCTTTTCCGCTGCTTTTGAATATTTCCGGAGATCCCACTTATTTTATCGCGCTGAAAGATAATGCCGGGCTGGTGAAAAAGTATGCTATGGTTAACGTGCAGAAATATCAGAATGTGGCCATCGGGGATACCGTGGAAGAGTGCCGGGAGACCTATATCGATCTGATGCAGACATCGGGAGGAGGATTTGAAAACGCGGACAGCCAGACGGAGACGGCCCAAGGCGCGGTTCATCGCATTGCCCAGGGCGTCATCGACGGCAATACCCATTTCTATCTGATGCTGGAGAATAGCGATCTCATTTTCGACGTTCCTTTGGTGGATTATCCGGAGGTTCTTAAAGTGGAAGAGGGAGATCGGATTACGGTGGAATATCTGCCGGGAGATCCGCTGTGCACCGTCAGATCACTTGACAAAACGGCGCTGACCCAGTAGAATTGATGAAAGAGAAAAGCAGCGCCCCCATGCCGTGAGGTGTGGGGGCGCTGATATGATGAGAAAGCCGGAAACGGATCATATATTTTAGGAGGAAGAAAAATGAGCGCACCTTACAATCACCGAGCGATCGAAGAGAAATGGCGCAAGAACTGGGAAAAACACCCGGTGAATGTGAATGATGGAAAGAAACCGAAATATTACTGTCTGGACATGTTTCCCTATCCTTCCGGAAACGGCCTGCATGTGGGCCACTGGAGAGGTTATGTGATCTCAGATGTATGGAGCCGCTATAAAATGCTGCAGGGCTATTACCTGATTCATCCCATGGGATGGGATGCTTTCGGTCTCCCGGCGGAAAACTATGCCATCAAGATGGGCGTTCATCCGGCCAAATCGACGGCAGAGAACGTGGCCAATATCAAAAAGCAGATCAATGATATCGCGGCTATCTATGACTGGGATATGGAAGTGAACACCACAGATCCGAATTTCTATAAATGGACCCAGTGGATTTTTGTCAAAATGTTTAAAGAGGGACTGGCCTATGAAAAGGAGTTCCCCATTAACTGGTGTCCTTCCTGTAAAACCGGACTGGCCAACGAAGAAGTGGTCAACGGAAAATGTGAGCGCTGCGGCGCCGAGGTAACCAAGAAAAATCTGCGTCAGTGGATGCTGAAGATCACCAAATATGCAGACCGTCTGCTGAATGATCTGGACAAACTGGACTGGCCGGAGAAGGTAAAGAAGATGCAGTCCGACTGGATCGGCAAATCCTACGGCGCGGAAGTGGATTTCCCCGTGGATGGAAGACAGGAGAAGATCACCGTTTATACCACCAGACCGGATACCCTTTATGGCGCAACCTTCATGGTTCTGGCTCCGGAACATCCGCTGGCGGCTTCTCTGGCCACGCCGGAGACGAAAGAGGCGGTGGATCGTTATATCTATGAGTCCTCCATGAAATCCAATGTGGACCGTCTGCAGGACAAGGAAAAAACCGGCGTATTCACCGGAAGCTATGCCATCAATCCTTTGAATGGCGCAAAGACGCCGATCTGGCTGTCCGACTACGTGCTGGCCGATTACGGTACGGGAGCCATCATGTGCGTACCGGCTCATGACGACCGCGACTTTGAGTTTGCGAAGAAATTCGATATCCCGATCATCCAGGTCATCGCCAAAGACGGAAAAGAAATTGAAAATATGACCGAGGCGTACACGGAGGCTTCCGGCACCATGATCAATTCCGGAGAGTGGAACGGCATGGAATCCGCCGTGCTGAAAAAAGAAGCGCCTCACATGATAGAAGAGAGAGGCATCGGAAAAGCTACGGTAAACTTCAAGCTGAGAGACTGGGTCTTCTCCAGACAGCGTTACTGGGGCGAGCCTATCCCCATCATCCACTGTCCGAAATGCGGCAATGTGCCGGTGCCGGAGGAGGAACTTCCGTTGCGCCTTCCGGATGTGGAGTCCTATGAACCAACCGGAACGGGCGAATCCCCGCTGGCTGCCATCGAGGAATGGGTGAACTGTAAATGCCCCGTCTGCGGCGCGGATGCAAAAAGGGAGACCAACACCATGCCCCAGTGGGCAGGCTCTTCCTGGTATTTCCTTCGTTACGTGGATAACAAGAACGACAAAGAACTGGTGTCCAAAGAAAAAGCCCATCAGTACCTGCCGGTGGATATGTATATCGGCGGCGTGGAGCATGCGGTTCTTCATCTGCTTTATTCCAGGTTTTATACGAAATTCCTGTATGATATCGGCGTGGTGGATTTCGAAGAGCCCTTTACCAAGCTGTTTAACCAGGGCATGATCACCGGAAAGAACGGGATCAAGATGAGCAAGTCCAAAGGGAATGTGGTATCTCCCGATGATCTGGTGCGGGATTACGGCTGTGATTCTCTGCGTATGTACGAGCTTTTCGTGGGACCGCCGGAACTGGATGCGGAGTGGGACGACCGCGGTATCGACGGCGTATACCGTTTCCTGAACCGTTTCTGGAAACTGGCTATGGACAGCAAGGATGCAGGTGCGGCGGAAACCAAAGAAATGGTGAAACTGCGTCACAAACTGGTATTCGATATCACCCAGCGTCTGGAAAGCTTCAGCCTGAATACGGTCATTTCCGGATTTATGGAATACAACAACAAACTGATTGACCTGGCGAAAAAGACCGGAGGAATCGACAAAGAGACCATGGAAACCTTTATCATCCTTCTGGCTCCCTTCGCTCCCCATATTGCCGAAGAACTGTGGGAGGCTTACGGCCATGAAACATCTGTATTTGAAAACAGATGGCCCGAACACGATGAGGAAGCCATGAAAGACGACGAGGTGGAGATTCCGGTACAGATCAATGGAAAAACCAGAGGAGTGGTATCTGTTCCCGCCGATGTTTCCAAAGAGGATGCCATCGCAGCCGGCAAGGAGGCGGTCGCAGACAAACTGACCGGAAACGTGGTCAAGGAAATTTATGTTCCGGGAAAGATTCTCAACTTTGTAATGAAATAAAAAAAGGCCATACTGATTTTCCTTTCTTTGAAAATCAGTATGGCTGTTTTTATGACGTCATGTGATAGTAATGAGCGTAGATACCGTTCTTTTCCATCAGTTCCTGATGATTTCCACGCTCGGCGATGCCGTTGTCCGCCACGACCAGGATCTCGTCCGCACCGCGGATGGTGGAGAGGCGGTGAGCGATGGTGATGGTGGTACGGTTTTTCGCCAGCGCGTCCAGGCTCATCTGAATCCAGTGTTCGCTTTCATTGTCCAGCGCGCTGGTTGCCTCGTCCAGAATCAGTACGGGCGGATTTTTCAGGAAAACGCGGGCGATGGCAATGCGCTGTTTCTGGCCGCCGGAGAGGCGGGCGCCGCGTTCACCCACGTAGGTGTCGTATCCGTCGGGCAAAGATTCGATAAAATCGTGGATGTTGGCTTTTTTTGCCGCGCTGACGATCTCCTCCATGGAAGCTTCTGGTTTTCCGTAGGCGATGTTTTCCCGGATGGAGCCGCAGAACAGGTAGACCTCCTGCTGTACGATGCCGATCTGGCTGCGCAGGGATTTCAGCGTCAGGCCGCGGACATCCTTTCCGTCGATGGTGACTTTTCCTCCCGTGACGTCATAGAAACGGGGCAGAAGAGAGCAGATGGTGGTTTTTCCGCTCCCGGAGGGCCCTACCAGGGCCACAGATTTTCCGGCTTCGATCTGAAAAGAGACGTCGGACAGCACCGGGGTATCATCATCGCTGTAATGAAAAGAGACATGGTCATAGCAGACGGTTCCCTTTACCTGTTCCAGAGGCCGGGCATTCGGCGCGTCCAGGATCTCCGGAGCTGTTTCCATAACCGATACGAAACGTTTAAAGCCGGAAAGTCCCTTTTGCATCATCTCTGTCAGTTCCACCAGGATCTGTATGGGGCTGATAAAGATGCCGATATAGAGGGCATACATGGCCAGATCCGCCGGCTCCATAAGACCGGAGGCGATGAGATATCCGCCATACACCAGGGTGACCAGATACATCAGACCCTGGAAAAAGGTGTTGCCGCCCTGGAAATTTCCCATGCACCGGTAATTATCATTCTTGGACAGAAGAAAGGCATGGTTGCTTTTCTCAAATTTATGGCGTTCCACGTCTTCGTTGGCAAAGGACTGGACGACACGGATGCCGGCCAGCGTGTCCTGGAGACTGGCGTTGACATCGCCGATTTTTTTGCGGTTTTCCATGAACGTTTCCTGCATCCGCCTGTTCTGCCGTCCGGAAAAGAAGATCATGCAGAGCACCAGCAGAGCCAGTACGATGGCAAGACGCCAGTTGATCAGGAACAAAAAGACGAAGGAACCGACGATTTTCACCAGGGAGATAAACAGGTTCTCCGGCCCGTGATGGGCGAATTCCGAAATGTCAAACAGGTCGGAGACCAGCTTGCTCATCATCTGACCGGAATTATTCTGATCGTAATAAGAAAAAGAAAGCTTTTCATAATGATCGAACAGCTGCTGGCGCATATCCCGTTCCATGTTGGCTCCCATTATGTGGCCCTGATAGCTGACGTAATATTTACACAGGCTCTGGGCGGCGTACATGATCAAAAGAAGGAGGGCGATGGGGGGCAGCGCTTTTAAGATCGCATTGCCATCCCGGGTAAAAAGGGTAGCCGTCAGCGTCCTTAAAATCTGCGGGTAGGCCAGATCCACCAGACTGATCAGCGTCGCGCAGATCAGGTCCAGGAAGAATACGGTTTTATACGGTCCGTAATAGCGAATAAATTTTTTCAGTGTCTGCATAATGTTTCCCCTTGCTTTTTGTGGTATGATAATTTCAGGGACCGGATTGGTTCGGTCCGGTATCATCATACCACAAAATTTGCCGGGAGGGAATCATTTGAAAAAAGTGGGAATCGTCTGCTGCTCCAACGGGCAGACACAGGATACAAAACCGGTGCTTGAACGGCTGCAGTCTCTGCTGCTGCAGATGGACGTCACACCGGTATACAGCGATTATATTTACAGCCGGGATTCTGTCTTCAGCGGGAGCGCAAAAGAGAGAGCCGGGGCTTTGATGGCGTGCTATGAAGAAGAGGATATCGAGGAGATCTTTGATATCTCAGGCGGCGATATCGCCAATGAGATATTGCCGTTTCTGGACTTTTCCATCATCCAGGCTCACCCGAAGCGTTTCTGGGGGTACAGTGACCTGACCACGGTACTCAATGGTATTTATGCCAAAACAGGTGTTTCCGGCGTGCTGTATCAGGTGAAGAATCTGGCGCGCTGCCAGGAGAAGAAAAGGGCAGAAGAGTTTGAGCAGGCATTATTCGGACAGGATAGCAGGCTGTTTTCCCCAAAATGTCGTTTCATACAGGGAGAAGAGCTGAAAGGAATTGCCGTGGGCGGCAATATCCGCTGCCTGCTGAAGCTGGCAGGGACGCCTTACTGGCCGGATATGCGCGGAAAAGTACTGGTGCTGGAAGCTTTAAGCGGCGGGACGCCTCAGATCGTCACTTATCTGAATCAGCTGCAGCAGATGGGAGTGTTCGACCAGGTACAGGGAATTCTCCTGGGAACCTTCACACAACTGGACCGGGAGGAACCGCATCTTCTGGCGGAAGATCTGGTGCGGCGCTGCGGCGGGGAACGTATTGCACTGGCCAGAACCGATGAAATCGGCCATGGATATGACGCCCGGGCGATACAGATCGGACAAAAGATCCGGATCAGACGGTGATCCGGTAAAAAAGACATGTGCACAGCGTTTAAACTGGTACATGTCTTTTTATTATCTGCGCGTTTTGCGCCGCAGGGAACGTTTTTTCTTTTCACGGTGCTGTTTGCGCATATTACTGAAGGTCGTTTCCACCCATTCCACGAACCGGCAGGTGTAGCGAAGTACCGGCTCGGTGGCCAGAGCAAAGACACCCAGCAGCATACCGCATTTCAGAGAGACGCTGGTGATGGCGAACAGACCGGGGATAAAACAGATACACAGCAGCATACCGGCGATGACGCCCAGGAAGACGGTCCAGCGCAGCGCATTCATGGGTCGGCTCACCCGGTAGAGAATCATGAAACCTACCACGGCCAGAAGCAGGGTGGCCGCTGTGGAAATATCCGTGGGATCCACTTCAAATACCTGGCCGAAGACGACGATGGCGCCCACGATCACAAAGTCCGTCAGGCCGGCCGGCAGGGCGGTCAGCAGCACATTGGTGATAAAATGTCCCTTGATGATGTTCTTATTGGGCTCCAGCGCCAGCAGAAATCCCGGCACGCCGATGGTGAACATACTGATCAGCGAAATCTGTGACGGCTCCAGGGGATATTCGATCATGAAGGAGATGGAAAACAGAGCCATCAGGAAGGAAAAGATATTTTTTACCAGGAACAGACTTCCGGAACGCTGCAGGTTGTTGACCACCCGTCTTCCTTCCAGGACCACGGAAGGCATGCAGGCGAAATTGGATTCCAGCAGAACCAGCTGAGAGGCCTGGGCGGCGGCGTCGCTGCCGCTGGCCATGGCCACGCTGCAGTCTGCGTCTTTTAATGCCAGGACGTCGTTTACACCGTCGCCGGTCATGGCTACGGTTTTGCCCTGGGCTTTCAGCGCTTTTACAAACTGCCGTTTCTGATTGGGAGTCACTCTGCCGAATACGGCGTACTTTTGTACTGCCAATGCGATATCCTGTTCCGTCTTGAGAGTAGAAGCGTCCACATAGCTTGCAGCGTTTCGGATCCCCGCCTCCTGTGCTACCTTGGAGACGGTGACAGGATTGTCACCGGATATTACTTTGATTTCCACCCCCTGTTCCGCAAAGTACCGGAAGGTGGCCGGCGCTTCTTTCCGGATGGGGTTGGAAAGAAGGACGAGACAGTAAGGCGTCACAGCCTGCTGCAGTTCCTTTCCATCCGCCATGCCGTGATATCTGCCGAATACCAGCACGCGGTAACCTTCCCGGCCGTAGGATTCGATCAGCTCCTTATGTGTTTCGTAGTCGGAACGCAGGACAAATTCCGGAGCGCCGATGACATAGGAGGCGCCGTTAAAGGAAGCGCTGCTGTATTTGTAGGCGGAGGAAAAGGAGGTGATGGAGTCTGCTTTTCTTCCGGAATTATTTTTGAAATAGTTTTTCATGGCGGCCATGGTGATATTATCTTTGGACATGGCGTTGACAAAATCACCCAGCAGCGTTTCCAACGTCACGGTCTCCTGGCTTTCCTCAAAACTGTCCAGGGGAATCATATCGTTGACCTGCATAGTGTTTTCTGTGATGGTACCGGTTTTATCCACACACAGAACGTTGACCCGGGCAAGTGTTTCGATACACTTCATGTCGTGTACCAGAACTTTTTTGCCAGCCAGACGGATGACGCTGACAGCCAAGGCCACGCTGGATAAAAGATATAGACCCTCCGGGATCATGCCGATGATGGCTGCTACCATGGAGGTGACGGCAGTCTGCAGGCTGGCTTTGGCAAAGACAAGCTGCTGGGCCACCAGCATCAGACCGATGGGGATGATGATGATGCCCACTGCCAGCACCAGGGTGTTCAGAGAGCGGATCATCTCTGACTGTTCCCCTTCCTTGACAGCTTTCGCTTCCAGAGTCAGTTTGGAAACATAGGAATCGGCCCCCACTTTATCCAGACGGGCCAGACATTCTCCCGAGACGATAAAACTTCCGGAGAGAAGAGGATCCTCTGCCTTTTTTGTGATCTCATCGGATTCACCGGTGATCAGCGATTCGTTGACCTGTACTTCACCGCTGACTACAAAGGCGTCTGCCGGGATCTGGTTGCCGGCCTGGAAGATGACCAGATCATCCAGTACCAGTTGATCGGCGGGGATGACCGTCTCCTTTCCGTCGCGAAGTACCGTGGCTTTGGGCGCGTTGAGCACGCTTAATTTATCCAGTGTGTTTTTGGAGCGGATCTCCTGAATGATACCGATAAGCGTGTTGCCGATGATGATGGGCAAAAAGGTAAGATCCCGGAAGGATCCCACCAGAATCAGCAGCACCGCGATGATGGCAAAAACCAGGTTGAAGTATGTCAAAAGGTTGCTTCTGACGATCTCCCGGACCGTTTTGGAAGGAGGATCCACCGGCGTATTGGCCCAGCCGTTTTCGATACGCTGTGTCACCTGGGCTGCGCTCAGGCCGGTTTTGGGATCTGCCTGGATCCGGTCAAGGGGTTTGCGCTGATGGGATATCGGCTGTTCTGTTTGTTGTTTTTTCAGTTGAATCATAGATACCTACTTTCTTTCATCTGCCGGGGAAATGGAGGAGATGTCCGGTTCAATCAGCAAAGAGTAATTGGTGTGATAAATGACAAATCCTGGTTTTCCGCCTTTTGGCTTTTTAAGGTTTTTGCGCTGGGTATAGTCGATTTCCACTTTGGGAGCGCTGCGTCCTTTGGAATAGTAGGCAGCCAGCCGTCCAGCTTCCTCGAAGGTTTTATCCGGCAGCTCTTCTCCATTGGCCTTGACGATCACATGGGAGCCTGGCTGGCCTTTGGCGTGAAACCACCAGTCGCTGCCGGAAGCCAGTTTAAAGGTTAGTTCCTCATTTTGAAAATTATTTTTTCCCACGTACATATGGTAGCCGTCGCCGGACAAATAATGCAGGGGTTTAGAAGCGATCTTTTTCTTTTTTGGAGAACCGGTGTTCCGGTATCGGATATATCCGGACTGGGTCAGTTCTTCCTTGATCTGGGATAAGTCATCCTCAGACATGGCAAGATCCAGAGCCATGGCGACAGACTCCAGATGCTGGGCTTCTTCCACCGTCTCCTGCAAAAGCACGCTTAAGGCTTCTTCCGTCCGCTTCAGCTTGTTATAGCGGTCAAAATACTTCTTCGCATTTTCGGACGGAGTCAGGGTAGGATCCAGAGGAACGGTCGTCATCTCATTGGTATAATAATTCAGCGCTTCGAAAGATCTGCAGTTCGGCTTTAGATTGTATCCGTAGGTATTGATCAACTCGCCGTAAATGCGGTACTTTTCTTTTTTCTGCGTATCTTTCAGCTGCTTTTCCTGAAGAATCCGCTTTTTATTGGTCCGATCCAGCGCCGTCTGAACGATGCGCCGCAGATCTGCGGATTTTTGATGAATCCTGGTAAGAATGTTTTTTTCTGCATAATAGGACTCCAGCATGGCGCTGACCGAATCATATGTAACACGGTTCAGATCCCGGTACATGACAAGGGGAAAACTGGCGTATTCCGCCGGTTCCTGATCCCGGTAAAAGATGCCGGGGGAGAAAGCGCCGGAGGAAACATCCTCCATCAGACGGGAAAAGGTGTGGTACAGGTGTTCCTTTTCGATTTCAGACAGAGCATCCGTGGGGGAACCTCCGTCCAAGGAAGCCCGGGCGCACAGTTCCTCTCCCATCAGCGGGCTGATGCCGGTCAAAGAAAGATACAGCGCCTTTGAAAGAGGCAGCGGACGGGCCAGCACCTTTTCCATAAATTCCGGACGTGTGATGGCAAAAGGATCCAGTTTTTCCTGGGTATGAGGGATAAAATATTGGCGTCCGGGAAGAACTTCCCGCACAGAACTCATATGAGAGGATACGTGTTTGATACTGTCGATGATGGCGTCGTTCTCATCGCAGAAAATGATATTGCTGTGTTTGCCCATGATTTCAACGATCAGATATTTCCGGCAAAGATCGCCCATTTCGTTGAGGTGCTCCAGTTCGATGCGGATGATACGTTCCAGGCCGGGCTGGGTGATCGCAGTGATTTTTCCGCTTCCGATGTGTTTGCGCAGCAGCATACAGAAATTGGGGGCGGTCAGGGGGCTTGGTTTATTGGCCTGTGTCAGATAGATCAGCGGCAGAGAAGCGCTGGCGCTGATAAAAAGACGATACTGATTCTTCTGATTTTTTACGGTAATCAGCAGTTCGTCATTCTCCGGCTGGGCGATCTTATTGATCTTTCCGCCGGTGATAGTTCGGTTTAATTCCGTTACGATATTTGCTATGGTTATGCCGTCAAATGCCATAATAATTCTCCTCTTTTCATATGAATTCATTATAACAGAAAAAAATAATTTGACTAGGGTTTTATAATGAATTATAATAAATTTGTATGTTCAGGCAGCACCTGCCGGAATATAACAGAATTGTAAAGAAATGAGAAAAGCAGCATGATGAAGAGTATGACAGGATACGGCCGTTCTGAGTTTCAGAATGACCTTTATAAGTTTACCGTGGAAATGAAATCGGTAAATCACAGATATCTGGATTTTAATTTCAAGATTCCCAAAAAGCTGGGGGCGCTGGAGAGCGGGATCCGCAGCGTGCTGAAGGAATACATTCAGCGCGGAAAGATCGATGTCTTTATTACCTATGAAAATTACACACAGGAACGGATTAATCTGAAATATAATCACGATCTTGCGGGACAGTATCTGACCTGTCTGCGGCAGATAGAAAAAGAATTTGCCCTGCCAAATGACGTTACCGCGTCGGTTCTCTCCCGTTTCCCGGAAGTGTTCACCATGGAAGAGCAGCCGGCGGACGAGGAGGAACTCTGGGAGGGGCTAAAACCGGTTCTGCGTCAGGCAGCGCAGTCTTTCGTAAATTCCCGGGAGCGGGAAGGGGAAGCATTGCAAAGAGATCTTTTGGAGAAGCTGGACGCCATGTACGCAAAAGTACTGGAGGTGGAAAAGCGCTCTCCGGAAATCACCAGGGAATACCGGGAAAAGCTGGAAAAGAAAATGAAAGAACTGCTGGAGGATACGCAGATCGAAGAGTCGCGGATCGCGGCGGAGGTGATTCTTTTCGCGGATAAAATCTGTACGGATGAGGAGACGGTACGTCTGAAAAGCCATATTGACACCATGAAACATGTGCTGCAGGACGGCGAAGGGATCGGACGTAAGCTGGATTTTATCGCGCAGGAAATGAATCGCGAGGCGAATACCATTTTAGCTAAGGCCAATGACATCGCGACTTCCAATGTAGCCATCGATCTGAAGACGGAGATCGAAAAAGTCAGGGAACAGATTCAGAATATAGAATAGGCGGGACAGTTATTTGGCAAGATTGATTAATATCGGTTTTGGGAATGTGATAAATGCGGAAAAGATCGTGGCTGTGGTGAATCCGGATGCGGCTCCGGTGAAGCGTCTGATGCAGAGCGCCAAGGAGGCGGGAACCAGTATCGATGCGACCCAGGGGCGCCGGACGAAATCGGTGATTGTCACAGAAGACAGTTACGTGGTGCTTTCCGCGCTGCAGGCGGAGACCATCAGCCGGCGTGTCAATGCAGGCTGGTCAGGAGAAGAAAAAGGGGATAACTATGAACCGTAGAGGATTGCTGGTGGTGGTATCCGGTTTTTCCGGATCTGGAAAAGGGACGCTGATGAAACTTTTGATGGAAAAGTATGACAATTACAGTCTTTCCATCTCTGCGACAACGCGCAGTCCCAGACCGGGCGAGCGGGACGGACTGGAGTATTTTTTTAAAACGCAGGAAGAGTTTCTGCAGATGATCCGCGAGGACGCCTTTATCGAATACGCCCGTTATGTGGATAATTATTACGGGACGCCGAAAGTTTACGTGGAAAAACAGCTGGACGCGGGAAAAGATGTGATCCTGGAGATCGAAATGCAGGGGGCGCTTAAAGTAAAGGAAAAAATGCCGCAGACGCTTTTGATCTTTGTCACTCCCCCCACAGCGGAAGAGCTGAAAAGACGTCTGGTTTCCCGGGGAACGGAATCAGAAGAGGTTGTGGCGGCGCGTATGGCTCAGGCCAAGGAAGAATCCCGTTTTATGGATTGTTACGATTATATTCTGGTGAATGAGACGAATCAGGAGGAAAGCTGCATGGAGCGGCTTCATGAACTGATCCAAAGCGCTCATCAGGAAACATCCAGAAATGAGGAATTTATAGAGGAAATGAGAGAGCAGTTGAAGAATATTTGAAAGGAGCAGGACAGTAATGATACATCCATCTTATTCAGAACTTATGCAGGCAATCAACAGCGAGCATGACGCCAACGAGGCTCCGCTGGTTAACAGCAGATATTCCATCGTGCTGGCTACCAGCAGACGTGCCAGACAGATTATCGCCGGCGCGGAGCCGATGGTGAAAGCGGCAGGGAAAAAGCCCCTTTCCATCGCTGTGGAAGAAATGTATGAGGGCAAGGTGAAGATCCTTCCGGAAGATGAGACGCCGGAGGAGGAAACAGAAGAGTAACAACAGATCACAGGAGGGCTGCTGCAGACAAGGTTTCATTACCGTGCAGCAGCCTTCTTCTGATATCATTATATAGGAGGAACGGATGCGGATATTGTTTATTTCACTGGGCTGTGACAAAAACCTGGTGGATTCAGAAGAAATGCTGTATCTTCTGCGGGAAAAGGGATATGAGATCACCGATGATGAGGAGAATGCGGACATCATCGTGGTCAATACCTGCTGTTTTATCCATGACGCGAAGGAAGAGAGCATCGATACGATTCTGGAGATGGGGAAATACCGGTTGTCCGGGAAGGTGAAGGCGCTGATCGTCACAGGTTGTCTGGCTCAGCGTTACCGGGAGGAGATTTTAAAGGAAATACCGGAGGTGGACGCTGTGCTGGGAACCGCCAGCTATGATGACATCCTGGAGGCGGTGGAAAAAACGCTGAAGGGGGAAAAGTATCTTTCCTTCCGCCCGACAGACAGGCTGGTGGATACCGGCGGCGGACGGATCATCACCACCGGCGGGGCTTATGAGTATCTGAGAATTGCCGAAGGGTGCGCCAAACACTGTACTTACTGCGTGATTCCAAAGGTTCGCGGCGGATACCGCAGTATTCCCATGGAGAGGCTGCTGGACACGGCCCGGCAGATGGTCGGCGAAGGGGTAAAAGAGCTGATCGTAATCGCTCAGGAAACAACGCTTTACGGTACTGATCTGTACGGGAAAAAGTCTTTGCACATCCTGTTGGAAAAGCTGTGCAGGATTGAAGGACTGGTGTGGATCCGGCTGCTGTACTGTTATCCGGAGGAGATTTATCCCGAACTTGTGGATACCATTGCCCGGGAACCAAAGATCTGTCATTATCTGGATCTGCCTATTCAGCACTGCAGCGATTCCATCTTGAAACGGATGGGAAGAAAAACCACTAAGGCGGATCTGGAACGGATTATTACCGAAATCAGGGAACGGATACCGGATATGGTGATCCGCACCACTTTGATCACCGGTTTTCCCGGAGAGACGAAGGAAGATCACGAGGAACTGATGCAGTTTGTGGCGGATATGGCTTTTGACCGACTCGGCGTGTTCACCTACTCGCCGGAGGAGGATACGCCGGCTGCCGCCATGGAAAATCAGGTGCCGGAGGAGGTTAAGGAGCAGCGAAAGGCAGAACTGATGGAACTGCAGCAGGATATCTCCCTGGAACTGGACCAGGAGCGTATCGGGGAAGAACTGCTGGTTTTTGTGGAGGGAAAGGTGGCGGATGAAAACGCCTATGTGGGAAGAACCTACGCAGACGCTCCCGGCATCGACGGCTATATTTTTGTCAACACCGGGGAAAGTCTGATGACGGGAGATTTCGTCCGTGTAAAAGTGACCGGGGCCCTGGAATATGATTTGATAGGAGAGATTGCAGATGAATACACCGAATAAACTGACCTTGTTTCGTGTGGTCATGATACCCTTTTTTGTCGTCTTTATGCTGGCGCCCATCGGCGGCGCAGCAGCAAAGTGGATTGCTCTGGCGATTTTTATCATCGCCAGTCTGACAGATGCCCTGGACGGATACCTGGCCAGAAGAGATAATCTGATCACTGATTTTGGGAAATTTATGGATCCGCTGGCAGACAAGCTGCTGGTCTGCTCCGCATTGATCTGTCTTGTCGAACTGGATAAAATACCATGCTGGGTGGTAATCATTATTATCGCCCGGGAATTTATCATCAGCGGATTCCGGCTGATCGCAGCGGACAACGGCGTGGTGATCGCAGCCAGTTACTGGGGAAAATTCAAGACGGTTTCTCAGATGGTAATGATTATCCTGCTGATCGCCGATCTGGGAGGCGTTTTCTATACCATCGGACAGATCTTCATCTATCTGTCCATGGCGCTGACGGTGATATCTCTGATCGATTACCTGATAAAAAACAGAAATGTAATTTCACTGCAGAAGTAAAGGAGGAACCGCTGTATGACAGCAGAACTGATCACCGTGGGGACGGAGATCCTCATGGGAAATATCGTCAATACCAACGCGGCCTATCTGTCGGAAATGTGCGCAAGACTGGGGCTTGACGTCTATTATGAGACGACGGTGGGTGACAACGAAAAGAGAATGTATGAGACGATCCGTACCGCGCTGGACCGTTCCGATATCGTCATTCTCTGCGGCGGCCTTGGGCCCACCCAGGATGATATCACCAGAGAGACGACGGCCAGGGTGATGGATCTTGCGCTGACGGAGGATCGTCATACCAGAAAACGGATTGAGAAATACTTTAAAACATTAAGGGGAAAAGATTATAAGATTACGAAAAATAACTGGCGGCAGGCCATGGTACCCCAGGGAGCTATTGTCCTGGACAATGAAAACGGGACGGCTCCCGGTCTGATTGTGGAAAAAAAGGGAAAGACGGCGATCCTTCTTCCCGGGCCGCCGGGAGAGCTGAAACCCATGTTTGAACGCCAGGTAGTTCCCTATCTGGAGAAAAAGCAGTCCCAGGCGATTTGTTCCTGTATGGTGAAAATCTGCGGGATCGGGGAGAGCATGGTGGAGACCATGATTGAGGATCTGATCAGCAGCCAGAAAAATCCCACCATTGCACCTTATGCCAAGGTGGGGGAAGTACATCTGCGGGTGACGGGCTGTGCGTCAGAGGAGAAAAAAGCTTACCGCCTGATCCGGCCAGTGGTAAAGGAATTAAAAAAACGGTTTGGCAGACATATCTACACCACCGATGAGAAAGTGACGCTGGAGGAATCTTTGGTGGCGATGATGGCGAAGAAAAAACTGACGCTGACCTGTGCCGAATCCTGTACCGGCGGCGCCATCTCGGCCAGAATCGTCAATGTACCCGGCGCGTCCGATGTGCTGAAGCAGGGGCTGGTGACATATTCCAACAAGGCCAAACGCCATTATCTGGGAGTGAAAAAAGAAACGCTGAAGTCGGTGGGAGCAGTCAGCCGCCAGACGGCATATGAGATGGCAAAGGGCGGCTGCCGTCAGACTGGCACAGATGCCTGCATTGCCGTGACCGGAATCGCCGGGCCGGGCGGCGGCACCAAAGACAAACCGGTGGGTCTGGTGTATATCGGCTGCTGCGTAAACGGTCACGTGAAAGTGACGGAGAATCATTTTAGCGGCAACCGGGCCAAGATCCGGGAGCAGTCGGTAGTTTCCGCGCTGACGCTGCTGCGCAGCTGTGTATTGAAATACAGCTAGGCCTTCATCATTTTCAGCAGATTCAGTATTTTGTCGATCTGAGCAGTTTCCTCAGGAGATTTGCCGGATTTCATCACATCAATTATCAGATTCATTTCCTCAGGAGTAAAGGACATGCCCTTCTGTCTGGTCTGTTTCATGGCCATCATCAGGAAGGGCATCAGTTCCTGACTGCCTTTCCCGGCGCCCTGGCTGGCCAGGGACTGCAGCATCTGCAGTTTCGCGGTGTCGATGGATGCCAGATTGGGATTGTTGATCCAGTTCTGATTCATGACTCGTAGTTTCCTCCATTTCCTGATACATCTGAAAAATCTCAATGGCTGAAAAGGCCTGCAGCAGACTGTCGATGGTTTCACCGATGGCTCCGCCGGTATACTGGCGGATATCCTGAAGCATCTGCGGCGGGGTGACAGCGGACGGTTCCGCGGAGGCCATTTTCATTTCCTGTTTCGGCTGCCAAAACAGCTGAATCGTCTTTTTAAATTCCATAAATTTAATGAAAACAGACAGCATCTTCTGTTCCCGGAACGGCGTGTAGGGAATGACCGCTTTCATGGCCTGCAGACTGTCGTCACAGATGACCTGATCCAGTGCAGTCATGCGGGGATACGCATTATGGTCCATGAAGGTATGCCCCTTTTTGTTTTTTTAAATCATATGTAGTTTCTCTCCCGGATATGACAGGTGAGAAAAAGCCGTCATATGATACAACAGATACCTGTGAAAGGAGAAAAAAATGCAGAAAGAAAATCATAGACTGATGGTAGAAGGAAACGCCCTTTATGAGATAGATCTGGATTGTGTCAGAAGCAAAAAGGAGCAGGAAGAGAAGAAAAAACGGCCTCAGGGAAAAAACAGTGTGCAGCGGGAAAGACATATTCACTGAAAAAGGACCGGGGAGCAGTTCCCCGGTCCTTTGCAGAAATATGAAATTGTCAGAAACCGCATCCGCCGCAGCAGGCCAGAAGAAGGATCGCGATCAGACAGCTGTTGTCACAGCCGCATCCGCATCCGTAACCATCGCCGGAACGTCCGCCGCCGCCGCAGCAGGAGAGGATCACCAGAAGCCAGATGATGGAACTGCATCCGTTTCCTCCAAATAAACCGACATTGTTGCTGTCACATCCGTTGTCGCATCCGCATCCACAGTTTGTTGCTGCTAAATCACTCATGTTAAATCCTCCAAAATTTGTTTACACTCCATCTTATGTAGCAGGCAGTCAGATTGCTACAGAGAAATAAAAACGGCCTGGGAAAGGTCCTGTTACCGGTTAATGAAAGCGATGAAGGAACGGTAAATATTCAGCTTTCCGTATCCCCATTCCCGGTTGGGATAGTCCTGACCGTTATCCCGAAGGGCTCCGCGGATCAGTATATTTTTGATATCTGTGGTGGAAAAGAGGAAAGCAGGGTTTTGAGAAAGACCCCACTGAATGATCAGCGCGGCGCCGCCGGCTGTGACGGCGGCTGCAGCGCTGGTTCCGGTAAAGGAGGAAAGATAATCTGCAGCGCCAAAGCCGCTTACCTGGACGCCGGGGGCGCACAGATCCGGTTTTACCATTCCCAGACGATTGTAACCGCGTCCTGAGTTCAGATAGAGACTGTCATCATAGGCGCTGTAGGCTCCGGCGGTGATAACGCCGGGTGAGACGCCCGGGGAGGTGACGGTGGTATGGGGATCCGGGTTAAGAAAAACCACGTCCGGCTGAGTAAAACCATACATGGGAAGCCAGATATGGAAGTCCCCTTTCAGTACCGGCGGGCCGTAAACCCGCAGCTGCCAGACGCCCGGAGAGGGGTCGGTAAACCGCATGAAGATCAGCTGACTGCCTGAGGTGGTGAGAATGGTTTCGTAATGCACTTCAATCACCGTATTTTCCAGAACAAAGTCAACGGTGGTGGTATTATTCAGACCAGGCGGAATACGGGAGATGACTTCGCCTCCAGGGGAGAGAAAGCCAACCGACAGAATTTCCGGGGATTGGGTCCACAGTTCCGCGTAAAAGCCAGGGGTGTTTTCCTGTACCAGTATTTCCACAGTCCGGTAATTTTCCTGACCGTCAAGAAGAGCATAATAGTGATGAGAGCGGCCGCCCTCATTGCCGGCGGCTGTGACAACGGCGTTGCTGATATAGCGGTTCGCACCGCCCAGAACCACTTCCAGGGGCATACCGCCGGAATGTTCTCCCCGGTTTGATCCAAGGCCGATACAGACCACCAGCGGCATATTCAAAGAACGCGCCAGATCCGTCAGATAAGAATACCCCATGATGATGTCCGTTTCTTGGTAAACCGGGCCGCTTCCGGAAAAACAGAAGAACTCCTTCAGATATTCTTTGGCCTCTTTTAGTTTTACCACCGCGATGGAAGCCAGAGGAGCCGCGCCGGTAAAATCCTGTTCCGGCAGACGGCTTCCCGCCGCGATGCTGGCCATGGAGGTTCCGTGGCCGTTTTCGTCTCGGGAGGGAACGACTGTATAGGGATCATCGGAGGAAAGAGCGCGGTCGATGTCTTCTTTGCGGTATTCGGATCCATAGGGAAAGGCGGCAGGGGCTGCTCCAGTCTGGATAGTCTGATCCCAGATCGCTTCGATCCGTGTGCGTCCTGCGAAATCCAGAAAAACGGGATTTTGATAGTCGATACCGGTATCCAGAAAGCCGATTAAAACGCCCTGACCGTTTAGCTGCAGGGTAGTCTGGGTCTGAGCCTGGATAATACCGGAAACTTCCAGGCTGGAAAGATCCTGGGGCAGGAACAGCCCGGGTATAGTGGAGTAATTGACAAAAGAAATAATAGAAGGATCCGACGGTACCGGAGCGGACAGGATTCCGTAAAAGGAATCCATCATCAGAAAATAACTGTCCTCCGGTACCAGAGAAGAGAAAACGCCGGAATTCAATACGGTAGTGGGAATGATATAGTCATAATATCGTTCTGATAAGATGGCTTCCGTTACAGACTGAATCATGTTTACTCTCCCAAGTCTGGTATCCTTCTATTTTTATGCAGAAAAGATAAAAGAAATATGTAAAATAATCAAATATAATTCATCCGTTCGAAATACTGCATCAGTATGCCGGCACAGTTTTCTACGCCAAGGCGGGAGGTATCGAGGATCATATGATAATCGTTGACGTCTCCCCAGGCCTTTCCCGTGTTGCGGTAGTAATAGTCGGCCCGGCGTGCATCCGCTTCCTCCAGCGCTTTTTTTGCTTCTTCATAAGGTAAAGCCCGCAGAATCATCACACGGTGTATCCGGTCTTCCTTGTCGGCGCAGACATAGATGTTGAACACGTTAGGCTGATCCCGCAGGATGTCGGAGGCGCATCGTCCCAGTATGATGCAGGGATTTTCCGCCAGCTTTCTTATGGCTTCCGCTTCCGAATGATAATCGTGTGATTCTACCTCGTGTTCAATATATGCTTTGTCATAAACAGGGATTTTCAGACGGTCGGACAGCTCCCTGGCAATGATGCTGGCTCCGGTTCCGAATCTCCGGCTCATGGTAATTACAAGTTTCATAAGCGTACCTCCTGTTCTGCACGTTAAGCGCGATTGTCTTTCGGTTTCACTATTATACCACGGTTTGCGGAAAAATACAAAAAGATGAAGGCGGTTCTCATATGATCATATGACGGGGCTGTTTTGAATTTGAAAACAGGATGGTTAGAAAAGAGTTCCGATTACCGGAATTTTCCTGATTAACAAATATAGTGCCTGATTGAAAATTGCGGAAAGAAATATTCTGTGTTAGAATAAAAGAGGAATTATAGGGCAAAGAAAAAGGAACTGAAAGGTGTATTCTGCTCGTTATCATGGGCGGGATGCGCCTTTCGTCTTCGTCTGTGAAAAAATATAGAGTCTGTTTATGAAATTCAGGAAGGGAGAAGACAGTATGAACAAGATACGGAAAAAATTATTGATACTTTTCTTTGGTGTTGTCATGATAGTTACTTGCATACCAGTGACAGCATTTGCGGCAGAAGTTCAGGAGTTGCCAGAGAGTCTGGAGCCTGCTGATATGGCGTTTCCTAAATCCAGTGATTATGAGGGAACTAAATATTATGGTGCAACGGTCTCCAAATTGGGAGATGAGACGGCGTTTCGTTATATCTTGCTGGGAATTCAGCCGACAGATATTCAGCTTGACGAGAGCGAGGTCATGTTATATCTGAACAGGGAAGGGGAGCAAGAGAAGACTCTGACGGCACAGATTTTACCGGAGAATGTCACAGATAAGACAGTTATCTGGGAGTCTGATAACGAAAAGGTCGCTGTCGTAGACAGTGACGGTAAAGTGACAGCGAAAAGCATGGGGCAGGCGAAAATCACGGCGTCAATTGGAGGAAAAAAGGCCGTATGTACTGTCACAGTTACAAATTTTTATGATATTGTTTTTAATTCCAATGGTGGAACCATCAATAGTGGAAATATAACAGGTTATGCATATGGTGTGGGAGCAGTGCTTCCAAGCAATGTAACCCGTCCCGGCTACCGTTTCGCTGGCTGATATGTGTAAAGTGATTTTTCAGGGCCGGTTGTTACAGAAATAGGCGATGAAGAGAGGGGAAACAAGACATATTATGCCCGTTGGATGCCAAGCAGCACAACCATCTACTATGCCCTTTACTTTAATACCAACGGCGGAAATGAAATTCCTTCTGTTGTACAGGAATCCAGTACCGTTATGGATCTTTCCAAGTACGTGCCGGTTCGCGAGGGATACACTTTTACCGGATGGTATGCGGATGAATTGCTGACACAGCCGATTACGGAAATAACCCTGGACAATACGAAGACCATCTACGCCGGATGGGAGGAGATCGTAACCGACATCCGGAAGGAGCAGAAGATCTTCGTGACCAATCCTTACCAGGAGCGTGACCTGGCAAACAGTTCCAGAAATACCATGAGCAGGGTCTGCACCCTGAAGCTGGGCTTCGCGGTGGAGGATCCAAACTTAAGCCTTTCCTATGAAACCAGCGATCCGGAAGTAGCGACGGTGAAAGACGGCAAGATCACCTATCAGGGAATAGGCGAATGTACGATTACCGTGACGGCGGCGGCCACGGATCTTTGCAAAGAAGCGGAGCTGGAGGTTCCGGTGAAGATGGGAAGCCTTGGCACACCGACCTTTACCCCCAGTGTGACCAGTCGGACGGCGAAGAAAACTTTTGTGGCCACTTCCAGCACTGTGCGGGGCGTGGACGGCTGGGAAGTGCAGTATTCCATCCGGGAGGATTTCTGGCGCCCCAGGACGAAGGATTTCCCGGATACGGGAGCGAAGCTGTACCGGGTAACCTGTCCGACCATGCAGTCCAAACGTACTTGCTATATCCATGTGCGAGGCTATCAGATCATCGATGGGGAGAAAATCTACAGCGACTGGTCGCCGGTAAAGACGATTAAGACAAAATAATTTCAGATAGAAGGATAAGGGAGCGGTTCCGTGTGGAACCGCTCCTGCGCTGTAAATGTCTTTAGTTGTGTTCCAGCTTTCCGATTAGTTCCCGGATCACCGGCTCCTCCTGCTCCAGGTCTTCGGCGATCTCTGAAGCTGTTTTTCCTTTTTCCAATTTGTGTTTAACCAGCTGAATCAGGAGAGATTCCCGTCCTTCCTGTTGCCCGTCGCGGAAACCGGCCTCTTTTCCATCACGGAAACCAGATTCCCGTCCTTCCTGAAATCCCTCCTCCCAGCTTTCCTCCTTTTCCTGCCGGATATGTTTTTCCGCATCATATTCGTAGATGCTCACATGCACCACCTCCGATCGGTTCTCTCTTAAAAATTCCTCCAGGATCCCTTCCCGGATGCATTCGGTTACGGCGCGCTCCACCGCCTGGTTCAGCGGCATCTCTTCCGCGTAGTCCCGCACCCGCTGGGTATACCGGGCATAGTCGGCCAGGGTCTTGCAGGCATCCATCAGTTCCCGGTTGCAGCCCACGTTGATGTTAAGGATGGTGGCTTCCAGTTCCAGTTCAAAGGGGGCTTCCCCCTTGTGGTACAGCTCGGACAGCTTTACCGTCATACGGTCCGGCATCTTCTGTCTCCCGTTGTAGAAGACCAGGAACCTGGGCTGGGGGATGGCAATCCGTTTTGTTCCGTAGAGATTGGCGTCGCGGGTGAGAGCGGAATACAGATCCGTGACGTAGAAGAGAAACCGCAGGGGCATGTTGGGGTTGAGGGTGGATTGGTGTTCATACAGATACATCCGGGAATCGATGAGGAATGACAGGTCGTTTTGCATCCCCAGGTAGATGGCGTTCTCCAGGGTATTGACTTCCAGCAGATCAGGGTCGGTGTAATGGGTGCCGTTCAGGGCATTGTAGAGTTCTAACAGCCGCTTCTTATCCTGAAAAAGCATGGCAAAGATCGTGGACTTGTACTGCCGGTTTGCAATAGCCGGGGACTGGCCGTTCATCAGGTGTATCATAAAGGTACCTCCTTTTTGTCAGGCGCAGGAGATTTCCCGGTTTTCCCGTGCTGCCAAGGGCTGGAAGCGGGAACATGCATCAAAACCTTTTTGAAATCTCGCTGCTGAATCAATGGGATCAAAAAGCATTGAGATTTCGAAACGACAGGATATCGGAAGATATCCCAAAAGAAATGTATCTACAGAAAAGATTCCCAAAGAAATGTTCTGTATGAAAGGCCCGAAACAAAAATGCTTTTTCGTATTGTAACATAAAAAAATGCAAAATTCCAGTTTGAATTCGAAAATTTATGAGCAGCGAAACTTTTCAGTTTCCGAAAAATCAGATATAATAAAAAGGTCAGAAATGTGTTTCATGGAGTGTTGCAGCAGGAGAGAGAGGTAAGGGGAGAATCGGATGAAAACAGTATTAAGAGAATGGAGAAAAGACGATGCGCAGGTTCTGGTAGGAATTATCAGAAATAAAAAGGTTCAGGATAATCTTCGGGATGGTATCCCCTATCCTTATCGGAAGGAAGATGCGGAACTTTTTGCGGAAAATAAAGCTTCCTGCCGTGTTCTGGAAAAGGCCGGATTTCAGATGGAGGGTATACTGCGCTGTAATGCGGTAAAAAATGGAAAAGTAATGGATATGAAACTGTATGCTTTAATAAAGTAAAGACAGGAGGCTGTCACTTGCGACAACCTCCTGTTAAAAAACATTATTTTATTTTACTGAAGGAGATTTTCCGCAATGTCCCTGATCGTCTCTAAATCCTCCATTAAATCTTCAGCGATCTTCTCCAGGGACTGGTTTTTGGCCAGTTTTTTCTGCACCTGATTTCGCAGTTTGTTCTGCTCCCCAAGTACAAGACCTCGTTGTTTTCCAAGCTCAAGGCCTCGTTCTTCTCCAAGTTTCTCGCCTTCTTTGCGGGCATCGATCCGCTCTAGTTCCCGTTCTTCCCATTCCTGCATGAAACGTACACCTACCTCTTCGTTGGACTTGATCGCTTCAATCTTTTTGCGCAGCCGCTGGACTTTCTCGCACTCCCCGTCGGCAGGCGGAGCCTCGTTGGTATGCTCCATGAAATGGAGCAGCTGTACCAGCTCCGGGCTGACCTCCTTAGGGTTCTTCCCATGGGTATTAAGAAAAATCCGTACCGCGCCGTCTTCCAGGATCCGTTTTTTGTTTTCCATGCAGCACATCTGGAACGTGTACCGGTAACAGCCGTCGCCGATCAGGTCGAAGGGGGCGATGAGAATCAGGATAACATCGCCCAGAAGGCTGAAATCCACCGTCCCCGGCTCCAGCAGCTTCACATCGATGTGGCTCTGGTAGTAGCGGCTGCGCCGGGGCAGGTTGCCGGTATTGCGTTTCTGTACTTCCGTATCGTAGACGCGGTTATCCAGATCCCTGGCCCAGACGTCCAGCCGGACATGGCGGTACCGGGGCGAATCCCGTTCCTCCTTCTCCGTCTGGGGCAGGCCATCCAGGCGGACTTCCCGTTCCAGGATGATCTCCAGGATCAGCTGCATGATTTCCGGATCCTCCACTGCCTCGGCAAAGAGGAAGCGGTCCAGAAGCGTCGGTTTGATGTAAGGAAATAGTATCATATCAGATGGGAAAAAGCAACGCTTTAGTCATTATTTCGGTTGTACATTTAAAGGAAGCTGCCGCATCTGCGGCAGCTTCAGATTTTTCAGACGGTATGTGTTTTCTTTGCATACCGGCAGGCAGCAAGGCAGACTATCGTTCCAATCAACGCACAGGCAATGCCCCAGTACCAGATATAATTGTAACCTGCCAGTCCATGCTGATCCAGCCATCGGCCGGCCAGTTTTGCAAAAAATACATCCGGCAGATAGCCGATCAGTGACATAATGCCGGTGGTGACTCCGGTGAGGCGAACAGGAATGCCCACTTCGGCAGGAACGGCAAAATAAAGTCCCCTCATACCGGTATATGCTATGGCGAAAATGAACGTGGAACCGATACACAGGCTGAAGTTTCCGGCGGACAGCAGCATAATTATCATCAGGATACCGGATATCAGGCTGTAAACACCGATAGTTTTGGATTCAGATTTCAGTTTCACAGCCACGTAGCCAATGGCAAAGGTGGAAATTGCTGCGATGAAGTAATTTCGGATAATAGCAAAGGTCGCAGCCTGGGAGGCGGATACGCCAATGACATTGGAGGTATAGGCGCCCAGATAACCGCTGGCACAGGCAGTAATGGAATATCCGAAAAATAGTACGGCAGTAGCCAGCCAGGTGCCTGGCATTTTCAGTACAGTAGCTGCGCCTTTCAGAGTGAAAGGTTCGGCCTTGGCAGATTCATCTTCTTCTGCGCCAATGACATTTTTAGGTACCAGAATCATACACAAAATGACAGAGATGATGTAAATTGCCGCATGCAGAAAAAGCATTGTTCGCCATTTTTCGCCGATCAGCACCGGATCGGTGATGCCATCAGGTAAAATAGCCTGATTGAGAACTGCCACCCCCAGAAGTCCCAGGCAGGTTCCAGTGATACCGCGGATGAATTCTGAGGTGGAGTACATCCGCCCCTGTTCCGAAGCGCTGCCAAGTTTTCTGGTCAGTTTCAGATAGCCTCCCCACATAGTGCCGGTACCAAATCCAAAAAGAACGAAGCCGGCCATGAGAGCTGCTTTGCTCAGCACCAGACCATACAGTACGCTGCCGGCAGCCATCATAAGACCGCCTAAAAGAAGCATGATCCGTTCGCCGTATTTATCCACCAGCAGACCGCCTACAATATACATTACCATGTTGATGGCGCCGAATACCATGGCCAGATCGCCGATATATTCATTGATTACGGCGGCGTCTACGATGGGATGGGATTGGGTGAGCAGGATGACAATCTGATCATAATAGTTAAATCTCAGATAGGGGGTAATAACCATAGTTCCTGAAAAAATGGATACGATGACCAGCAGAAGCCATCGTTTGCTTCCGGTAATTTTCATTTTCGATTTTTCTCCTTTCTGCCGCGAGTGTTTTTGCGGCCGGGATATAAAACAGGCCGGGGCTTAAAAGTTCCCCGACCTGTTTTGTAGTTCACAAAAATAAGTAGTCAAACATTATTTCTTTTGTGAAGAGCTATTCTGGTAATGGCAGTTGTTTAAGGCCAGATTCAAAGTGTGTCTGACCAATTCCATGCACTGCTCACTGGCTTTTTCTCTTTCCTTCTCACCTGCATTCCGGCAGTCTGCCAGAAGGTTTCTTGCAATGGAGGTTACGGCAATACTGACATATCGCGCGTCCTCGACGGTAACCAGTCCCTGGCTGGCCATAGTTCGCATCAGCATGAAGTCACGCTCCACCACATCGCCGGTTAAAAAGGTAAGATAATACTGTATGGAGTATATTTTCGGCGGATTCAGAGGAAAAATGCTGTAATATTGTGTCATCACTTCCTCCAGATCTGCAGCATCCAGTCCCCAGAACAGATGGTGAAATATGTCGGGCCTGTGAAAGGCAAATTTACAGAACAGTTTCCAGCCGTCCAGGTAACTTTTTACGATATCTGTGCTTTCATTCAGCATTTTGCTGTAAGCCAGTGTGTATTCATCAAGAAATTTGATGGAGGCCACGGCAATCAGATTTTCCAGACTGGAAAAATGCTGATAGACAGAGGAGGCGGCACATCCCGCCTGTTTTGCCAGCTCCCGGATTTTCAGATCCGAGATCCGGTTGGACAGCAGAGCGTCATAGGTGCGCTCGATCAGTTGCTTTTTTGTCTGTAAACCATTTTTATATGTGGACATTGCTATAACCCTTCATAATAACGAAATATATAATCTTTTTTCGAAAAAATTATATCTTTCTCAGGGTAAAATGTCAAATGACTGGAGAAAGGTTATCACAATTCATCTACCATGTCCATCCATTGACGGCTTAAGCCGGCTGATTCAAAAAAGTCTTTGATTTTTGACAGTTTTTGGGGATCCATCTCCGGTTTCTGATACTGTTTAAGGAGACGGGCTTTGTAAGCGTCCAGACGGTTTTGAAACTGATGAACAGGATCTTTCACGGTACCGCGGGAGCTTACCTGAGGAGTCATGGGTTCTCTTCGGCACCATTCGAAGGTGTGTTCGCTGGTGAGGTATTCTCCGGTATGTCCCACTTCTTTGATTTCATCGAGTGCCAGGGTTTCATCGGTAATATCAAATTCCCGTACATATCGTTTTACATAGTTTAAGACTTCAAAATCCTGAAGAACTTTTTCAAAGGAAACTGCATTATATCCATTTAAGATTCCTGCAGCATGAATAATCATATTCATGTGGTTCTCATAACAGGCCATCAGCGTGATCATGGATTCATAACCGCTCTGTGGATCAACGATCTTGGAATCGGTGATGGCTCCGCCGCCCCGGGATGGGAGACCATAAAAATCAGATAAATTTGCCACATACTTGTAGCAAAGAGCGCCTTCCGGAGATCCGCCGGCGATCTGTCCTGTTGCCATGTCTGCAGTGCAGGACTGGCTTCCCAGAAGAACGGGAGTGCCAGGATGTACCATCTGAGCCAGAGCAATAATTGGGAGATTCTCGGCGATGATCAGCGCCACAGTACCGGCCATGGTGACTGGAGAGGTGGAGCCGGCCATGGAGCAGTTGGCTACCGTGAATGCCTGACCGGCCTGGGCCAGAGCAATCAGGGTTTCTGTCATCTGGTTGCTAAACTGCATCGGTGAATTCACATCGACGATGGTAAACATACGGGGTTTCTCCATCAGGGCATTCCTGCCTCCCCAGGCTGTTTCAGAAGCTTTGATGAGTGCGTCCATCACTTCCTGGTCTCCGGTATGAATCATCATGACTTTCTGTGAGTGGGTATAGGTAGCATACCACATGGCCAGGGCGCCAAGCCTGGGTTCTACACCATCGATGGCTACGATGGGACCGCCGTTTGTTTTGTAGTCATCGTTTGCCTCAAACAGTTTGATGAAGTTAACATAATCTTCTATGGTAGCGGCACGTCTCTGGCCGTCCGGTTCTGTGATATAAGGAGCGCCATAGGGAGGAGTCGGATTTACTTCTTCTCCGCCAAAATCACAGTTGTATTTTTCATTGCCGCCATAAAGGGTGAAGCAAAACGGAGCCTTGCGAACCCAGTACATCAGCTGTTCTTCTGTGAAATAAGCGACGTTTCCTTCACAGCGGATGTCATGGGCTTTCAAAATTTCGATTGCTTTGGGATGGTGGAATTTCATGCCGACGGATTCCACGATTTCCATGGCGGCTTTGTGAAGTTTCTGCATTCTCTCTGTCTGATAATTCATAATCTGTTCTCCTTTCTGATTTCTTTATTGCTGAAGGTATAATTCGAACATGTTCTAATTTCATTATACATAAAACTGCGAAATAGTCAATAGAAATCCGAACGTGTTCAAAATTAAAATGTAAGGGAAGATTGTATTGAAGTCCGTTCTATGCTAAACTGTAGGGTGCAATAAAAACCAAAAGGAAGCAGGGAAAGAAAGATGCCAGTATTTGATTTCAAAAATTCACCGGTGCAGTCAAAGACACCGGAGTGTACTTATAAAGTATTTTATTCCAGCAATTCACAGCCGTCGGCCAGTCAGCCGATACTGGTGCTGGATAATCATGCCGCGCAGCTGAAGCACCATTCCAGCGGCGTATTTACCAATCCCATAAACCGGACCTCTTTTGAGTTCCAGGGAGAGGATGGTATCATCAGCACAGATATTCTGCAGATCGACGCCCGTTTTGTCAGCCTTCTTGGATGGCTGGGGGAGCATCATATCCATGTGCGTCTGTCCGGCGCGGTGCGCGAGGATGGATATGCGGTATATAAAATCCGGGAAACTGCGTCCGGCGGTGCGTTAAAACTGTCCGCAGAGGATGGATTTTTACAGTTTATGATCGAGCGGCTTCTTCAAAGCGATGCGCCCTCTGAGGAGATGCCCGATGAAGAGGAGGAAGAGGACGGCGACAGTATGAAACTGACCAGTATCCAGAGTATCACAGATTTTATCACCTGCGCTGGACGGACGCTGCCGGACAATATCCGTCTGTGGGCGAGAAGGAATCTGACTGTGGCCAGATCCCACGAGGTATCCCCGGAGGAGCGAAGACATGCGCAGAGGGCGCTCTCCATCATGCTGAATATCCATTGGAAAGGGAATTATTTCCAGGCCATCGATCCTGTGGAGGCGCGGCGGATTCTGGACGAAGAGCTGTATGGGATGGAGCAGGTAAAGCAAAGAATCATAGAGACGATCATTCAGATCAACCGGACCCATACGCTGCCGGCCTATGGCCTTTTGCTGGTGGGACCGGCGGGAACCGGAAAGTCCCAGATCGCCTATGCGGTGGCGCGGATTCTGAAACTGCCCTGGATGACGCTGGATATGAGTTCTATCAACGATCCGGAGCAGCTGACAGGAAGTTCCCGAATTTATGCCAACGCAAAGCCCGGAATTATCATGGACGCTTTTTCCATGGCGGGAGAGTCCAATCTGGTGTTCATCATCAACGAACTGGATAAAGCGTCTTCTGGAAATGGGAAAGGAAATCCTGCGGATGTATTGCTGACGCTTCTGGATAACCTGGGATTTACGGACAATTATATGGAATGTATGATTCCCACGGTGGGCGTATATCCCATCGCTACGGCCAATGATAAAGAACAGATCAGCGCGCCTCTTATGTCCCGTTTCGCGGTGATCGAGATTCCAGATTATACACCGGAGGAAAAGAAGGTTATTTTTTCCCGGTATGCCCTTCCCAAAGTCCTGAAACGGATCGGCATGCGCAGGGAAGAATGTGTGCTGACGGAGGACGGACTGGAGGCTGTCATTGATCTGCACCGGGGAACCAGCGGAATCCGTGACCTGGAGCAGGCTGCGGAGCACCTCGCTGCCAACGCTCTCTATCAGATCGAGGCAGAGCATGCAAAATGTGTCATATTTGACGCGAAGACGGTGTGTTCATTGCTTGGATGAAATCTTGTGGAACCTTTTTCTTTTATGAATACCATAAATAAAAAAGGGTTCAGAAATGAAACTGAAATATAAATATACCGGCAGGGGAATCGGAGTGGCGGTGCTGGACACCGGCATTTTTCCCCATGTCGACTTTGATCAGAGGATCGTCTGTTTCCGTGATTTCGTACAGAAACGTACCGGCCCCTATGATGATAACGGCCACGGTACCCATGTGGCCGGGATCATCGCCGGGAGCGGAAAAGCTTCCCAGGGGACCTGTATGGGCATAGCTCCCGGCTGTCATCTGATCGGCCTGAAGGTACTGGATGCGGCGGGCAACGGGATGCAGCACAGTACGATCCGGGCGCTGGAGTGGTTATTGGAGTATTATCGACAGTATCAGATCAGAGTGGTCAATATTTCTGTCGGTTCCACGATAAAGAATTACCGTCAGCAGGACGCGCTGATCCGGGCTGTGGAACGAGTCTGGGATGCGGGGATGGTGGTGGTGACGGCTGCGGGAAACAACGGGCCCGCTCCTGGAAGCGTCACTGCGCCCGGCAGCAGCCGTAAAGTGATCACGGTGGGTTCCAGCGATATGTTAAAGCAGTATCAGATGCTTTCCGGCGCCGGGCCGACAGGAGAGTGCATCTGCAAACCGGATATCGTCTGCAAAGGGCATAACATCCTTTCCTGTAAAGCTTCTTCCGGCGGAAGAGAGTATACGAGAAAGAGCGGAACATCCATGTCAACTCCTTATATATCCGGAGCCGTGGCGCTGGCGCTGGAGAAAGATCCTCTGCTGACCAACGTGGAAATCAAGATGATGTTAAGAGACTGCGCGAAGGATCTGGGGCTGTCCCACAACCGGCAGGGATGGGGAGAATTTGATCTGGATCATTTTTTGAACTATTGACAAGCTTTCCACATTTGCATACAATAGAAACCGTGTAAACGAATGGAAAAGATACAGGAGGATATTATGGAAAAAATCAAGATGACCACTCCGCTGGTTGAGATGGACGGAGATGAGATGACCAGAATTCTCTGGCAGATGATCAAAGATGAACTGCTGCTGCCATATATTGATCTGAAAACGGAATACTATGACCTGGGACTGGAACACAGAAATGAAACCAACGACCAGGTGACGGTGGATTCCGCCAATGCGACCAAGAAATACGGCGTAGCGGTGAAATGCGCGACCATTACCCCCAATGCTGCCCGTATGGATGAATATCATCTGAAAGAAATGTATAAAAGCCCCAACGGCACCATCCGCGCCATGCTGGACGGTACGGTATTCCGCGCCCCCATCGTGGTAAAAGGGATCGAGCCCTGTGTGAAGAACTGGAAAAAACCCATCACGCTGGCCAGACACGCCTACGGTGATGTTTACAAAAATACCGAGATGATCATTCCAGGACCGGGAAAGGTGGAGCTGGTTTATACGGCGCAGGACGGTACGGAAACCAGAGAACTGGTACACAACTATACCGGACCGGGTATCGCCCAGGGAATGCATAACCTGAACGCTTCGATTGAAAGCTTTGCCAGAAGCTGTTTTAATTACGCATTGGATACGAAGCAGGATCTGTGGTTTGCCACCAAGGACACGATTTCAAAAAAATACGATCATACCTTTAAAGATATCTTCCAGGAAATCTATGACGCAGAATACAAAGAGAAATTTGAAGCCGCCGGCATCGAGTATTTCTATACACTGATCGATGATGCCGTTGCCCGCGTGATGAAAGCGGAAGGCGGATTTATCTGGGCCTGCAAAAACTATGACGGCGATGTGATGAGCGATATGGTATCCTCCGCCTTCGGTTCTCTGGCCATGATGACTTCCGTACTGGTATCTCCTCATGGTTACTTCGAGTACGAGGCTGCCCATGGAACGGTACAGCGTCATTACTACAAGCATCTGAAAGGGGAAGAGACTTCCACCAACTCTGTGGCAACGATCTTTGCCTGGACGGGAGCGCTTCGCAAGAGAGGAGAACTGGATGGTATTTCTGAACTGTGCGATTTCGCGGATCGTCTGGAGAAAGCCACACTGGGTACGATCGAGAGCGGAAAGATGACAAAGGATCTGGCGCTGATCACTTCGATTCCCAATCCGACTGTGCTGAACAGCAAAGATTTCATCCTGGCAATCAAAGAAGAACTGGACAAATAAAATGACTGAACGTATGGACCGGCTGATGGCCGGTCCTTTTTTTGAGAAATTTTATGCGGATGCATCCCTTTTGGCATATCATCCGTCTAATAAACAGAAAAGAACAAAAAAAGAAAGAGAGGGGGATGTCATGTCGGAACTGCTGGTACGAAAGGCCAGGAAAGGGGATGCCGAATCCTTTTGCCGTCTGATGGATATGCATCTGCAGACGATGTATAAAATCGCCTGGTCTTATCTGAAAAACGAAGAGGATGTGGCAGACGTGCTGCAGGAAACCACACTGGCCTGTTACGAAAAACTTGGGGATCTGAAACAGAACCGCTATTTCAAAACCTGGATGACACGGATTCTGATCAACAAGTGTAAAGACTGTCTTGAAAAGAGAAGCAGGCTGATCTGTACGGACAATCTGCCTGAAACACCTGTTTATGAGGCGGATTACGAGGCGGCAGAGTGGAATCAGCTGCTGGCGCCTCTGGATGAGAAGTACCGTACGATTCTTCTGCTGTACTATCTGGAAGGATTTAATACACGGCAGATCAGCGAGATCCTGGAAATGAAGGAAAGCACAGTAAAAAGCAGACTTCAAAGAGGAAGGAAAGAAGCTGCAAAAATTTACAGCGGCAGATACAGGGAGGGTGAAGCATGAAATTGAATGAGACGGAAAAAATGATTCAGCAGCAGCTGAAAAAGGAGTTGTCAATTCCGGATTCTGTGCACGACAGTCTTCAGGAAGCGTACCGGAAGATCGAAAACAAAGAAGTGCTGCAAAAGAAACCGGCTGGCGGGAAACGATGGCAGAAACGGGCAGTGAAAATCGGGGGAGGTATGGCAGCGGCGCTGGCGGCCGCCTTTTTGTTCTGCGTATCCCATCCGGCAGAGGCCAAAGATTTGCCCTGGATCGGCCATCTGTTTGAAAGGCTGGAAAGTAAGGTCAGTTTTTCCGGGGATTTTTCCGGAAAGGCAGAGGTTCTGGAAGGAGAAGAGTTAACGGCTTTTTCTCAGGCACATGATGGTATGACCGTTACGGTATCAGAAGTTTATGCCAATGAAATGGCCGTGTATCTGACACTGCTTTTAAAGCGGGAAGAACCCTTTCCTGAACTGGCGCAGGCAGAACTGGATCCGGATTACCCGATGGTGCGGATAACGTGGCGGCGGGATTATGATTTTATGGAGCTGCCAGAGGAAGACCGATATGAAAATCAGACGGATCTGGAAGGCGAGTTCCTTGACGATCGTACCTATGCCGGTATCCTGCGGATTGATCTGGAATCGGATACTTCCGATACGACGGAGTATTATCGCCATTTTTATGAGATGAAAGGTACGCTTCTGGCAGAAATGGGTCTGACAGATGAAACGCTGGATCAGACTTCTGAGGAAAAGCGTACAGAATTTTATGACAGGCTGATGGAACGCTCTTATGAATTGCAGAAATATAAAACGCGTACAGATGTTCCGGAACAATTTCATCTGCAGCTGGATATCAGTCGGATCAGCGGTGTCCTGAATACGCAGGAGCGGGAAGGAATCATACTGGGAGAAGGAGACTGGTCTTTTGACATTCCGGTCTGCGTGGACACCAGCCGGACGGAGGTTCGTAAAATCAACGAGATCAACGAAAATGGATTCGGTTTGGAATCGGTAATCCGAACTCCCTATGAGCTGACGGTTAATATAGCGCGGAAGAGGGGAAATTACCGGCTTGAAGTACTGGATGCAGACGGGAAAGCCATGCCGCCTAATCATTCCAGTAATTTTGCAAACAATTATACGATCCGGGATCGGGATATTTCTACGGTGGATATTTATATTCTGGATCATGATTCTTACAATGAAGTGCTATATCACAAAACCTTACATTTTGAGGAAGCGGATGAGCTTTTCAAAGACTAAGGAAGCTGCGCCGACATATTGAACTGGTGTTCGCTTTATGATAGGATAGAGAAAAGGAGATGGATATATCATGAAACCCTGTGTATTACTTTATCATTTTCAGGGGACCAGGAGAGGGAGACTTTTAAAAAGCATTCTGGTGACCATGGGAGTGCGGATTAAAAATGTGGAGAGGTCGGAATACAGGAGGCCCATCGGTGAACTGGCCGGTATACGGAAAGAAGAAAAAGAGGCGGAGTCCTATGAAGGAGAAGAACTGCCGGAAGAAATGATGATCATGTGCGGATTTACGCAGAGTATGATCCAGGAGCTGCTGATCCGTATCCGCCGCCAGCGTATGGCGCCGGTGGATCTGAAAGCGGTTCTGACTCCTACGAATCAGAACTGGAATTCTCTGGAAATTTATGAGGAGATCAAAAAAGAGCATCAGATGATGCATGAAAAGACGCAGGCGGACTGAAGTAATCAGTCTGCCTGCGTTTCTTCGGCCAGAACTTCCCACTGTTCGAACAATTCTTCCAGCCTGTTCTGGATATCGCTCTGCTCTTTTGCCAGTTCCGTACATCTGGCCGCATCGGTGGCGATATCCGGCTGGGAAAGCAGCTCATCAATTTCGCTGCTGCGGGACTCCAGGCCGGAGATTTCATCTTCCAGCTTTTTCAGCTGGTTTTCTTTTTTCCGGCGTTTCGCCTGCTCTTCTTTTTGCTGCTGCCAGGACAGTTTGGTTTCTGTAGGGGCAGCGGCAGCGGTATTTTCCGGCGCCGCATTGGTATAGCGGGCGGTCAGTTCTTCCTTTTTCTCCAGGTAATAATCATAATTGCCGATATAATTCACCAGCGATTCGTTGACCAGTTCCAGGATCCTGGTGGCGGTCTGATTGATAAAATACCGGTCGTGGGATACGTAGAGTACGGTGCCGGTATACTGGTTTAAAGCCTGTTCCAGGATCTCCTTGGAAGTGATGTCCAGATGGTTGGTGGGCTCGTCCAGGATCAGGAAATTGGCATTGGAGAGCATCAGTTTGGCCAGAGAGACACGGCCCCGTTCCCCGCCGGACAGTGTGTGGATCGGCTGGAACACATCGTCTCCGGTGAAAAGAAAAGCAGCCAGCACATTGCGGATTCTGGTACCTGTCAAAGAAGGAAAGGCATCGGAAATCTCGTCAAATATGGTTTTATCCATATCCAGCACATTGTGTTCCTGATCGTAGTAGCCGATCTGTACGTTGCTTCCCAGGCGGATAGAACCGCCGTCAGGGGGAGTCAGCCCGTTTAAAATCTTCAGAATGGTTGTTTTTCCCGTTCCGTTGGCGCCGATGACAGCCACCCGTTCTCCCCGCTTTACAGAAAAGGAAAGATGAGAAAAGAGGCGCTGTCCGGGCCAGGATTTGGCCAGATCTTCCACGGTGAGCACATCGTTTCCGCTCTGGATAGCGGGTTCCAGTTTCAGACGCATCTCATCGTTGTATTCCTGAGGCTTTTCCAGAACCTCCATTTTTTCCAGCATTTTTTCCCGGCTTTCCGCCCGGCGGATGGATTTTTCCCGGTTGAAGGAGCGCAGCTTTTCAATCACTTCCTTTTGATGACGGATTTCCTGCTGCTGGTTCATCCAGGCGCGGATTTTTGCCTCCCGCACAGAAGCACGTTTCCTGGCGTAATCCGTATAGTTTCCGGTATAGGCGGTCAGCATGCCCTGTTCCAGTTCAAACACCTTTGTCACGATCCGATCCAGAAAGTACCGGTCGTGGGAAACGATGAGTACGGCGCCGGGATAATGGATTAGAAAGGATTCCAGCCACTGGATGGAATCGATATCCAGATGGTTGGTGGGCTCGTCCAGAAGGAGGATATCCGGTTTCATCAGCAGGAGACGGCCAAGAGCCACCCGTGTTTTCTGACCGCCGGACAGGGTACGGATTTCTTTGGAAAATTCTTCCTCTTCAAATCCCAGGCCTTTGAGTACGCCGTTGATTTCACTTTTGTATGCGTATCCGTTCTCCAGTTCGAAACGGGAAGAGAGGCGGTGGTAACTGTCCATCAGCCGGGAGAGATCCTCGCCGGTTACCAGGTTCATCTCCTGTTCCATCTGACGCAGACGGTTTTCCATATCGATCACAGGCTGTTTGATTTCCAGCAAGGCGTCGTAGATGGAGGCCGTTCCGTCCATATCCTGGTGCTGTGCCAGATAGCCCAGCGTTTTGTCGCTGGATGTTACAGTCAGACCACTGTCACAGGACATTTCACCGGAAATAATTTTCAGCAGCGTGGATTTCCCGGTTCCGTTGGCGCCGACCAAGGCGGCTTTTTCCCGTTCTTCTATATGAAATGACACATCCTTTAAAATGACGTTGGTTCCAAAGGATTTGTTGATTTCCTGACATGATAATATCATTGGTAAACTCCTTGTGTTGTACAGATTTTTAACACAGTTTATTATATAGAAAAAATTTTCTCTTGACAACTCTCTTCTGTTTGACAAAGTTATAACAAACCGATATAATGAAACTTGATAAAAGGAGGTTCAGATGTTGGACGAGAAAGGCATTTCAAAAGCGGTGATAGCCAGGCTTCCCCGGTATTATCGTTACCTTGGGGAATTGATCGAACATAAAGTAGAACGCATTTCTTCAAACGAACTGAGCGATCTGATGAAGGTGACGGCTTCTCAGATACGTCAGGATCTGAATAACTTCGGAGGATTCGGACAGCAGGGATACGGTTATAACGTGCGGTATCTTTACAATGAAATCGGCCGGATACTGGGCCTGGACCGGACGCATACCATGATCATCATCGGAGCCGGCCATCTAGGACAGGCGCTGGCTAACTATGTGAAGTTTGAAAAGAGGGGCTTTAAAATTATCGGTATCTTTGATGTGGATCCGAAGCTGAAGGGTAAGAGCATGCGGGATATCAAGATACAGATGATGTCGGAACTGCCGCAGTTTTTGAAAATTCACAGAGTGGATATCGCCACGCTGACCATACCGAAGGACAGTGCGCGGGAAGTGGCGGATCTCCTGGTGAATAACGGCGTCAAAGCAATCTGGAATTTTGCGCATATAGATCTGAACCTGGTTCTTCCAAAGGAAGTGATTGTGGAAAACGTACATCTGTCAGAGAGCCTGATGTGTCTTTCCTATAATCTGACCCATGCGGAGGGCATGCAGAAAAATTGAATCGTAGATAAGCAGCGAGGATGTTGTACCTGAGAGAGTTTGCTTTCAGGTACAACATTGTTGTTTCGGAGGGGAAAATGAGACGAGTAACCACATCCCGGCAGATGAAAGAGTCGGACCGGGCAGCGATGGAAATCATGGGAATGCCGTCGGCGGTTTTGATGGAGCGGGCGGCTCTGGCGGCGGCGGATGTGCTTTGGGAGGAAGACTTCGACCTGGAGCGTGTGCTGGTGCTGTGCGGCGGCGGTAATAACGGAGGCGACGGCATCGCCCTGGCAAGGATGCTGCACCTGGCGGGAGTTAACGTATCTGTCTGTATGACGGGAAATCCCGCACATCGCAGCGAAGAAAATAAAATGCAGCAAAAAATCGCAGAAAATTATGGTACAACCTTTGTAAATAACCCTGTCCTGCAAGAATATACTACTATTGTAGATTCTGTTTTCGGGATCGGGCTGTCGAGAAACCTGTCGGAAGAATACCGGGATCTGTTTGCGCAGGTCAATGAAAGCCCGGCAGGGGTTCTGGCGATAGATATTCCCTCCGGTGTGGATGCCGACACCGGGAGGCTGATGGGAGGCGCCATAAAAGCAGATGTGACGGTCACCTTCGCCTTTGCCAAACCGGGACTTTTGCTGTATCCGGGGGCATCCTGCGCCGGGAAGGTGAAAGTCTGTGACATCGGAATATATGAGCACCGAAGGATTCATTATCAGCCGGCGGTTTTTTCAATGGAAGAAAAGGACTTAATCCGAATCCCAGTCAGAGATCCGGCAGGGAACAAAGGAACCTTCGGCAAGGTTTTGCTGATTGCCGGATCCTCCGCCATGGAGGGGGCGCTGTATCTGGCATCTTCGTCCTGCTTTCGGATGGGAGCGGGGATGGTAAAGGCGTTTACCCACCGTATCAACCGTGACATTCTGCTGCGTCAGCTTCCGGAGACCATGGTGTCTTGCTATGACGACGGAGGGTTTGACAAAGAAATGCTATCTTCGGATATAAAGTGGGCCGATGTCATCGGAATCGGCCCGGGACTGGGGCAGTCAGACATGGCATTAGAATTTTTGCGGTATGTGACGGAAAACTGCCAGAAACCTCTGGTGATCGATGCGGACGGCCTCAATCTTCTGGGAAGCCATCCGGAACTGTTTCAGAATATCAAAGGCTCCTGCATAGTGACGCCCCACATGGGGGAGATGAGCCGCCTGACAGGACAGACTGTACAGGAGATTGCAGCTGACCGGATTGCGGCAGCCGGGGAGCTGGCAAAGAAGCGCCGGGTGACCTGCGTGCTGAAAGACGCCTGTACCGTGACGGCCTGCAGGGACGGCCGTTTTGTCATCAATACCACCGGCAACAGCGGTATGGCCACAGCCGGAAGCGGCGACGTGCTGACCGGCATGATCCTTGGCCTTCTCGCCGCAGGGATGGACGCGGAGGAAGCGGCGTACTGCGCCGTCTGGCTGCATGGAAAAGCCGGGGACAGGGCCCGTGACACCATGGGAGAAGCGTCCCTGCTGGCGGAGGATATCATCAGCGCCATACCGGAAGTGTTAAGGAAGTCTGTTTGGGGACAGGGCAGGAAAAATTACGAAAGAAGGGATAACTGTGGAATCATGTGAACGGATATATGCCAGGATCGATCTGGATGCCGTGGAAGAAAATTTCATACAGATGAAACAAAATCTGAAAGAGGGCACCAGGATGATTGCGGTGGTGAAGGCTGACGGATACGGACACGGAGCGGTTCCCATAGCCAGGATGGTTCAGGCGTTTGCTTATGTCTGGGGTTTTGCAGTCGCCACTGTGGAAGAAGCGGTGGAACTGCGGGAAGGCGGCATTACCAAACCGATCCTGCTCCTGGGATTTTCCTTCCCGGGAGAATATGAGACGATCGCCGCCTGGGATATCAGGCCTGCAGTGTTTAAGCTGGACATGGCGAAACAGTTATCAGAAGCGGCCAAAAAGGAGGGAAAAACCGTTCACATCCACCTGGCGGTGGATACGGGGATGAACCGGATCGGGTTTTCTGATACTTTGGAAAGTGTGGAAGAAATCCGCAGCATCCTGGCGCTGCCGTATCTGAAGCTGGAAGGGATGTTTACCCATTTTGCCAGGGCGGATGAGGTTTCTCTGGAACCTGCCAAAGTTCAGTTAAGGCGGTACCTTCGTTTCCGCGGGATGCTGGAGGAAAGGGGGATTCATGTACCGCTTTGTCACTGCAGCAACAGTGCGGCCATCATGCAGTTTCCCGAAGCGAACCTGGATCTTGTGAGAGCCGGCATCAGTATGTACGGATTGTATCCTTCCGATGAGGTGAAAAGAGAACCGGTTCATCTAAAGCCGGTGATGAGTCTGAAAAGCCATATCTCCTATATCAAAACACTGGAAAAGGGTGAAGCAGTCAGCTATGGAGGCACATATATTACAGAAGGGCCTACCGTGGTGGCGACCATACCGGTGGGGTATGCAGACGGATACGCAAGAGGGCTGTCCAATAAAGGGGAGGTGCTGATCCGAGGGCAGAGAGCGCCTGTGATCGGAAGGATCTGTATGGATCAGTTTATGGCGGATGTGACGAAGATAGAAGGGGTCCGGGAATTCGATGAAGTGACTTTGCTGGGAGGAGACGGAGAGGAAAGGATCACGATGGAGGAACTGGGTGATCTGTCCGGACGGTTTAATTATGAATTTGCGTGCTGCATCGGCAAGCGTGTTCCGCGTATTTTCGTAAGACATGGGAATACATCAGAGAATTTTGGCAATACTATGGCTAGATCATAGGAAATCGGAGTGTGAATGGTGTGGTTATTAAACGCGGGGATATTTTTTACGCAGATCTAAGACCGGTCGTGGGAAGCGAACAGGGCGGAATACGGCCGGTTCTCATCATACAGAATGATATCGGCAACAAACACAGCCCTACGGTTATCTGTGCGGCAATCACCTCAAAGATGAACAAGGCGAAACTGCCAACCCATATTGAAATCGACGCGTCCTCTTATGCGATCGTGAAGGATTCCGTCATACTGCTGGAGCAGCTGCGGACCATCGACAAACAGCGGCTGAAGGATAAGGTCTGTCATCTGGACGGCGAACTGCTCAAACAGGTCAATAAGGCGCTGTGCATCAGTCTGGAACTTCCTACATAGAAGCCGTATTGACGAATGATGTGGATGATGGTATATTTTTATAGGAAAATTACAGCAGGAAGAGGTAAAAAACATGTCAGGACATTCAAAATTTGCGAACATAAAACATAAGAAAGAAAAAAATGATGCCAAAAAGGGAAAGATCTTCACGATTATCGGCCGTGAAATCGTGGTTGCGGTGAAAGAAGGAGGTCCGGACCCGGCCAACAACAGCAAACTGCGTGACGTCATTGCCAAGGCGAAGGCCAATAACATGCCCAATGATACCATCGACCGGGGTATCAAGAAAGCGGCCGGCGATGCGGACGCATCCAATTATGAATACGTTACATACGAGGGATACGGTCCCAACGGTATTGCCATTATCGTAGATGCTCTGACGGATAATAAAAACAGGACAGCTGCCAATGTCAGAAGCGCCTTTACCAAGGGAAACGGCAATATCGGAACGCCGGGATGCGTCTCTTTCATGTTTGACAAAAAGGGACAGATCATCATTTCCAAGGAAGAGTGCGGGATGGACAGTGATGATCTGATGATGATGGCGCTGGACGCCGGCGCGGAGGATTTTTCGGAGGAAGAGGACAGCTATGAGGTTATCACGGATCCGGATGAGTTTTCCTCTGTGCGGGAAGCGCTGGAAAAAGAAAATATTCCGATGGCGTCCGCCGAGGTAACCATGATACCGCAGAACTGGGTAGAGCTGACAGATGAGACGGCGGTTAAAAATCTTCAGAGGACGCTGGATCTTCTGGAAGACGACGACGATGTGCAGTACGTATATCACAACTGGGCGGAATAAAAACAAAACGGGATGTATAAAACTCCTCTTTTTTGCAGATGCTGACAAAAAAGAGGAGTTTTTTATATGGAAGATATGACAAAGACAGGAAATGTAACACAGCTGCCTTCCTGTATTCAGCTGCTGACGATCATAGGCGAGGTGGAAGGGCATGAAGCCCTGCCGGAGCGTTCTAAGACGACGAAGTATGAACAGATTCTGCCGCGTCTTGCCATGGTGCAGGATGATCCGGATATTCAGGGGATATTGATTTTGCTGAATACGGTGGGAGGGGATGTGGAGGCCGGACTGGCCATTGCGGAGATGATCGCTTCCTTAAGCAAACCGACGGTTTCCCTGGTGCTGGGAGGAGGGCATTCCATCGGCGTGCCCCTTGCTGTGTCTGCGGATTATTCCTTTATCGTGCCCAGCGCCACGATGGTTATCCATCCGGTGCGGTCAAACGGTACTTTTATCGGCGTCGCTCAGTCTTACCGGAATATTGAGAAAACCCAGGATCGGATCACCCGGTTTGTCTCCGAGCACTCCGGCATTTCCCAGGAACGCCTCGAGGAACTGATGCTGGATACCCATATGCTGGTAAAGGATGTGGGAACCATGCTGGAGGGGGAAGAGGCGGTGAAGGAAGGGCTGATCAATGAGGTGGGAGGCATAGAAAAAGCCCTTTTGAAGCTTCATGAATTAATTGCGGAAAAAACAAACTCCTAAATTGTATATCAGGACAAGTTGTGATATAATTCCGATTGTATCATAATAAGGTGGTTTATAAATATGACGTTATTGGAATCAATTTTGCTGGGGCTGCTTCAGGGAATTACAGAGTTTCTTCCTGTCAGCAGTTCCGGCCATCTGGTGGTTTTGAGAAAGCTGCTGGGAAGTTCTCTTACAGATGAGGGCCTCTTTTTAAATGTGATGCTTCATCTGGGTACCCTGGCAGCTGTTTTTGTGGTATTCCGAAAGGATATCCGGCGGTTGGCGGCCGAGGGGATCGGCATGGTCTGGGATCTGGCGGGGAATCTGAAGCGGTACGGCAAAGAGCTTCGCCTGGGGGAGGAGCAGCGGTACAGCAGAATCGTACATAACAATTACCGGAAAGTGGTGCTGATGATTCTGATTGCCCTGATTCCGACGGCGCTGATTGGAGTCATTGCGGAGCCGGCGGCTGCTTATGCGTCGAACTCTCTGCTGGCAGCAGGGATCGGCTTTTATGTGACCAGCGTGATGCTGCTGGTGACAAATTTTGTCAAAGACGGGGAAAAGCTTCCGCGGGATGCCGGATACTGGTGTGCCGTGGTAATCGGGATTTGTCAGGGACTGGCGGTCTTTCCTGGGGTTTCCCGCTGCGGAATCACGATTGCGGCATGTCTGCTTTGCGGATTCCATAAGAAATTTTCGGTGAAGTATTCGTTTATCATGTCCATACCGACAGTGATCGGAGCGGTCATATGGGAGCTGCGCAGGCTTCCGGCTTTCACTTTTCAGGCGGCGCCTTTTCTGTGCGGGCTGCTGGCGGTGATCATCGCCGGCATCGTGGGATATTTCAGCATCCGTCTGCTGATTCGTCTGATCAGCAGACAGAAATTCAAATACTTTGCCGGGTACTGTTTTTTCATCGGCACGACGGCTCTGATCTGCCATTTTGTCATCTGATGAAAAAGAAACGGAGGTCAGGTATATATGGCAGCAGCCAGAAAAAGAAAAACGCAGAAAAAGAAATCAAAAGAGAAAAGCCCATTGTATCAGGATATTATCATTTTGCTTGTCCTTGCAGTCTCTATTTTGCTGTTCATCAGTAATTTCGGCGTGGGCGGCTTTGTAGGCGATATCGTCAGTTCCTTTTTCTTTGGGATATTTGGGTTGATGGCCTATCTGTTTCCGGTCATTCTCTTTATCGGTACTGCTTTTTACATATCCAATAAAGAAAATAAACTGATTCGCCGGAAAATGGTGGGAACGGCAGGCTGTGTTTTTTTTCTGTGCGGTTTTTTGCATCTTCTGACGATGGGAACCACAGAGGGCAGTAAAGTGGCGGAAAACTTTCTGATCTGTGCAAAGGATAAAATGGGCGGGGGAATCCTGGGCGCATTTCAGACCTGGATCTTCAGTCTGGCGTTCGGGGTGATCGGCGCCTATGTGATCATCATCGCCGGCCTGATCATTTTCGTCATTATCCTTACGCAAAAGCCCGTGATTTCATCCTTACGAAAATGTGGTGAAAAGGCATATAAAAGCGCTCATGAAAGGGCAAGGGAAAATGCCAGGGAACGCGCGCCGCGGGTGGAGCGTTCGCAAACCAAAAGGCGAGAAAGGATATCAGAAAACAGACGGCAGGAGCGGATGCCTGTGGACGTGGTGTTAAAAAGGGAGGATGAGCAGCCCAAGGAGAAGGGCGTGCAGGATACGGACCGGGAAGTAAAGATGCCTCATTTCCTGGAAGATTATACGCCGGCCTGGCAGCCGGAGGATGCGGCCGTTCCGGAGGAAACGCCGGCAGCTGATGAAGCGCCGGAAGAGGCGATTGTCCGAAAGGAGCGCAAAAAAAATCCCCGTTCCTCGCGGCAGGAGATTCATGAAGGAATTCAAAAAGTGCAGTCGGATATCCAGGAACAGGAAGCGATGCACAAGACAGAGCAGGAATATCGTTTTCCGCCGATGTCGCTGCTGAAGCGATCCGGGCGAAAGGGAGCGGCAAACGCGGCTTCCCAGGTCAAGGAGACTGCCATGAAGCTGCAGCAGACGCTGAAAAACTTCGGCGTCAACGTCACGGTAACCAATGCCAGCTGCGGACCTTCTGTAACCAGATATGAACTGCAGCCGGAACAGGGCGTGAAGGTGAGCCGGATTGTCAATCTGGCAGACGATATCAAGCTGAATCTGGCGGCGGCCGATATCCGTATCGAGGCGCCCATACCAGGAAAGGCGGCCGTAGGCATCGAGGTGCCCAATAAAACAAACAGCGCGGTGCTGCTGCGGGATCTGCTGGAGTCTGACGCGTTTCAGGAGTTTCCTTCCAATCTGGCCTTTGCCGTGGGTAAAGATATCGGAGGGCAGCCAGTGATTGCCGATATTGCCAAAATGCCCCATCTTCTCATTGCGGGGGCTACCGGATCCGGAAAGTCTGTCTGCATCAATACGCTGATCATGAGTATCCTTTACAAGGCGCGGCCGGATGAGGTCAAGCTGATCATGATCGATCCAAAAGTAGTGGAACTAAGTGTGTACAATGGAATTCCCCATCTGTATATCCCGGTGGTCACGGATCCGAAAAAGGCAGCGGGCGCGCTGAACTGGGCGGTGGCGGAGATGACCGACCGGTACAACAAGTTTGCGGAATATAATGTGAGAGATCTGAAGGGATACAACGATAAAGTGGAGTCCATTCAGGGGATCGATGAGGAAAATAAACCGCAGAAGCTGCCGCAGGTGGTGATCATCGTGGATGAGCTGGCGGATTTGATGATGGTCGCTCCCGGAGAGGTGGAAGATGCCATCTGCCGTCTGGCTCAGCTGGCCAGGGCGGCGGGAATTCATCTGATCATCGCCACACAGCGGCCTTCCGTCAATGTCATCACCGGACTGATCAAGGCCAATATGCCTTCCCGTATCGCTTTTTCCGTTTCCTCCGGAGTGGACTCCAGAACCATTATCGATATGAACGGAGCGGAAAAACTGCTGGGAAAAGGAGACATGCTTTTTTATCCCCAGGGCTATCAGAAGCCGGCCCGGGTGCAGGGATCCTTTGTATCGGACAAAGAGGTCAGCAGCGTGGTGGAATTTCTTACAAAGACCCACGGCGTTTCCGAATACAGTGCGCAGATTGAAGAGCAGATCAACCATCACAGCAGCATCAGCGGCGGAGAGGAAGGAGCCGGAGAGAGGGATGTCTATTTTGAAAAAGCCGGTCGGTTCATTATTGAAAAAGACAAGGCCTCGATCGGTATGCTGCAAAGGATGTTCAAGATTGGTTTTAACCGGGCTGCCAGAATCATGGATCAACTTTCCGATGCCGGCGTGGTGGGGCCGGAAGAAGGAACGAAGCCCAGAAAAGTACTGATGAGTATGGAAGAATTTGAAAAATATATTGAAGAAGTTTTGTAAATGTCTTATGATTAATACATAGTGGAGAAGATGTATTATGAAATGTTCTTATTGCGGAGCTCCGGTAGAAGAAGGAAGGGTATTCTGCCTGAACTGCGGGGAAGAAATTCAATGGGTGCCGGAGTATAATCCGATCAGCTCCTATCGTTCCAATGAGGTTGTCCAGGCGGCGCAAAGCAACGAAAAAGAAGCGGTGAAGATTAATCCCCGCAGACAGATTTCTGCATCCAGAGCACATGGAAAACCCAAAAAAAAGAGACGTCGGTTTTGGAAAGTATTGCTGTTTCTCATCTTTGCCCTTTTGGCCGGGCTGGGAGTGAAGCGGTACATAGACCAGCAGAATTATCATTCTTTTGATTATCAGTATGAGATGGCGCAGACGGCGTCAACTCGTGGAGATTATGAAGAGGCGCTTGCCTTTGCCAGACGTGCGGTCAGTCTGGACGGCGGCAGCGAGGCGGCCAGACTATTGGAGACGGATATTTTATGTCAGATGGGACAGAGTGAAGAGGCAAGCCGGATTCTGGAGGAACTGATTGCCATGGATCCCTCCGATGAGGAAGCTTATGCACGCCTGGTATCCATCTATGAGGAGGAGAAAGATACGGTTTCCCTGACAAATCTCGTGGAGGGAATGACGGATGAAAAGATCCGGGATATCTACCAGGATTATATGCCGGTGGAGGTAAAGGCATCCCAGCCGCCTGGCACCTATGAAGAGTGGACGACGGTGGAGCTGTATACCGACGGCAGCCAGATGTGCAGTATTTATTATACGACGGACGGGACCGATCCCATGACAAAGCGGAATCTTTACAAGACGGGGATCGAGCTTGCGGAAGGGACGACGACGATACGTGCTGTGGCCGTCAATGAAAAAGGGATTGCCGGCGAGATCAAGAGTTATACGTATCATCTGGAGATTCCGCTGCCGGACACGCCGGGGATTACGCCTGTATCCGGAGAATACACCGCTGCGACAAAATCTCAGATTTCACTGACTGTTCCGGAAGGCTGCAGGGCATATTATGCTTTTGATGAAAAGCCGACTCAGGAGAGTACGCTTTATACGCAGCCGGTGGATATGATTGCCGGAGAACATACATTTTATGCTATCGTAGTAGATGAGAACGGAAGAGAAAGTCATCCGGGAAGCGCTACTTATATTTTAAAGGAGTAATCTAGAAAACAGGAGGGAATTATGTACAAGATTCGAGAAGCCAAACAACTTACGGACAACATTTATCTGATGAATGTTGAAGCACCCCGGGTTGCAAAACATTGTGAACCGGGTCAGTTCATCATCGTAAAGATCGATGAAGAGGGAGAGAGAATTCCGCTGACGATCTGCGATTATGACAGAGAAGAAGGAACGGTTACCATCGTATTCCAGGTAATCGGCGCTTCCACGTTACAGATGGCTGGTCTGAAGGCCGGAGATGCCTTCGCAGATTTCGTCGGCCCGCTGGGAAGGCCGTCTGAACTGATCGAAGAAGATCCGGAAGAACTGAAGAAGAAAAAGATCCTCTTTGTGGCCGGCGGTGTGGGAACTGCCCCCGTATATCCCCAGGTAAAATGGCTCAGCGAGCATGGAGTCAAAGCAGACGCCATCGTGGGCGCGAAAAACAAAGACCTGGTAATCCTGGAAGAGGAGATGGAAAAAGTCAGCAATCTTTACGTGACAACAGACGACGGTTCCTATAAGAGAAAAGGCATGGTAACCGATGTGATCAAGGATCTGGTGGAGAATCAGAAAAAGGAATACGATCTGGTGGTTGCCATCGGACCGATGATTATGATGAAATTTGTCTGTCTGCTGACAAAAGAACTGGGGATCCACACCATCGTCAGCATGAATCCGATCATGGTGGACGGAACCGGCATGTGCGGCGCCTGCCGTCTGACTGTGGGGGACGAAGTAAAATTTGCCTGTGTGGACGGACCGGAGTTTGACGGCCATCTGGTGAATTTTGATGAGGCGATGAAGAGACAGCAGCTGTATAAGACAGAAGAAGGACGGGCTTATCTGAAAGAAAAAGAAGGCGATACCCATCACGGTGGATGCGGACATTGCGGAGGTGAAAAATAATGGCAGATGTGTTAAAGAAAGTTCCGGTAAGGGAACAGGATCCCAAGGTCAGAGCGACTAATTTTGAAGAAGTATGTTATGGTTATAATAAAGAAGAAGCGATGGAAGAAGCGTCCCGCTGCATTAACTGCAAGAATGCCAAGTGTATCACAGGATGCCCCGTTTCCATCGATATCCCTGCGTTTATCGCACAGGTGAAAGAAGGAAACTTTGACGAAGCTTATCAGATTATCAGCAAATCCAGCGCCCTTCCGGCGGTCTGCGGACGTGTGTGTCCCCAGGAGAGCCAGTGTGAAGGAAAGTGTATCCGCGGTATCAAAGGCGAACCGGTTTCCATCGGAAAACTGGAGCGCTTCGTAGCGGACTGGGCAAGGGAAAACGGCGTAAAACCCCAGCCGGCAGCAGAAAAGAATGGACATAAGGTAGCTGTGATCGGTTCCGGACCGGCCGGTCTGACCTGCGCTGGGGACCTGGCAAAGCTGGGATACGATGTGACGATTTTTGAAGCTCTCCACAAACCGGGCGGAGTGCTGGTGTACGGTATCCCGGAATTCCGTCTTCCCAAAGATAAAGTTGTGGCGGAGGAAGTAAAAAATGTACTTTCTCTGGGAGTAAAAATTGAGACAAACGTAATCATCGGAAAATCTACGACTGTTGACGAACTTCTGACAGAAGAGGGATTTGAAGCCGTATTTATCGGTTCCGGTGCCGGACTTCCCATGTTTATGGGTATTCCGGGAGAGAATGCCAACGGTGTATTCTCTGCCAACGAATATCTGACCAGAAATAACCTGATGAAGGCTTTCCGGGATGATTATAAGACGCCGATTATGCATGGAAAGAAAGTGGCTGTCGTAGGCGGCGGAAACGTGGCTATGGACGCTGCGAGAACTGCCCTTCGTCTGGGAGCAGAGGTACATATTATCTACAGAAGAAGTGAAGCAGAGCTTCCCGCCCGTGTAGAGGAAGTACATCATGCCAAAGAAGAGGGCGTTCAGTTTGATCTTCTGACCAACCCGACGGAAATTTTGGTAGATGAAAACGACTGGGTAAAGGGAATCCGCTGCATTCGTATGGAGCTGGGCGAGCCGGATGCGTCTGGAAGAAGACGTCCGGTGGAAATTCCAGGTTCAGAATTTGAAATGGAAGTGGACACAGTGATTATGTCCCTGGGAACTTCGCCCAATCCGCTGATTTCTTCTACCACATACGGATTGGATGTAAACAAGAAGAAATGCATCATTGCCGATGAAGAATTTGGAAAAACATCGAAAGAGGGCGTATATGCCGGCGGAGACGCAGTGACAGGAGCGGCCACAGTTATTCTGGCTATGGGAGCAGGACGCGCCGGAGCCCGCGGCATTCATGAATATCTGAGCAATAAAAATAAATAAATATCCTTGGTAATTTCGGAAACTGAAGGGAAATTTTTCCCGACAGTTTCCGATTTTATAAAGATATAAAAATGACAGGAGGTATTTATTATGGGTAAAAATGAAGGATGCAGCAACGACAGACCGTGCGTCTGTCCCTACACAGACTGCGAAAATCACGGAAAATGCTGTGCCTGTGTAGCACATCACAGAGATGTGGCCGGAGGAATTCCCAACTGTTTCAAAAAAGAGGACTGAGGAGGGGAGAACTGTCATGAAGATTGATGGAAATGAATTGATGAAAAAAGAAATCCTGGCGTCCCGTTCAGGAAACAGCGAGGAATCCTGGAGATTGAAACAGGAATTTATGAAACAGGTGAAAGAGAACGGGGACCATTGCCCCTGTCCGGAAGCCTGTCCCCATCACGGAAACTGTTTTGAATGCGTGACTTTTCACCGAGGCCACCAGGATCATCTTCCCTATTGCATGTGGGAGATGGTAAACCAGAAGATCAGCGGCCTTTCAGCCCTGACAGAAGGGTCTTTCTGTGATTATGAGAAAACCCAGAAAGAAAACAAAGATTCTGACCAGTAAAGGATAGAAATCATGAAAATTACATGCATTACAGTGGGCAAGGTGAAAGAAAAATTTTATCAGCAGGCCATCGCAGAGTTTCAGAAACGGCTCAGTAAATACATAAAACTGGAGATTATAGAGACAGCAGATGAAAAGACGCCGGATAAAGCCGGAGAAAAACTGGAGAGGCAGATCAAAGATACAGAAGGGGAACGGATCTTAAAACATATCCGGGAAAAGGATTATGTAATTGCCCTAGCCATTGAAGGAAAAATGATGGATTCTCTGGAGTTTTCCCGAAAACTGGAAGACTTGGGCATTAATGGAACGGGAAGACTTGTCTTTGTCATCGGCGGTTCGCTGGGCCTTTCTGAGAGTGTATTAAAACGATCCGATGAAAAGCTGAGTTTTTCCAGGATGACCTTTCCCCATCAGTTGATGCGTGTTATTTTGCTGGAACAGATTTATCGCGGATTCCGAATCATGCACGGAGAACCATACCATAAGTAAGGGCGGTCAGGAAGAGAGTGGACAGGGTGTTCCGCTCTCTTTTTGCAGCGTGCTGCACTATTATGGGCAAAAGAACATTTACCAAAGGAAGAATATAACGGAATAAAAAAAGTTAGTGCAATACGGCATTGAAAATTATGCAATAAATGAACTGACCGTAAATGAACAGAACCCTCTTGCAAGAGAATTTTATGAATATATGGGGTTTGAAGTCTATAAACAAACAGAATTGGATGAACAGGGGAATCCATATCCGTTATTGTATATGAAAAAAGTGAAATGACGCTGCCCCCGCCAGCAAAAGCATAACTGCCGGGACGATGTATTTCCTTGGATGATGCCATAAATCACTTTCTGTTTTCCAGTTCCGAAGAGAGAAAAACCATTCCAGAAGAAGGGAGAAAACAGCGCTTTGCAGGGAAAAGAACAGTGCGGTGATGCTCATCCATAGGGGGACGTCCCCTGTCAGCAGCTTCCATCTCGCAAGGAAAATTACATCTGCCGTTATATTGCACAAGAAAATGAATAGACAATAGGGGATACAGAATGTTTTCTTCTGACCGGGCAAAACTCTCACTGACTGTTCCAGGGAAGGATCACAGGACAGCAGAATGCCTGCCGGCGTATTCAAAGTGAGAATAGCAAAGCCAATGGGAATCATAAAGAGTTCTCTTTGCCGGGCCATAAGAACCGGGAGCATCCAGGCAACACACCACATAATTGCAGTGTTGATCAGGTAGTTTTTATGCGTTGTCAGGTAGCGGAAGAAATAAATCCATATAGAATGACGGCGATGTTTTTTAATCTTATGTATTCTGGGAGTTTTGCCCCGGAAGAAAGCGTATCCATCAGCCTTTTCCAGTAAAAAAATGGAAAAAAAGATGTTGAACGTGAGAAGCGCCGTAAACCAGGGACTGCTCCAGAGAAACAGGAGGGCCGCAGCAGCGGCGGCAGTCCAGCCAATGGAAATAAAGGGGTGTTTTTTCAGCGAAAACATCGCGGCTGTGGTCAGAACCGCATTTACTGAACATAGAATACTCCCCCAAATTTCCCTTTGATTCCAGGAGGACACTGCCAGCAATACTGACAGCAGAGCAGCCGTTTTTGTTAATAAAGTGTAAAGACCCATTGCAGCGGTATAGGAAAAAACAAATTTCCGCCGATCGAAGGGGAGCATAATCAAATTTTCCATATACACGGCGTTGTCTTCCGAGAAAAGGGTTTGCCGCATGACGCCTGCGGTAAAGGCAGAAACCGTCAGGTATAAGACAGACGGAGAGATTTCAGTCTTGAAATCGGCCATGGATAATCCCCAAAATACAATTAAGTCGGTACAGACTGTCCGGAATAGCCGTTCTTTTTTTGCACCAAAGAATTTTTTGGAAAAAACTTTAAATATCATGTTCACAGCGAAGCGCCTCCCGGATGTTTTCGGCTTTTATCTGCTCTTTTTCAAATTTTTTTTGAATTTTTCCGCCATCCAATACAAATACACGATCGGCCGTCAGCGTAATGCTTTCCAGGATGTGAGAAGAAAATAGAACAGCGCCGAATTTTTTGTAATCAGAAATCAGTTTATACAGATATTCCGTGCTTTCATAATCCAGCCCGTTTGTCGGTTCATCCAGCAAGAGAAGTTCAGGCTTCAGGGCAAAAGCGGTAATCAGAAATACTTTTTTTCGGCTGCCGGTGGAAAGATCTTTCAGCAGAACATCAGTATAATCTTCAAAGTGAAAGCCTCTTATGAGTGCTGAAATGTCAGGCAAATCCTTTTTATACGAAGAAAAGACATAGGAAAGGTATTCATAAAAGGTGAAATACTGAAAGGAACGATCTTCGGAAAATACGGTATAACGGCAAAGTTTGAACTGGTGCGGCCCAGTCCAAGTTTGTGTCACAGTACGATGTAGAAGCGGTGGCGGCATTGGGTATTGTGAAGAAACTGGATCAGCTTCCCTTGTACTTTTCCATAGGAACAGCCAATGGGCTTCTTCCCCTTCTGGGATATAATTATGCTGCAGGGAATCAAGCAAGAAGGCGAAAGGCCTTTCGCTTCGGATGTGTGATTTCTCTGTCTTTCGCCCTGATTTGTCTGGTGGTTTTTGAGATCTTTGCGCCGGCTCTTTCCGGATTGTTTATCAATGATCCGGCAACGCTGCGTTACAGCGCCGGATTTTTAAGAAGGATGGTGACGGCTATGCCCATGATGGCTGTATGCTATCCCATGATTATACAGTTTCAGGCCATGGGGAAATTCAAAGAGTCGCTGATCTGTTCCATTTTAAGGAAGGGAGTTCTGGATATTCCCCTTCTTTTCCTGATGAATGAACTTCTGGGATTGTACGGATGTATGTGGGTGCAGCCCATTGTCGATACGATTTCGCTGATTGCGGCGGCCGGATTCTATAGGAAAATAGGGCGAAAAGAGGAACAGAAGACAAGATTGGAGGAATAAAAAATGAATGAGATGCTGAAGAATAAAAAAATTGCAGTAGTTGGCATTGGCGGCGTCGGCGGGTATCTGGCAGGGATGCTGGGAAGAGTCTGCAGTCATCTGACCCTGGCGGCCAGAGGAGAGCGGCGGGAAGCGCTTCTGAAAAAGGGTCTTGTGCTTCACAGTGATTACAATGGTGAGATTACCGTAAACGCCGAAAGGGTGGTTCCGGCAAATGAGATGGGGGAACAGGATTATATTTTTATCTGTGTAAAGAATTATTCACTGGAAGAGGTGTGTGAAGATCTGAAATATGCCGTCACCGACGATACCGTGATCATTCCGGTGATGAACGGAGTCGATCCCGGGGAGCGAATCCGGAATCTTCTGGGAAAAGGGACGGTAGTGGATTCTCTGATTTATATTGTCGCTTTCGCCAATGAAGATTATTCCATTACCCAACAGGGAAACTTTGCAAATCTGCGCATCGGCATTCACGGCGGGAATGACAGGCAAAAGAAAAAAGTAAAGGAGGTTTCGGAAATTCTTGCCGGAGCGGAAATCGACCACAAAACAGCAGAAGATATCCAGACAGAAATCTGGCGGAAATATATTTTAAACTGTGCTTATAATGCGGAAACGGCTTATTATGACAATACCATCGGCCAGCTCCGGCAGGATCCGGCAAAGGCGGCGGAATATGAGGCGCTGGTAAGAGAAGCATATCAGGTTGCACTGGCCAAAGGGGTTGCCGTAAAACAGGAACATATCGACGCCATCATTCACCGTTTTTATCATGAACTGGCTGAAGACGCTACCAGTTCTCTGCAAAGAGATATCCAACAGGGAAAAAGGGCAGAGGTCGATACGTTCAGCGGATATATCCTAAGGGAGGCAAAACAGAGAAATATCACAGTACCGGTGACGGAAAAAATGTATTACGGGTTGAAAAAGGCGGAAAACACGCAGCAGAAAACTTATATTCTGGAAAGAAATTCCCCTATGTTTTCCTGAACCTGTGAAGTCATGGCGCGGTAGTTTTCCTGTTCCTCTGGGGAAAAGGAGGAAAAGCGAACCGAGTCAAAGTCCTGTTCAACCATCTCAAAATCTTTTATTATATGAGCCGCGTCTGGCAGAAAGGTAATTTCTGTTTTCGTCCGGTCAGAAACGGAGGCAATTATCTTTTTCTTTACCAGTTTCTGCAGAAGGAAAGAGGTCTTCTGGGGAGACATTTGCACAAAGTCAGACATTTCTTTCATACTTTCGTACTGACGGACAAAGTACAGATGATAAAGAAGGCGGCTCTCCTCCAGGGTAATGTTATTTTTCCTGGAAATAATCTCAAGCTGATACTCCAGCAGCTTTCGAAAACGATAGTTGTCCATGGGAAGACCTTCATCGGAAAGGGCCTGGTTGTGAAGATGGCTGCGTTCCATTCCCAGTTTTTTCCTGCCGGGCAGAGGAAGGACCGCGCCGTCTCTGGCCACGGCCAGTAAAAAGCGATAGATCTGAGGCCGGATGTTGTTATAATCTTCCCCGTCATATATGTCTTTATAAAATCCATTGTAATATTCAAATACGTTGATTTTCATCCGCAGCGTACTGCTGATGTTCATTCCCTGACTGATCAGGCTGCCCTTTCGTTTTACATAGTAATAGACGGGAGCCTGGAGGGCATAAAAAGAATGGGCATGGCGGATGTATTCCAGGTTAAAAAGAAAATCTTCACACCAGCTGATCTTTATATCCATACGGATATGATTCTTTTCTATAATCTCTCTTTTATATAATTTATTCCATAATACGCCGTAGTAGAAATCGGCTGGATTCTCCATCATAAAAGAAGCGAATTCTTCCCTGGATAAAATTCTGGTTTCGTTGATATCTCCTTTGCGAGCCAGATGTTCGCCGGACACCCGGTAAAAATCAGATATCACCAGATCACAGTTATACATTTCCATGGAACGGATCATCAGGGAAGTAGATTCCGGAGAAATCCAGTCATCACTGTCAACAAACTGTATATAAGTTCCCCGGGCAATATTAAGGGCTTGATTTCTTGTATCAGAAACTCCGGTGTTAGGTTTGTGAATGGTTCGAATGCGGGAATCGACGGCGGCATATTGGTCACAGAGCTTACCAGAGTCGTCTGTGCTGCCGTCGTCGGCAAGGATTAATTCATAATTTTGAAATTCCTGGTTCAGGATGCTGTCGATGCATCTTTTCAGATATTCCTGCCCATTGTATACAGGAATAATGATGGTGACGAGGGGATTCATGTTCATAAAAACCTCCACTTTTATAATAATTGAACAGCCGCCGAAAGGCGTTTTTTTAGAGTTATTAAGAATTGATTCAGGAATGGTTCAGATTATTCTGGAATAATGAAGCCATCAAAGAAAAAGTAAAGGAGCGATATATGGATAACATTTTATCATATCTGGAAAAAACAGAGGCCACATACGGTCATCGGACGGCAGCGGACGACGGAACTGTATGTCTGACCTGGAAAGAACTGGGAAATTTGTCGAGAAGACTGGGAACAGAATTTTGCAGCAGGACGGAGCCTAAAAAGCCCATAGCTATATTGATGGAAAAAAGCGCCCTGACGCTGGCGGCCATGTTCGGCGCCGTATATGCGGGATGCTTCTATGTGATGATCGATCCGGCACAGCCGTCGGCCAGGCTGGGAGAGATACTGCAGGTTCTTGATACGAAACTCGTGGTTACACACAGGAAAGGTGAGAAGTATCTGAAGGAGGCCGGTTATAGAGGAGAGGTTTATCTGATACAAAATGTCATAGGATGTCAGAGCGATGGAAACAGACTGGATGAAATACGAAAAAACAGTACGGAAAGGGATCTTCTTTATGGAACATTTACCTCCGGTTCTACGGGAGTGCCTAAATGTGTCGCAGTGAGTCATAAGGCGGTCATTGATTTTATTACCCATTTCATAAAGCTGTTTCCTATTACGGCAGATGACCGGATTGGGAATCAGGCGCCGTTTGATTTCGACGTGTCGGTAAAAGATATCTACGCCGCTCTCATGACGGGCGCAGCCCTGATTCTGATTCCCAAGCAGATGTTTTCCTCTCCGCCCATGCTTCTGGATTATCTTTGCAGCAAGAAGGTAACTTCGCTGACTTGGGCAGTATCGGCGCTGACTCTGGTTTCTGCCTTAAAGGGGCTCAGTTATAAAGCGCCGTCGACAGTCAGACAGGTTCTGTTCAGCGGTGAAGTAATGCCGGCAAAACAGTTGAGAATGTGGCAGGAGGCGCTGCCGGAAACGCGATTTGTAAATCTTTACGGACCATCGGAGATTACCTGCAACTGCACTTATTATCCAATTGAAAGAATATTCCAGGATCATGAGAGACTGCCAATTGGAAGACCATTTCCGGGGAGAGAGGTGTTTCTTATGGACGATTCAGGGAAAGAAATTCTTATTCCTGAAAAAATTGGAGAAATCTGTGTAAGCGGAGAATCTCTTGCAGAGGGGTATTACCGGAATCCGGAGGAAACAAAAGCACGGTTTATTACAGGAAAAAACGGAAGATATTATCGTACTGGAGATCTGGGATATTACGGAAAGGACGGAGAGATGTATTTTTCCGGACGAAAAGATTTTCAGATCAAACATATGGGTCATCGCATTGAACTGGAGGAAGTGGAACATGCATTAGAGCAGATTCAGGGTGTAGAAAAAAGCTGCTGTCTGATGGACAGAAAGAAAAATCAGCTTGCTGCTTTTTATCTTGGGGAAGCCCAGATCAGTGAAATAAAAAAGCAATTGAGAAAACGGGTGCCCCTCTATATGATTCCCCATAGATTTATTCAGACTGGAAAGATTCCACTGAATAAAAATGGAAAAACGGATCGAAAGTATCTGCAGCAGAGACTGGAGGCGATATAGATGAATCACGAACTGATAAACAACGCCATTGTAAAATATAAAACACCGGCTTATCTTTTCGATCTTGATGAAATGGCAAACAGAGTTGGAAAATTTCGGAAAATATTACGCAATGAAATAGGATTATGTTTTGCCATGAAAGCAAATCCTTTTCTGACTTCCTATATGGATGACATAACGGACAGAATAGAAGTGTGTTCCATGGGTGAATTTCGTATATGTAAAGAACTCAATCTGGAGGGGGAGAAGGTTCTGATATCAGGAGTTCTGAAAAAGAAAGAAGATCTTTTGGAAATTCTTGAGTATTATCGGGGACGGTGCTTTTACACGGCGGAATCCCTTCTTCAATTTCAGATTATTTCAGAGTGGTCCGCCCGCAATAAAGAAAAAGTATCTTTATTTCTTCGTCTGACCAGCCAAAATCAGTTTGGCATGGACGGAGCAGTGATTCGAAATCTGATTGAAATGCAGGAATCTTACCCGTTTACAGAAATTCGGGGAATTCATTACTTTTCCGGCACTGCGAAAAAAAATATAAAAATAATTGAAGAGGAGTTGAAATATCTGGATCAGTTCTGTACAGATCTGGAAAAAAGCACGAAATATCCAGTCAAAGAAATAGAATATGGACCCGGATTATCCGTTCCTTATTTTGAAGGACAAAAGGATACCCTGGAGCAGGATCTTGCAGCAATTGATCAGGCCATAAAGAATACGAAATGGAGAGGAAAAGTGACGCTGGAAATGGGCAGAGCACTTGCAGCTTCCTGCGGATATTATTTGACCGGTGTGAAAGAGATAAAACAAAACGGCGGGAAAAATTACTGCATCGTAGACGGGGGAATGCACCATCTTCACTACGATGGGCAGATTCGCGGAATTTACCGTCCGCATTTTTCGATCAGACCTGAGATTCGAACAGGTAAGGAAAGGGAGTGGATAATCTGCGGAGAGCTTTGTACAGCAAATGATATACTAATGCAGAATGTTTCCATAAAAAATTTAAGAGAAGGAGACATTTTTATCTTTGAAAATGCAGGGGCTTATTCGATGACTGAGGGGATGTCACTGTTCCTGAGTCACTCTCTGCCTAAAGCAGTTCTATACAGTCGGAAAAAGGGGTGGACGCTCCTTCGTGAAGAACTGCCGACTTATCAATGGAATATGGAGAAAAGGAGATAAAAAGATGGATAAATTATTAAATATTTTGAATGAAATTGATGAAAGTATTGACTGGGAAGCGGAAAAATCATTGATAGATGATCGTTTGTTGGATTCCTTTGGAGTAATCACGCTGGTTTCTGAATTGGAAGAACAATTTTCGGTGGAAATTGACGGGGCGGAGCTGGTACCTGAGAATTTTAATTCAGCAGCGGCAATTTACAAAATGATTCAAAGACTCCAGGAGAAATAATATGGCATACCATACAATCGTATATCTGTTTTTGTTTCTTCCGCTGATACTGATATCTTATCAGGCGGCGCCGAAGAAGCTAAGACGGGCAGTGCTGATTATAGCCGGATACGGATTTTTCTGGCTTATCAGCAGAAAACTGGTTGTTTATCTGATAGGTACTACACTGTTTACCCACTATATAGGCATATGGCTGACATGGCTGCAACAAAAGTGCAGGCTGGAAGCCGCTGCATGCAAGGCAGAGGAAAAAAGAGAAAGAGAGGATGGTGCTGACCTGCGGAATCGTACTGCTCCTTCTTATACTTGGATATCTGAAATACTATAACTTCTTTGCTCATAACGCTAATGTGTTGTTGGATGCGGCAAAAATTCCGGCGGTATTGCCAGCCAAAAAGCTCCTTTTGCCCATTGGGATTTCTTTTTATACGCTGCAGGCGATAGGATATATGGCGGATATATACTGGGAGAAAATCCGGGCGGAAAATCATCCGGGAAAATTGGCGCTTTTTCTGGGATTTTTTCCACAGATCATGGAAGGACCGATCAGTATGTATTCTCAGACAGCGGAGGATCTATGGAGATGCGAGCCTTTGAAAGGTGAGAATTTATCCAGCGGCTGCCTGCGGATCCTCTGGGGATTATTTAAAAAAATGATCGTTGCAGATCGGCTGCATTTGCTGGTAAAGGCAGTTTTTGATCATTATACAGATTACAGTGGAATTGTGATTGCCGCTGCAGCAGTTTCTTATACTATTCAATTGTATATGGAATTTTCCGGAAGTATGGATATCATTATTGGCAGTGGAAGAATGTTTGGCGTTGTGCTGCCGGAAAATTTCCGTCAGCCCTTTGCATCTAAAAACGCGGCTGAATTCTGGAGAAGATGGCATATCACCCTGGGCGTATGGTTTAAGACCTATGTTTTTTACCCTGTTTCCACGTCGGCGCTGGTAAAAGGGTGGAATCGATTTGGGAAAAAACATTTAGGGAAGTATTTTACGAAACTGGGAATCTCAGCCATATGTCTGTTTCCGGTATGGCTGTGCAACGGATTGTGGCACGGGCCAAAATGGAGTTATCTGTTTTACGGCATGTACTATTTTGTGATTCTGCTGTTGGGCATCGCAGCGGAACCGATAAGGGACAAATTTATACAAAAATGCCGGATCAGAGAATCCTCCTGGTATTGGCGGACTCTCCAAATTCTGAAGACCTGGATGATCATTTTTATCGGAGAATTATTTTTTCGGGCGGAGAGTCTTTCAGTCGGTTTAAAAATGTTTGGAAGCATGTTTGGAGATTTAAGAATACATAGTTTATGGGATGGCACTTTCTTATCCTTTGGGCTGGATAAAGGAGATTATCTGGTTATTATTGCCGGGTGTCTGACAGCGGCCATTGTGGGACGAATAAAAGAAAGGAATCTGCTGGGAGATGATGGACTGACGAGGATGAGAACGCCTCTTCGATGGAGCATCTATTATGCGTTGATTTTTGCAGTCATTATCTTCGGCGCGTATGGCGTCGGTTATCAGCAGGTGGATATGATTTATGCAGGATTTTAAAAATAAAATAAAAAAGGGCGGAAAAACAGCTCTGTTTTTTCTGATTCTGATGACAATACTAACGGGGTTATCAATATTTGTGACAGAGATTTCCAAGAAGAATGATAAACTGATACAGGGACGGAACAAAAGTCTGATACAAATACAGCAGGAACCGGAGAATTCCATAGATCTGCTGATTCTTGGGGACAGCCTAAGCTATACTGCGTTGTCTCCCATGCAGATGTGGAGGGATTATGGAATAACCTCCTTTATCGGAGGCCAGTCTGGTCAGAAGATTCATGAAACATATTATATGCTGAAAACAGCCCTGGAAACACAGTCGCCAAAACTTGTGGTAATCGAAACAGACGTGCTGCTCCATAGCCGAACAGGACTGGGAAGAATACGAGAGAAAATTGAGGAAAAATTGAGCTTTTATTTTCCTGTGTTCCGGTATCACAATATCTGGAAACCTCTTCTTATGGGGACGGAATATGCAGAAGAAAGCTATAAGGGTTTCATGCTGCGGGATACGATTCAAGCCTATAAAAAAGGTGAATATATGAAAGAGACTGCAGATAAAGTCACTCTTTCTCCCGTTGTAACCGAGTATATGGACAAGATTATTAATCTGTGCAGCGAGAATGACATACAGATTTTGTTAGTAAGCACTCCATCTCCAGTTAATTATAATTTTAAAAAGTATAACGCGCTGAAAGAATACGCAAAGGAGAATAATCTGAAATACCTTGATATGAATTTGAAAGTGAAAAAGCTGGGTATAAATTGGGAAAGCGATACTTTGGACAAAGGAGATCATTTGAATCTTTTGGGGGCGCAGAAGATTACCGGATATTTTGGGGACTATTTGAAATCACGGTATAACCTTTTGGATCACCGTAAGGATAAAAAGTATGAAATGTGGAACAGGGATGCTGAAGACTATGAAAAAAAGCTGGAGAAAAAAATCGAAATGATGCAAAAATCTTTACGGAATATATAGAATTTGCTATGCTATTGTCATTAAAGAGAAAGCTTCCTGTATACTTTAAATCAAGGAGTTGACCAAAGAAAATACCTCAAGTA
>DSTFC04002__coassemble_582_pt1 | contig 64701 bp, 56 predicted proteins | sample DSTFC04002__metabat2_high_PE_045 | metagenome-assembled genome bin DSTFC04002
AATAAAGTGTGATGGAATTTACCTCTTCACTGGAATTTAAAATTTCAATTTAGCGCCGGCTAAGGCTTTTGCACCACATGAAAACGCAGTTCCCAATACAATGGAAACTGCGTTTTGTCGATGACTTATCCGGCCAGCCAGTTATACATTTCCTCATACTGTTTTGCTGAATGATCCCAGGAGAAATCAGATGCCATAGCTCTGTCAATAATCTTATTCCACTCTCTTTTTTTGTCATAGTAGATGCGCTCGGCATACCGGATCGTTCCCAGCATCTCGTGGGCGTTATAATTCATAAAACTGAAACCGGTTCCCGTGCTTTCATATTCATTGTAAGGCATAACCGTATCTTTCAGTCCTCCCGTCTCTCTGACAATGGGGACCGTACCATATCTAAGACTCATCAGCTGGCTCAGACCGCAGGGCTCAAACAGCGAAGGCATCAGGAAAGCGTCGCTGGAGGCATAGATTTTATGTGACAGTTCTTCCGAATAGTAAATATTCGCCGATACCTTGTTCCCGTATTTCCACGCAAAATGGCGGAACATGTTTTCGTACTGTGCATCGCCTGTGCCGAGAACCACGATCTGCACCGCGTCCTGACACAGTTCATCCATGACATAGGATACCAGATCAAGTCCTTTTTGATCCGTCAGTCTGGTACACATGCCGATCATCATAGCCTTGGGATTTACTTCCAATCCCAGTTCCTCCTGCAGCGCCGTTTTATTCTTGACTTTTTCCTTCCGGAAATTCTTGGCATTATACCGTTTGAAAATGTTAGGATCCGTCTCGGGATTATATTCCTCGTAGTCAATACCGTTGACAATACCGCGCAGACTATTGCTTCTTGCCCGCATCAGCCCGTCCAGGCCCTCCCCGTAAAATGGAGTCTTTATCTCTTCCGCATACGTATTGCTCACTGTCGTAATGGCGTCCGCATAAACAATACCGCCCTTCAGATAATTGGCGTCCCGGTTGGACTCCAGTTTATCCGGCGTAAAATAGTAATCTGACAGGCCGGTAATATTTTTTATCGTCTGAATGTCCCATACACCCTGGAATTTCAGATTATGTATGGTCATCACAGATTTTATACCCCAGTAAAATTCATTGCCCTGAAATCTTTCTTTCAGATAGACGGGCACCAGACCCGTCTGCCAGTCGTGGCAGTGAATAATATCTGGCCTAAAGCCGATTACCGGAAGCATGGAAAGCGCAGCCTTGGAGAAAAATGCAAATTTCTCCAGGTCCCAGGGCATCCCGCTGTACGGCCGGTCTCCGCTGAAATGCTCTTCATTGTCTATAAAATAAAACTTGATACCTTCATATTCCGTTTCCAGAATTCCGACATACTGCTGTCTCCAGTTCAGATCCATATAAAAGCTCGTAACAAACTGCAGGCTGTCTTTGAATTCCTGCTTCATACAGGCATATTTCGGAATAATGACTCTGACATCAAAATACTCTTTCGGAAAGCATTTCGGCAAAGAACCAACCACATCCGCCAAGCCGCCCGTTTTAATAAAAGGAACCGCCTCCGATGCTACAAACAATACATTTTTCATGTGAGAACCTCCCTAACCTTTAACACCTATAATTAGATATTATACCGTATTTTAATACTTTAGGAAAGCCTTATATTGCTGTTTTGACTAAATATTTTTATATTCAAGACGAATTTTATCGGCAATTAGCGCAATGAACTCCGAATTCGTCGGTTTTCCTTTTCCGGTGCTGACCGTATATCCAAACAGTTCGTCTATAGTATCCATCTTTCCTCTGCTCCAGGCCACCTCGATGGCATGGCGTATGGCGCGTTCCACGCGGCTGGGAGTTGTCTGATGTTTCTTTGCAATCGTAGGGTACAGAATTTTAGTGATGGAATTGAGCATTTCCATATCCTGTACCGACATGATGATGGCGTCCCGCAGATACTGATATCCTTTTATATGCGCGGGCACCCCGATCTCGTGAATGATATTCGTCACGTCCATTTCCAGATTTTTCTCAAGATAATCGTTTTTCTTATCGTGGCCGTTTATTTTTCTGGCATCTCTTCCCCGGTCTCTGTTTCCCGCCTGATGCCTGATGTGTTTGATCCGATTGATAATCATATCGTTATCAAAGGGTTTCAGAATATAGTAATATGCGCCCAGATTAAAGGCGTCTTCTGTAATCCGCTCCTGGCTCACTGCAGACACCACAATAAAGGCCGGATGTTTTTTCATCGTCTGGTCCTGGTTTACCTTTTCCATCACCGTAAGGCCGTCCACCTTCGGCATGATAATATCCAGCAGCACCACATCCGGCTCCTTTTCCTTTATGATATTGTATATGTCTTTTCCGTTATCTGCCTGCCCGACCAGCTCCAGATCCTCATCCTCACGGATAATGGAGCCAAGCAGATTTACAATCCGCTCGTTATCATCTGCGATTGCAATATTCAACTTTTCCATACTACTCCTCCTGCATGATGTTTTTTAGCAGGGCGCCCCTGGCAGCTGTATGTTTTTCTGCCTTGATACAATTATAGAAAGGTTAATATTTCAAATCAAGCGGATTTCCCATTTTTTGGAAACTTTCGTTCGACAACTTAAGGGGCGGAACCATCGAAAAACGTGAATATTTGTAGGTATCCGCAAAATTTTCGGGATTTTTATCGCATTTTCAACATTAATGTTTTCCACAAAATCATATGCTTTTTCTCATGCTTATGCTATTTATGAACAAACTGATGGCGATACAGGAGGGGCCCACGTGAGTACCGATCACACCGCCCACCGGAACCGAACGGCAGTTTTTCAATCCGTACCTCTTTCTTGTCATCTCCATAAACTCCTGTCCGAATTCCCGATCCAGAGTGTACCCGAAATAGACCGGGTGGCTGTCATCCGGCTTTTTTTCTTCAAACTCCTTCCAGAGACACTGGATGGCGCTTTTGCGCCCTCTGGCCTTTCCCAGCATAACCAGCTTCTTATCTTTTAGTTCGATCACCGGCTTGATATGCAGCGTATTGCCTAAAAAAGCCAGGGCCGCCGGAATCCTGCCTCCCATTTTCAGATAGGTCAGCGTATCCAGCATCCCGCAGACCGTCATCTTCCTCCGCAAATCGGAAAGATATTCTGCAATCTGCGCCGCGTCCTGCCCTTCATCCCGCAGAGCCGCCGCACGCTCCACCAGATAACGCTGGGTGGTAATCGCCTGCTCGGAATCAAGAATCCATATTTTTTCGTATCCGCTGATGGATCTGGCCAGCTGCGCCGCATTGATGGTGCCGCTTAAGCCGCTGGATAGAGTGATGACCAGTACTTCCTCATCTGCCTGCTGCGCCTCCGAAAAAAGGCGCAGATATTCCCGGGGAGAAGGCTGGCTGGTTTTCGGCAGTTCCCGGCTTTGCTGCAGCTGCCGAAAGAAATCATCAAAATCTTCCTCCGTATCCATGGGACACTCCCTTGTCCCAAACTGAATGCGGATGGGAACAATCTCTATTTTCATATTTTCCGCCTGCTGCGCCGTGATATCGGCGGCAGAATCCGTAATGATTTTCATAGGCTTTCCTCCAGGATGTGATCTTGTAACTAAGTATACACTGTTTATTGACAAATGACAAACTTCCGGATATGATTAGAAAAAACCATACGCATTGGAGGGATCGAGATTGAGACAATGTATGGACGCAGAGAATCTGCACAGACGATTAAAAAAAATCATCGGCCAGGTTCAGGCCATCGACCGCATGATCGATGAAGACATTCCCTGTGAGGATATCCTTTCCCAGATCAACGCCGCCAAATCCGCCTTGCACAAAGCCGGACAGGTTATTCTGGAGGGGCACATCCAGCATTGTGTCCGCGATGGAATCGAACACGGTGACGCAGATAAAACCATTCAGAATTTCACCAAAGCCGTAGAGCGCTTTGCCAATATGACCTGAAAAGCCCCCGGCAGGAAAGGAAAGAAGGCCTTTCCTGTCAGGGGCCGTTTTTTACCCTTCCAGCCAGTTTTTCATTTCTGTCAGTCGTTTTTTTGCATCCCTTCTTCCGATGTCATATACCTTCTGCAGTTCTTCCCTGTCATGGCTCATCCTGGGAATCGTCAGCCGTACACTGGGACGGATCACGAAAATCTCTCCTTTTTCTTCCATCCCTTTGATATCGCGAACCGTTCTGTTATAATTCTCATACCGTCCGGCGATCGTCCTGGCAAACAAAGGATATTTCCGGTAAACGGTCCGGGCCATCCCGGCATTTTCCGGAAGTTTCACATACCCGTCCTCTCTTGTCAGCACCACCACGTTTTTATCAAATCCCATCGACTGAAAAGCCCGCACGGGGATACTGTCTGCACAGCCGCCGTCCAGCAGTTTTTTTCCTTCCCAGTCCACAATTTTCGAAACGTAGGGCATGGAAGCCGACGCTTTGAGAAGATCCATCTGCTCTCTGGCATTGGTAATTTTCAGATACTCCGCCCGCCCCGTCTCCAGGTTGGTACAAACCGCATAAAATTCTGTGTCAGAATGGTCGAACGCCTCATAATCAAAGGGATCCAGCTTCTCCGGAAGATCGTGATAGCAGAATTTTTCTCCCACAATGCTTCCCGTGGTCAAAAGGCTCCAAAAACTCATAAACCGCCGGTCTTTGCAGTACTTTTTATAATAGCGGATACTTCTTCCTTTCTGCTTCGCCACATAAGAAATCCCGTGGATTGCTCCCGCAGACACGCCGATTACACCGTCAAAATGAATCCCTTCCTCCAGAAACACATCCAGCACTCCCGCCGTATAGATACCGCGCATGGCGCCGCCTTCCAGAACCAGTCCCGTCCTGTTCATATTACACCCTTCCCTTCTGCTCTCTTTCCCGATCTCCTATTCCAGTTCCATCGCCTGCATCATCTCGGTATTCCCATATTTATAGATCAGTTCCTGTCCTTTGATGGTCACCTTGGTGCCCTCGGGAATGGATTTGGTGATAAAGGCGTTGCTTCCGATCACCACATCTTTTCCGATCTTCGTCTCTCCGCCCAGGATCGACGTACCGGAATAAATGGTCACATTATCGCCGATGGTGGGATGACGGCGCACATTGCGCAGCTTCTGCCCGCCTCTGGTGGAGAGCGCTCCCAGCGTCACGCCCTGATAGATCTTTACATTGTCGCCGATCACCGTCGTCTCCCCGATCACGATGCCCGTGCCATGATCGATAAAGAAATATTTGCCGATGGACGCGCCGGGATGGATATCGATTCCTGTGCGGTCATGGGCATACTCTGTCATAATACGCGGAATCAGCGGCACATTCATCAGATAAAGCTCATGGGCAAGGCGGTATACGGTGATGGCCAGCATACCAGGATAGGCAAATATGACCTCATCCTTGCTGTAGGCGGCAGGGTCGCCGTCAAAGGCCGCCTGCAGATCGGTTTCCAGAAACGCTCTGATCTGCGGGATTTTCTGAAAAAAGGCCACCGTCTTTTCTCTGGCTCTGCTTTCTGTCCCTTCCTCTTTTTTCCCTTCCCTGTGGTTTTCGTACTTCAGCACAAAGGCAATCTGCTTGTTCAGATTGTACATGGCGTCCTCAATAAGCAAAGACAGATAATTGTTGACGTCATAGATTTTGTAAGTTTTATCCCGGTAATATCCCGGATAGATAATCTTCAGCAGCTTCTGGATGATCTGGATGATCATATCTTTATCCAGCTGATCAAACAGATCGTCCATTTTATCAATATCCCTTCCCCGGGTGTAATCCTCCAGGATTTCCCGGGTAATGGATTTTACTTCTTCATCAATGATGCTAACCATATTTCCTCCTGTCGTCCCATATCTTTTTAGTATGACTTTTCAAAAATGGCAATACATTCTTCCTCGGAAAGAGGAATGCGGTCACAGCGAAACAGTCCCCCCATGGTATCGCGGGCATTGCGCGCCAGCAAAGCGAACTCTTCCCTGCCGATTCCAAAATCAGCCATCTTAAGGCCGGCCACGCCGCAGTCCTCCTGGAGTTTTTCCAGCGCCCGGATAAAATCAGACGGCTCTTTCGCCTCCGGCATGCCAAGCGCCTGCGCCATCCTCACATAACGCTGATCACATGCCTGCTTTTCGATAAAGTGGCTGTGATAGGCCCTGGATATCATGATCAAACCGGCTCCATGGGGCAGATCCTGATGGTAGGCGCTCATGGCGTGTTCCATCGCATGCTCGCTGGTGCAGGCGCTGATGGTCATCACCACACCGGAAAGTATATTGGCAAAAGCCAGACCCTCCCGCGCCTCTTTATCACCGCCGTCCCGGACGGCGCGGGGCAGATATTTTCCTACGTTTTCTATGGCCGTCAGCGCGTACATATCGCTCATCAGATTGGCCGTGGAAGCGATATAACCCTCCACGCTGTGAAACAGTGCGTCAAATCCCTGATAAGCCGTAAACAGCGGCGGCACGGAAGCCATAAGCTGGGGATCTACCACCGCCACAGCCGGAAACAGGGAGGCCTGGCCTCCAAATCCGATCTTCTCATTGGTTTCATCGTTGGTGATCACGCCAAAAGCATCCACTTCGCTGCCGGTGCCGGCCGTGGTGGTGATCGCTACGATGGGCAGCGGCTTTTTGGTCAGCCGCTGTCCCTTTCCCGTTCCCCCGACCACATAGTCCCAGAGATCTCCGTCGTTGACTGCCATAGCCGCGATGGCTTTTGCCGCGTCCATCACGCTGCCGCCTCCCAGCGCCACCACCAGATCACAGCCGTTTTCTCTGGCGCAGGCTGCGCCGGCCATCACCGCGCTTTTCAGCGGATTGGCCATAATCTGATCAAACAGCACCCAGTCGATCCCCGCCTCCTTCAGCTGTTCCTGCGTCCTGGCCAGCGCTCCGTTTTCCTTGACAGATTTTCCGGAAGAGATCACCAGCAGCGCTTTTTTGCCCGGCAGTCTCTGTCTGGAAAGGGTATTTAGCTTTCCTTCTCCAAATACAATTTTAGTAGGTACATACATACGAAATCCCATAATTATCTCTCCTTCTTTTCTGAATCCCGGCCGACCACATTGATCGGACTGCCCTCCAGATATCCTTTCAGGTTCCGGTATGCCAGATCGATCAGTCTGGTTCTGGCCTCCCTTGCAGCCCATGCAATATGGGGCGTAATCAAGCAGTTTTCCAATAAGAACAGCGGATTATCCTTCTTTGGCGGCTCCTGTTCCAATACATCCAAAGCGGCGCCGGCGATCCTTTTTTCTCTCAGCGCATCCGCCAGGGCCTTCTCGTCCACCAGCGCTCCCCTGGCTGTATTGATCAGGATCCCATCCGGCTTCATGAAAGACAGCGTCTCTTTGTTGATCATATGATGAGTCTGTGGGAAAAGCGGGCAGTGAAGGCTGACCACATCCGACTGTCCGAGAAGTTCCTGCAGGGAATCCGCCCACACGAAAGGAAATCCCATCTCCGCTTCTTTTCGGGTCCGGCTCCAGACGATTACTTTCATTCCCATCGCAGAGGCAATCCTTGCCGTCTGCTGCCCGATACTGCCAAATCCAACGATGCCCATGGTTTTTCCTGCCAGCTCGATGATGGGAAAATCCCAGTAACAAAAGTCCGGACATTCTGACCATTTTCCCCTTTTTACTCCTTCGCTGTGCTCTCTTGCATGGCTGCAAAAATCCAGCAGCAAAGAAAAGACCATCTGTGCCACCGCCTCTGTGCTGTAGGCCGGTATATTGGTCACTACGATCCCCCGTTCGCCGGCGGCCGCAAGATCGATTACATTGTATCCGGTCGCCAGCACGCCGATGTACGCAAGCCGCGGCAGTTTTAAGATCACTTCTTTTGAAAAAACGGCCTTGCTGGTCAATACAATATCGGCATCCCGGCATCGTTCCGCCACCAGTTCCTGGGGCGTCCGGTCGTAAAATCTGCATTCTCCAAGCGTACGAAACATTTCCCAGGACAGATCGCCCGGATTAATCGTATATCCATCCAGAATTACTATTTTTTTCATTATCGCTCCTTATCAAGACTGTTTCCGGCTTTTTGTCCGGTCAGTCGGTTTCCCATACAGTATACCCTGAAATTCCTGTGACCGCAACCGGCAAAAAGAAAAGGTCCGCCGCCGCGGACCTTACGCTTTTTAGAAAATGTTCAGTTTTTTCAGCAGTTCTATTCCATCCCGCACTCCCTGTGCATACAGATACTCACACTCTTTCTGGGCGATCGCATGAATCTGCTCCACATATGCGTCGATGACGCGGCCGTCTTTTGGCTCCAGCTTTTTCAGAATATCCTGAACCTGCTCCGCCAGGGCGCTGACATTTTCATATTGCTTTTTCTCCTGCTCTGTACACGATTTCCTTCGCAGTCTGAGATTTTCCTCTATCATCTCCTGCATCGCCATTTCATAGATTTCTGTTTTGTTCATAATCATTGCACTCCTTTTTTCTTTCACCATAATAGAACGGGAAGAGAATATCCACCAAAAAAAACAGTGTACCGGTAACATACCAGTACACTGTCCATTTTCTGTGCATTTTATGTTTTTATTTTCCCTGATTGTAACGATCGATCTCATCATCGATGAATGGATCCACATGGGGATACAGACAACCCGGTCCGCCATAAGTGATACAGGGGATAAAATGTCCGCCCGGCGCGTATTCTTCGCAGGCTCTGCGCACTTCGGCACGGATCACTTCCTCTGTGGAATCAGCCTGATCTACGATGGCGGCATCGATACCGCCCATCAGCGTCATCCGTCCATCCAGCTGTTTCTGGAGTTTGGGAATATCATTCTGAGGCAGAACACCCTGCCAGATATCCACGCCCAGTTCCACCATATCTTCCACGATGGGTTCCATGAAGGAGTCTGCATGGTGCATTACGATCACACCTTTCTCCTTCATGTAGCCGTATGTTTTCGCATACTGCGGTTTGATAAATTCTCTCCAGGTATCCGGGCTGACAAACAGCTGCTGTTTGGATCCCCAGTCATCGTGGGAGAGCATCACATCCGGCTGCAGATTATCCACGATCAGTTTCATATACTGGAAGCGATATTCACCGATAGCTTCGCACAGTTCCATCATGGCTTCCGGCTCCAGCAGGAAGTTTGCCAGCATATCTTCGAATCCCATCAGGAAGTGAAGACGTTCGAACACACCGGTGGGCATGAAAGCCATAAACAGATTTCCGCTGGCCTTGATCTCGTCTGCTTTTTCCTTGAAAGGCTTCCACAGTTCCGGGTCGGAGCAGTTTGCCATCAGATCCGGCATTTTCAGCTGTTCCTTCCACTCGCAGATATCGCTGATTACCTTATTCTCCTCCGTCACATGAGGCATGGCTGCCAGCTGATCTTCCGGCCAGAGAATCATGGTGCCGAAACGGTCCATCAGCGGATCCATACCGCGGTGGCGGTTTCCTCTGATATAGGTGCTTGCCGGGTTCGGCGGATAAAACGTAAGGCCTTCAAACTGTTTCAAAAGCCGTTCCGGTTTGCCGTCTTTTTTTATAGTCTCCAGGAAAATTTCTTTTGCCGTCATAGTCATACCTCCTTTTATGAAATCGCTACGCCAAAGCGCTCCATATTATATTTGTTGATTTCATCGATTACGATCTCTTCCACATGGGGATAGATCGTACCAGGACCGCCGTAGGTAATGCCGGGCCAGTAACCCTTCAACTCGCCGTACTCGTTGCAGGCTCTTCTCACTTCCTTACGGATTTCCTCTTCTGTCGCGTCTTCACGGTCGATCACGGAGTCGATACCGCCCATCAGCAGCATCCGGTCGCCTACTTTTTCGGAAATCGCCGGAATGTTGTTGGTCACCAGGACACCCTGCCAGATATCCACGCCAATCTCCGCCATATCTTCCACGATGGGCTCCATGTAGGAATCCCCGTGGTGCATTACGATCACGCCCTGGGAATGCAGATAGTCATACAGTTTCCGGTAAGGCTCTTTGAAGAATTCTCTCCAGGTCTCCGCAGACATGAACAGACTGTCTTTTGCTCCCCAGTCGTCATGGGATACGATACAGTCCGGATGAAGGTGTTCCACCACCAGTTTCATATAGGTAAGACGGTATTCGCATATCACATCGATCAGTTCGTGCATGGCTTCCGGCTCCAGCAGGAAATTCATCAGCGTATCTTCAAAAGTCATCAGCATATGCAGCTGCTCGAAGATACCCGTTCCCATAACTACCATCGTCAGGTATTTATCCTGATCGATTTTGCTTTTTGCCTCCAGAGCATCTTCCCAGCCCTCGGAGCATTTGCCGATCAAATCCGGCACTTTCACATATTTTTTCCACTCTGTGATATCTTTGATCACCTGATTCTCCGGTGTTACATGAGGAATCGCCGCCGGGGCATCCTCCGGAAACAGAATCAAAGTTCCCCACTGGTCATAGGATGTGGTTCCTCTGACACGGTTTCCGCGGATCAGTTTGAAACAGGGATCTCCCGGGATCCCCCGGAACATGGTAAAGGAATTGCAAAGGCACTCCGGTTTGCCGTCTTTTTTCAGGGTTTCCAGTAAATTCTGCTTTGGTGTAAGCAAAAAAAATCACTCTCCTTTCTTGCTTTTTTGCCTTTCCATGATAAAAATGGAAAGTTTCAGATATAGATTTTGTACGGGTTCCGCCACGCTTTCCGCGTCCAGTCCCGTAATCTCTTTAATCTTTCTCAAACGGTAGTATAACGTACTGCGCCCCACATAAAGCTGAGAGGACGTAGCAACGGTATTCCGTTCATTCATCACATATGTACAGAGCGTTTTGAACAGCTCCGTATGATTCTGTCCGTCATACTCCTGCAGCTTTCTCAGCTTACAGGCACACAGATCCTCCGCCTCAAACTCGGTACAGCACAGATCTGCGATATAGTCCATGGCAATATCGTCAAAACTGTAATACCATCTGGTATCATTCCGTCTCCGGCAGTATTCCAACGCTGTGGAAGCCTGACGGTAATAATGTTTCAGGCGGGTAAAATCGTGAAAAACATTGCTGAATCCGGCCTTGAACAGACCATCTCTGAGAATGCTTGCTATATCAGAAGTATAATGATCGTTAATTGACAAATTGATGATGATGCAGATTTTATTTTCATGATAAAAAGCTTTGCTGCCGTCGACCTGGGCTTCCACGTAATTGCATACGCTGACGGAAGAACCGGGACTTCCCTCCTGCTCCTCCGCATCCATCCGGATGCAGATATAGCTGTCGTCCATCCGCCATTTGCTCTGGGCAATCCGCTTTTCGATCTCGGAATTGGAAAAGGTTTTGCCCTGAATCATCTCCGTCAGCATCCGGTACAAGGTGCGCTTATACGTATTGTCCAGATGGCCTCTGCGGGAAAGGGTAAGTCGAACCAGATCCGCCAGATATTCCGCCGCGGCAAACTGTCCGGGCTTCAAAGGATTTTCGATCTCGCAGATCACCAGACGCGCCTCATAATTCCCGAAATCACCCCAGATATTGACGTAGATATCCCGGTAGCCGCGCAGCTCCGCAGAAAAGATCTGAGCATCCTTTGTAGTCAGGGTGCTCAGGTATTCACTGTCTGTTTTCAGCTCATTGAGTTCTTCCAGCGGGGTGATCAAAAGCCCGGTGATCTCATCCTTTTCCCAGGGGATCATCCCTTCCCGCCAGACAGGACAGGATATGATCCGCAGCTGCGCATCATGGACAAACAGGGGATTCTGAAAATAAACATAGCTGGCCCTGCACAGCTCATCTACGGTCCCCTCCCGCATCACGATATTCTGCAGCTTTTCGGCCCATAATCTGTGTCTGCGGTAAGCCGCCAGACACAGATTCATGACCTCAAGCAGATCCTGGCTGCCCGGGATTTGAATAATCGTATGGAAACCATTATCCCAGGCCTTTGGAACCTCGCCCAGCAATATAACAGAACAGTGCTCTTCCGGAACAACAATCTCCTTAAGTTCCTCTGCTCTCGCAATATAAGCATACTGCGGAACCATCTCCATACCGGGCTGGTAAAAGCAGATACCCTCCAGGATTCTTTTGTCCTCTCCGGCGTAAAGCTGTACATCCGGTATTTTTATCATAAGCTCATCTGCAATCATCTGCAGATTCAATAAAAATCTGATGCTTTCATCCATTCCGTTTTCCAACTGTTTCTTTCGCTTCTTATGAACGGGATGCGATTTCCGCCGCGTACTGGTTTACTTTATCCTTGGTCAGTCTGAAACCAAAGATCAATGCCAGAACAGCAACGATCAGAGCGATCGCCGGAATCACCATAAAACCGATACTGATGGCGTTTTTCAGCTGCTCGGAAGCTGCTGCCGGATCGATATCCGCGCTGAACTGTCCCATTGCCAGACATGCGGAAATGATAACGCCGCGGGTCATAATGGACACCTTCAGCGGTACGTTCTGCAATCCGCTGATCCAGCCGGCTGCATTCTTTCCAGTCTTCCACTCACTGTATACGATGGTGTCGCCGTAAAGAGCCGGTGTACATGCATATGTAATGCCGTATCCGAACATAGCAATACTCATCAGCACGATAACGATGGTTACGTTATTATAGAAGAGATAGGATACGATCAGCAGAACAGCCTGGATAGCCATAACGCCGATGGTGGTGGTTCTGGTGGTAAAACGGTTGCTCAGAGTCTTACTTAAGTAAGCGCCGATTACACAGAAGATATTGGTTACCAGCATGTAAGTGGACAGCAGTGCCGCGCTGTTGGCAATATAAGTAAAGTAATAGGTGGCAACGCCCATCAAAACGAAGTTGAACATGAATTTTGCCAGGTCAGCGATCAAAAGAGCGATCAGCGGCGGGTTCTGAGCCAGGGCGCGGATCAGGTCCATTCCGCTGGTCTTATCCTTGGGAGCCGCTTTTCCTGCTGATTTTTCTGCAACCTGCACTTCTTCATATCCGTCGAACATACGGAAGTGCGCGTAGTAAAGTACGGCCATGATCACACCAAGTACAAACGCTGCCGCACCATACTGGTTGATCTCGCCGATAAAGCCTGCCATAACAGCCGCCAGACCGGGGCCTACATAAGAAAAGATAACCTTGGAGAAGTTTGCCCATGCCGCTCTGGTAGCAGACAGCTGGGAACGTTCCTCCGGTGTGTTTCCTGCAACGGAGATCATGGATACGTTAGCAACATATGCAAAGTTCCATGCTACATGGCTGGAGATGGCCGCGATAATGATGATAATCGCCGACAGCCATCCGTCCCCGATTTTTACAAACTGGAAGGCATACAAAAACGGTACCAGCCATGGGATCACAACCAGCCAGGAACGATAACGCCCCCACTTCATCGGTTTGATACTGTTCAGGATAGCACCGTACATCCAGGAAAGCACTGCGTCTACAGTACTTGCCACTGTGGTGATCAAAGTTACCATCGGCAGACTGAACTGAGCAAGGTTCGTCAGAAAAAAATTGAAATAGTAACTTTCAATGTTGGACATCAGGGTAAAACCGCAGTCACCGACACCGTAAAAGATTTTCAGTGCCTTACTGAGTCCTTTTTTCTTGTTTTTTTCACTCATACTTAACTTCCTCCTTTTCCTGTCCCTGTGGACATAGTGTTTATGACGGACCCCGCTGAAACACAGTGCTCAATTAGGCACAATGCCCAATCCGCGTCTCCCGAGAACCCGCATCTGTGTGTAAGTTGATACACACTCTATGTAATGATTATAGTATAACCATGCATTTAAAATCAACATGCAATAAAAGAATAGACAGAATTGTCAAATCCCCGCACCTGAGAAAAGTGTTTGTAGACAGAATGTTCAATACGACTTTCTCTATTCCGAAACAGAAAAACCCGGAGCGAAAACTGCTCCGGGCTGTATCATACTGCATATCAGAGAAAGGATATCAGTTCCTTTGGCGCCTTTCTGGGCGGTACTTTCGGCTCCTCATCGGGATATCCGATGGAAATCAGCGCAGAAATCCGCTGATCTTCGGGAAGGCGAATCACCTGCCTTACTTTGTCTTCATCGAAAATACCCATGATCACCGTGCCAAGCCCCTTCTCGTGGGCCGCCAGGCAAAACGCCATGGCAGCCGCCCCTGCGTCAAAGCTTTCCCAGTGAGAACCTTTTGCTGTGGAACTGCTCCCGTCCCGTTCATAACCGGAACGTCCCGCCACACTGGCAAGCACCACAAGAGCGGGAGATCCTGCAATAATGTTCAAATTATGACGGAACCCCATCAGACACTCCTCCGTCGCAATCTGATCCAGCAGTTCTTTTCTGTCAGCAATATAATACCGCACGGTCTGACTGTTCTTCCAGGAAGGCGCATAGGAAGCCGCCTCTACGATTTCCTCCAGTGTCTCCCTTGGCACCGGCATATCCTTAAACCTGCGAATGCTTCTTCTTTCTTTGATTCCCTGTATCATATCCATCCTTTTGTCCTCCCTTTTGTTGATTTTACTTTTCACAGACTACTATAGCGCCTTAGTTCCGCGAGTCTTTTGCAGAACATCTCCGCCTCTTTTTTCATATTGCCAAACACGCTCATATCTACCTGTCTTACTTGCCTTAGCCCAATCTGCCTGACCGCTTCAACCGCCGCTTCTCTCTGCGTCATTCTCTCTGGCAGGACAGTCTGACAATTTGCGCCGTCAAGATTATCATACGACAAAAAGCACTGATTAAAGTCCATAACCGGATACAGCGATATATATCTGTTCGTATCATTATCAATGAGAAATCCCCAGTTTTCCGGATGACGGTCTGTATTTCCCGTAAGATAATCCAGTATATTCATACCATAATATGTGTCCGGATCAAGCGTCTTACATACTTCAATTGTATTCAGCTCATGATTAGACGCATAGACATCAAAGGTCATCTTGGAAATCATCGAATACCTTTTTGAGGTGACCAGACTGCTTTCCGAAACCAGTTCTCCTTCAAAATAATACTTTTGATATCTGACTTGCGGTACATCAAAGCACTGACAAATCTGGCTTGCAAGAAGTTCTCTCCTGACCGCATTCTCCTCACCGTCCTTCAACAGCCGAAACCCGCCTTCATCTCTGATCCAGGCTTTCGGAAAACATCCTTTCGTCGACAGATCCGGGGCAAGTTCACGGTTAGTCACTGTCATTTGACGCCCCTTCAAAGAAATTTCCACCACCGCTTCATTCAGCGTATTATCATACAGATTCAATTGTTGAAAAGTTGCATTTTCTCCTTTTCTTCTTACCCAGAATACATCTGTGAGAGAAACGCAGTGATAGGACAGGGAGATGTCTGCACGGTCTCTGTCAGTCACAGCTTGTGCGGCTCCTATACTGTTTAATATTGCTTTCGCATATTTTCTGTCCAAAGACAAAACGCGCGAAGCGCACCAATGATAAAAATTATCCAAATTATTCAGTCTTATATCAATATCAAGGCCATTTTCCTCCCGCTCCAAATACAGATCGTACGGCATAAACTGTTCATCAAGAACCTTCGCTTCCCCTCGGCTGGATATTTCCGCCACAGTTTTTTCCTTATGCATAATCTGATATACCTTATTACCGCCTTTATCTGAAGAAGTAATATTAGAATCCAAATCAAATTTCGGATCGGCAACCAGCTGGTTCATATGTTTTTATTCCTTTCCGTCAAATTTTGCAGAAAAATGTATATTTCACATTTCGTGATGCAATTCCTTCCAGATAAGCCCAGAAAGTAAAGTACAAATCTCTCCCATCAATTGTGGCCACTTTAACAGGTTCTTTCATTCCCGTACCTGTATTCTCGAAATTAATGCATTTCAGCGTGATGATATTATCATTTGTTTTCATCTGCACATCCTGTTTACCAGACTCGTCTGTGGAAAAAATCAGTATGAGTGAAAATGCGAACCCATCATCCGCCTGTATATCAATTCTAAAATCTTCATCTTTTGAAAAGAGAAATGCCTGGCCGCTGGCAACAATATCATAATCTCCCGACCTTAAAGAAATCAGCATCTGTCTCACCCTCTTGCATTTTTAATAGTTCAATCCTATCATAAATCCTCTGACATTGTAAAGCAAATACATGGAAAAAGCCCTGAAACCCTTATAATCACTAGAAAATACAGTGTTTATAAGACCTTCAGAGCCTTTAAAAACATTTCTTCAATCTTTAGGAAAAACTTCGCTTACATTCCCATCTGTTTTGCAACTTCCTCAGCGAAGTTTTCTTCTTTTTTCTCGATACCTTCTCCGGTCTCGTAACGAACAAAACCTTTGATGGCGATCTTAGCGCCGTTGGCTTTGGCAACTTCATCCACGTATTTGGATACGGACTGTTTGCCATCCTCTGCTTTTACGTATACCTGATCCAGCAGACAGATTTCTTTCAGCTCTTTGTTGATACGTCCGTTGATGATACCCTCGATTACCTTCTCCGGTTTCTGGGATTCCTTCGGATCGTTCTTGATCTGAGCCATAAGAATCTCTTTCTCATGGGCAATATACTCTTCGCTAATCTCGGAACGGTTGGTGTACTGCGGTCTTAAAGCGGCAACCTGCATAGCCACGTTCTTGGCCATCTCTTTCACCGCATCGTTGACAACATCGGTTTCCACATCAACCAGAACACCGATCTTACCTCCCATATGGGTATAAGCGGCGATCATTCCGTTCTCCTCAGATACCTGAGCGAACCGACGAATGTTCATGTTCTCTCCGATGGTTGCAATCTGATGAGCCAGCGCTTCGGATACGGTCTCGCTGGTATCAAATTTCCAGGGCTCTGCCAGGAATGCTTCGATATCTGCTGCGGAAGTTTCCAGAGCCTGTTCTGCAACCTGCGCCACATAATTCTGGAATTTTTCATTTTTGGCGACAAAGTCTGTCTCCGCGTTTACTTCCACGGCAACCGCTTTCTTCGCATCGTCGGAAACCTTCAGCATAACGATACCTTCCGCTGCGATTCTTCCTGCTTTCTTCTGCGCGGTGGCCAGACCCTTTTCTCTCAGGAATTCCATTGCCTTGTCCATATCGCCGTCTGTAGCTGTAAGAGCTTTCTTGCAGTCCATCATACCGGCGCCGCTGATTTCTCTTAATTCTTTAACCATTGCTGCTGTAATAGCCATGATGATTTTCCTCCTGAATTTAGAAATTTAATTATTCTTCTGTTTCCTCTGCTGCAGCCTCTGCCTCTGCTTCTTCAGCGTATACGGCATCCTCTGCCTCGCCCTGTTTTGCTTCGATTACAGCGTCAGCCATTTTGGAAACGATCAGTTTTACGGCACGGATCGCATCATCGTTGCCCGGGATCACATAATCCAGTTCTTCCGGATCACAGTTTGTATCGCAGATGCCGATCAGCGGAATACCCAGTGTGTGTGCTTCCTGTACGCAGATTCTTTCTTTCTTGGGATCTACGACAAAGATAGCGTCCGGGATTCTCTTCATCTCTTTGATTCCGCCCAGATTTCTCTGCAGCTTGGTCATTTCTTTTCTCAGTTCGATAACTTCTTTCTTGGGAAGTACGTCAAATGTTCCGTCTTCCTCCATAGCCTCGATCTCTTTCAGTCTCTGAATTCTGCTCTGGATGGTCTTGAAGTTGGTCAGCATACCGCCCAGCCATCTTTCGTTTACGTAGAACATTCCGCAGCGCTCTGCCTCTGTCTGAATGGCATCCTGCGCCTGTTTCTTTGTTCCTACGAACAGAATGGTGCCTCCGTCAGCTACGATATCAGAAACTGCTTTATATGCATCGTCAACCATTCCCACAGATTTCTGAAGGTCGATGATATAAATACCATTTCTTTCTGTGTAAATGTACTCAGCCATTTTCGGGTTCCATCTTCTGGTCTGATGTCCGAAATGTACACCGGCTTCCAAGAGTTGTTTCATTGAAATTACGCTCATTTTCTTATCTCCTTTTGGTTTTTTCCTCCGCATGCTTCGACGTTTTCCTGTGACCTGATTTCAGGCACCGTACAGGTTACCCACATGCGTGTTTTTTCGCGACTTTTTGATTATAGCATGGAAAAATCCGGGTTTCAAGCATTTTTCCGCATTTTACATATTCTTTTCGTAAAGGCCGCTTCCTGTTACGGCAGCGGCTGCAGCAGAATCTCATGGGTTCCCGAGGAAAAAGGCGCCAGCCAGTAAAGGGAACTGATCACATGGATGCCCTCCGCTGTCTTATAATACCCCACTTCATTAAAATCCGCCGAAACGTCGCAGACGGTGTCCGGAAAAAACTCATCCGGTCTTTGTGCAATCAGCTGATTAAAGCCGTCATTTACCATCTGCTGCGCCGTCGCCGCATCTGTATTCAGCAGCTCCGGCAGCGTATACGTATGATCGCCGGCCAGATCGATGGTTTCACCAAATTCCCGTGTCATATTATGGGCTCCGCCATAGTACTCATCACTAAAAAACCGGATGGATACCAGAGAACCCTCCTGATACATAATCTGGGCTTCCAGCTTTGCCCAGGCCTGGGCGGCTCCCTGTGCCAGCGTATCATTCTGCGTCTGCTGCACCGTGGCGGCCATCTCCTCATAATGGGTATTCCACCGATCCACCGTATCCGATGAAGGGGAAAACTGCGGATATTGAATCTCATCATTTCCCTGATACGTCACAATGTCCGCCTGATACTCTGCCGTCTGTGAGCCATCTTCTGCCGTCTCTTCTTCTCTGCAAAAATCTGTAATCTTAACCTCCACCGGGCCAAGGGGAGATAACGCGCCGTTTTGCTGCCACTGTCCAGTCTGCTGCGGCGTGATATCCGTCGTTTTCACCAGCCTTACCAGCTTTCGCAAGCTGCCGTCCTGCTCCGTCAGCGGCGAATCCCAGCCCAGCCGCTGCGGATAAATTTCCAGCTCATGTATGCTCCCGGTAAAATCCAATATCTGCTGGCGTCCCTGGGGATAGCCTGCAGGATCATAGGACTCATCCATCTCCAGGCAGGCATGGGCGACATCATCTGATCCGGCCATATTGATCTGCTCCCCCACCTGTTGAAAACTTCCATCCTGATAAGAAATCTGGGAAAGCTTCCATGACACACCATCGGCCAGATGCTGCGCGATGGAGGTATCTTCCAGAAAAATGCCGACATGATCCGGATACGTTCTGGCAAAAAACTCAATCCGTGCCGGGCAGATTGCCACATTCAGAGAAACATCCACTGTAATTTCCGCTGCTTCCGACCAGCTATCTCCTTCTGTCTGCTCCAGCATCACCAGAAGAAAGGCTCGGGAATACCACCACGGTGTCCCCGATCCCGAAAGCACCACCACAAAGATTTCCTCATCCCCGTCCTGATCGTAATCAAACCGGTCCGCACAGAGGATTCCCTCCTCTTCCATACCGATCATCAGAAAATTACCGTCTTCCCTGGCAAACTGCATGGTGTAGGAATTCTCTGACAGATAAGGATATCCCAGTACTTCCATGGCAATGTTCAGCGGGTCTTCTTCCTGCTCTTCTTCGATCTTTATCAGTTCCTGCACCTCTGAGAGTTTCCGCCGGATGGCTTCCACCTTCTTTGTCTCTTTGGCCGGAATTACCTCCAGCGCCTCTGTCAGCACTTCCTCAGCCTCATCATACTGCTGTGTTTCCACCAGCGCTGTGGACAGCTGAATATAGGGCTGTGCCTGTTTAGGATTGAATTCAATGGCCTTTCTAAAACAGATCTGGGCGTCTTCATATTTCATTTCCGCCAGATACCGGTCGCCCAGTTCCATCTGTTCCGTATATTTTCGTTCCTGCCCAACACGTATCCAGACAACAACGGCAATCACTGCCAGCAAAACTGTCATTGCCGCAATGATTGCCGTCCAGATTATCCTTCTTTTTTTCTTCTCCGGTTCGTTGTCTTTTTGCGGATACTGCGGCGGCGGTGCGAAAAGCGGTTTCCCGCAGTTTTCGCAATAGCGGCTGTCTTCCCGGTTATAGGCGCCGCACTGTCTGCAATACATATCCTTTTTTCCTCCATCCGGTATATCCGTAAACCTGTCTTAATTTCTCTATCAGTTGTATCCGTGAGCCGCTTCGTAATCGGAAATCAGCTTGGCGTTTCTCAGTTCCGTTTTCGTCAGCAGATTATTATCGTTGAAGCTGGCCGCCGGTATGCTGGGAACGTACCAGCTCTTGCTCCTGAAATAGGAATCAAGAGAAGCATCTTCGAACATTCGCCCATGTCTGGCGTAAATTTCGTTGCGCGCCACCCGCAGTTCCCATTCGCTTAATCCCGCCAGATCCGCATTGGTCAGTTCCCGTACGGAACTGTCGGGAATCACATAATCTCCGCTGGAAGCAGCCGGAGCCTGTGTGGGAACCGCCGTCGCAGCAGGCGCTGCCGTTACTACCGGTGTGGGAATCGGTGTGGATGTGGGAGCCGCCGTCGGCGTCGGCGTCACGGTTACCGCTTCCTCCGTCTCGCTTTCCAGATCCGGATTAATTTCTTCCGCGGAAGCTTCCTGGGTTTCCACCGTGGTATCCTCTTCATCGTTCAGATCCATCAATGTTGCGACGCCCCAGATAATTCCGATCACCAGTATCACCGTGATGATGCCCAGGAAAGCGTAAAGCAGCTTATCCTTACTGCCCTGCTCGTTACTCTGATAACTCCCCCCCTGGAACCGCTCGTCAGGATGGTATCTTCGTTCCGGCTGGCGGCTCTGCTGCTGATGCTGCCAGGATGCCTGCTGGTTATGCCCGCCTGACTGACGGTTATACTGCTGCCCGCCCGAACTGACGGCCTGATGCCGGCTATACGGCTGCTCCTGCGGTTTTTCACTGTATTGCCGCTGCGTCCGGTCATCAGACGGATCCTGTACGTATTCCCGATGAGACTGCCCGCTGTTTCGCCCCACCCGGACAGTGGAATCATCCTCCACTCTGGAGCCGCATTCCGGACAGTAGACATCCTCCGGACTTAATTTCGCTCCGCATTTTTCACAATACATAGTCTCTTTCCTCCCATCGCCCGTCTCTTTTCCACTATTATAGCAAATCTCCCCAAAAGACGCAATTTTAATATCCTGATAACGCCTGCAAAAACGCCGCTGTGCTTCCTGCAAACAGAAGGATCAGCCATCCTCCCGGGAGGAATTCTTTTTCAATGCGCTGTGTCATCCTTTCGGACCACCGTTCTTCTCCCCGGAAGGCCAGAATGCCAAAGGGAAGCAGCGCCGGCAGGATATATCTGCCCTGTGGCTGGAAATCCACATTCCAGGAATAATAAACCGAAATCATAACCGTCACAAGAATCCCCGCTGTCAATGCTGTTATAAGCGGCCTGTCGATCCGTTCTTTCTCCTTTTGTCCACGGCGAAGAAGGTTTCCGGTCAAGCATGCGGCCATCAGCACAAAATATCCGATATACACGCCGGATGGAAGCCATATTTTCATCTGGCCAAAAGCTCCCACAAAACTTTTCAGCGTCATCTCCCACCAGTTTGTCCCGGTCATCATACCGACCACGGAGACGCCCGTCTCGGCAGGAGACATCCTCTGCGACGGTTTCATAATTTCGGACGCATACTGCTCCATGCTTGCGCTGCTGGAGTGAAGCCCCAGAAAATCGCCGTCATATAAAAGATAATTCCTGATAAACCACCAGCCGGCCAGCAATATTGCCGTCAAAACGGTGACTGCAATGCATTTTATCAGTTTTTGTCCCTTTTTCTCCTTCCCTGCGCCAAGAACCAGCACGCAGCAGTACACACAAAATACGGGGATCATCCCATAAGTGTTGTAATAAGAAAGAAGACATAGGGCAATCCCTGCTCCGATCCCGATGCAGGAAACTGTGGGAAATCCTTTTTCCCGTCCCTTTAAAACCTGCCAGATCAGCAAAGTCACTCCCAGCATGCCAAAAGCATCGCTGTTCACATAGGAGGATACGAACACATATTGCGGCAAAAGCATGACAAAGGCGGTAAACACCCAGGCTGTTTTTCGCCGGAACAAAATTTCTCCGATCCGGCAGCATCCGTATGCCGCTGCCATGGAATAAATCACACTGCCCATGCGCGCCGGAAGATATAACCATTTTTCTGCCATACCCAGAAAAGCAGCTCCCCTCATCAAAAGAGCCGGAAGGATGTAGCATACGGTGGGCGTATAGCCATAGGAGGTACCCCACAGATCATTACGAATCTGCTGATCATATCCTGCCGGCAGCGTCCCGTGGCGGAAAATAAATTCTGGTATCAGATACCGCATTTTCTCATCCGCCCCTCCGCCAAAGGGAATCATGACAACCCACAGCAGATAAAAGAAAAACAGTCCGGCATAGAAATATCCTGCCACTCTTCTTTCCGATGCATCCAGAATCAAACTGGTCATGAACCGTACTGCCATCCATACGGCGAGCAAAAAAAGCGTTCGGTGCAAAAGATTGGACACCAGCAGCTGCCCTGCTGCAGCTGCCGCCAGAATCCCCGCCGTCTGCAAAGAAAACAAAACTCCTTTTTTTTCTCCGGCTTTTTCCCATTGTCCTGCATTACCGACCAGAAGAAAAGCTAAAAAAAGCGTGAGCAAAGACACCGACAACAACAAAATACCCTTCTGTCTTCGGTCCACCGCCGGGTTGAGCACGATGCTCTCCAGAATAAAGGTTTCTCCTTTCTCCAGTCCTTCAAAGTCAACCCGCAGTTTTTCCGCCTCTTTTTGCAGATAAACGACGGTTCTTCCATTCTCCGTCTTTGCTCTTTTCGTAAGCTGATCTGAAAAGCCTTGACCCTCATCGTAATAAAGCTTTACATCCGGCGCAGACTCTTCTTTTTCGCCCCAGGAAAACACTGCCTTTCCGATATACCGCTCTTCCCCCAGGATCCAGATCCACGGATCCTCCCCGGTAACCGTGATTTTCCCTTCCTTGTCCGCCTGGCAGTCGCTGCACATAAACTGCGTAAAATCACGGATCGTCGTCTCGAAAGCCGGATCGTTGCCAAAACAGTACCGCAGCTTTGGAAAATACAGCAGCAGCGCCGCCACAGCAGCGGCCAACAGCCACGGCAGAATCTTTCGGACACTCATCTGGGATCCTCCATTATTTTTCTGACCGCATCATAGCTTTCTCCTGCAAAAATAAAATATCCGCCCCGCTGTGTGCTGTCCAGAACCGGCCCGCCGCCGCATTCCTCATTGCAGTGAGAAATCAAAGACAACTGCGGATCAGCTTTCACCTTTTCCGGCAATTTTTTATCCGTCTCTGTCAGAAAAAATTTTACCGCAGCGGCCCCATAGCACGTTCCTTTTGCCATGACAGGCGGTTTCCCCAAAGCGATCCGGATTACGTCTGCCACGTAATCCACTCCTGTTGCCAGCGGTACCAGATCGGAACCGATGCAGTCACCGCCCATCCTGGATCCCACTTCAATCATCCGTATCCTTCCGCCGTCATCGATTTTAAATTCCGTATGGGATGCGCCGTTCTTCACTTCCAATATGTCCAACACACGAAACACCTCCTGCCTGACTTTATCTGCATCCGGCAGCAAAGCCGGTTCCAGATGACCTGTCTCCACATATTCCGGCGCGCCCGTGGTGTATTTTTCGGTGATCGCCAGACAGTAATGCTTTCCTTGCCAGGAAAGGCATTCGCAGCTGTACTCCTTGCCTTCTATCCACTCTTCCACAATCACCTTTTTTTCAAAGGAGCAGGAAAAGGCGTCCTCCATGGCCCGGCGCAGCTGCTTTTGACCGTCCACTCGCTTCACCCCCCTGCTCCCGGAACGATCAGTCGGTTTTACCACCACCGGAAAAGGAAAGACAGGACGAAAATTCTTTGCCATTTCCCGGGAAACCACGCAAAAATCCGGCCCTGATAGTCCGGCTTCCTGCATTCTCTTTCGCATCCGCGCTTTATTGGTCGTCATCTCAACACACCGGTCGCAATTTCCAGGCAGCCCCAGTTTTTCTGTCAGATAGGAAACGGTGATGTTCGCCAGTTCCGATGCAATGGTAACTGCGCCATCCGGCCGTATCCTTTTGCACTGCTTAAGTATCTTCTCCTTCTCCCGGATACTGACGGGGTAAAAAAAATCGGCAGCCTCCTTTCCTACAGCCCCCTCTTCCCAGGCAAACACATGGGTTTCCACTCCCATCTCCTTTGCCTTTTCTATCAGGGCTTTCTGAAAGCAGCCTGCCCCTATAATCACGATTTTTTTCTTCATCTGTTCTTTCCTGCCAATCTGTGATACACTGAAATTCAGATAAAATAATTTTGATGTGAGGTAATTATGTGTTCCCTTATTTCTGTAGTCATCCCCTGCTTTCGTTCCCAGTCCTACCTGAAACAGACCGTCCTGGAAATCCGCAAAGCCTTCGAAACCAACAAAAATTATACCTGTCAGATCATTTTGATCGACGATGGATCACCGGACGGCACCTGGGAAGTCATCCGCTGTCTCTGCCGGTCTTTTTCTGAGATTATCGGCATCCGTCTGTCATCCAATTTCGGTCAGGCACGGGCCAGGATGGCCGCCCTGCCGCACATCAAAGGCGATTATGCCGTATTCATGGACGACGACGGCCAGCACCCGCCTATGGCCATCTTCTCACTGGTACAAAAGCTCTCTGAAGGATATGATCTGGTCTATGCACGCTTTCCGAAATTAAAGGAAAGCCTGTTTCGTAAAGCGGCCAGTTCCCTGTCAGACCGCACTCTGACTGCAGTGACCAAAAAGCCAAAGGATCTGCGCATCACCAGCTTTTTTGCCCTCTCCTCTTTTGCCCTTTCCTCCCTTGGTGATTATCAGAGTCCTTATATTTTTTTAGGCGGCTACCTTTTTGAAATCACAAAACGGATCACCTCCGTTGAAATCGAACAGCGCCCCCGCTTTGAAGGGAAATCCAGCTACACCTTTCAAAAGCTTTACGCCATGTGGCTGGATAATATGCTGGCGTTTCCCCATACCCCTGCCAGGCTCTGCCGTAAAACAGGTTTCCTGACGTTTTTGGCCGGTCTGATTTTTCTGATTGCCGCATTTTTCCTTTCCTTTGAAACTCTGGCAATCATCAGCGCCCTGGCCCTTGGGTTTGGTCTGCTGTTCGTCTTTCTTGGCATTTTAGGTGAAGTCATTCTGCGGACTTTCTGTATCATGCAAGGCGTTCCGACCTATACGGTACAGGAAATTATAACACATGACAATCCCTGAATTTCCATTTCTGATCCGTAATGACCTGCGCCACCTTATGGGCATCCGTCTGATTGATCACCGGTCTTGTAGAGGTTCTAAACAGACCGGTTCCGAAATAACGGTCATCCACGCAAAGTATGGTTCCCGCCACATAATCCTCCAGTCTTTCCCCGTTCCAGACTGTGGGATACAGTTTCTGCTTCATAAAGGGCTGTAAAATCATATCTCTAAGGACATCCGGAGCAAAAAGCTCCTCCCACTGGCTTTGCTCGCACAGGCAGCCGGCATACACCTTTTCACTCTTTCCCAGCCGGGCATGTTTGAGAATGTACTGATCTTTATGTATTCTGGCATCCTGGAAGATTGCAGGGTCACAGCCGGGCAGAAACGTCTCCACTATATGGGATCGGAGAAATTCCGTATCCCTTTTGCTCAGGCACCGATCTGTGAAACGATCCATGGCAAACAGCCAGAAAAACCGTTTGTCATGCAAAAGAAATACCGTACGGAAATCATTGCGAAACTGCTCTGCAATCATCCTTCGTATCGCCTCTTTGGACAGTTTCAGGATATCCGTCTGATTCAGCGCGCTGACCACCAGACTGTTTGCCAGACAGCCCAGATTTTCTTCTATCTCTTCTGCCTCCAGTACCGTCACCTTGGCGCCCAGCGCCTGATAGAAGGGGACATACAAACGGATGGAATCTGATTTATCCGCGCTTTTTAGCACACATACTTTCTTTTTTCCCTCCAGCATATTGGCCGCATATTCCAGAAAATCTTCAAAGTAAGAACGATAATCCGTGATATGCGCCTCTCTGGCAAAATCCGCCCCTGCACGCTCCATAAAATAGGACAGGAAATAACCGTTGCCAAAGAAACGGGAGGTTATTTCACAGATTTTTAAACTTCCATCCTCACAGATCAGATAGTCAGGCCGGAAGGTTCCCGCCCGGAAAGGATTTTCCTCGCTGTATTCCAAAATTTCCAGTACTCTTTCCTCATAGGGAATCACATCCAGAAATTCCCGGTAATGATGGACATAATACCAGGCGCAGCGGTATAATACATCCTGCATCCTGTGCAGTTCCTGATCTCTTCTGGAAGAAACCGCCATCGGACAGTCATGGCACCAATACCGGTAGTATGGAATCAGCTCTTTATGCAGACCGGCAAATAATTCTTCGTATCTTCCCATTTTCATCACGCATTCTGCGGTTCAAACAGTTTGGACTGATAACCAAGGCACTGAAAACCATTCCTGTTTATGATGGGGATCATTTCCTCTGAAATCTTCAGCTGTTGACGAACCCAGTAACAGATACTGATGCTCAGTCCCATTTCATCGGTTATTCTCATCATTTTCTTTATGTTTTCTATGGACAGAGCCCTGGCCGGAGCCGTTCTTCCCCGCTGCTTTTTGTGATCCGCATTATCCGGCGCAATATAATCATCATAGAGCTGTCTTTCCAGATTCTTATCAAAATATCCCAGAAGCTGTCCAATCATGGCCAGATTCTCCATGCAGGCCGTCAAAAATTCCGGTTTATAATTGATGATTCCGTTTTCTTTGAGCATACCGAAAAATTCCCGGATATGTTCCTCCGTCAGATAAGGCGCAACGATCGGCTGTACCAGCGCCGAGTTGGACATGACGCCTCTTTCCTGGCAGGCCCGCACCGCCTTCATCCTTTCATCCAGGGTGGCGGCATAAGGCTCAAGAATGGATCGAAATTGCGCAGGCATAATGGAAACGCTGGTATTAAATTGCATCCTGTCTTTCAGCTTTTCAAACAGGTCTAAAATAGTCTCTCCTTCATACTCGTACATCAGCTGCCGGTATCCTGCCTTGGATGCGATAAACAGACGTGCTTTGGAATCCGGATGTTTTTCATAATGAGCGATAAACTCTTTCAACACCCTGTGGGCGATTCCCGTCTGCAAAGACGGTTCCTGCAGCGCTTCCGTCTTTGGAGAAAAGTAATAATAATGCTGTTCATTCCACTTTTCTTCCAATACGCGCCGCACCAGCAGGTGATAATTCGTATAAGCCTTCAGCTGGTTTTCATGTACGCCGTCCGTCACCAGACAGTACAGACACCCAACATTGCATCCGGACACCGGATTAATCTCATAGGTCAGTGTGGGACATTTCCCGGTGTAATTATGAATTTCCAGTTCGCTGTTGACATCGATCTCATCCAGAGCAAGCTGGGGAACAGGAATCACACAGCGCTGCTGCATTCTCCTTTGAAAAATTTCAGAACCCCTCTTCAGCCCTTCCAGCGTTTCCGCCGAAGGCAGCGCCGTTACGCCCAGCTTTCTCAGATAGTCTTCGTCTACAATCTGCGGAACAAACCCCGGCAGACTGTAAATGTCCACTTCATGATGATACAGATTATTTAACTTCACCATCCCATCCTCCTCATTTGTTTCTTATTTTCCTTCCCGGCTTTTCCCCGTCATGATATAAACGCCGCTAAGCAGCGCCATTACCACAAAGCATCCCAGCATGGCGTAAAACGCGCCTTCGCTGAACTGGCGCAGGAACTCCTCCAGCGCACTGCCCACCAGGGACCAGATATTGGCTGCCACATGGGCTGTAATCACCACTCTCAGGGAATTGGTCCGGCACATGATCAGGCCGAAAGCCAGTCCCAGAAGCCCGGCGTAGACAAACTGCATCACGTTTCCATGGTATGCTCCGAAAATCACCGCCGAAAGCGCCACCGCCCAGGCGGTTCCCAGATAGTCCTGGATCCTTTTGGCCACCAGTCCCCGGAAAACCACTTCCTCCACAATAGGGGAAACCACGCCTATCACAATAAACATTACAAAAATATTCTGCTTCTGGAAAGCTGTCTCTTCCAGCTGTGTATATCCCGGGAAGATTTTATCCAGCCCGCTGTAATATATCAGATCGTTCAGCACGTGGCTGGCGGTAATGGCAAAAAAAATGGTCGCCGCGTAAATTCCCTTTTTTTTCAGCACCTGATTATTTTCCTTTTTCCCCAGCAGATGGTTTTTTCTCATCCGCCAGTCTCTTTGATAGAGAATAGCCAGAGGAATCAACGCCAGTGCGTTGGCGATCCCTGTCAGCAGTACCGCCTGCTGCTGGATCAATCCGGTAACATCTTCCGCATTCAGACCGCTTTGCTGCATATTATACCAGCTAAACAGGAGAATCGCCGCCACCTGAACCACAACAAAGGAGATGCCGTAATGGATGCCGATAGGATAAAGCACCCGCCATATTTTTTGCAGCGGTCCCGCCGATACGGCCTCCTTTTCTTCCTGCCCGGTTTCCTGCGTCGGATGATTTCGGTATCGATCCGACAGGATCTTCAATTCCTCCACCGAACGGGCGAGATAGACGGCGCCCGCTTTCCTCAGCTCCGCCTCACCTCCATACCCATAGGCGGCTCCGATGCACTGAATGCCGCATTCCAGCGCGCCCGCCACATCATGGAAACGATCGCCCACCATCAGGACTTCTTCCCTGCTTTCTTCCGCCTGCAGCCGCTCCAGCGCTTCTTCGATCACCTCTGATTTTTTTGTCCGCGTGCCGTCCATATTGGCGCCCACGATCACATCAAAATACTGATCGATCTGAAAATATTCCAGGATCCGGCGCACATAAATCTCCGGCTTGGAGGAGGCGACTCCCAGAATTTTCTTCTCCTGCTTCAAAAGTTCCAGCAGCTGGGGAATCCCCTCATACAGACGGTTTTCATAGATTCCTGTCTTTGCATACCGTTCCCGGTATACCGCCACCGCCGTCTCCGCCTGCCGCTTTGACATGTGACAGTACTGCATAAACTGTTCCAGAAGAGGCGGTCCCACAAAGCATTTCAGTTTTTCTGTGTCCGGCTCTTCGATTCCAAAATGTGCCAGCGCATATTGCACACTTTTTACTATCCCCTCCGCTGAATCAGTCAGCGTGCCGTCCAGATCAAATAAAATTATCCGTGACATATGTTAGTCTTCCTTTGCTCAAAAGTAGTCGTCAATGCCGTCAGCCATACCTTTTACCATTTTGTTCTGATAGGAAGCGTTCGCCATATTCAAATCATCCTGGCGGTTGCTCATAAATCCCATCTCTACGATGGTCACCGGTATGGTGCTCCAGTTAATGCCGCTCATGGTATCCGTATACCAGATATCCCTCTTTTTTGCGCCTGTGACGCTGCAGAAACCATCCAGCACTTTTTGTGACAGCTCCCGTGATTTTGTGATGTTTGACTTCGTCATGTAAGGATTGGAATTTGTCGGAGCTATGGTCAGCGCTCCGGAAACGGAACTGCTGCTGTCACTGTTGGCATGGATCCGCACAAGAATATCCGCTCCCGCATTCGCTGCATTTTTCGCCCTCTGGGAGTTGCTGATATCCACGTTGTGTGTGGTGCGGATCATATACACTTCGTATCCCCGATTTTCCAGTTCTTTCTGCAGTTTTTTTGCCACTGTAAGATTCAGTTCGTATTCATTCAGTCCGGACCACTGCCCGTAGGTTCCGGAGGATACCTTGGGCTTGCGCTCTGATGCGCCCGGTCCTATGGGTTCCAGGCTGCTGTTTCCATGAAGCTGGTGACCGGCATCGACAGCCACTGTGATCTTTTTCTTGCCCGGAACATAAACGCCGTCTGGATCAAAGTAATACTGCTTGGATCCGATGTTCTGCCAACCCACAAACATGGCGCCTTTCACTCCGGCTGCTCCCGTCTTTTTGAAGTAATACCGCTGACTGTCAATATTCTGCCAGCCTGTCAGCATACGTCCTTTGACGCCATAGTCGCCGGTTCGTTTAAAGAAAAAGGTCCGGCTGCCGATTTTCTGAAATCCAAGATACATCTGTCCCATCTTTGACCCGCTGGTCTGAAAATAATAAGTCTGTCCCCCGATATTCTGCCAGCCGATCAATGATTTTCCCTTGACTCCTTTTTCTCCGGTCTGTTTCAGATAATAAATCTGGCTTCCAATCGTACGCCAGCCCGTCAGCATACGTCCTTTTTCACCGGCCGAACCGGAGGGATTGAAATAAAACTTCCGGCTGCCTACTTTTTGCAGTCCTGCAAACATTACGCCGGATTTCTCGCCGGTCTGCTTAAAATAATAGGTCTGTCCTCCGATGTTCTGCCAGCCCAGCAGAGCCTTGCCTTTGACGCCCTTTTCTCCGGTTCTTTTCAGATAATAGTCCTGTCCGTTTACCGTCTGCCAGCCGGTCACCAGACTGCCCCGCTCCGGATTTTCACCTTCCGGCTGAAAATAATATTTCCGGCTGCCCACTTTCTGCAGCCCGGTAAACATCGCTCCCGCTTTCTCTCCGCTCTGTTTGAAGTAATAAGTCCGTCCGCCGATATTCTGCCAGCCCAGCAGCATAGCTCCCTTGACACCGGGAGCCCCTGTTTTTTTCAGATAACAGGTCTGTCCATTTACCGTCTGCCAGCCGGTTTTCACGCGGCCGGCTTCATCGAACATAAAAAGATACTTTCCGATTTTTTCAATGGTATCTGTCAGATAACTGCCGTCTGCTTTCCGATATAAAAGGCCCTCTTTCGTTTCTTCCCAGCCTTCTGTCGTTTTTGTTTCAGGCTGGGGAGCCTCTCCCGTCTCTGGCGCTGTCTCTATGATTTTTTCTTCTTTTGGTTCTGTCTGCGTCTCTGCCTCTTCTTCCGCTTCTGTCTCAGTCTCCGGCTCCGACGCCGGGATTTCTTCTTTCTCCTGTATTTCCCCGACAGTCTCCCACTCTTCAGAGGGCAAAACCTCCTGCTGCTCCTGTCCCGGCGTCTCCTCCGCCAGGATCTCATTCTCCTTTTCCACAGAAGCTTCCTCCGGTACGCTGTTTTCTGCCGGAGCAGCCCACACCAGTGTGGCGGAGAACAGTCCAAGCAGCAAAAAACATAAAAATCCGGTTTTGATCAGTCTTTTCATATGCCACCTCTTCTTTTTCTCAAAAATGGAATAAGGCAATCCTGGAAACAAGCTAGATTGCACGTATGTGCTACTATTATACCATATATCCTGCGAGAATCAAAGAATTCTGTTGATTCCATTATTTCACACAGCGAACCTTCCACGGCTCCATGACAGACAGATTTCCCGCCCGGTCCATGGTTTCCAAAGCAATCACATTATCCCCCGGTTTCAGCATATCGCCGCTGACGGCAATCCCTCCTGACCTCCAGCGATAATCCGCCTCCTGCCCGTTCACCATACAGGACAAAATCTTCACATCGTCTTTATTTTCCAGACGGACCAGCAGTTCTTTTCCGCCGCTTTTTTCATATTCTTCCCCGTGGAAAAAACTGGTGCCGGAACGGTTGACAGTAAAAAAGCAGCCGTCCACTGACTTATTTCCCGCCTCGTCCTGTGCCGTCACGGTCAGCCGGTAGGCTCCGTCTTTATGGATCTCCTCCAGAGAACCGGTCAGACAGTTTCCCTTTTTCTCGTATACCGCCGTCATCGGTCGGATATGCTCTTTTCCTGTTTTCAAGGTAATCTCAATTTTCCTCTCTTCGATCTTTTCATCCGTCACCCGGATCACCGGGCGAAGAGGAACACTGCCGTCAGAAACCGGAAGAATGCCAAGAATTTCAATCACCGGCGGATTCGTATCCGCCGTATGACGTTCTTCCTCTGCCTGCGCATCTTCTGCCGCCTCTTCTATAACCGTCTCTTCTGTGACTGCCTCTTCTGCGGCCGTCTCCTCCTCGATCACGACGATCTCTTCCGTCACCGGAACTTCTTCCCGCTCCTCCTGCAGCTTTTCCTCCTCTTTCTTCCTCTCCTGCTGCGCCAGCCACTGCTGGGTTTCCGCCTCGGTGCCGGTAAACTCCTCCTCCCAGCATTCTTCCGTCACTGTAATCTCTGTGACCGTCTCTGTCACCGTACTTCCCCAGACTGTCGCTCCGCCAAAAAGCGCCCCCAGAATACCTGCCAGCCATGCCATCCCTTTTTTCAAGCTATCCCTCCATTCGCTCTTTTAAAATATGATAATTTCTGTTTTCTTTTGCCCCAGGCAGCCTCCCTGCCTGCTCATATATCTGCTTTGCTTTGTCAAAATTCCTGGTTTCCAGCAATTCCATCAGCGCATACTGACAGAACGCATCCACATCCTTTGGATTTTTCTCCAAAAGCTCCTCGTAGCAGTCCGCCGCCTGATCATATGCCCCCAGCTTTTCCTGGATATAGGCGCTTTTTTGCAAAAGCTTCCTTTCCTGCTGCAGCGTCAAACCATCCGCCTTTGCGTCCTCATACAATTTCAGGCAGGTGCGCAGCGCATTCTCATCCATCTCCCTCATCCCTTTCAAATAACAGGCCTGTGCCAGCAAAAGCCGCAGGTTAAGCAGCCGGATGCTTCCCGGCGGTTCACAGTCCTCCGCCAGTGCGAGCGCCTTTTCTGCTAGGCGAATCGACCAGTCCAGCGGCTTCTCCCCTGCCTTCTCCAGATAATACCGGTTGGAGAGCCATACGCCTGACAGTATCTCTCTTAGCCGCTCCTCCGCACTTTCTTCCTGCTTTTTTTCAAGACTTTGGGAAAGTTCCTTTAAAGACCTTGCTGCCCTTTCCCATTCCGCCCCGCCGGTAAAACCGGAAAGGATTTCCAGCAGTTCCTTTTCCTGCTTCACCTGCGGGTACATCTGTTCGGAAACAGTGTCATACCATTTCTTTGCCTGCTCGTAATCCGGCAAAAAATCTTCCTCCAGCGGATTCCCCTGCAGGTACAGACGTCCAATCTGTATACAGAGCGCATGGTGATTTTCCGTCTGTGAGGGATACAGCGCCAGCAGCCCTTCGATCTGACGGACGGCTTTTTTCGTCTCTCCCCTTCGAATTCCTTCCTCCAGCAAATACTGGTACGCTTCCTCTCTCTGAGGGAACAAAACCGCCGCCTCGTAAAACCGTCCTTCTTTTATGTCTTCCAGATACGCCGTCTCCTTCCCCGCAGCAATCAGCCCATTCAGCGCCAGCAAACCGCCCAGAACGGCCAGAGCCCAGGCCAGACGTCCGGGATTGTTCTTTCTGTTTTCCCACGCCCTTTGGCAGGCCAACAGCTTTCCTTTCACCTGCTCCGCGTCTTTGTACCGTCTGGCCGGATTCTGACGGCGGCATTTTTTCAAAATCCGTCTCAGCTTTTTGGACAATCTCTTTCCTCCCGCTGCTTCCAGGGTCACCCCCAGCCCGTAGAGATCCGACCGGATGCTTTCTTCTCCCCGATACTTCTCCGGCGCGGCATATCCTCTGGTGCCGCCCTTTCGTCCGTCTTTTTCTCCCGCTGCCTGAAAAGCGCAGCCAAAATCGATCAGCTTCAGTTTTCCTTCCACCGTCAGAATCAGATTATGAGGTTTTAAATCCCCGTAGATCACCGGCGGATTTCTTTTATGCAGATAGATCAAAACGTCGCATAAAGCGAGTCCAAATCCCAGGATTTCCGTCTCGGAAAAGACTCTCCCCGCTTTTGCCAGCGCGGCCAGATCTACGCCGTCCAGATAATCCATAACAATCCCGCAAGGATTGTCCATGCAGTCCACGATCCGCGGAATCATCGGATGATCCAGTTCCTTCAGCATACGGATTTCATCCTCACCGGACACATCCTCTGCAAAAATCTTTACAGCCCATTTTTTCTGCAGTCTGACATCCACAGCCAGAAAAACCTTTCCGCCGGAACCACACCCCAGTTCCTCCAGCAGGCAGTATTTTCCCAGCAGTATCGTTCCTTTTTTCAGTTCGATAACAATCACCTCCGCAGTTTCCCTTATTACCTGCATTCTGTCTTTGTGAAATATGGACGACTCGTCCGGGATTTGAAAAAAGATCTTATGTCGATCGACATATTCAGAATATCATATAAATAAATTCTTTGCAACAGCAAAACACAACGTCTTTTGTAAAGGAACCGCTGCATCCGGCAGCGGTTCCTTTACAAATTACATCCTCTCCGGTGCGGAGAATCCCAGCAGATCGATGCTGGTCTCCAGCACATCCCTTGTCAGCAGCAAAAGATGGATCCAGGAAGCTTTCTGTTCTTTTTTCTCTTCGCTTAAAATCTTCGTCTCATGATAGAAATGGTTAAAGTCATTGGCCAGATCATAAATATAGCCGCAGATCTTATGAGGCGCTTTTTCTTCAAAGGCGTTCTCCACCACAGAATTAAAGCGGGTAAGTTCCAGCATCAGCGCTTTCTCGCTCTCGCTGACAGCCTCTTTAATCTGCCCTTCCTCCAGAGAACCGCCGTCCTGAGTAAACCGGTTCAAAATGGACTTAATCCGTACGATCGTGTACAGAATATACGGGCCCGTATCTCCCTCAAAAGAAGTGAAGCGATCCACATCAAACACGTAATCCTTGGATGCCTGATTGGACAGATCTCCGTATTTGATGGCCGACAGACCCACAATTTCCGCCGTCCTTCTGGCATCTTCATCCTTTACGTTTCTGTTCTCGATGATTTTCTTATACATCTCATCGGTGATTTCCGCAAGCAGCCGTTCCAGCCGCATCACACCGCCCTCCCTGGTTTTGAAAGGCTTGCCGTCTTTTCCGTTCATGGTGCCAAAGCCAAGGAAATACAGCCCGGTATTTTCCTCCACCAGCTTCGTCTTTCTGGCACAGCGGAATACCTGGGTAAAGTAAAGTTCCTGACGCTTGTCCACCACATAGATAATCTCATCGGGATGAAACAGTTTCATCCGCTCCACGATGGTGGCCAGGTCTGTGGTATTGTACAAAGAAGCGCCGTCTGATTTCAAAATCATGCAGGGAGGAATTTCTTTGGTGTCGCTTTCTTCTTTCACATCCACCACCAGGGCGCCGTTGTCCAGATGCGCATATCCTTCCCGCTTCATATATTCCACCATCTCAGGGATATAGGGCTGGGCGTCGGATTCTTTTTTCCACAGATCGAACGTTACATTCAGCTTTTCATAGTTTTTCTTCAGGTCGTTCACCGACACCGTCATAATATGATTCCACAAAGCGCGGTATCCTCGGTTTCCCTGCTGCAGCTGATGAGTTGCCGCCATGGCTTTTTCTTTATAGGATTCGTCTTCCTTGGAACGGGCGCTGGCCGCAGGATAGATCTCCTCCAGTTCACCGATGGTAAAGGGCGCTTCCTTGGGATATTCTCCCTCATAATCTTCCTGAAAATAAACCAGATCCGGCTGTCTTTCCTTCAGTTCTGTAATAATCAGCCCCATCTGCAGTCCCCAGTCTCCCAGATGCACATCGCCGATCATCTTATGTCCCAGGAAACGTCCCATCCGTTTTATACTTTCACCAATGATGGCGGAGCGCAGATGCCCCACGTGAAGCGGCTTTGCCACATTGGGGCCGCCGTAATCCAGGATAATGGTTTTTGGTTCTTTCACCAGATCCACCGACAGATGATCATCCTTTTGCATTTCATGCAGATAAGCCGCCAGCAATCCCTCCTGGATCTTCAGATTGATGAATCCCGGCTTTACTGCCTGCGCGCTGGAAAATACCGGACTGCCCTCCAGGCACCCCACCACCTCTTCGGCAATCATCAGCGGCGCCTTTTTATATTTTTTCGCGCCGGCCATGGCGCCGTTGCATTGATATTCGCACAGATCCGGCCGGTTGGAAATCGTTACTTTTCCATAATCTTTGTCATAACCAGCCTTCTCAAATGCTGCCATCATCTCTTCTGTAATGTAATCAATAAATTTTTTCATCGTTCCTCCTGTCCGGCGGGGGATATTTAAAATCCAAGTTCTTCCCCCACAAGTATGATCTTAATTCTGCCCCGAATCATGGATGCCCGGGTAATTACCTCCTGACAACAGATACATGCTTCTCCTGTACAGTCGCCGCAGATTCCTGTTTTAGAGCAGGGTGTTGAGACGCCTACCCGGATGGAATTGGGCGGAGCAGCCATGGTACGTACCCGGTCCAGCCCTTCCTGCACATTTTTCACCAGCTTGTTCATGCCGGTCACCACGATCACGTTGGCCGGTCCGTTGATCAGGCAGGCAACCCGGTTGCCCCTGCCGTCGATGTTGATCAGTTCTCCGTCCAGCGTAAATGCGTTGGTACTCATCAGAAAATAATCGGAACAGACAATCTCGCCGTACAGCTTCCGGCTCTCTTCCTGTGTGGCCGCCGCTGTCCTGTCGATGGCCCGGTAAGGCCCTGCCTTCACCGCCTCAATGATTCCGGCCTCTTCCAGCGTCATGGAACCGCCCCAGGTTACACTGGCTCCCTCCTCCAGAAGTTCCAGCACCTTCTCCCTGGCTTCATTGCGGTCCGCACAGTAAAATCCGCTCATACCGCGCTTTTCAAATTTCTTTATGATGCTTCTGGCTGTATTTTCATAACTTTGTGATTTAAAGGACATAACTTCTACCTCCTCTTCGTTTCGCTCGCTCGCGGGCTTTCGCCCTTTGCGCAACCCTTGGCTCGGCTCCTTCGCCATGCTAGCTCGCTTCTCTTCGTTTCGCTCGCTCGCGGGCTTTCGCCCTTTGCGCAACCCTTGGCTCGGCTCCTTCGCCATGCTAGCTCGCTTCTCTTCGTTTCGCTCGCTCGCGGGCTTTCGCCCTATATCCGAAATGCAGAGAACGCTTCATCGTGCGAGCACATGAATCGTTTCTGCATTTCGGATGCATGGCTCAATGCAATACGGACATTATACCACAAGACGGGGAAAATGTGAGCGGCGGGTAAGAAAAAATTAATAAAATTTTCCTTCTGTTTGCTCCACTTTTTTGTCTGAATAGTATATAATAGAGTTAGCGTCAGGGCGCAAATGTATATAGTAATAAGGAGTGAACCTACATAACATGAACATTTTATTTTTCCTGACACCCAAAAGTGAAGTGGAGTATATCTATGATGATTTTTCCCTTCGGCAGACTCTGGAGAAAATGGAGCATCATCATTATACCGCCATTCCTCTTCTGAGCAGATCCGGCTCCTATATCGGAACCATCACGGAAGGCGACCTGCTTCGTGTGATCAAGAATAAATTTTCTCTGACACTCCATGAGGCCGAGGATTTTCCCATCCGGCAGGTACCACGCCGCTGGCATAACAATCCGGTCAATATCAACTGTGATATCGAAGATCTGTTTCAGACAGCTATGCGGCAGAATTTCGTCCCCGTTGTGGACGACAATGGAAAATTCATCGGAATTATTACCAGGAAAGATATTCTCAGTTACTGTTTTCGTAAACTGACCGAATCGGATTCTTCTGAATTATCCGACAGTGGAGATACCTTATGACAGGAATAAAGCGGCTTGCAGCCGCCTGCCTGTCCGCCCTTTTTTTCCTGTTTTTGTTTATCGGTTTCACAGGCTGTCAGCACAAGGAGCAGGAAGCTGTTCGTGAATGCATCGCCCAGGAGCTGGAACCGCTGAAAACCAGTGACACAGATGAAATCGTCTCCTATTTTGAGAAGGCCGGTCTGACTTCCGGACTGCCGGAAGGAAAACTGCCGGAGGATGTGGCGGAGGTTTTTCTCCTGTTTTTCCAGGATTTCGATTACCGGATAAAGGAAATTTCTTTTGATGAGGAACAGACAAAAGCCGCCGCCCTGCTGGAGCTGCAAATCATAGACGCCAAAACTCTGGCTCGGGATTTCGCATCCCAGACCATTGTGGAGGGCCTGACGAGTCAGACTCTGCCCAGCCGCGTGGAGTACTCTCTGGAGGATTATTACCTCCTGCTGCGTCAGCTTTTGCTGGACAAAGATTACGGCACAGAAAAGTGTGAGTACACGGTTTCTTTGACCAGATCCGGCGATGGATGGATCATGAACCGGGACGAAGAACTGGAAAATGTTCTGACCGGCAATTTTGTCGCTTACGGAGCTGACCCGGAACTGTTAAGCCCTGAAGAGGTAATCACCCTGTATTTTGATACGATCAAATCCTTCGATACGGAACAGATAAACCGTTTCCTTTCACTGGATGAACTGTTTTCCGCCGATGATGAATACAAGCGTACCATCGCCAAGTCGCTGGCCGGCCAGATCCTGCAGTATCTGGATTACGCTATCATCGACGCCCAAAACGACGGACTGACAGCTCAGGTTACAGCGGAAGTCACCACCTGCGACTGGAACAGTATTATCAAAGCTTATCAGGAGGATATGGCTGCCTATACCGCCACCTCGCAGGCTCTTGCCGATGGAATGTCCGTCCGGCTGACCAAAGCCAATCAGATGCTGCTGGACTGTATCGATGCCAATGATTCCGCCACCTCTTCCACCGTCACACTGACTCTGGAAAATGACGGAACCAACTGGAAACTGAAATCAGACGATGTATTTGTGGAAGCCATTCTGGGAAATATCAAAGAAGCAGTGGCCAACACTTCCACTTCACCGGAAACATAACATGCCGCCCGGTCATCCTTTTTCCTGGATGACCGGACGGCACTTTTTATTTCTGCTCTTCTTTTGAATCCGCGATCCGGATACACAGCTCTTCCAGCTGCTGATCATCCACCACACCGGGAGCCTCTGTCATCAGACAGGAGGCGTCTTTCACCTTCGGGAAAGCGATGACGTCGCGGATGCTGTCTTCCTTGGCCATCAGCATGATCATACGATCCAGTCCGTAGGCCAGTCCCGCATGGGGCGGAACTCCATATTTGAATGCTGTCAGCAGGAAGCCGAACCGTTCCTGAGCCTCTTCTTTGGTAAAGCCCAGCATCTCAAACATTTTTTCCTGAATATCATTCTGATGGATTCTGACGCTGCCGCCGCCCAGTTCCGTACCGTTCAGCACGATATCGTAAGCCTTGGCCCGTACCGCACCTGGATCCGTATCCAGCAGCGGGATATCCTCATCCATGGGCATGGTAAAGGGATGATGCATAGCCGTATAGCGCTGCTGGTCCTCGGACCATTCCAGCAGCGGGAATTCTGTGATCCAGACGAACCGGTATTCGTTCTTGTCCAGCAGATCCATCTGACGGGCCAGTTCCAGACGAAGGGCTCCGAGAGAATCCCATACCACCTTGTTTTTGTCCGCCGCAAACAGCAGCAGGTCTCCCGGTTTTCCGTCCATGGCTTTCACCAGCGCGTCCAGTTCTTCCTGGGTCATAAATTTCGCAAAAGAGGATTTATAGCTGCCATCTTCCTGCACGGACAGATAGGCAAGTCCTTTGGCGCCGTAATCTTTGACGAAATCCACCAACTTGTCGATCTTCTTTCTGGGCATGGAACCCTGACCTTTCGCGTTGATGCCGCGGACGCTTCCGCCCGCCGCAAGGGCTCCGGTGAAAACGCCGAACCCGCAGTCTTTCACCACTTCAGACACATCCTGCAGCTCCATGTCAAACCGCAGATCCGGTTTGTCGGAACCAAACCGGTCCATGGCCTCCTGCCAGGTCATCCGCTGAATGGGCAGCGGCACTTCCACTCCCAGCGCCTCCTTAAACAGATAAGCCAGCAGGCGCTCATTTACATCGATGACATCATCCACATCCACGAAAGCCAGCTCCATATCGATCTGTGTGAATTCCGGCTGACGATCCGCCCGCAGATCCTCGTCGCGGAAACATTTCACGATCTGAATATAGCGGTCATAGCCGGAGCACATCAGCAGCTGTTTGAACAGCTGGGGCGACTGGGGCAGGGCATAGAAATGGCCCGGATGGATACGGCTTGGCACCAGATAATCCCTGGCTCCCTCCGGCGTACTCTTGGTCAGCATGGGAGTTTCGATCTCCAGAAAGCCTTCCTTTTCCAGGAACGTTCTGGTCAGCATGGCCACTTTGGAACGCAGCATCAGATTCCGCTGGATATCCGGCCGGCGCAGATCCAGGTAACGGTATTTCAGACGCAGCTCTTCTTTCGTCTTGCTCTCTTCCTCGATGGGGAATGGCGGCGTCTCGGATTCGGAAAGAATCCGCAGGGAATCCACCCGGATTTCGATATCTCCTGTTTTCAGATTCTCATTTACCGCGCCGGAACGGCGTTCCACGGTTCCCGTCACCGCAATGACAAATTCACTTCTGAGTCTGGCCGCCTTTTCGAAGCCTTCCTCATCGATGCTGCCGTTCTCAAAAATCAGCTGGATAATGCCGCTTCGATCCCGCAGATCCACGAAGATGATACCGCCCTTGTTGCGGCTTTTCTGCACCCATCCCATCAGTGTGACTTTTTCTCCGATCTGTTCCGCTGAAACTTCCGTACAGCGGTGGGACCGTTTCAGTCCCTTCATTGACTCTGCCATCTTTTTTTCCTCCGATATAAATTAAAATACTGGTATATACATCCGCTTTTTCGCGGCCCTGTTACATCCGGTCGATGAAGAATTCCCGGAACTCCTGGAAACCTTCCGCCGCCAGCTGTTCCTTCTGGAATTTCTTGTTCTTTTTCATCATCGCGATATTGACGGAAACGCCTTTTTTACGTTCCTTGGCCGCCTCCGCAAAGACAGTCAGCAGCTTGTCCTTTTCCATGCCCTTTTCCACCAGGAAGGCTATCTTTCCGGCAGACCCAGGTACGGTGAATCCCTTTTCCAGCAGCAGCATGACGATCCGCTCAAAGCCGATGGAAAATCCGCAGGCGCAGACGTCCTTTCCGGTAAATTTACCGATCATTTCATCGTACCGTCCGCCGCCTCCCACGGATCCGCCAAACTCGTCCATGGAAATCTCAAAAATCGGACCGGTATAATAGGACATACCGCGGACCAGGGTAGGATCAAAGGCGATCTTAAAGTCCGCTTCCTTCACCGCATCCACGCTCTCCATAATCGTCATCAGATCATCCGCATACTGCTCATCCAGATAACCGGCAAGCTTTTCTCTCAGATAGCTTACCCCTGACGTATCCGGCGTCACCTCCCGGAACATGGTCAGATAACGGCTCACCGCTTCCTGTGCAAAGCCTTCTTTCAGCAGTTCTTCTTCCACGCCTTCCAGGCCGATCTTATCCATCTTATCCAGAATAATGAAAACCGTATCAAAATCCTTCTGGTCAAACCCGCTGAAGGAAGCCATCGCCTTTAAGATCCTCCGGTCATTGATCCGGATGGTAAACTGCGAGAAATCCAACTTACCCAGCAGCGTGGTGGTAGCCAGGATCAGTTCGATCTCCGCCAGGATGGTGGGCTCTCCAAGAATATCGATATCGCACTGCATAAACTGACGGAACCTGCCTCTCTGAGGCCGGTCAGCCCGCCACACGCTGCCCATCTGCAGCGCCTTGAAGGGACTGGGCAGCTCATTGGCATGGTTGGCATAGTAACGGCAGAGGGGCACCGTCAGATCGTAACGCAGGCCGCCGTCCACCAGATCGTTTTCCGTCTGCGCCTCGGCGATTTTCAGCTTCTCTCCCCTTTTCAGGATTTTGAAAATCAGCTTCTCATTCTCGCCGCCCTGCTTGCTGCACAGATTTTCGATATGTTCCACACAGGGCGTTTCCATGGAGGAAAACCCAAAGGACGCATATGTCTCTTTGATCAGTCCGATCACGTAGTCTCTGATTGCCATCTCTGCCGGCAGGATATCCTTCATACCCGTAACCGGCTTCTTCTTTAATGCCATATTGTTCTCTCCTTTATTCTATCAATTCCATTTTCTGGTAATCATGCCGATGGATCACCCGCTGAAAAGCCAGAAAAACTTTAATATCAAAATTTTTGATCTCCTCGATCATCAGTTCAATAGCCGTCGCCTTGTCAAAGGATTTCCGGTAAGGACGGTCGGAGATCAGCGCCGCGAACACATCGCAGACCCGCAGGATCCGGGCGCCGTAGGGAATCTCCTCACCCCGCAGATTGTCCGGATAACCGCTGCCGTCCATATTCTCGTGGTGATGGAGAACAGACTGCAGGATAAACTCCGGATACCCCCGCTCCCGCAGGATCTCATATCCCAAAGTGGCATGCATCCGCACGTATTTCATCTCCTCCACCATCAGCGGATTCTGCGCTTCCTCATAGACGTAGGAACGCAGCTTCTCCTTTCCGATATCGTGGAGCAGTCCCGCGTCAAAGAGAGACTGACAGGTGTCCTCATCCAGCCCCAGCTCCCGGCCGATGGCGTAGGCCAGATTGCTGACCCGCATGGCATGTACCACCTGATCGTCCAGCGTATAGGTCAGCAGATGTTTTTTATTGACATATCTTTTCGTTTCTGTCATCATCCCAGCCATTTTTCTATTCCTGCTCTTTTTCTTTCTATCATTTCATCGATACGGGCGAGATAGTGATTCACATCCTTGACGTTTTCCACACGTTCGATTCTTCGCCCCTGGTCGAATACCAGTTTTGTGGAAGCTCCCGCCCCCACCGCCATGATGGTCTGTTTCTCTTCCATAATCAGTATATTGTAAATTCCGGCTTTGTCAACCTTGGCATAGCCTACATTTTCAAAATTTCCGGCAATATTTTTCTGCCGGTACAGATAATAGGGGCGCATGCCCATGGCGGCCGCGCCGTCTGCGGTCATATCCATGATGGCCCGGCTGTTCTCAAAAGAAATCTCCCGGTAACGGTCCTTGAACAGATTCAGCCTGGTCGCCCGCTTCAGCGCCAGCGAATGAACCGTCAGGCTGTCCGGGTCCAGCGCCTTGATCTCCTCCATCGTGTGATGCACTTCCTGTTCCCCTTCTCCTGGAAGTCCCACGATCAGATCCATATTGATGTTGTCATACCCCAGATCTCTGGCCAGATGGAAGGATTCGATCACCTGCTCCACCGTGTGACGCCTTCCGATGAGATCCAGCGTCTCCTGATGCATGGTCTGGGGATTGATGGAAATCCGATCCACGGGAAATCTGCGGATCGCCTGCAGCTTCTCCTTTGTGATGCTGTCCGGTCTGCCTGCTTCTACCGTAAATTCCTGCAGAGCCGACAGGTCAAAACGGCTGCAGATATATCCCAGCAGCCGCTCCAGCTGATCCGCGTGAAGGGTTGTGGGTGTTCCGCCGCCGATATAGATGGAATTTAAGTTTTTCCCGGCAAAGGCGCGGCTGACAAACTCCAGCTCCTTCTCCACCGCCTGCAGGTATTCCTCCAGCCGGTTCTCCCACAGTTTCAAAGGATGGGAACCGAAGGAACAGTACAGACAGATACTGGGGCAAAAGGGAATCCCCACATAGAGGCTGTAGCCCTTTTCGTAATCAAAAGGCTCCAAAAGCGCCTTCTCCTGGTTGGCCACGGCGATGGCCAGCGCCGTCTTTTCCCTGCTGGTATAGTAAGTTTCCCGCATATAACGGGCGATATCGGGATTTCGCATCCCCGCTTCCAGCATCTGCATGGGAATCTTCGTGGGCCGGATTCCAGTCAGCGTCCCCCAGGGAAGCGCAGTCCCTGTCAGCTGTGACAGTCCACGGTACACCGCCTGCTTCAGCAGGTTTTTCCGCTCCGTCCGCCCGGCGTCTTTTCCGGCGGGAACCGATTCTTCGTAAAGGAGACGCTCTCCTTCCCTTATCGAGAAAAGGAACCCTTCCTCCTGTTCATCCACCAGTATCAGACGGTCAAATTCCCCGGTTCCGCCTTCCTCCCCCCTGTAGGATGTCTGTACATCACAGGAGGGGAAGAACGCCCGAACCAGGGAATACACATCGTATTCATAATTTTTACGGGTAAATTCCAGTTTTATCTTATGCAAAGGGATTATACCTCTTTTCATGGCCGATTGTGGTGGTGCTTTCATGGCCTGGATAGACGGCCGTATCCTCCGGCAGATCACAAAGCAGCCGCTGCAAGCTGGCCTGCATGGCCCGTCCGCTGGAAGTGGGGAAATCCATCCGTCCCACGGAACCGGCAAAGAGCGTGTCTCCGCTCAGCAAAATCCCTTCCTCCGGAATGTAGTAACAGCAGCTTCCGTGGGTATGGCCCGGCGTATGCAGCATCTGAATCTCAAAACCGGCCAGGGTAAATTTCTCCCCGTCATCCAGAAGCCGGTCCGCATGGGTGGAACAGGATTCGTTCCAGGCCGCCGACAGATTCAGCTCGGGATCTTCCAGCACATCCGCTTCTTCCCTGCAGGCAAAAACCGGAATATCATACAGATCCCGCAGATCATCCACCGCGCCGATATGGTCAAAATGGCCGTGCGTCAGCAAAATTCCCACCGGTTGTCCGTCCAGAAGCGTCACCGCCTGGGATATATCTCCGGCCTGATCTGCCGGATCCACGATCAGCAGTTCCTTTGTCTCACTGTTTTTGATCAGGATGCAGTTGGTCGCCACCGGACCCAGCACCATGCTTTTTATGATTGCCTTTTTCATAGACTTCTCCTTTTTTCTCAGCCGGTGGTACGCTCGATATCCAGTACGCTTTCCACCTGTCTTAATTTTGCGATCATCTGATCCAGCTCCTCGCTGCTGTGCACGTCAAATGTAATGGAAATCGTGGCTGTTCCCTGTTTGCTGGTACGCACGTTGATGGAGGCAATATCGATCTTGCGCTCCGTAAACAGCCGGGAAACGTCCACCAGAAGTCCCGTCCGGTTGTTGGCATAGACGTTGATCTCCGCTGTAAACAGCTGATCCTTCGCGATATCCTCGCTCTGCCACTCAGCGTCAATCAGACGGATCCTGTCATTTTCATCCATATGGATAATATTGACGCAGTCGGTTCTGTGAATGGTCACTCCGCGCCCCCGGGTGACAAATCCGATGATCTCATCCCCCGGTATGGGGCTGCAGCACTTGGCAAAACGAACCGCCACATCATGGATGCCTTTGACCACGATACCCCCCTGCTTTTTCCCCACATGGAGCTTATCCCGGTTTTCGGACACCGCTTCCATCACCTTTTTATCCGTCAGCTCTTTTTTATGGACTTTGTCATAGCTGTCCGCCAGCTTGTTTAAAACCTGTCCTTCCTTGAGACCGCCGTGGCCGATGGCCGCCAGCACCGAATCCCAGTCCCGGAAACCGTACTTGCGCAGCACCGCCTCCTGGTATTCCGGCTTCAGATAGTCTGTTAAGGGTTTCCCCTTTTCCTTCGCGTACTGTGCCAGCATCTCCCGGCCTTTGATGATGTTGTCTTCCTTCAGTTCCTGACGGAACCACTGATTGATTTTATTTTTTGCCTGAGTGCTCTTGACGATTTTCAGCCAGTCACGGCTGGGGCCTCTGGAGTTCTGTGAAGTGATGATCTCCACCCGGTCCCCGTTCTGAATCACGTAATCGATGGGGACCAGCTTTCCATTGACTCTGGCTCCCACCATTTTATTTCCCACGGCGCTGTGAACGCTGTAGGCAAAATCGATGGTCGTGGACCCCGCCGGCAGCGCCTTCACATCGCCTGCCGGACTGAAGCAGTATACATTTTCCGCGAAGAGATCCAGGTCACTCTTCAGGAAACTCATAAATTCATGGTTGTCGGGCATATCCCGCTGCCACTCCAGGATCTGCCGCAGCCAGCTTAATTTCTCTTCTTCCTTCTCCGCATCGGTCTTCTTGCCGTCGGAAGCTTCCTTATATTTCCAGTGGGCGGCGATACCGTATTCCGCCGTCCGGTGCATCTCAAAAGTACGGATCTGAATCTCAAAGGGCTGTCCCTTGGGACCGATCAGCGTGGTGTGCAAAGACTGATACATGTTGGGCTTTGGCATGGCGATGTAATCCTTGAAACGCCCCGGGATGGGCTTATACATCTCATGGATGATGCCAAGCGCCGCATAACAGTCTTTTACCGTATCCACGATAATCCGCACGGCGAACAGATCGTAAATCTGATCCAGCGTCTTGTCCTGATTGACCATTTTCTTGTAGATACTGAAAAAATGCTTGACTCTTCCGTCCACCTGCGCGTCGATTTTGGCTTTCACCATATGAGATTTGACCTCATCCACAATCTCATGGATAAATTTTTCCCGCTCCGATTTGCGCACGGCAATCTTATCCACCAGATCATAGTAAACCTCCGGCTTGAGGTATTTCAAAGACAGGTCGTCCAGTTCCACCTTGACTTTGGAAATACCCAGGCGCTGGGCAATGGGCGCGTAGATGTCCATCGTCTCCCTGGCTTTTTCTTTCTGCTTGCGCTCCGGCATGTATTTCAGCGTCCGCATGTTGTGCAGACGGTCCGCCAGCTTGATGAGGATTACCCGGATATCCTTTGCCATGGCCAGAAACATCTTCCGCAGATTTTCCGCCTGTACCTCCAGCTTATCCGAGGAATAATTCAGCTGTCCCAGTTTGGTCACGCCGTCCACCAGAAGCGCCACCTCAGAGCCGAACAGCTCCGTCAGTTCCTCCTCCGTCATCACCGTATCCTCCACCACATCATGGAGGATGCCGGCGACGATGGTTTCCTTGTCCAGTTCCAGATCCGCCAGAATGATGGCCACACACAGCGGATGGATAATGTACGGTTCTCCAGATTTTCGTACCTGGCCTTCGTGAGCCTTCGATGCAATCTCATATGCTTTTTCTATCATATGGACGCTGTCGGAAGGGTGATAGTTTTTCACGCTGGAAATCAGTTCCCTGTACAGTACCTCAGGGCTGGTGAAATCTTCCATGGATTTCACACTTTTTTCCACATCGTGAATACTCTGGATTCTCTCTTCCGGCGTCTGTATGCTGTTTTCACCCATAGGAACCACCCTCTTTCCCGTCCTTATTTGCCTTCGTAGCAGATGACAGATGCCACATCATAATCTTTCAGACGTTCCCGTCCTTTCAGTCCGGCCAACTCCATCAGAAAAACGATTTTGACTACCTCGCCCCCCAGAGCTTCCACCATTTTTACACAGGCTTCCACTGTTCCGCCAGTGGCGATCAGATCGTCTACGATGACCACCTTCTGCCCCGGCTTCACCGCGTCTTTATGCATCTCCACCGCGGCGCTGCCGTATTCCAGGTCATAAGTCTGGGAAATGGTTTCACAGGGCAGCTTCCCTTTTTTGCGTACCGGTATAAAAGGCTTGTGAAGATTATAGGCGATGGGCATTCCGAAGATAAATCCACGGGATTCCGATCCCACAACCAGGTCAAAATCCACTCCGTCCAGGCAGCCCTGCATGGAATCGATGGCCAGAGCCAGGCCGTCCGCGTCCTGAAGGATACTGGTGATATCACGAAATATAATTCCCGGTTCCGGAAAATCCGGAATACTTCTCACATAATCTTCAAGCTTTTTCATAATTCTTCCTCCATCTGATCAATCTCGACATCTATAGAGTCCAGTATATCATTTTTTAATTCTTTGCGCAATTCCTTCTACTGAAAATGGGTAATTACCGCCTGCAGGCTTTCCCTCCCCTGCCACCGGTCTATCGTGGGGTAATAGACCACATCGACGGCTCCTTTTTCCCGTACCTGGCTGACAAATCCGTCCCCGTCCCCGAAATAGACGCCATCGATGATGCCTCCCCATTCATCCATCAGTTTCATTTTCACCACGCTGCGGTTTTTCCCCAGGATCCGGCAGCCGACCGGCCGGATATTCTTCTGGGCAAACACCGGCCGGCTGTTCCCCTTGCCAAAGGGCTCCAGCAGCTTTAATTCCTCCACCAGATCCTTTCTCACGTAGCTGATGGGCATGGCCACGTCGATCACCACCTTCTCCACCAGATCCTCTTTTGTCAAAGCGCACTGCTCATTGAGCAGCCGGCGGAAAGGATCTACATTCTCCTCTGCCAGGGAGATGCCGGCCGCCATGGGGTGTCCGCCGAACTTTTCCAGAAGATGGCCGGCCTTGACCAGCTCCTCATACATGGAATAAGCTTCGATGGAGCGGCCGGATCCCTTGACCCCGTTTTCCGTCCTGGTCAGCACGAAGGCCGGTTTGTGGTACCGCTCCCGCAGCCGTCCGGCGATAATGCCGGCCAAACTCTCATGACAGTCCGGCAGATAAACCACCAGCACACGATCTTCTCTAAGATCCGTGTTTTCCACCTGGGCTGCCGCTTCTTCCACCCCTTCTTCCGTCATGGCTTTTCGTTCCTCGTTCAGTTCCTTTAATTCCTCCGCCAGATGCCTGGCCTCTTCTTTTGTCTTTGCCCACAAAAGCTGCAGCGCTTTCCTGGCTGTGTCCAGCCGACCGCTGGCATTCAGACATGGCCCAAGGACGAACCCGATATGGTACGGCGTGATCTGATCCGCCGTCAAAGCGTTGACTTCACAGAGCGCCTGCAAACCATAATTTTCAGTGTGGTGCAGCCTTTTCAGCCCCTCCTTCACCAGGATGCGGTTATCTCCCACAAGATCCATCACATCGCCGATGGTGGCGATGGCTTCGTACTCCAGCAGCGCTTCTTTTTCGGCCGGATCCACGGAAAACCGGTCATAGAGGGCGCAAATCAGACAGGACGCCACCGCCGCCCCGCACAGCAGTTTGAAAGGATAGCCGCAGGAACGCTGTTTCGGATTGATCACAGCGTCCGCCGGCGGCAGAAACTCCAGACGCTCTCCTCCTTCTTCCCGGTAGGGCACTTCATGATGATCGGTGACAATCACCGTCATCCCCAGTTCTTTCGCCCTGCCTATCTGCCCGGCCGCCGCGATGCCGTTATCACAGGTGACGATGGTGTCCACCTGGTCTTTTGCCGCCTTCTCAATGAGCGATTCATTGATGCCGTAGCCGTCGGTGATCCGGTGGGGAATCATCACATCCGCCGCAGCGCCCAGACAACGCAGTCCCCGCAGCAGAATATAGGAAGCCATCACGCCGTCGATGTCATAGTCCCCGATGACACGGATTTTCCTGGACTGCCTGATTTTTTCTTCCAGAATATCCACAGCTTTTTCCATATCTTTCATCCGCCAGGGAGACGGCAGCAGCGACAGATCCCCATGGAGATATTTCTCCATCTCTTCCATACCCACCACATCCCGGTTGCGGATCAGCCGTGCCGTCACCGGATCGATGTGAAAGGTCTGTGCTATTTTCTGAAAATCCGCCCGTTTGGCGGCAATTACCCATTTTTCCATATACTTTTAAAAAGAGGATCCCGCTCCGACGGTTTGCACCGGCGGGATACGGCATCCCCTTTCTCCTTTTCCTCTTATTTTTCTCTGATCAGAGAGCGTTTTTTCATGGTAAACCACAGCGGACCTGTGATACACACGGAGGAGTAAGCTCCGCAGACGATACCCGTCATGATAGGCAGCGCAAACTCACGAACCGTGGATACGCCCATGACGAACAGTACCGCGATGGTGATAAAGGTGGTCAGCGAAGTATAAATACTTCTGGTCAGCGTCTGGGTGATACTGGCATTGACCAGTTCCTTCAGTTCCTCCACCGTCTTCACCCCGTGCATATTCTCCCGGATCCGGTCGAAAATGACGATGGTGGCGTTGATGGAATAACCCAGAATCGTCAGCATACAGGCAATGAAAGTGTTACCCACCGAGATCCGCACGAAGGTGTAGCAGGCCAGCACCACCATCACGTCGTGAAGCAGCGCCAGCACGCCGCTGGAGGCGAAGCGGATGTCCTTAAAGCGGAACCAGATGTAGATCAGCATACAGACCGTGGCAATGGTAACCGCCAGGATAGCATCCCTTTGCATCTCCTTGCTGACCGTGGAAGAGATGGTCTCCGCCGAGATCTGATCCTCGGGAACATCAAAGGACTCTTCCATCTTCTGCGCGAACGCTTCCCGTTCCGTCATATCCAGCGTCCTGGTTTTGATGATCACCTGGTTGCTTCCCACTACCTGCTGAAACTGTACGTTGGCGTCGCCGGTCACTTCTTCCACCACCGGTTTCACCTCCGTATCCAGGCTGTCCAGATTCACATCCATATCCTCCGGGAAGGTGACGGTCGTGGAAGTTCCTCCCACAAACTCCAGGCTGTAATTTAAGGCCCTGCCCTCTGTCGCAGAGTAGGCCGCCATGCCGATGGGCGCCAGCAGCACCAGGATAATGGACAGCGTAAAGAATACCTTTCTTCTTCCCACAAAATCTATGGTTTTACGCACTTTCGCTTTGCCGTACAGTTTTTCATCCTGCAGCCCCACAGCGTAAAATGCATTGACGATCAGCCTTGAGATCACCAGCGCCGTAAACATAGACAGCACGATACCAAGAGCCAGCGTCATGGCAAAGCCCTTGACGCTTCCCGTACCCAGCATGCCCAGTACAGCCGCCGCGATCAAGGTAGTGATATTCCCGTCCAGGATAGCGGAAAGGGCTTTCTGGAAGCCGCTTTTAATGGCGTTTCGCACGCTTTTCCCCGCAGCGATCTCTTCCCGGATCCGTGCATAGATGATGACGTTGGCATCCACCGCCATACCGATGGACAGCACGATACCGGCGATACCCGGCAGCGTCAGCGTCAGGTCAAAGGCGTTGAGCATTACCAGCTCCAGGGCGGTGTAGATCAAAAGGGCCCAGGCCGCCACCACGCCGGGCAGGCTGTAGACAACGATCATGAAGATCATCACCAGGCCAAGGCCGATGGCTCCCGCGATCAGGCTGGTATGGATAGCCTCCGTACCCAGCTGCGCGCCCACCACATTGGAGCGGACTTCCTCCAGCTCCAGAGACAGCGAGCCGATGCGGATGGTGGAGGCCAGATTTCTGGCTTCCTCGATGCTCTCCATACCGGTGATCTGCGCCCGTCCGTCGCTGATTACCGACTGCACCACCGGCGCGCTGATCACTTCCCCGTCATAGACGATGGAAATCTGCTGCCCCAGGTTTTCCTCTGTGGCCTCGGCAAATTTCTTCGTCCCCTCTGTGGTCAGCTGCAGCGACACCACATACTGATTGTTGCCGGTGTCGTCCTGGGCGACGCCGCCTTCTGCTTCCGCCACATCCGTACCGTCCAGCACCACGTTGCCCTCCGGATCGGTAAATTCCAGTGAACCCGGCTTGCCCAGTTCCTCTAAAATGGCATTGGCGTCCGATACGCCCGGGATCTCGATATTGATCCGGTTATTGCCTTCCTGGTATACCTGCGCCTCTTCACTGTAGCCTTCCACACGCTGCTGCAGCTTATAGATGGTGTCCGACATATCCTCCGCCGAAGGGTTGTCCTCCTTGGCCTGGTAAGTGATACTCACACCGCCGGACAGATCCAGACCCAGTATAATGTTTCTGGCGGCGCCCGTTCCTGTCGGTCCGAAGCCCACCGCTGAAGTAAAGATCAGCAGCGCCGTGAAAACCACCGCCAGAATCAAAACAATGATTCCCTGTTTTTTCTTCATTTTCTTATATCCTTTCGTCCCATTAGTCTTCTGCCAGCGCCGCCTTGATCATCAGCGCGCATTCTACCCGCTTTCTCTGCAGCTGACAGCCGATCTCATAGACGTCGTCGATGCGCCCGGTGAAGTTATAGGAATTGGCCGCGCAGCCGCCGCTGCAGTAAAACCTGGAGAAGCATTCCTGGCATTTCTCTTTTGCATAAACGTTGCAGTTTTTAAACTGTCCGCAGATATCTGGCCGGACAATGCCATCGTCCACATTGCCCAGCAGGAACTGTTCCTCCCCCACGAACTGGTGACAGGGATAGAGATCGCCCCAGGGTGTTACCGCCAGATACTCCGTACCGGAACCGCAGCCGGACAGCCGCTTGTACACACAGGGTCCACCCGACAAATCGATCATGAAATGGAAAAAGTTAAACCCTCTTCCTTCCTTTTCCCTCTTAATCATTTCCCTGGCCAGAATGTCATACTGCTCGCAGACAGCCGGCACATCCTCCAGACGGATAGCATAGTCTTCCGTGGTCTGAGCCACCACCGGCTCCATGGAAATCTGCTTAAAGCCCAGATCCGCCAGATGCAGGACATCTTTGGCAAAATCCAGGTTGTGCCGGGTAAAGGTCCCGCGCACATAATAATTCTCCTGATTGCGGCTTTTGGCAAACTTAATAAATTTCGGTATGATCAGATCGTAGCTTCCCGCCCCGCTGCGGAAAGGACGCATGTAATCGTGCACTTCCTTTCTGCCGTCGATACTGAGCACCACATTGCCCATCTCCCGGTTGGCAAACTCCATGATCTCATCGTTCAGCAGCACCCCGTTGGTCGTCAGAGTAAAGCGGAACTTCTTATTATATAGGCTTTCCCGGCTGCGGCCGTAAGCCACCAGATCTTTTACCACCTGCCAGTTCATCAGCGGTTCCCCGCCGAAAAAGTCCACTTCCAGATTTCTTCTGTTTCCGGAGTGGTCGATCAGAAAATCCAGCGCCTTCTTGCCCACTTCAAAGGACATCAGAGCACGGCGTCCGTGGTACTCCCCCTCCTCCGCAAAACAGTAGCGGCAGGCCAAATTGCAGTCATGGGCGATATGTAAACAGAGCGCCTTCACAACCGTCTCCCGTTTCTGAAACTGTTGAATCGCTCCTTTATAAATATCTTCCGTAAACAGCATGCCCTGTTTCTTCAGTTCCCGGCATTCCGATATGGCTTCCGCCACCTCGTCCGGATCGTAGCTGGATCCCAGGGCTTCCATGGTCTCTTCCGTATTCTTTCCCTGTCCCAGCATCTCCATCACATCGTAGACCAGATCGTCCACCACATGCACTGAGCCGCTGTTGACGTCCAGAACAATATTATAGCCATTGTTTCTGTACTGATAGATCACTGACTTTCTCCCTTCGTCGTACTTATCTCCATAGAATAAGCAGCGGCATAACCGCTGCTTATCACGCTTTGTAACAGCTTACTTCACCGGAATACCGGCAGAGTAATTATTTTCCATTCTCGCAGCTCTGATTTCCTACGGTGCAGGAAGTCTTACAGGCTGACTGGCAGGATGTCTGGCACTCTCCGCATCCGCCGCTTTTCACTGTATTCTGAAGGCCTTTAGCATTTAAAGTTTTAATATGTTTCATCATATTTCCTCCTCTGTTTTGTGCTATGCCACATTATAGCATACTCCGGACACTTTTTAAAGTGTTTTTTATTTCTTTCCAGGAAAACATTTTCACTCTGCTATCCGCGAAAGGAATCAGGAAAGCATACCGCCCAGTGTTCCGCCGCCGGCGCAAAGGGCTGCCGCTGATAAAACGTCTGAGACCTTTTCCAAGGAACCGGATACCAACGCAATGGAAAGCGCCAGCAGCAAAAGGAAATAAAGCGCTCCCGTCACCAGCCCCCAAAAGAATTTTTTCTCCTTTATCTTCTTTCCCGCCAAAAATCCGCCCACAAAACAGGCCGCGACATATACGGCCGCAATGGCGATGGCGACCGCCGTCTCATCCAGATCCAGTTTCAACAGCAAAAAGGCCAGCAAAAGCAGCAGCGCCACCGTCGCCCCATAAGCTGCCGCCAGCGACTGCAGTAAAATTACCAGTCTGTTTTTATAAATTTGCGATTTCAATATAACAACCCTCCCATATTACTATATGGAAGGGTTGTTTGTCATATCACTTTTATTTTCTGCGTTTTCTCCTGGCGGAAATAGTACCGGCCACGATAAGAATAATGATCAGGGCAGCCGCCACAACCACAACTACCAGATACGGTGTCAGATTGTTCGGATCATCCGTCCTCACGGAAGAGGCCGTTCTCGTGTTGGAACGCTCCGAATCCGATGTGCTCCTGGAATCGGAGTCGTAGGATGATGAAGAAGAACTGCCGCCGGAATTCTGCGGTCTTACCACAGAAGAACTTCCGCTTCCTGAAGCGCTCTGACTATGAGATGCACCGACGGAAGATACCTGCTGATTACTTCCCGTTGACGTGGATCCACTCTGGGAAGACCCACCGCTCTGATTATAGATCGCATCGCCAGGGCCTACCAGCACTGTACTGCCGGCGATCCGCCCTTCTCCCGCAACACTGTAGGGGCTGAAGGATGTGGTGGTGAATCGGATCGCTCCATCCAGCACCTCCGGTGTCAGAACTTCATAGGATCCGTCTTCCAGGTAATGAATCACCGATATCTTTTCATATTTATCCGCATCTGAAACGGGAATGGTCACCGTCACCGGCGTTCCGTTCAAATCATAGGGTTCGTCTTCCAGAAGATTCCACAGCTCCATATCATAAGATCCCAGCAGATCGCCCAGGTCGAAATTGGCGTCCTGGCTTCCCTGGGTCACACGGAACTGCACATACCAGGGGAATTCACCGGACACGGTGATGCCATTGCTGGTGCGGTTATATACTTTACATGCGCTCTGAGCCTTTTTCAGCCGGATCACCAGATCCTGAGGCACCATGGACTGCTCGTCCTCCGTGCACCCCTCATACCACTGATAGGCTTCCAGAATCGTCTGTACGTCTTCTTCATTGCCTGCAGACACCTGCAGATTCTCCAGCGGTCCGGATTCCTTTTCTGGTTCCTTTGTCGGCTCTTTTGTCGGTTCCTCGCTGGGTTCCGCTGTTGGCTCCTTTGTCGGCTCTTTCGTCGGTTCCTCGCTGGGCTCCGCCGTCGGCTCCTTCGTCGGCTCCTCGCTGGGTTCCGCTGTTGGCTCCTTTGTCGGCTCCTCGCTGGGTTCCGCCGTTGGCTCCTTCGTCGGTTCCTTGCTGGGTTCCGCCGTTGGCTCCTTTGTCGGCTCTTTCGTCGGCTCCTCGCTGGGTTCCGCCGTTGGCTCCTTCGTCGGTTCCTTGCTGGGTTCCGCCGTTGGCTCCTTTGTCGGTTCTGCTGTCGGTTCCTTCGTCGGTTCTGCTGTCGGTTCCTTCGTCGGCTCCGCTGTCGGTTCCTTCGTTGGCTCCGTTTTATCTTCTCCGGCGATGGAACCGCTTCCGCTGATATCACCAGAACTAAGAGAAATATTTTTCAAAGTCAGGGTTCCGGAAATATTTACGATAGCTCCCGAGAATCCCGGCGCTCTTCGCAAAGATACGCCTCCCGGTAATGACCAGGTGGTATCGCCCGACGTATACACAGTTCCGCATACCAGGATCTCTCCCGATCCGCCGGCCAGCTCTTTTGCCCTGCCAAAGGACTGCACCGCCGCTGCCTCGCTGCTGCCGTCAGCAGAATCACTGCCGCCGGAACCATTCAGATAAACCGAGGTTCCCGATGCCTGCGCCGGGAACGGCCATTGTATGGTCACAGTGGTAAACACCATGGCCATCACCAGTAAAAAGCTGATGGTTTTCCATAATCTTCGACTTCTGTGTTCCCTGTTTCCGTCAAATCTTTTCATAAAAAAACTCCCATCTATCGTAAGTGAGTGCTTCACTCCTGATTTCGGATGTATTATACCACAACTCCTCTTTTTTCGACACCCCCTAAAACCGTTTTTTTGTACTTTTGTCAATACTCTGCTACGCTTTCTCTACACCGCATCAACCTCCGGCAGATTTTTGCGGATCTTATCCATAATTTCATAAAACTGCGTGCCATAACGCTGGGCCTCCCCCAGCACCAGACGGATCCCTTCCTCTGTCCGATACCAATTTGTCCGGTTAACCCCTGTATCCACCGGATCCAGGATCAGCTGCGTATCCGGGAAGGCCAGCTGATAATACAGCTGGCAGCGTCTGGCATGAAACGCCTGGCAGCAGATGATAGCTTTTTTCACTGTAATTTTTTTCTCCTTCAGAACCCGTGCAGAACAAAGGGCATTTTCATAAGTATAGGTAGCCTTGTCCTCCCGCAGGATAGCTTCCCCCGGCACGCCGTTTTTTTCCAACGCCGCTGCCAGAAATTCCCATTCTGTCTCATACCGTCCATCATACTGTTCTTTTTCCGCCATCACCCCTTCAAACCGGCCCGTCAGTTTACTGTATCTTCCCGAGGGAAGCACAAAGGGGGCCAGGCCCTGCCGGTACAGCAAAGCCGCCCTCTTTGCCAGCTGCGGATACCCGCTTCCTGGTATCAGGATCACATCCGCCTTTTGTACTTTCTGTTCCACAAACACCAGATCCGTATATAGATCCAGAAATTTCTCGTATTCCATATCCTTTTTCTCCTGTCATGTCGCAATCATGGTACTGTATCCTTCCCTGCGCAGCTTCTGCTCCATGGTAACTGCGTTGGCCAGCTGCCGGTAAGCTCCCACCTGTACTTTATACAGGCCGCCGTCGCTTAAAATAAACGCCGGATATCCTTTATCCATCAGTTCATAGAGAAGATTATCCGCATTCTGCCGCTGCCGGTAGGCTCCCACCTGCACCCGGTAATATACGGGAACTTCTTCCACACTCTCATGATCCAGCGTCCCCATGATTCCGCCGGCAATGGCCCGGGCAATCTCCTGAAATCTGCTGTCAAACAGTTCGTTGTCCGTATCACTGTTGATAAATCCTGCTTCCACCAGCACCGCCGGCATGCGAGTCCTGCGCAGCACCACCAGTCCCGGCCGTTCCTTCACTCCCAGATTCTTAAACCCCACCGCTTCCAGAGCATTGTCAATATTTTCCGCCATCTGAAGCTTAATGCCCGATTTGTCATAGATCAGACTCTCCACACCGGAATACTGGTTGGGTCTTGGACTGGAATTGCGATGGATAGAAACGAAAAAATCCGCGCCGGAACGATTGGCGATCTGCGCTTTTTCAAAGGGCGTCTGATAGACGTCCGTCGTTCTGGTATACACCACGTCAAATCCGTTGTTTTCCAGGATCTCTCCCACCGCCAGCGTCAGTTTCAGCGTATCATCCTTTTCATTTCTCCCCTGCCAGACTGCTCCCGGATCTTCCCCGCCATGCCCAGCGTCCAGGACAATTTTGTACGCCATATACACACCTCGTCAGTTCTTTTCCTCTTTAGCATATGCAGCCTTTCCTTCTGCGGTTCCCTTTCCATCAAAAATCTGGTATGATGATACGAGAATATTTTGATAAGGTGGTAATACTATTGAAAACAGCACAGGATTTAAAACAACATTTACTTTCCATCAACAAAAGAAGCTATCCGGCTTACAAAGACACGAAAGGCAGCTACCGTTTCGGCAGTTATATACTGAATATCGATCACGTGCAGGGAGACCCCTTCGCCTCCCCTTCCAGAATCAGCGTCCTGGTGCCGGGTGCGAAAGCAGGATTCCCAGCCTCCTTGTTTGATCTGCCCCATAAGCGTATCGCACTGGAGGATCATCTCATCCGTCTTTTCGCAAAAGCGCTGGAACAGTATCAGTTCAAAGCCAGAGGTTCGGGAAAAAGCGGTCTTATGTCCATCAGCCGCCCGGGGCAGGAGATCCTGAAGCGGACTGCCTGCACTATCTCCCCGGATGACGGCAGCATCACCATGCGTCTGGCAGTGGGCTTTCCCGCCAACGGCCGCACCATCAATTCCGGCGAACTGATTCGGATCCTTTTTGATTTCCTTCCGGCCTGCGTGGAAAAAACACTGTTTTATGCTTCCTTAAATGACAGCGCCGTCCGCAGCGTCGTCGACCTGGCGGAAGATCAGCAGTATATCCGGGAACAGTTAAAGGAACGGGGACTGACCGCCTTTGTGGCCAACGGCTCCATCCTGCCCCGGGAAAGCGGCGTCTCCTCCCGGCCTATGAAAAAAGCCGTACCCTTTCTCTCCCCCGCTTCCATGGAAGTCACCCTTGCCCTCCCCCACCACGGTCCCATCACCGGCATGGGGATCAAAAAGGGCATCACCCTGATCATCGGCGGCGGATACCACGGAAAATCCACGCTGTTAAAAGCGCTGGAACTGGGCGTATACAACCATATCAAAGGGGATGGGCGGGAATACGTCATCACCGACGACACCGCCATGAAGATCCGCGCAGAGGACGGACGCTGTATCCACAACACGGATATCTCGCTTTTCATCAACAATCTGCCCGGCGGCCGGGATACCCGCAGCTTTTACACCGAAGACGCCAGCGGCAGCACCTCCCAGGCAGCCAACGTGGTGGAAGCCATCGAAGCCGGAACCTCGCTGCTGCTGATCGATGAAGACACCTGCGCCACCAATTTCATGATACGAGACGAACTAATGCAGCGGGTGGTGCACCGGAATCAGGAACCCATCACGCCTTTTATTGAACGGGTCCGCCCCATCTATGAAGACTGCGGCATTTCCTCAGTCATCGTGGCAGGCAGCTCCGGATCCTATTTCCACATCGCGGATCAGATCATCCAGATGGACTGCTACGTCCCCGCTGACATCACCGATCTGGCTAAAAAGGAAGCGCAGAACTTTCCGCTGGAGTCACAGCCGCTGCCCATGCCGGCTCTGCCGGACTTTGACCGCCGCCCGGCGGGAGGCCTTTTGAAAGCCCAGGACCGGATCAAAATGAAAACCCTGGGAAAAGACGCCTTCTCCCTCAACCGGGATACGGTGGATCTGCGCTATGTGGAACAGCTGGCAGACAGCGAACAGACCACTGCTCTTTCCTACTGTCTGCGGTACGCCCTTCTTACCCTCTGCGACGGAAGGAAAGATCTTCGCGCCGTGGCTGCCGCCCTGGAAAAACAGATTTTGGAAAAGGGCATGGAATCCCTGGGCGGCAGCACAAAATCCAACGCCGATATGGCCCTTCCCCGTCCCCAGGAAATCTTCGCCTGTTTCAACCGCTTCCGCGGCCTGAAGATGAAATAAAGCCCCTGTATCTTCATTTTACAGCAGGCTCGCAAAAAAAGAAAGGTTCTGCTCATCACAGAACCTTTCTTTGTATGTCTGCAAAGCAGACAAAGATGAAATTCAAAAAAGAAATGATTGCCTACGCTCTCTTTTTGCTGTAAAAAGATACCACTGCCATACCAGCCAGCGCTGCCGCTGCGATTACCGCTGCCATGGACAGAACGGAAGTTTCACCTGTTTTCGGCGAAGTAGCAGATCCGGATGTCTGGGAAGAAGCGCCTGCCGCTGTGCTTCCCGCCGCTGCATTGCCGTCTACCACAAAAGCTACCGGTGAAAGGGAGTCAAAAATTGCCGTGATCGTTCCATTGCCTGCTTTGGACTCTACTACTTCCCATGCGCCTGCCGCGGTATCATAATGAAGTACCGCCACAGTGGAGTCTGCCGTCACGCCGGTCACATTAAAGGTAATCGTCACCGGAAAAACCGTACCCTCCGGAACGGTAACATCCTTCACGTCCACCACCTGCATGCCTTCCACGAAAGCATCCCCCAGCAAATTTTGCACAAAAGCGGAATCCTTCACCTGTTCCACCGCCGCCTGATACTCTGCCGGAACCTCACTCAAAGTCACTTCCACTGCATCGCCATCCGCATTTATCCCTGCAGAAATACCGGTCACCACGCCGCTCACTTCCGGGCTGGGCTGTGCAAACACGGACACCGCTGTTGACAGGCAAAGAACAGCCGCGCACAATACTGCTGTCAGTTTTTTCATCATCACACATGACCTCCTGGTTCATCTTTTCTTTGTATTTCAAAAGACATCTTCGTAATTTATTATAGCACTACTCCTCCACTTTGTAAAACATTTCTAGTAAAATCTGGGTCAATTTTTCCTCATTTACGATGAATTCTTCGTGTTCCTCCCCTTTTAAGGATTCTCCGGGAACATACCGTGTTTCCTCCGTAAGGAACTTATAGTTCACAAAACTGTCGATCTGCTGTCCATCCATATCGGTCACCATATAGGGACGCAGGTAAGAGGAAAAACGCTCATAATAGCTGTCCTCTTCTCCCGCCGTATTTTTCAATGCAGAAAACAGCGCCGTAATATACTGCACCTGACGCTCCATCCGTTCATTATTGCTGCCGGCCACATTCGTATCGCGGTAGCGAACATACCGTTCCGCCTGTTCGCCGTTTAACGTCACCACAGCTCCGCTGGTAAAAGCCGGATCGATCGCCGTATAATCCTCCGGAATCGTAAGCGTCACTCCGCCCACCGCATCGTTAAGACTGCCAATGGCATCGATATTTAATGAAAGGTAGGCGTCGATGGGCACATCCTGCAGCAGTTCCCCCACCGTTTTTTCCATGGCCCAGCAGCTGCTTCTCTCTCCGTTCCCATACGCATACTGGGTGGCAAGCTGCGCTTCCACTGAGGTAAAATAATTTCCTGAGACATCATAAAGATCCACCTGGGTCATACAGTCGCGGGAAATCTGCAGCACCCGACCGGTTTCCGTCTCCTGATCCAGTGATAAAATCATGATGCAGTCCGCCTGTCCTGCCATTCCCGGCGTATTTTGCAGCGTGACTTCCTGTTCCTTATCCACACCCAGAAAAAGGATGTTGGTCAGATTCTCATTATAACGATACGTCTGCCCCTCATAAGTCACCTCATTGCGTGTGGCGGTCTGGGCAGGGGGCGTCTGCGACTCCTCCTGTACCTGTTCCAGTTCCTGCTGGCGTCCGGCCACCAGTCTGCCCGCCGTCACACCCAGTACAACGATCACCGCCAAAGCCACCCCGACCAAAATCACCGAAATCACTTTTTTATTTTTCATCTATCAACACTGCCTCCACCAAAAAACGCTGCTCATCGTTTCCGTTGCAGGTAGACAAGGTCAGAACTCTGTCGTCCCCCGTCACTTGCAGCCGCTCGTTCCAGGTAGCGGAAAAATCTTCCTGGTGCAAAGAATCCAAAAACGACTGAAGCTGCATCCGATCCCTGCCGTCATAACTATGAAGAATATGGCGATTATCATAAGTAACCGCCGCAAATATCTGATAGGTATACTGATGCTGCGGCGTATAGATCAGAATCTGACCGTGTTCTTCCATATACTCCCGGTCAGCATACGCATCCAGCCCGCCAAACATGGAACCGTCACGCATATTATGGCCGTAGATCACCGTATTACAGTCCGTAAAATCCCGGCTGCTGCAGCTTTCCGTGTAGAGAGAACCAGGAAGGCCTTCCACGCCTTCTGCCGTTCTCTTTAGATAATAACTATCGTCCCCCTCCCGCTGCAGCACCGGATAATCCACCTTCGTGCCGGGTATCCGGATCCAGGCGTAAATATCCGGGTTTTCTGCCTGCAGGGATGAAAAATCAATGGGAATCTGCACCGAATCCGTCTCGTTGTCCTCCTGGCGCTTTTGCACCTTTTTCCCATCATCCTGTCCAGCAGCTGCCAAAGACGGCGTCGGGGAAACCGTCACCGCAACCGCTTCCTCTGCCATCTTTTCGTATGCCTTCTCATTTTGTCTCACTGACATATAATAGGATGCCGCAAAGGCACTGGCTCCCAAAAACAGCGCCAGACAGATACCAAAGATCACTTTTTCTTTCTTCTTCATGAATCTTTCTTCCGCTTCCCTGCAGTATGACGTCTGCCCTTCCTGGCAGGGATAACCGCCAGTGTATTCAGCCCCAGATACCTCTGCACTTCTTCCTGATTCTTGATATTATCATTCCGGATATACTGAATCGTCACATAAACCGCAACCAGAAGGATACCGAGCAGCACGCCCAGCGCTGTATTGCGCATCAGGCTTGGACTCACTGGCTCCTCAGCCACTTCAGCTTCCTCCACTGTCGTGGGCGGATCGGATTTCATGATATAAGCCATCTGATCCGCCGTCTCGGCTGCCACAGCATTGGCTACGATACAAGCCACAGAAGGATCAGGATCTGTTGCTGTGATCACCAGGATGCGGGTATCTGCCGCATTGGTCACCGTCAGCATTCCTTCAATATTTTCTCTGGTCAGCGTTATTCCCTCTTCCTTTTTGATGCGTTCCAACGCCCCATCAATCACCGGCTTACTGGTGGCGATCACTTCAAAATCCGCCGTCAGCTCCGTACTGATCTGAAAATCCGCAAAGGATGTGACGCTGGTGGTCTTTGACAGTATGTACAGCATAGCCTGCGACTCATACTGCGGCGTGATCAGAACCACCGTCGCGATCAGAGCCAGAAGGCCACAGATCGCCGCGGCGATGAGAAAAGCCCACCATCTTCTGAGCGCCTCCCGCAGCAGCGCGCCCAGATCAATCTCCATTTCCTCTTTGTCCAGTTTTTCCATTTTTCTACCTGCTCCTCTTATCTGCTGCCCATATGACGGGCATTAATTTTCACCGTACTTACCGTATTTTCCATACCGTTTATATTTACCGTAATAGCTGTTATACTGAACGTCCACTTTGTTCAGCACCACGCCAAGCACGTTGCCATTAGCCGCTTTTAGCTGATCTGCCACATTTTTGGCTTCCACCCGCGAAGCAGCGTCAGCCGCCAAAACCAGGATCGATCCGTCCGAAACCCTGGCCGCCACCGCCGCATCGATCACATTCCCCAAAGGCGGCGTATCAATAATGGTGTAATCAAAGGTATTCTTCACCACCGGAATCATCTGGGCAAAACGCTCGTTTCCCATCAACTCTGTGGGATTGGTAGGGAAAATTCCCGAGGGCATTAAAAACAGATTCTTTTTATTAGTAGAATAAATCACATCTCCCACATTTTCCTGGCCAGACAGGTAATGACTGAGTCCCTTTACCGATTCCTGTATCTGCAGCCGATGTAAAAGCACCGATTTTCTCATATCCGCATCAATCAGCAGCGTCTTTTTCCCGCTCTCCGCAAAGGCCCGGGCCAGATAGTAAGAAACAGTACTTTTTCCGTCTCCCGGCGAGATGCTGGTCACCGTGATCACACGGTTTTCCACCCCCGTAAATTCGATATTGGTTCGCAGCGTCCGGTACACCTCCCGTTCCTGGGTGGAAGGCAGCTGCTCCTCTCCAATGGTTACCTTATACATGAATGTATTCCCTCCTGATTATTTTCCCGGCATTTTCCCGGCATATTTTTCGACAATATTCTCTGTCCGTTTTCTTTTCGATATAAGCGGCACACTCGGCCATCAGCGGTCTTCTGTGCCGGCTTCCGTGCGCGTCCGTTCCAACAAAATGAATCAGGCGCTCCTGCAAAAGGCAGCGCAGATGCTTTTTCACCCGACGTCCGTTCCTCCCGATCACGCTGGAGGCATTGGCCTGAAGAAAAACCCCCATGAAAGCCAGTTCCCGGACGCGTTCCTTTTCCATCAGTTCCTCATACCGCTCCACGTGAGCCAGAATCGGCCAAAACCCTTTGTACTGCAGCGTCTGCAGTCCTCTTTGGATATAAAAAAACTCTTCTCCTGGGAAAAACTCCACCAGCACATAACGGCTCTGATTCATGGTCCAGATCCGACCTTTTTCCAGTTCCTCCACCGCCTTTTCACTGAAAAAAATCTCCGCTCCGGAGGCGATTTTCAGTTCCGGTGAAATTTCCGCCGCCATCTGCCGTGTCTGTTCAAGCGCTTCTTTTCGCTTTTTCCAAATTCCTGTCCCCATCTCGCTGTCGTAATGGGATGTGGCAAATATGGTTCGGATTCCCTCATTCCAGGCCATTTCCAGCATACTTCTGGTTTCCATAGCATCCTTTGCGCCGTCATCCACCCCCGGAAGGATATGGCAATGCACATCTGTCATCTTCATTCTTCTACCCTCTTACTCAGGCTGTCACTGTCACCGTCATCACTTCCTCATTGGAGCGGTTTCCATCGCTGTCCACTACAAAATAGGTAAGTTCATATGTCCCTTCCGCCGACACGTCCACCTCGCCTTCCACTTGGATATTGCGAAACAAACTGTTCCTGTCATCTGCATCATCTGAAATTTCCTCCACCCAGGACAGTCGGTCAAACTCGCCATTTTTCTCCACGGTTACCTGATGCTGTTTCAAATAAAATCTGGGAGCCTCATCCGACAGCGCCGCAATCTGCTCTTCCCGCGCGGCAACTGCCTGCTCTTCCGGATCAGAATTCTCCGTTTCTTCCGTAGTTTCTTCTCCGCCTTCTTGCAAGCCGGCGTCTTCCTGTCCCGGATCCGTCTCGTCACCGGCTCCTTCCACCGGCTGCACAGTTTCCCCGTTCGCAGAAGTATCCCGCTTCATCTCCCAGGAGGATTTGGTTACGTTGTGGCTGCGATCCATAGCCACAACAGTAATCGTCACAGAATCCTCCGTATCTGAACTTTTCACGGATTCCACTATCAGGGAATCCGTCACATCGCCGTCCCGCTCATCCGTCGCCCTTACATGCTCCAACAGTTCATTTCTGTCCATATCACTGTGCCAAGTCTGTGCAGACGGCATATCCACCTCGATCACCGGTCCTTCCCGGTCTTTTGCCATAAGCAGCCATCCAGCAAAAATGCCAAGAAATATCACTATTATCAGAGATATGGGCAATAATACTTTTTTCATTTTTCCTTCCTCTTCTGCACAAATAGTTACAACGTATTTTATCATATTTCCTGGTGATATTCCAGATATAATTTCCTGTAATCGTTCACAAAATCACAATTTTTATCCCTTATTAGTTCCTGTTTTTCAGGTTTTGCAAAAAAATGCCGCGCAATTTTGGCATAAAAACTGCAGCAGGGCAAATCCTGCTGCAGTTTTTGTCTTTCATCCAAATATTTTCTGGTACTCATCCAGCCATGCCAGATGATTATCCACCAGTTTTTCCGTCACCGTGGTAATGGGACCGGCTGAAGACGCCACGATCTATGGCAGTTACAAAGACGCATCCTATTAAGTCAACGCTGAAAGCGGCCATTGACTATATCTGCAATCCCGACAAGACGGACGGGAAGCTGCTGGTGTCCTCCTTCGGCTGCTCCGCCGAGACCGCCGACATCGAATTTGCCTGGACCCGCCGCCATGCCATCGACAAGGGCACGAACCTGGGCAGGCACCTCATCCAGGCGTTTGAGCCTGGGGAGGTCACGCCGGAGGAAGCCCACCGGATCGGCATGGAGCTGGCGCGGGAGGTCCTGGGCGGCAAGTATGAATTTGTCCTTACCACCCACATAGACAGAGACCACGTCCATAATCACCTGATTTTCAATGCGGTCAGCTTTCAGGACCACAAGCACT
>DSTFC04002__coassemble_590_pt1 | contig 61494 bp, 59 predicted proteins | sample DSTFC04002__metabat2_high_PE_045 | metagenome-assembled genome bin DSTFC04002
GAATACCGGTTTCCATCTTCCAGAATCGCGGTGTAAAATCACCCGGAATACTCACCTGATTTACCACAGGCTTTGTAGAAAACTGGGGAACAAATTCATTCCAGATTTTCGGGGTCATTGAATCAGGTAAAGATCAATATAATCAATATCCAGCTTCCGCAGGGAGCGGGCAATCCCTTTTTTCGCCTGCTCGTAGCCATAGTCCTGAAGCCATAACTTACTGGTGACCAAAATTTCCTCACGGGGGATTTTACTATCCCGGACAGCACGACCTACATCTTCCTCATTGAAATAAGCCGCGGCAGTGTCGATATGTCTATACCCCGCTTTCAATGCGGTCAATGTTGCTTCATAGGCCGGTCCGTTGTTTGGAATCTGGTAAATGCCAAACCCTACAACCGGGATTTTATTTCCGTCATTTAAAGTGATTGTCTGCATCTTTCATTCCTCCCAAATTAAAAATGATGCTTTCTCAGCCATTTCTCAGCTGCTTTCAGAAGCGGTGTACCATCGGTTCCATCCGGCAGCGTCACGGTTTCTTCCGGGAAATCAGCATCATTGTCAATATCTACGTGGCGCTCTGCCATAGAGTTTTTCGGATAGTTGATGTCAACTGCAAATCCCGGATCGGGCTGGATCGGGCAGATGCTGTAAGCCTCCAGAAGTGCGGTAGCGGGAATGCCGTGGTAGGTAAGACCGCGGTATTTCTCAATGGTTCCCGTCGGCACCGGGGCACTGTCACGGTAAATCCGGATCACTTTGCCCAGGGCCGCTCATTCCGGCTCGGAGAGTGGCGTAATTTCATTCATGGTATGGATATTATCCTGTACCTGTTCCGGCGTGGACATCCCGGACAGAGTGGCGATCACACCTTCCAGCCGGGAAGCCAAAAAGCGGAAGGCCCAGGATACTACCGACTTATCCGGAGCGACCTCTTTCAAGACTTTCTCTGCGGCCTCCGGAAGCTTGGCCAGCCCGCCGCCTTTGACCGGTTCCATGCAGATGATTTTCTTCCCATATTTGCGGGCAATCTCATAACAGGCTTTTGCCTGAACAAACTCGGAATCCCAGTCAATATAGTTGATCGCAAGCTGGACAAATTCGATTTCGCGATGTTCTTTCAGCACCCGCTCCAACAGTTCCGGACTGCTGTGGAAGGAAATACCGATATGTTTTGCCTTTCCGGACTCCTTCCAGTTTTTCAGATGGTCAAACAAATGGGTAGCCTGGATAATCCCACCTTTTCCGTCCAATCCGTCATAGAAAACAGTCTGGACATTATGGATCATATAGTAATCCACATAGTCAACACCCAGTTTTGAGAGCTGCTCCGCAAAAATCTTCTCTACCTGCGCTTCCTCTTTCAGAACAAAGGGCGGGAATTTTGTGGCGATATAAAAATGGTCGCGGGGATAACGCTCTACCACAGCTTTTCTTACCGCAATCTCGCTTTCACCATTGTGATACATATAACTGGTGTCAAAATAGTTGTACCCGGCATCCATAAAAATATCTACCATGGAGTTGAGCGTTTCATAATCAATATTGGTCGGCTCACTGCCCGTGACTGGCAGCCGCATCATACCAAAGCCTAATGCACCTGGTTTCATATGTGTTCCTTCCTTAAAATTCAAACTGCGCCGCAGCAAAGGTCGAGCGGTCAAAATACATTGTGCCGGTCTTGTCGATATATTCCATGTGATAGGGATGTGTCATATACACATCGAAATCCGCCTTTGTGGCAAAGTCTACTGTCATTACGATCTGGTTTTCCGGCCCGGCCCAGCCGGTGGAAAAACCTACCTCCTGAGCTGCAATGCCAGGGATCTTGTCTTTCATGGCCTTCATATCGGCCAGTTCCTTTTGCTTGATCTCATCGGAGATACCTTCCTTGAAAGTACCGATAAAAATGTGTCGGATCATTGTACTTGCCTCCTTTTCTTTGACACAGCCATTTCCTCCTTGATTTTATTTCTCTTTATTTTTGTGATTTTCAATCAACAGCTTTAATTCATGTAGACAATAGTTGTCGATATTTTCAATAAGATCTGTCTCTCCCTTTGTGATACACCAGGAAAGGACTGCTCCATAATAACTGTTCATAATGTTTCTGGTCATCAAGGCACAGGGGGTATCCGATCGAAGTTCTCCACGCTCAACGGCTCTTTTTACCATTTCCATAATGTTGTCATAATCGAAACGGTACTTATCAATACCTCCCTGTTCTTCCGGCAGCGGCGCAGCCACACTCTTTATCCAGTTTTGTGCGATCTGCAGGGTGTTCTTTTTGATGATTTTTGCGGAATCTCTAAGATAACGGCAAAGCTGCTCGTAGACACCGCCGGAAAATTGCAGGGCGTTTTCCCTCACTACCTGATAACACTCCATAGCGATTACTGAAATGACGTCCTCTTTCCGTTTAAAGTAAGTGTAGAATGTTCCTTTCGCAACGCCCGCCCGTATGGTTACTTCTTCAATACCAATACGATCTGCTTCTTTTTCCTGCAAAAGTTCTCTCATGGCATCTATGAGTTTCTGCCTTGTTTCTAAGGCTGCTTCTTGTCTTTTGCCCATGATTTCATCTCCTCGTACTACTTTATATTGTAGTCTGCTCGATGAAAAAAGTCAATGACTAAAGTCAACAAAGAAAATAAACAAAAACATTGAAGAAAAGCATAAAATATAGATAAATAATATTGAAGAAAAGTGGAAAAATTGAGATAAAAACATTGAAGAAAATTGGTTTTTATGATATAACATACACATAAAGGCGGCTGCGGGAGGTAAATGATGTATTTTGAACGAAAGGCATATAAAAAACTGACGGAGTGGAAAGCGGAATATGCGGATAAATATGCTGTTTTGCTTGAAGGAGCCAGACGAGTTGGCAAATCGACAATTGCAGAGCATTTTGCACAGAATGAATATAAGTCTTATATTTTGATCGATTTTTCAAAAACAACGGACACGATACGCGATTGTTTTGAAGATATTGGAAATTTAAATATATTTTTTTTGAGATTGCAGGCAGAAACAGGGATAACTTTATATGAGCATGAATCATTGATCATTTTTGATGAGGTGCAGCTCTTTCCTAAGGCGAGACAGGCTATAAAGCATCTCGTATCAGATGGTAGGTATCATTATCTGGAAACCGGGTCTTTGATATCGATAAAGAAAAATGTAAAAGATATTCTGATCCCATCAGAAGAAATGAAAATACAGGTTTATCCGATGGACTATGAAGAATTCTGCAAGGCTACCGGGAGTAATTATGAACTTTTACAGCAGATTTATCAGATGGATTCAGCCATTGGACAGGCAACAAACCGTAAATTAATGCGGGATTTGAGAATCTATATGGCTGTGGGAGGAATGCCGCAGGCGGTGGAGGCGTATATAGAGGGAAAAAATTTTTCGCAAATTGATATGGTAAAAAGACAGATCATTTCTCTTTATGAAGAAGATTTCAAAAAGATTGATGCATCGGGACGAATATCGGCATTATATCATTCAATTCCTGCTCAATTGTCAAAAGATCCGCGGAAATACAGGATCACAACTGCCATAGGAAAGCAAACCAATGCCAGAGCAGATGAATTACTATATGAGTTGATAGATTCAAAAACAGTTTTACCATGTTATAATTCAACAGATCCAAGGGTCAGTCTGGCAGATACAAAAGATTTTACCAGTTATAAATTATATCTTTCAGATACAGGTTTATTTGTGACACTGATGTTTATAGACCGGCCGGTAACGGACAATGATGTATATGCAAAAATGCTTTCGGATAAATTGCCGGCAAATTTAGGATATCTTTATGAAAACCTTATTGCTCAGATGATTGCGGCATCAGGAAGAGAACTCTATTATCATACCTGGGAGAAAGCCGGAAGTACACATTACTATGAAGTTGATTTCCTGATTTCAGAGGGAAGTAAAATAAATGCTTTTGAGATAAAGTCTTCTGGCGTGGGAAAGCACGAGTCGATTAAAGAGTTTTACAGAAAGTTTTCAAGGAATGTGCATAACATATATTTACTGTCACAGAAAGATGTTGGAAAAGAGGAAAATTTATCATTGAAACCGTTTTATCTGATGCCATTTTTAACGTAACAAATTGTCATTTGGAGGATGCCTATGACCAGGATTTTGAATCATATAAGAAGTCAGGAAAATCCTATATCTTATAAAAGAAAGCTTATTTGAGGATTATTATAGAGACAGCGCGGCAATATCAAAAGAAAATATGCTTGCATTTCTAAAAGCTAATTCTGATTATAAACTCAAAGACAGTGTAAAAGAATCGCTGGCGAGAGTTCTGATATTGGTAGGAAGCAAGGAATCAAGAATTATGAAAAAATCCGCTGAAGTTTTGTATGAACAAATTCCCAACGCAACATTGGAAGTTTTGTCGGGATATTATCATGGGGATTTGGGTATCAATCATGCTTCTGAGTATATTCAGAAAATAGATGATCTTATATTGACGTGATAAATTCTTGCATATTGAAAAATACGGGGCATGGAGAAGTGATCTGAGTAAGACGGAAGTGATCAGTGACAAGCAATTCATCGAATATACTAAAGACGGATACCCGACGACCTTTACCGTGACGCTTGTTAAGCCATACAGACGATGGGAATTTGATATGGAAAACAATAACATGAAAGGCATTGAGAGGAAAGGAGCACAAAAATGGACACAGCTACACTTCTGTTTTTTGAACAACAGCCGGCGGCGCTTCCGTTGTACGAAGCATTTGCGGATGCAGTCATACGACAATATCCCGATACGAAGGTCAAGGTGCAGAAATCTCAAATATCATTTTCAAGTCGCTATATGTTTGCCTGTGTATCGTTTGCCCGGGTAAAAAAGAAAAAAGAACTGCCGGATCCGTACTTGTCGTCACGCTGGGTATGCCATACCCGTTGGAATCTTCCCGCGTGGCTGTCAAAACAGAGCCATATCCGGGGCGGTGGACCACGCATATCGTACTGGAGGATGAGAAGGAGGTTGACGGGGAGCTGCTGAAATGGGTTGCGGAGGCATACGATTTCGCAAATACAAAGTAAGATACGGTTTCCATTTGTATGGATATTTTGAGCCAGAAAAAGGAGGAGAGTATGCAAAAAGAAGTTAATCCAAAAGACACCAGGCGGGCTGCGGCGTATGAGCTTTGGATGAAAGCGCCCAATCCGATGGTAACTTTTTTTAAAACGTTTGATATTACAAATCTGATTAAGGCCAGCAGGAAAAGAAAGCTGAAATTCAACATGCTGCTTGCTTATTGCATCGGCAGAGCCGCCGTAAAGGTAAAGGAATTTTACATACTTCCGGTGGGGGATAAACTCATACAGTATGATACGATTGCAGTGAACACCATTGTAAAAAATAAAGAAGGCGAAGTCAGTTCCTGTGACCTTTCCTATGAAGCGGATCTGCATAAATTCAACCGGCAGTATCTGAAATATACGGCCCGGACTGCGGCAAGCTGTCAGGACAGAGACTTATCCGAAAACAGTATGGTCATCGGCACTTCGGCTATTATCGATACGGAAATCGACGGAGCTGTCGGAATGAACAGCGGCATTTTCAACAATCCGTTTATCATCTGGGGAAGATATCGAAAGAAATGGTTTCGGTATTACCTGTCTCTTTCTTTTCAGTTTCATCACACGCAGATGGACGGCGCGCATGCGGGCAGATTTTTAGCAAGACTGCAGGAAGAAATCAATCTGCTGAAATAAAGGCGGAAGAGAATGGTTACAGGTATTATGTGGGAAGTGTGGAAGCAAACATGATTTTTGAAACGGAACGATTATATTTGCGGGAAATGGAACAGTCAGATTACGAAGCTTTATGTAAAATTCTGCAGGACCAGGATGCGATGTACGCATATGAAGGAGCATTCGGTGATGATGAAGTGCAGGAATGGCTTGACAGACAGATTGCCCGTTATCAAAAATGGGGATTTGGTCTATGGGCGGTTGTTTTGAAAGAAAACGGGGAAATGATCGGGAAATGCGGGCTTACCGTGCAGCCGTGGAAAGAAGATGAGGTACTTGAAATCGGTTATCTTTTTCAGCGGTCATACTGGCATAGGGGATATGCTGTTGAGGCTGCAAAAGCCTGTAAAAAATACGCGTTTGAAACCTTAAAGGCCAAGGAAGTATGTTCCATTATCCGAGATACGAATACCGCATCTCAAAAGGTAGCCATGAGAAATGGAATGACAAGGAAGGATATGTGGATAAAACATTACAAAGGAGTAGATATGCCGCATTACCGATATGTGGTGTGGCGGTAAATCCTTATTGAAGGAGGAAAAGCAGCGGTTTAAAGAGTTAGAATAAGTGCCTGGAAGAAAGATTCTGTATTTTTTTGCCTGCCCCGCTATATTTTTGTACATAATTATGTTATAATAATGTACAAAGGAAAGGGGGTGGCGATATGCCGCAGATCAGACCGATTACAGACCTTCGCAACACCAATGAGATTTCAGATATCTGCCATGCACGCCGGGAGCCGGTGTTCATCACAAAGAACGGATACGGTGATCTGGTGGTTATGAGCATCGAAACTTACGAGGCGCTGGTGGAGAATGCAAAGATGGATACTGCGATTTCAGAAGCAGAGGCCGAGTTTAAACGGGACGGACAGCTTCATGACGCAAGAGAGATGCTGGCTTCTTTAAGGAGGAAACATTTTGGATAAATACAGCGTCAAACTGATGAGCCGGGCACTGCAGGATTTAGACGGCATCTATGATTACATTGCCCACACCCTGCTGGAACCGGGGACGGCGCTGAGTCTGGTGGGCCGGATTGAGGAGGCCATCCTGTCGCTGGAGACGATGCCTTACCGTTGCCCGGAACGGAAAAGAGGGGCTTATGCTAACCGGGGATACCGGCAGCTTTTTGTGGAAAACTATACCGCCATTTTTAGAATAGATGAAACAAAGAAAACAGTGATCGTGGTGACAGTCTGCTATTCCCCAAGTGAATTTTGAATTGAATAATGGATTTTGAGAAAAGCAGTCTGTGAAAACAGGCTGCTCTTCTGTGTTCAAGGAAGGAGTGCCCCCTTTTGATGGCTTGCCTGCAACCCGGACTATGCGGAAGTTGTGGAGGCAAACATGTTTTTTGAAATGGAATGATTACGATTGTAAGAAAGGGAACGGTATTTGTTATCAAGGATGATGTAAAGAAAAGTGGATATTCCAAAAAGGGTGCAGTATAATAGGGAAAAACGACAGGCAGGAGACAGAATATGAGCGACAGAATCAATCTTTTGATTGTGGAGGATGACAAGGCTCTGGCGCAGGGACTCGCCAGGGCGCTGAAAACACAGGACAGAGAGATAAAATGCGTTGCAAAAATCCGGGAAGCCAGACAGATTCTGAAAGAGGAGCAGCCTGATCTGATGATTCTGGATGTGAATCTTCCGGACGGAAACGGCTTTGATTTTCTGGGAGAAGTGAAAGCGCAGGGAGCGTTTCCCGTTATCCTGCTCACAGCGAATGATCTGGAAACGGATATTGTGGCGGGGCTGGAAGCCGGAGCCGATGATTATATTACAAAGCCTTTCAGTCTGGCCGTGCTGCGGGCGCGGGTCAACACGCAGCTTCGCCGGAGGACGGATGCGGGGACAAGGGCAAAAGCAGTATGGTCTTTTGGGCGTTATCGGTTCTGTTTCGATCGGATGGAATATTATCTGGACGGAAAACCGGTGGAACTGAGCCGGAATGAGCAAAAGCTGCTGCGTCTGCTGGTGGAAAACGAAGGGATGATTCTGAAAAGGGAGACGCTGATGGATCGGATCTGGACGGACGGGGCGGAGTATGTGGATGAGAATGCCCTGTCTGTCACAGTCAAACGGCTCCGGGATAAGCTGGAAGCAGGGAAGTGGATCGAGACGATTTACGGAACCGGATACCGGTGGGTGAGAGTGCATGGATAAATTAAGTATTTTATGGATGGCCGCAGCGGCGATATGTGTGCTGGGAAGCTTTCTGTTTGTCATCCTTTGGGGACAAAGACAGAGGCGTATGACAGAGCGGCTTCGCCGGATGCTGGAGGCGGCCCAGGCAGGGCATTTCAGAGAATCGGATTTTGACGAGACGGTATGTTCCGCGCTGGAAAGCGAGATGGTGGATTACCTGAAGGCGGCAGAACATACCGGGAAGGCTGCTGCCGCGGAGAAGGAAAAGATCAAAACGCTGATTGCGGATATTTCCCATCAGACGAAAACGCCGATTGCCAATCTGCTGCTTTATACCGAGCTTCTGGAAGAGCAGGAAACCGGCATCCGGAATCGGGAATACGTAACCGCAATACGAAAGCAGACAAAAAAACTGGATTTTCTGATCCGCTCCCTGATCCAGATGTCCCGGTTGGAAACGGGAATCGTGACCCTGCATCCCAGGCAGCAGGATGTGAAGGCGATGGTGACAGAGACGGTGGATTCTTTCCGGGAAAAAGCGGAGAAAAAAGGACTGAAGCTTTGTGACTGCTCGGAGCACGCAGCGGCCTGGTTTGACCGGAAATGGACGGCGGAAGCGCTTGGCAATATCCTGGATAACGCCGTCAAGTATACCGGACAGGGCAGGATTGAAGTGCGTACCAGACAGTATGAATTGTTTACCGCAGTGGAGGTGGCGGACACCGGGCCGGGTCTTGACGAGGAAGAGATCCCGGAACTGTTCGGCAGATTTCAGAGAGGGGAAGACGCGCAGGAGTGGGAAGGCGTGGGGATCGGCCTGTATCTGGCCAGACAGATCCTGGCGGGGGAAGGCGGCTATATCAAGGTATCGTCCAAGAAAGGGAAGGGATCGGTCTTTTCTCTTTTTCTGCCCAACGGGAAAAAGGAGAATCTTTCAGAATAGATAAATAAATAGTTGTATGATATACTAAGGGTAATCAAGTATATGCGAAAGGATGTGGGCAGGATGATTAATCAGGAAATCAATGCGATCAAAGACAGAATACGCGTAACGATAAGGCCGAAACGAATCTATCTGTTCGGTTCCTTTGCCAAAGATACCTATAATGAAGATAGTGATTATGATTTTTATATTGTTGTTCCGGATGACGCAGGGAATAAGCTTGAGTTGTCTCAGAAAGCATATAAATCACTCAGAGGCATTCGAAGACGCCCGGTAGATATTGTGGTGGGATATGAGTCATCTTTTGATGAAAGATCAAAGGAGAATACCCTTGAAAAAGTTGTAAAACAGGAAGGGGTACTGCTATATGAAAAATGAAAAACTAATCAAAGAGTGGATGGATTTTGCGGAAATGGATTATCTGACAGCAAAACACTTGTATGGGAATATGTATCCAAAACCATTGGAAATCATCTGCTATCATTGTCAGCAGTCCATTGAAAAATTATTGAAAGGCGTATTGATATCCAAAGGGGTGACAGTCAAGAAAACGCATGATCTGGGGTTATTGGCAGAAATGCTGATGGATTACACAGATGTGGATGAAAAGTATGTGGGAATGTGTGACGACCTGACTCCATATGGAGTTAAAATCCGGTATCCACAGGAGTTGTTCATAGAGGAATATCATGTGAAGGAAGCGTTGAAGGAAACAGAGGAATTGTATGAATGGCTGATCGCTTTACTTAAGAAAGAGGCTGCAAAGGGGGATGAGGCAGCGGAATAGAGTGATTTTTCTGCCCAACGGGAAAAAGGAGAATCTTTCAGAACTGTCATAATTGATTTTCCGGCGGAAAGATTCTGGAAAGAATACTGTGAGATAATCTGTATGAAAGAAAAATTCATACAGATTTTTTCATGTGACAGAAAGGGGAAAGCAATATGGAAGTTCTGAAAGCGGAAAATCTCATTAAGATATACGGCAAAGGAGAAAATCAGGTGAAGGCGCTGAACGGGGTCAGCCTGTCCGTGGAAAAGGGGGAGTTTGTGGCCGTGGTGGGCACCTCCGGTTCCGGGAAATCCACTCTGCTGCATATGCTGGGCGGCCTGGACCGGCCGGATTCCGGAAAGGTGTATGTGGATGGGAAGGACATTTTTTCGCTGAAGGAGGAGGCGCTGACCATCTTTCGCAGGAGGAAGATCGGTTTCGTATTCCAGGCCTATAACCAGGTTCCGGTACTGAGCGTCTATGAGAATGTGGTGCTTCCGGTGGAGCTGGACGGGAAAAAGGCGGACCGGGAATTTGTACAGGAGATCCTGGACACGCTGGGGATCCGGGAAAAGGAGAGAAATCTTCCGGGGCAGCTGTCCGGCGGCCAGCAGCAGCGGGCGGCCATTGCGCGGGCGCTGGCGGCGAAACCGGCCATTCTTCTGTGCGATGAGCCCACGGGAAATCTGGACAGCTGTACCTCCCAGGACGTTCTGGGCCTGCTGAAAGTATCCGGGCAGAAGTTCGCCCAGACCATCGTCATGATCACCCACAATGAGGAGATTGCCCAGATGGCAGACCGGATCATACGGATTGAGGACGGGCGCATCCTTTCTGCAGGAGAAAGGGGGCTGGTCTAAGATGCGGGTGAAAAACGGTAAAACCATACGGAATTTAAGCGTGCGTTCCTTTCGGACGGCGGGAAAGCGCAATCTGATCGCGGCGGCGGCCATTGTCCTGACCACGGTTTTGTTTACTTCACTTTTTACCATTGTGATGTCTTTAAATGAAAGTTATCAGACCTACACCTTCCGGCAGATCGGCGGATATGCTCACGGATCGTTCAAGGATGTGACCGATGAGCAGGCACAGGCCATCGAAAAGCACCGGAAGGTGAAAGAGGCCGGGGAACGGATTGTGGCCGGGACGATGACGGAAGGGGTTTTTGCCAAAAATCCGGCGGAGATCAGCTATATGGACGAAAATAACGCCAGATGGAGTTACATTGATCTGAAAGAAGGACATATGCCGCAGCGGGAAAACGAGATTATCCTGGATGAAGCGGCGCTGGAACTGCTGGGTGTAACTCCCAGGATCGGGGAACAGGTCACGCTCACCTACGAGGTGCATGACAAGAAGCAAAGCGGAGGATCCCGAACCGATACCTTCGTACTCTGCGGCTGGTGGGAGTATGATTCCATATCACCGGTACATTACATCAACGTTTCCCGGACGTATGTGGAAAATCTGGAAAGGGAGATGAGGGCGAAAGGCATGGAACCTTTCCGGATCGATCTGAATGTGATGCTGCCTTCCAGTCTGAATATTGATAAAACCATGGAGCAGATCGAGGAGGATCTGGGATATCAGCGGGAAGATCCATCGGCGGACACTTATGTAAACTATGGAGTGAACTGGGGCTACACCTCGGCCCAGGCGGAGTCGGAGATGGATCCCGGACTGGTGATCGCGATGGCAGCCTTCCTGATTCTGGTGATCTTCACCGGTTATCTGATCATCTACAATATTTTCCAAATTTCCGTGACGGGGGATATCCGTTACTACGGACTCTTAAAGACCATCGGGGTGACGCCCCGGCAGCTGAAGCGGATCATCCGCCAGCAGGCGCTTTTGTTGTGCGCTATCGGCTGCCCTGTGGGGCTTGCGGCCGGCTGGCTGGTGGGATATCTGCTGGTGCCGCTGGTGATCGAGCGAACCAGCTTGGGGGAAATCAGCGCCAGTGTCAGCAGTTCTCCGTTGATTTTTCTTGTGTCTGCTTTCTTTACCGTGGTTACAGTGCTGCTCTCCTGTAAAAAACCGGGCCGGATGGCGGCGAAAGTCTCGCCGGTGGAGGCGGTGAAATATACCGAAGCGGCGTTTTCCTCCAAAAGAAAACGAAAGAGAGAGCACGCAGGCGTCGGGAGGATGGCGCTGGCCAATCTGGGACGGAATAAGAAGAAAACCGTGCTGGTTGTGGTATCGCTGTCCCTTTCCGTGGTGCTTTTGGCCGTTATCTTTTTGTTCACCGGCGGATTCAGCATGGAAAGGTATCTGGAAAACAAGACTTGCGCGGATTTTATCGTGGGAAGTACCGATTATTTCCGCTTTCGTGCCAACGGACCGGAGTCCGGGATATCTGCGGAAGGAATCGAGACGATACAAAGCCATACCAGAACCGCCGGGGGCGGACAGGCCTGGGCGGTTCCGGGAAACTATCCGCAGGTCTGGCTGAGCAAACAGCAGTTTCGAAGCATGGCTTACGGCGCTTCGGATGAGATGATCCGTCAGCAGCTTGCTTACCGGGAAAAAAGAGGAGAGAAAATCGCAGCCTCCCTGCAGGTGGAAGGAATGGACGATGCGCTGCTTGAAAAGCTGACGGTTCTTTCAGGAAGTTTGGATCCCCTCCGTGATCCAAAGGGAAATGCCATCGCCGTTGCCGTCGATACGGATGATTACGGAAATCCACAGAATGCAAAAGGAATCCCGCAGCCGGGAGAAAAGCTGACGGTGTCTTATGTGGATGAGGGGTACTATGTGGATTCCAGAAGCGGGGAGAAGATCACGGAGGATACGCCGGAAGAGTTTATTCAATACCATATAGAAAAAAGCCATGATGTGGAGTATACGGTCTGCGCCCTGGTCACGATACCCTATCAGATCTCATACCGGTCAGCTCCCATGTACGGCATGGAGGCCGTCATGGGAACCAAACAGCTGCAAAAAGACAGTCAAACCGAGCTGTTTTCGCTGCTGTACATGTTTGATACGGCGGACCGGGAGGCGGAAGAAGAGGCGGAGCAGTTCCTGGCACAGATGACCGAGGGCGAGACTTCCGGGCTCATGTATGAGAGCAAGAAACTGATCCGGGAGGAATTCCAGGGATTCCAGCAGATGTTTCTGATCCTGGGCGGAGCCCTGTGCGCCATTGTGAGCGTGGTGGGGATTCTGAATTTCTTCAATGCGATCCTGACCGGAATCCTGTCCAGAAAGAGGGAATTTGCCATGCTCCAGGCGGTGGGCATGACGGGAAAACAGCTGAAGAAAATGCTGATGCTGGAAGGGGTGTTCTATGCGGTGGCGACGCTTCTGATTTCTCTCGTGCTGATTCTGGCGCTGGAACCTCTGATCGGCGGCATGCTGGAGGGGATGTTTTGGTTTTTTGAGTACCGTTTCAGCGCCGCGGCGCTGTGGGTAACCGCGCCGGTTTTCCTGGCGCTGGGCGCGCTGCTGCCGCTGGCTGTTTACCAAAGCATTGCAAAACTGACTATTGTAGAAAGACTGCGGGAGACGGAATAAGTATCCGTCCCCCGCAGTTTAATGCCGCTCCTCTTTTTTCTGTTTTTCGTATTCTTTCAGCGAGCGGATCGCCTGGGGCGCCAGTGGAATGAGAGCAATCATATTGAAAACAGTCATCAGGCCCACGCCGATGTCGCCCAGATCCCAGACAAACTGGTAGGCGGCCAGACCGCCGACAAAGAGCATGACTAAGGCGAGCGCTTTATAGATATTCTGGGACAGCCAGTTGTCGCCGAACAGATAAGCGATGTTGGGCCGGGCATAAAACAGGATGCCGATGAAAGTGGAAAAGCTGAACAGCCAGAGAATGACGGCGATGAAGACGACGCCGGCTTCTCCGAAATGGTACTGCATGGAAATTTGCAGAAGATCCATTCCTTCCAGGCCGTCGGTGAGACCGGCGGGGGTCAGCAGCATGATCATGGCGGTGCAGGTACAGATGACCAGGGTGTCGATGAAAACGCCCAGTGACTGCAGCAGTCCGCTTTTGACAGGATGGCTGACGTCGGCGGCGGCAGCGGCACAGGGAGCGGAACCGGAGCCGGCCTCGTTGGAAAAAAGCCCCCGTTTTGCGCCGTTCATGATGACGGCGCCCAGGCCGCCGGCCACAGCCTGGCGAAGCCCGAAAGCTTCCAGGAAAATGCGCTGGAAGACAGAAGGAAGCTGGCTTGCGTTTTTCATGATGACAAAGACGGTGATCAGAAAATAGCAGACAGCCATCACCGGCACCATGATATCCAGCACCTTGACGGTGGCGTGTTTGCGCAGTACGATGACGGCGGCGAAAGCCACCAGGGCGATGGTGGTGTAAAGGGGCGGGATGTGAAAAGCATTTTCAAAGGCGGAGGAAACGGAGTTTCCGATGACCTGGCTGACGCCGCACCAGCAGATCAGGCCGGAGAGGGCAAACAGTACGGCCAGGAGGGAACGATTCCGGCGCTTGCTTTTGCCGGCAAACATATGATGGATATAGTAAGCCGGGCCGCCCCGGAATCCGCCGTAGAGGGGATCTTTCTCCTTATATAGCTGTGCCAGTGTGCTTTCGATAAAAGCGGTGGAGGATCCGAAAAGAGCGATGATCCACATCCAGAAGACGGCTCCGGCCCCGCCGGCGGAGATGGCGGCCACCACGCCCACCAGGTTTCCCATTCCCACACGGGTGGCGGTGGAGACGATCAGAGACTGCAACCCGGAAATGGAACCTTTTTTGGATGCGTTTTTCTTCTCTGCCGTGATGCGCACCATCTCCGGGAAAAGACGAAATGGCAAAAAACGGGTGCGGATGGTAAAATAGATTCCGGAGGGAATCAGAATCAGCACCAGAAGGGAGATGCCGACGGTGGTGTTCCCGGGCAAAGGGATGGTGATGAGATCTCCCCACAGGAGGAAGTAAAGCCGTTTTATGATGCGGATAAAAATTTCCATGGTGAAAGCTCCTTTTGTAAATCATGTATTGAGGTCAACGATATGGATATTAAAAATTTAATTACATTTATTCATGTGGCAGAGAGAAACAGCTTCACAAAGGCGGGAGCGGTTCTCGGGTTTTCCCAGTCGACGGTTTCCTTTCAGATCAAGCAGCTGGAGACGGAACTGGGCGTACAGCTTTTTGAGCGGATCAACCATACGGTTGTGCTGACGGAAAAAGGCCGGGAGGTGCTTAAGTTTGCCCAGACGGTTCATCAGATGACCAGAAGTCTGAAAGACAGCATCCTTCACAGTGAAACCATAATCGGCCACGTGAGGCTGGCCATGGCTGATTCACTGTGCGGCGTCATGCTGGAGGATTTTGGAACCTTCCGGCAGCAGTATCCCGGTATCACACTGAAGATCACAGCGGCCGGCACGCAGGAAATGTTCCGTCTGCTCAACCACAATGAGGCGGATCTTATTCTCACCCTGGACAGTCATATTTATAATACGGAATATGTGATCGCTACGGAAGAAAGGGTGCCGGTTCACTTTGTGGCAGGCGCTGACTGCCCGCTGCGCTTCCAGGATGAGGTTTCTCTTGACAGCCTTCTGGCACATCCCTTCATCCTGACAGAAAAGAAAATGAGTTACCGCCGTCTGCTGGATGAAAAGCTGGCCGCCCTGTCACGGGAGATCCAGCCGGTTCTGGAGATCGGCAGCACCGGACTGATCTGTTCTTTAGTGGAGCAAAATGCAGGGGTCAGTTTTCTGCCGGATTTCGTCACAGAACAGGCAGTGCGGGAGGGCCGGCTGTTTCGTCTGCCGGTGAAAGAGCTGGAAATCGAAGTGTGGAAACAGCTTTTATATCACCGGGACAAATGGATTTCTCCCCAGGTGGAGTCCGTACTGCAGTACTGCCTGAGTCACAGAATCAGTATACCTGTCGATTAAAGATTTGTAAAATGAATAAGATCAATATACAGGATCGAAAATATAGATGCTTACTGTCTCCTTCTTGACAACCTATACCCCTATATGTATAGTATACATATACCGATATGGGTATAAGAGGAGGAAACATAGGATATGAAAAAAGCGATGCGAAAACTGGAGGAGCTGCTGGAGATCGGCGGTATCCGAAAGGATGTGATCCTGCTGGTGATCTCGGGAATCGCTCTTTTGTGCAGTATTTTTGATCTGCTCCCGCTGCCTTTCGATGCGGCCTGGGCGGCGATCATTCTCTGCGGCATTCCCATCATTTTGGAGGCGGTGATCGGTCTGGTGACGGAGTTTGATATCAAGGCGGACGTGCTGGTGTCGCTGGCGTTGATTGCTTCCGTGCTGATTGGAGAGGATTTCGCTGCCGGTGAAGTGGCATTTATCATGCAGCTGGGCGGGCTGCTGGAGGAGCTGACGGTGGCCAGGGCAAGAGCGGGTATCGAGAAGCTGGTTCATCTGACGCCCCAGACGGCCAGAGTGATCCGCAAGGATGGGGAGACGGTGATTCCAGCAGAGCAGGTGCAGGTGGGAGATATTCTCCGGGTGCTGCCGGGGGAGACGGTGCCGGTGGACGGTATCATCCTTTCCGGTCAGACTTCCATCAATCAGGCGGTGATGACGGGGGAGTCTCTGCCGGTGGATAAGGCGGCGGGAGACGAAGTTTCCTCCGGTACGGTCAATCAGTTTGGCGCTTTTGAGATGAAAGCTGCCAAAGTGGGAGAAAACAGTTCCATCCAGAGGATGATCCGGCTGGTGCAGTCGGCGGACGCGGGAAAGGCAAAGATCGTCAGTATCGCCGATCGCTGGGCGACCTGGATCGTGGTGATCGCCCTGACAGCGGCGGCCCTTACCTGGCTGATCAGCGGACAGATCATCCGCGCGGTGACGATTCTGGTGGTTTTCTGTCCCTGCGCTCTGGTGCTGGCCACGCCCACGGCCATCATGGCAGCCATCGGGAACGCCACGAAGCATGGATTTCTGGTACGGGAAGGCGACGCCCTGGAACGGCTGGCCATGGTATCAAAGATTACCTTTGACAAAACGGGAACGCTGACCTACGGGATGCCCCAGGTGGCTGCGGTGAGAAGCGCAGATTCCAGGTACACGAAGGAAGAGCTGTACCGCTTCTGCGCTGCGGCGGAGCATCTGTCCGAGCATCCGCTGGGGAAAGCGGTGGTGAGCAGTTATAAAAAGGAAACCGGGGAAAACCCGCAAGATTGTCAGCAGTTTCGGATGATTCCGGGTAGGGGGGTATCCTGTCTGACGCAGGGGAAAAGGATCTTGGCGGGAAATGACAGGATGATGGAGGAGCATCAGATCTGTATCCCGGATCAGGTGGAACAGGAAACACAGAAGTATCAGCAGAAGGGATGCACGTTGATTTATCTGGCGGTGGACGGCGCCCTGGCCGGTTATGCGGCTCTTTCCGATTCGCTGCGGGAAGAGAGTGCGGACATGATCCGGCGTCTGAAAAAGCAGGATGTGCAGCCGGTGCTTCTAACGGGGGATCATGAAAATGCGGCCGGGGCCATTGCCGGACAGCTTCAGATCCAGGAGGTACATGCCAACTGTCTTCCGGAGGATAAGCTGGAGAAGATAGAGGCGTATCAGAAGAAAAATCAGAGAGTGTGTATGATCGGAGACGGCGTCAACGACGCGCCTGCGCTGAAAAAGGCAGATGTGGGCATCGCCATGGGCGGCGTGGGAAGCGATATCGCCGTGGATGCGGCGGATATTGCACTGGTGGATGATGAAGTAAAAGAGCTTCCCCATCTGATCGCTCTGTCCAGACGGATGATGATCACGATCAAATGCAATATGAGCTTTTCCATAGCGCTGAATTTTCTGGCCATCGTGTTGGCGATCCTGGGAATCTTAAATCCCGTGGTGGGAGCGCTGGTGCACAATGCGGGATCGGTATTGGTGATTGTCAATTCCGCTTTGCTGCTGAACTGGAAAAAGAAATAAAGAAAAGATCCGTGTGGGGGAATCCCGCGCGGATTTTTTTATCCCCCTGTTGCATGGGTTGGGCTCAGCCACTATAATAAAATCAGAAGAAAATACAGCGCGGGGAGGACGGAAATGTTAGCATATGTATATGAACGGCCGGGCAGATTTACTCTGCAGGAGCGGCCAAAACCTAAACTTCAGGATCCTGGGGATGCCATCGTGCGGGTGACGCTGGCCAGCATCTGTACCAGTGACCTGCATATCCTCCACGGTTCGGTGCCCCAGGCAGCGCCTGGCATTGTCGTGGGCCATGAGATGGTGGGCGTGGTGGAACAGACCGGTTCGCAAGTGACTTGTGTAAAACCGGGCGACCGGGTGACGGTCAATGTGGAAACCTTCTGCGGAGAATGCTATTTCTGCCGGAACGGATATGTAAACAACTGTGAGGATGAAAACGGCGGCTGGGCGCTGGGATGCCGGATCGACGGCGGACAGGCGGAATACGTGAGAGTACCCCTGGCACAGCAGGGATTAAACAAGATCGATGATTCTGTCACCGATGAGCAGGCGCTGTTTGTGGGCGATATCCTGGCAACGGGATTCTGGGCCGCGCGGATCGGAGACATCAAAGAGGGCGATACGGTACTGATCATCGGCGCCGGTCCCACCGGCCTTTGCGCGCTGCTGTGCGCCATGCTAAAAGATCCGGGACGGATCATCGTCAGCGAGGTGGATGAAGAGCGGCTGCGTTTCGTGCAGGAGCATTATCCCGATGTGCTGGCAGTGAATCCAGGAAAAACCGATGTGGAGCAGTTTGTAAAAGAGCATAGTCTGCACGGCGGCGCTGACGTGGTGCTGGAGGTGGGCGGCACGCCGGAAACCTTTAAGACGGCATGGCGATGTGCCAGACCAAACGGCACCGTGGTGATCGTGGCGCTCTATGAGCAGCCGCAGACGCTGCCCCTGCCGGATATGTACGGGAAAAACCTGGCCTTTAAAACGGGAGGCGTGGACGGCTGCGACTGCGATGAGATCCTGAAGCTGATCAAGGAAGGCAAGATCGATACCACGCCGCTGATCACCCACCGGATGCCTCTTAAGGACATTGAAAAAGCGTATGACATCTTTGCCAACAGAAAGGAGCACGTAATCAAAATTGCACTGGAAAACGGACGGCATCAGTAAAAAAATATATCTGGAACTGGCCTCGCCCACAGAAGAGGATTCCCGGTCTTCGCAGATGCGGATTCTGGACGGCCTGAAGGAGCAGGGGATAAAAGCGCAGATGACAGCAAAGGTGATGAGAAAACTCTACCCTCTGTGTGAGAAAAGCAGCTGGAGGATTACGGTATCTCTGGCCTGGAAGGAAACCGGATGGATGGCGGTGGATCTGGAAGCGGGAGATACAAGCCGGGAACACTACGGACTGGCGGTGGATCTGGGCAGCACCACGGTGGTGGCCCGGATGATTGACTGTAATACCGGAAAGATACTGGGCGAGTCCGGCAGCTATAATCGCCAGATCGCTTACGGTACGGATATTCTGACACGGATTTTCTACTGTAAGGATGACCCCGAAAAGCTGGAAGAACTGCGCCGGGCCACGGTGGATTCCATCCGGGATAATCTGCGGGAACTGGAAGAGCAGACGGGGATTTCCTGCCAAAGATGTATTCAGATGGTGGTCGCCGGAAACATGACCATGATTCATTTTCTCATCGGCATGGATGCTTTCTGTGTGTTTCACACGCCTTACGCCGTGCGGGCGAGTCAGCCGGGATTCCTTTTGGCAGAAGAACTGTTGGATCTTCCACTGCCGGGCTACGTATACTGTGTTCCTGGCAAGTCCAATTATCTGGGCGGCGATATCATCAGCGGCCTGATTGACACCGGGATCTACCGGGAGAAGGAACTTTCGGTATTCTTTGACATCGGCACCAACGGGGAACTGGTGGTAGGAACCGAAGAGTTCCTGTTATGCGGAGCCGGTGCGGCAGGGCCCGCCCTGGAAGGCGGCGTGGTGAAAACCGGTATGCGCGCAGCCAAAGGAGCGGTGGAGAGTGTGAAGCTGCAGGATGGCGAATTTCACTGTACTGTCATCGGAGGCGGGACTCCCCAGGGGATCTGCGGTTCCGGGATCATCGATCTTCTGGCGCAGCTTTTTTTGAATGGATGGATTGATATCAGAGGGAAACTGGAACCGGAAAAGAGTGATAAGATCCGGATGGAAGATGGTATGTATGGTGTGGAGTACGCGCCGGGACTGATCTTCTGGCAAAATGATATCGATGAGTTTATCAAGACCAAGGCGGCGGCTTACACGATGGTGGAATACGTGCTGAATACGGCGGGAATTTCCATGGATGAAGTCCACAGATTCTATGTGGCCGGTTCTTTCGGGAAACATGTGTCGAAAGAATCTGCCGTTGCCATCGGTATGTATCCGGATCTGGAGAGGGATCGTCTGATCAGCGCCGGCAACGCTTCCCTGGAGGGAGCGCAAAAGATTTTGCTTTCCCGGGCGTATCTGGACGATCTGGATGAGATTCTGGACAAAATGGTATACATTCAGTTCGGCGCGGTGGAGGACTTCCTTCATATCATGGTGGCGGCTCAGGCGCTGCCCCATACGGATCTTGGAAGATACCCGTCGGTGCTGGAAAAGCTGAAGCTGCGGCAGTGAAAGTATATGGCGGCGTACAGGAAAAAAGAAAGGAGAAAAAGAATGACGGATCTGGGAAAAAATATTAAGAAACTTGGCTTCGGCCTGATGCGTCTTCCGAAAAAGGGAGATGCCATCGATGTGGAGCAGGTAAAGAAAATGGTGGACCGCTTCCTGGAGGAAGGATTTACCTATTTTGACACTGCCTGGGCCTATGACGGCAGTGAGGATGCCATCCGGCAGGCGCTGGTGGAACGGTATCCCCGGGAGAAATTCCTGCTGGCCACCAAAAATGCGGCCTGGCGGGGCTGCAAGACGAGGGAAGAGGCGGCGGCCCAGTTTGACACCTCGCTGAAACGGACTGGGGCCGGATATTTTGACTTCTATCTCCTGCACAATCTGGGAGAGCATCGGACGCAGGCTTTCGATGATCTGGACATGTGGAGCTTTATCCGGGAAAAGAAGGAGGAGGGGCTGGTTCGCCATATGGGATTTTCCTTCCACTCCACGCCGGAGGAACTGGATGAGCTGCTCACAAAGCATCCGGAGATGGAGTTTGTCCAGCTGCAGATCAATTACGCGGACTGGGAAAATCCCGCCATCCAGTCACGAGCCTGTTACGAGACGGCCAGAAAACACAAGAAACCGGTGATCATCATGGAGCCGGTAAAGGGCGGCATGCTGGCCAATCCGCCCGAACAGGTGAAAGAAATTTTTGAAAAAGCAGATCCCAAAGCTTCCTGTGCCTCCTGGGGCATCCGCTTTGCGGCCAGTCTGGAAGGTGTGATCACCGTACTGTCGGGCATGAGCAGCCTGGAGCAGATGGAAGACAATCTGTCCTATATGAAGCATTTCAGAGGGATTTCCGAGGAGGAAAAAGCGGTATTAAAAGACGCACAGACAGCATTGAACAGCATTCCGCTGATTCCCTGTACCACCTGCAACTACTGTGCCAAAGTCTGTCCGCAGGATATCGGTATTTCCGGATCTTTTACGGCCATGAATTATCTGACGTTGTATCAGAATAAGGAGATGGCGGCGGGACAGGAAGACTGGCTTGTGGATAAGCACGGCAGAAAGAAAGCCGGCGAATGTATCAAATGCGGCAAATGCGAGGAAGTCTGTCCGCAGCATATCAAAATACGGGAAGAACTGGAGAAGATAGCGAAGATTTTCCAGTAGAAGTCAGACATAGAACCATGAAAGAAGAGCAAATATATTGAAGGAGGAATCATACTTATGCTGAAAAAAACAAATCTGTGCTGTTTCAGCCCCACAGGGGGTACCAGACACATGGGAGAACTGTTCTGTCAGGACATTTCCGAAGAAATGACTGTGACGGATCTTCTGAAAAGGGAAGAAAATCCGCAGCAGCCGGACAGTGATCTGACGGTAATCGCCGCCCCGGTATTCGGCGGCAGGATCCCCTCCACCGCAGCAGAGCGGATCAAAACGCTGAAGGGACAGGGGAAAAAGGCAGTGACGCTGGCTGTTTACGGCGTGCGCGCCTACGAAGACGCGCTGCTGGAGCTGAACAATGCGGCGAAAGCCCAGGGATTTGAGATCATTGCCTCCGCCGCGCTGGTGACCCGCCATTCCATCGTACCGGAAGTGGGAGCCGACCGTCCCGATGAAAAGGATCTGGAGCAGATCCGGGCCTTTGCAAAAGAGGTGGAGGAAAAGCTTTCTGCCGCGGACAGAAAAGAAGTGCAGGTTCCGGGGCAGGAGCCTTATAAAGCGCCCATGCAGGTGGCGGCCACACCGGTCTCCCTGGAGGGATGTGTTCAGTGTCAGGCTTGTGTCAGAGTCTGTCCCAATGGAGCTATCGCTTTAAAAGACGGCAGGATCGAGACGAAACTGGAAAACTGTATTCTCTGTATGGCCTGTACCGCTGTCTGTCCGAAGAAGGTGCGCGTCCTTCCTGCTCCCATGCAGCAGGGTATGAACGAAAAACTGGGGCCTTTGAAAGAAGTACACCGTGAGAATGAATTTTTTATCTGAGGGAGGAGCGATGACAGAAAAGGAAAAGCGTGACGCCGGCATGATCTATGATGCCAATTACGATGAGGAGCTGGGACGGGAGATGGAAAAAGGACAGGATCAGTGCTTTGCGTACAATCAGATCCTGCCCTCCCGCAAAAAAGAACGGGAAGAGATGATGAGAAAGTTTCTGGGAGGGACGGGCGAGTCTTTTGAGATCCGCTCCCCCTTCTGGTGTGATTACGGTTATAATATAACCGTCGGAGAGAATTTCTTCTCCAATTATAACTGCGTGATTCTGGATGCTGCGCCGGTAACCTTCGGGGATAATGTATTCATCGCGCCGGACTGCGGTTTTTACACGGCCACGCATCCGGTGGACAAAGGGCGCAGAAACCAGGGACTGGAATACGCTTATCCCATCACCGTGGGCCATGACGTCTGGTTTGGCGCCGGCGTGCAGGTGATGCCCGGGGTGACCATCGGCAGCAACGTGGTGATCGGAGCCGGCAGCGTGGTCACCAGGGATATCCCTGACAACGTGGTGGCGGTGGGAAATCCCTGTCGGGTGATCCGGACGATCGAATCGGATGAACAGAGAAAAGAGGGCTGACCGCACAGTGCGGCAGCCCTCTTTTCCTGCGGGCAGAAAGGATTATGACAATTCTGTCATGCCGTGATAAAGCTGATAGTATACTCCTTTCTGAGCCAGCAGTTCCTCGTGGTCGCCCCGCTCGATGATATGTCCGTGATCCAGCACCATGATGGCATTGGAGTTGCGCACGGTGGAAAGACGGTGGGCGATGACAAAGACGGTTCTGCCCTCCATCAGGTGATCCATGCCCTTTTCAATCAGCTGTTCTGTCCGGGTATCGATGCTGCTGGTGGCTTCGTCCAGAATCAGGACCGGCGGATCGGCTATGGCTGCCCGGGCGATGGCCAGCAGCTGGCGCTGCCCCTGGGAAAGTCCCTGGCCGTCACCGGTGATCCAGGTGTCATATCCTTCTGGCATTCGTCGGATAAAGGAGTCGGCGTTGGCCAGAACCGCTGCCTGGCGCACTTCCTCATCGGTGGCGTCCAGTTTTCCAAACCGGATATTGTCGGCAATGGTACCGGTGAACAGATGGGTATCCTGCAGGACGATGCCCAGGGAGCGGCGAAGAGACTCTTTTTTGATTTCCCGCACGTCGATCCCATCATAGGTGATGGAGCCTCCGCTGATGTCGTAAAACCGGTTGATCAGATTGATGATGGTGGTTTTTCCGGCGCCGGTGGAGCCCACGAAAGCGATTTTCTGTCCCGGCTTCGCATAAAGGCTGATACGATCCAGAATCACTTTGTCTTCTTCGTAACCGAACACCACATCGTGGAATCTCACGTCCCCCTTAAGGGGCGTCAGTCTGTGGGAGCGGGTATCTTCCCAGGCCCACATGCCGGTGTGTTCCGTGCTTTTTTCAAGATCGCCTTCCGGGTTTTGGAAGGCTCGCGTGAGAACCACATGGCCTTCATCGATTTCCGGCTTTTCTTTCATCAGGTCAAAGATCCGTTCCGCGCCGGCCAGGGCGGCCAGCATCATGTTGGACTGCTGGGTGAACTGGTTCACCGGCATGGCTGCCTGGCGTACGAAGATCAGATAGCTGGCCAGGGTTCCGATATCCAGGATGCCGCTGATGGCCATGAAAGCGCCGGTGACGGATACCAGGGCATAGTTGATATAGGAAATGCTGACCACCATGGGAATCATGGTGCTGGCATAGGCGGCGGCTCTGGTTCCGGCTTCCCGCAGCAGAAGATTTTTCCTGCAAAAGGCGGATATGTTATGGGATTCGTGATTGAACACTTTTACCACTTTCTGCCCCCGTGTCATCTCCTCGATGTAGCCGTTCAGCTCGCTCAGATACTGCTGCTGCTGATTGAAGTAATAGGTGCTTTTCTTTCCGCTGTAGCGGATATAGAGAAACATGGCACCATATCCCAGGATGACCAGCAGACTCAGCTGCCAGCTCAGGATAAAAAGCAAAACCAGAGTTCCCGTCACCTGGATAAAACTCTGGATGACCATGGCGAAGCTGTTGTTAAGAGCGTCGGAGACGGTGTCCACGTCGTTGGTGAAGCGGCTCATGGTGTCGCCGTCAGGGTGCTGATCAAAATATTTCAGAGGAAGTTTCTCCATGGTATGGAACAGATCCCGGCGGATATCGTAGATGATCTTCTGGGCGGCTTTTACCATGGTCTGGGTGTATCCCCAGGCTGCCAGGGCGCCGGTCAGATAAATGGCGGCGGTGACGGCCACGCCGAAGATCAGGCCGCGGATGTCGCCCGGTACGATATAGCGGTTGACCAGCGGTTTTACCATGTAGGTGCCAAGAAGATTGGAAAGGGCGCTGACGGTGACCAGCACCGCCACCACAGCCAGCAGAAATTTGTGCATGCCCATGTAAGACAGCAGCCTGGCAAAGGTATGTCTGAGATTTTTTGGTCGTTTCCGGTTCAGTGGCGCCGGCATATCACATTCCTCCTTCCTGAATGCCCTTCATCTGGGATTCATAGATTTCCTGGTAAATGGGGCTGGAGGCGAGAAGGCTTTCATGGGCGCCCACAGCGTGGATCTTTCCGTCGTCCAGGATGATGATCTTATCCGCATGCATGACGGAGGTGATCCGCTGGGCGATGATCAGCTTTGTCATGGAAGGAATCCCGGCAAGCTCCGCGCGGATCCTGCCTTCCGTGGCGGTGTCCACGGCGCTGGTGGAATCATCGAAGATAAGGATCTTCGGATGCTTTAAAAGGGTGCGGGCGATGCAAAGCCGCTGCCTCTGCCCGCCGGAGAGGTTGACGCCGCCCTGATCCAAAAGGGTGTCAAGGCCGTCAGGAAACTTTGCGATGAATTCGTCCGCGCAGGCAATCCGGCAGGCTTTCATCAACTCTTCGTCGGAAGCATCCTCGCGGCCCCATTTGAGGTTTTCCCGGATCGTACCGGAAAAAAGGACGTTCTTTTGCAGGACGATACCCACCGCGTCGCGCAGCGCCTCAAGGGAGTAGGCGCGGACATCCTTTCCCCCCACGGACACACATCCCTGGGAAACATCATAGAGCCGGGGAATCAGCTGCACCAGGGTGCTTTTGGAAGAGCCGGTGCCGCCGATGATGCCTACGGTTTCTCCGGAACGGATGTGCAGCGTGATATCAGAGAGGGTGTATTCTTTTGCATCTGCTTTGTATTTGAAGAAAACATGGTCAAAATCGATCCGGCCGTCGGAAACTGCGATGACGGGATCGACAGGATCGGAAAGGGTACTTTTTTCATCAAACACCTGATTGATCCGTCTGGCGCTGGCCAGGGAACGGGTGAGCATCAGGAAAACATTGGAAATCATCATCAGGGAATTGATGATCTGCATGACATAGCTTAAAAAGCCGGTCAGGATACCCACCTTAAGGCCGCCGGTCTGAACCAGATTGCCGCCGAACCAGAGGATCAGTACGATGGAAGTGTACATGGTCAGCTGAAAAGCGGGCAGATTCAGCACGGCAAAATGAAAGGTGGTGCGGCTGGTGTCGGCCAGGGCGCGGTTGGCTTCATCGAAATACCGTTCCTCGTAATCTTCCCGCACAAAGGCTTTTACGGCCCGGATGGCAGTGAGGTTTTCCTGGATGACGGCGTTTACCCGGTCCATGCAAAGCTGCAGCTTTGTGTACAGCGGAGCGACTTTCTTTACGATAAAGAAAAGAACGCAGGCCAGGATGGGGATACAGACCACGAACACCAGGGCGAGGGCTGCGTTCATCCAGAACGCCAGGAAAAGACCGATGATCAGGGCCACCGGACCGCGGATCATGGGCCGGATTCCGTTTGTGATGGCATTTTGCATCACGGTAATGTCCGTGGTCATACGGGTGATAAGAGAAGAGACTTCAAAATGATCCAGATTGGCAAAGGAATAGTCCTGAATCTTCCGAAATTCTGCCTCCCTTACGTAGGCGCCAAATCCCAGCGCGGCTCTGGCGGCATAGCGGGCGTACAAAAGCCCGGTAATCAGGGAAAGCAGTGCGCAGACGCCCATTTGAATACCTTTTTGGAAGATGAGATAGATGTCGCGGTTTTGTACGCCTACGTCGATGATATCCGCCATGATCAGGGGAATGGAAAGTTCGAAGGCAGTTTCTGCGATGATCAGAAGGATACACAGGACAAATTCTTTTTTAAAAGGGCCAAGATGAGTAAAAATACGTTTCAGGTCCTGCAAGAAAACAACCCCTTTCTGCAAAATATTCTCCTTCATATTATGGAACAGTTCTGGCAAATGTCAATGGAAAATTTTTAGGAGACTGCGGCAAATCAAAGACTATACCTTTAAACAGGTTTATGATATGATCTATAGGAAAAAATGAGAATGAGGGAGAGCGATCAATGAGCAGTATGTTAACCAATATCAACAATGTCATGTATACCTTTGTTCTGCTGATCCTTCTGGCGGGAGTGGGTATTTACTTCACCATCCGCACCAGGGGCGTGCAGATCCGGCTGCTAAAGGACGGTATCGCGTCGCTGATGGAAAAGTCGGAAAAGACGGATCAGGAAGGCCAGCCGAAGGTATCCTCTTTTCAGGCGCTGATGATCTCCACCGCTTCCAGAGTGGGAACCGGAAATATCGCCGGTATCGCCACGGCCATCGCCGCCGGCGGCCCCGGCTCTGTGTTCTGGATGTGGCTGATGGCGGTGATCGGCGGGGCTTCCGCCTTTGTGGAGAGCACGCTGGCACAGATTTACAAAGTAAGACAGAACGGTCAGTTCCGGGGCGGCCCCTCCTATTACATGGAGCGGGCGCTGAAGAAACGCTGGCTGGGCATATTATTTTCCGTTTTATTGATCATCTGTTTCGCCTATGGGTTTAACGGCCTACAGTCCTTTAATATGTCTTCCGCCCTGGAATACTATATTGCGGACTATTCCAAAACGATCTGGCCTGTGGCGCTGGGTCTGATCCTGGCGGCCGCCACGGCGGCTGTGATCTGGGGAGGCGTTCACCGGATCGGTTTTATCACTTCCGTGATGGTCCCGGTGATGGCGACGATCTATATTCTGATCGGTCTTGTGACCATGATTCTTCACATCCGGGAACTGCCCGCGGTATTTGCCATGATTTTTGAGAATGCCTTTGATTTCCGGTCTATGGCCGGCGGTTTTGCAGGAAGCGCGGTGGTGATCGGTGTGAAGCGGGGATTGTTTTCCAATGAAGCCGGTATGGGAAGCGCGCCAAATGCTTCCGCCTCCGCCGATGTGGAACATCCGGTCAAACAGGGGCTGGTGCAGGTGATTTCCGTGTTTATCGATACGCTGCTGATCTGTTCCAGCACTGCCATGATGCTGCTGGTATCCGGTGTGGAAGGGAAAACCGGTGTGATGGACGGCATCCCCTTCGTGCAGGCCGCCATCAGTGCCAACGTGGGGCACTGGGGCATCCATTTTATCACGGTATCTATTTTTGCCTTTGCCTTCAGCAGTCTGGTGGGGAACTATTATTATGCAGAGTCCAATATTCTGTTTATCAAAAACAGTAAAATACTGCTGAATGTATTCCGGGTAACCTGCGTCGCCGCCATATTCCTGGGAGCACAGGCGGATTTTTCCCTGATGTGGAACATCGCCGACATCACCATGGGCTGTATGGCTCTTGTGAATATCGTGGTGATTTTCCTGCTGGGAGGCACGGCGGTAAAGGCGCTGAAGCATTATGAGATGTTAAAGAAACAGAAGAAGCCCATTGTATTTAAAGGGACAGATATAGGAATCGAGGATACGATATGGAAATAGCAAGAGAAAGGGACAACGCCAAAAAGAAAATGCTGCTGGTGATCCTGCTGGAGATCATCGCCATACTGCTTCTGGCAGTGTTTACGATCCTGCTGCTGGTCAGCCGCGCGGACCGCTACCAGGAAAGACTGTCCATGGGTGACAAATATCTGGCGGAGATGAATTACGAAGATGCCAAAATCTGTTACCGCAACGCTATCCGCATCGATGAGAAAAAGGCGGAAGGCTACGTGGGACTGTCTGAGGTTTATGCCAGCCAGAATCAGTATGATGTGGCCTGGGATATCCTGGAACTGGGACAGGAAAGAGTCAGTACGCCCAAGCGCCGGGAGATCATCCGCACGCAGATGACGGTGGTGGAAGACGCCCGGGAGGAATATGAAAAGGACGATAAGAAAGAAGAGATAAAAGAGGAAGAACAGCCGGCAGAGCAAAATGAGCAGGAAAGCAAGGATCCGCTGTACACAGCCGGTTACCGGTTCGTGGCCAGAAACGGCTGGGCTTACACGACAGATCAGACCGGGCTTTATATCTGTGAAGGCAATGTGGTCGATCCGGATAAAACGATCACCGGCAGCAATATTGCTTACCGTCTGATGGCGGTGGACGACGGCGTTTATTTTAGCCTGAATAACAATTCGCTGGTTTTCTATGACCGGGAAGCCAATGAGCAGACCGTGGTCTATACCGGGGATCAGTATGTGGAGCCTCTGGGGATGACAGAGCAATATCTGTACTTTACAGAGATGCCCAGCGCGGACGCAGACGAGCAGGATGTGCTGCAGATGAACCGGGAAGACGGAAGTATCCGGCGTTTCTCCCTGCCAAATTTCTGTATCCATTCCAGCGCGGCTTTCTGCGGGGAGCGCTTTTTCTATACCAAAGGCGTGGCAGATGTGAGTTCCTCTTCTTTGTATGAGGTAAACCCCCAGACGGGAGAGACGACCCAGCTGGAGGATAGCACGGGCAGTCAGATTTTTGTCAGAGATCAGACTCTGTACTATATCCGTGCGGCTGCATCGGGAGATCTCACACAGCTGGCGAAAGAAATCGTCGCCTGGGATCTTAAGTCCGATGAGCGCAGCACGCTGCTTGGCGGCTCGGGAATGGAGCTAAACGGCATCGCCCTGGTAACGGAACAGGCGGTATACTATACCGGATCCGGCGTCCTGGGCGTGATCCGGGATGGAAACGTATCGGCGGTATCGGCGGGGGACTTTTATTCCGTGCTGGGTGAGGCAGAGGGCGGTCTGTATTACCAGATCGGACAGGATATCTTTTATTATGACGAAACGTCGGCGCAAAACACCAGAGTGTTCACCCTGAGCGATGGGATACAGCCGGTCGGCGTCGCCTATGGAAGAATCGTATATCAGACACAGACAGGACTTTTCTGGGAAGATCTGGAGGGTTAAAGAAGAAAAATGAGAGTTACCATCAAACAGATTGCGGAACAGGCAGGCGTATCCCGGGGAACCGTGGACCGGGTGCTGAATCACCGGGGAAAGGTCCGGCCGGAGGTGGAGGACCGGGTGCGCCGGATCGCCCGGGAGCTGGGATACCGGCCCAACATTCTGGGAAGGGCTTTAGGTATGAACCGCAATCATGTGAAGATCGGCGTGATCGCCCAGGCGGCGGATACGCCTTTTATCAAAGCGGTGCTTCGCGGCGTGGGGAAAGCGGCCCGGGAGGCGGAGACTTACGGTGCGGAGGTACTGGTAAAAGAAATCCCGGGTATCAGCGCCCAGAAGACGCTGGAAGCCATGGAAGAAATGCGGGAACAGGGGGCGAAGGCCATCGCCATGATGCCGGTGGAGGACGACCGGGTCAGGCAAAGGATCAACCGGTTTGTACGGGAATATGAGATTCCGGTCGTAACTTTCAATTCGGATTTGGAAGGAACCGGCCGGCTCTGCTTCGTAGGGCAGCATGCGCTGCGCTGCGGGCAGACGGCCGCCGGGCTGATGGGAGAGTTTTTCCGGGAGCGGGGCGGAAAAATCGCCGTCATTTCCGGTTTTGCCTCCAATACATCTTTAAGCAACCGTGTGCGGGGGTTCCGGCAGGTGATGGAAGAGCAGTTTCCGGATATTCAGCTGCTGGATACGGCGTACTGCGAGGAAAATGAAGAAAAGGCAAGGATTTTGACGCAGGCGATTTTAAAAGAGAATCCCGATCTGGGCGGCATATACATGACCTGTTTCGGCGAGGAGGGCGTGTGCAGCGCGCTGCGGGAGCAGGGAAGAGATCAGACACTGATCATGGTGGCCAGCGACCTGATGGGAAAAAACTATGAACGGCTGAGGGAAGGCGTCATCAATCTGCTGATCGGACAGGAGGCGCAGGAGCAGGGTTATGAGCCGGTGATGATCCTGTACCGGCTGCTGTTTAACGGGGAAAAGCCCGCAAGAGAATACCTCTATACGGACATCGTCATCAAGACGAAGTACAATATCTGAATCAGCCAAAAAAGTGCACAAAAAACAGGGGATAAATTTATTATTAATTCTGTATTGCGTGCACGAACACACCGTGCTATAATACCATTAACAAATAGATGTGCCCGAACACACAAGCGTTTTGTAAAGAAAGGAAATGGGAAGATGAAAATTGGATTTAACGAAGCAACGGCATTAAAATGTGAAGGACAGTCTCTGATGGCAGACCTGGAAATGTGCGAAAAATATGGATTTGATTATTTCGAAATCCGTTACGACTGCATCGCAAAATACATCCAGGAAGGCCATACTCTGGAAGAACTGGGCGAGTGGTTCAAAAACCACAACATCAAACCCTGGGCTTACAACACACTGGAATTCTTCAACCAGCTGGATCCCTTCCAGACACTGGCCATGGACTGGCATCTGGACTGGATCAAGAAAGTCTGCGAAGCCATCGGCATGAAGATGCTGATCGCCGTTCCGTCCTTCAACGTAGGACTGGACAAAACCGTTGAGGAAATCAAAAAAGAAGCGGCGGCAAGACTGCGCTATATTGCTCAGAAGATGGGTCCGGACATCCGGGTATCTTTAGAGTTCTGCGGAGTTCCCACCTGCTCCATCAACCAGTTCCAGACCGCATATGATGTGGTAGAGGAGGTTGGACTTCCCAACGTGGGCGTGACGCTGGATACCTTCCACTTCCATGAGATGGGCTCCAGCCTGGAAGCGCTCAGAAAAGCAGATCCGAAGAAGATCTTCGTATACCATCTGAATGACTGTGAAGACCTGCCCATCGGTTCCTGCGGCGATGACAAACGTCTGTGGCCGGAAGAGGGTGTGGTAAACCATGCCGGAATCGCAGCGGCGCTCAACGAGATCGGATTTGACGGCGTATGTACCATCGAAGAGTTCCGTCCGGAATACTACGCGATGAATCACGAAGAAAACATCAAAAAAGCTGCTGAAGTTACCAAAGCTTTTGTTGCGAAATACTATCCCAATAAATAATCATACATACTTACTCCTGGCGAAGCATCCGTGCAGACAGCATGGGTGCTTCGCCTTTTTTATACTTTTTATCTATACCTTTGTATAAATGCCAGGTATTTGCAATTTCAGCCTCAAAAAGCTATACTGGGAAAGAGAAAAGCAGAGTAATGGAGGAATGAATGGTATGATATACAGAGAATTTCAGGATTTAAGATTATCAGCGCTGGGTATGGGAGCCATGCGCCTGCCGGTGTTTAGCAGCGACGAAGCCGATGTGGATGTGAAAGCGGCGGAGGAGATGATAGATTACGCCATGGCAAAGGGAGTCAACTACTATGACACCGCCTGGCCTTATCACGGCGGAAAATCAGAGACAGTGCTGGGCAGCGCGCTGAAAAAATATCCGCGGGAACAGTTTTATCTCGCCGATAAATTTCCCGGCTATGATCTTGCCAATATCGATAAAGTAGAATCCATTTTCGAGGAACAGCTGAAGAAATGTCAGGTGTCCTATTTTGATTTCTATCTGTTTCACAATGTCTGCGAGATGAATATCGACAGCTATCTGGATCCGAAATACAGGATTTTCGATTACCTGGTAAAGCAGAAAAAAGCGGGCAGAATCCGCCATCTGGGATTCTCCGCCCACGGAAATTACGACGTGATGAAACGCTTCCTGGAAGCTTACGGCCACGAGATGGAATTCTGCCAGATTCAGCTGAATTATCTGGACTGGAAGTTTCAGGAGGCCGATAAGAAGATGGAACTGCTGAGGGAATATCATCTGCCGGTATGGGTGATGGAACCGCTGCGGGGCGGCAGGCTGGCGTCCCTGGATCAACCGTATGAGGAGCAGCTGAAAGCGCTGCGTCCCAAGGAGAGCATACCTGCCTGGGCCTTTCGTTTCCTGCAGAGCCTGCCGGAGGTGACGGTGGTTCTGTCCGGTATGTCCAATATGGAACAGCTGCGCGCCAATATTGAGACCTTTGGCGAAGAAAAACCGCTGGAAGAAAAAGAAAAGGAGACGCTGCTTGCCATCGCCGGCGAGATGGTGGAAAAGATCGCCCTTCCCTGTACGGCCTGCCGTTACTGCGTCAGCCACTGTTCTAAGGAACTGGATATTCCTTTCCTGCTGTCGCTGTACAACGAACATTGCTTCACCGAAGGCGGCTTTATCGCACCCATGGCGCTGTCTTCTCTGCCGGCAGACAAGCAGCCTGACGCCTGCGTCGGCTGCAGAAACTGTGAGGCGGTATGCCCGCAGCAGCTGAAAATATCAGAGGCGATGGCGGATTTTGCCCAGAAATTAAAAGGATGAGGGAGAAAACAGGAGGGATTTTGAATGGAAAAAGAAAAAACAGGGAATAAGATAGAGAACATCCTGGATGATCCCAAGGCCATGCGGGCGGCCAGCCAGAGAGCCATGCGTCTGGCTGCAAAGCTGAATGGGACGTACCATGAACCGCAGGAGGTGAGGAGGCTTTTCTTTGAACTGATTGATCAGCCGGAAGACGACACCTTCTGTCTCTTCCCGCCTTTTTATACGGATTACGGAATGAATATCACAGTGGGGAAAAATGTGTTTATCAACCGCTGCTGCCAGTTTCAGGATCAGGGGGGCATTTCCATCGGCGACGGCGCGTTGATTGGCCATAACGTGGTGATGGCCACGCTGAACCATGACGAAGATCCTGAAAAAAGACATATCCTGCACGGCGCTCCCATTGTGCTGGGAAAAAATGTGTGGATCGGTTCCAACGCCACCATCCTGTCCGGGGTGACCATAGGAGAAGGCGCGATTGTCGCTGCAGGCAGCGTGGTGACAAAAGACGTAAAACCATTCACCGTGGTGGGAGGCGTGCCTGCCAGATTGATCAGAGAAGTAAGAAGAGATGTTTTTTCCGATTGAAGAAACAGAACATTCAGTATATAATGAGGTCAGTACAGACAAAAGGAGGGCAGTATCTTGCGCAGAAGAGACAGAGAGATTACGGATTTGGAAGAGATGCGATACGTACTGGACACCTGCAAGGTGATTCATATCGGCCTGCACGACGATGATGATATCTATATCTTGCCCATGAATTACGGTTATACCCTGGAAGAAGGGCAGCTGACCTTCTATCTGCATGGCGGTATGCGGGGCAAGAAGCTGGATCTGATCCGGAAGTGTTCCAATGCGGCCTTTGAGATGGATTGTGATCATAAGCTGGTGGAGGGCAGGACGGCCTGCCAGTACGCTTTCGGGTACGCCAGTATCATGGGGAAGGGTACCATTGAGATCGTGGAGGATCCCAAGGAAAAGATAAAGGCCATGGAAATTCTGATGGATTGTCAGACCGGAAAAGAATTTGCATTTAACGAACGTCTGGTGTCCATCGTGACGGTGATAAAACTGACCGTATCGGAATTTACAGGAAAGAGAAGACCAACAGGAAAGGGTAAAGTGATGAGACCGGGAATCAAAGGAATACAGACGCTGGAAGTGACAAAGGATAATACGGCAAGAGCCATGGGCAGCGGACAGATGGATGTGCTGGCTACGCCGGCCATGGCGGCTTTGATGGAGAAGACGGCCTGGATGAGTGTGGAAGAGTATATGGAAGAAGGCTGCCAGACGGTGGGAACCATGCTGCAGATCAGACATACGGCTCCCACACTGGTGGGAGGCACCGTTACCTGTGAAAGCGAGCTGACTGAGGTGGATAAAAGACGCCTTGTGTTCCATGTGACCGTTGCCGACGGGGAAAAGGTGATCGGTGAAGGGGATCATGAGCGGTTTATCGTGAACGCGGAAAAGTTCCTGGCCAAAGCTGCCGGAAAAGAAATGTGAGAGATCAAAAACGATGTTAAAAGAAACGGTAAAAAGGCTGCAGCAGGAGATTGCGGCTGCGCTGAAGGAAAAAAACAAACCGGAGGAGAAGCTGGCACGTCTGGAAGAAATCGAAAAAGAATGTAAGGCAAGTCTTCCGGAAGGAGAACCTGCCCGGATCCGCCTGGAGATGGTACTCTGCGAGATGGCAGGCAATCTGTATGTGACCATGAAAAACCCTGCGGAGGCGGAGAAAAGATACCGTGCCATGCTCTAGAAAGGCTCTTCTCTTTATCAGGAAGATAAAAAAACTTACGATCTTCTGTTTGCCCAGGCAAATCTGAGGATGGGCGTGTTTTATAAAGGGCTGATAAAGATCCAGACGGTGGATGCAAGACCCAGGAAGCTTAATGAAACCCAGAAAAAGGTATATGATATCAGCGACAAATTTTTCCGCAGCGCAGTGGGGATCTGCCTTGATCGAATCAAAGCGGGACAGCTGCATGCGGTGGAACTGCAGGGAAAGTGTATGGAGAATCTGATGGTGCTAAAGGGCGCCCTGGGAGAGTACCCGGAAGCGGTGAAAATCGGAGAACAGCTGATCAAACTGGGCAAATCCATCTTCCAGGCCACAGACGACGGCCCCCATGCGCTGGAACTGGCCCAGTGGATGAGCATTCTCGCCACGATTTATCTCTTCCAGAAAGAGTACGTAAAAGCCATGGAGATGCTGGAGGACTGCATTTACGTGCTGCGGGACAAGGAAGATACGGCTCCGCTGCCCTTTACGCTGCGGCTGGCCAGCTCCTATATCAATCTGGGCAATGCCCGCTATCTGATACCCCAGGAAGCTTCCGGCGCGCAGGAAGCTTATGAGAAGGGAATCCAGCTCTATGAGAAAGTGGATCAGCAATATCCGGGCCGATACGAAAAGGAATTGAAACAGGCCTGCTTTATTGTGGGAAATTATTATCAGAAGCAGGGCGAGAAGGAAAAGGCGGACCGCTATCTGGAGCGGGGAAAGAATTGAAAGCGAAAATATAGTGTGATATGATAAAAAGAAAGGGAGGACAAGCGATGAAGTATTCCATGTTTTATGCCTCGGTGACAGGCAATACCAAGATGCTGGCGGACGCGGTGGAACAGGTTCTGGCGAAGGAAACGAAGACAGAAAAAGCGGAGGACGCGGATCTGGTCTGCGTCGGATTCTGGACCAACGAAGGTACAGCCAGTGAAGAAGTGAGAAATTATCTGAAAACACTGTACAACCGGAAAATTTTCCTTTTCGGGACGGCGGGATTTGGCGACAGCAAAACGTATCTGGACGGAATTTTGGAGCATGTGGAAGACAACATGAATGATACCAACGAAGTGGTTGGTTCCTTCATGTGCCAGGGGAAAATGCCCCAGGCGGTCCGCGATAAATACAATAAGCTGAAAGAAGAGGTGCCGAACCAGGGAGCGCATTACGATCTGATGATCTCCAATTTTGACAAGGCCCTGTCTCATCCCGATGAGAAGGATCTGGAGGGGCTGAAAGCAGCCGTGCTGGATGCCCTTAAAAAACTGTAAGAAAGAACCGGGAAAATACCGTTGTACGAAAGGGTGCAGCGGTATTTTTGCGTGAAGGAGGTGAGAAGAATGGCCGATTTACAGGTGACGGATCTGACGTTTTCCTACGAGGACAGTGCAGACCTGATTTTTGACCACGTTTCCTTTCGGATTGATACGGACTGGAAGCTGGGTTTTATCGGGCGAAACGGCCGCGGGAAAACGACTTTTCTGAAACTGCTGATGAAAGAACAGGAATACGGGGGAACCATAAGTCTGAATACGCCGGTGGATTACTTTCCCTTTAAGGTTTTACTGCCGCAGCTGGATACCATCGACTGTCTGTACTGTCTGGAGCCGGAACTGGAGCTTTGGAGGATGAAAAAGGAGATGAGGGCGCTGGATGTAAAAGAAGAGGTTTTGTACCGCCCTTTTGAATCTTTGTCCCGGGGGGAACAGACCAAAATTCTGCTGGCGCTTCTCTTCTTAAGGGATAATCATTTCCTGCTGATCGACGAGCCCACCAACCATCTGGACGGACCGTCCCGGAAACTGGTGGGACAGTATTTAAAAAGTAAGAAAGGGTTCATCCTGGTATCCCATGACCGGGCATTTCTGGATGAGTGCGTGGATCATATTTTGTCCATCAACCGCAGCGGTATTCAGGTACAAAAGGGAAATTACTCTTCCTGGGAGGAAAACCGCAGAAGAAGGGACTCCTATGAGCAGTCGGAAAATGAACGGCTGCAAAAGGATATCCGCCGGCTGAAAAAAGCGTCCTCGCAGGCGAGGAAGTGGGCGGATGCGGCGGAATCGGTGAAAATCGGAAGAAAGGGCGTGAACGGCCAGAAAGACCGGGCAAACCGGGATTACATCGGAGAAAAGTCCAGACGAATGCAGCAGCGAAGGAAAAATCTGGAGCAGAGGCAGCAAAAAGAGCTGGAAGAAAAGAAAGAGCTTTTAAAGGACGTGGAACGGGCAGAGGAGTTGAAACTGATGCCCCTCACCCATCATCAGGAACGTCTCGTTTCTGTTCGTGATCTTTGTATTCGCTGCGGGGACAGGAAGGTGTGCGGGCCCCTGCAGTTTGAAGTGTGTACCGGGGACCGGCTTGCCATAAATGGAAGAAATGGTTCCGGCAAATCCAGCCTGATCCGGATGATTCTGGGAGAGGAGCTGGAGCACAGCGGGCAGATCAGGCTGGCCAGCGGTCTGGTGATTTCCTATGTATCCCAGGATACTTCTTTTTTAAAGGGAGATCTCAGTGAACGGATCCGTGAGAGGGGCCTTGAGGAAAGTCTGGTGAAGGCGCTTCTTCGGAAGCTGGACTTCTCCAGGGAGCAGTTTGAGAAGGCGGTGGAAACCTACAGCGAAGGGCAGAAGAAAAAAGTACTTCTGGCTTTCAGTCTGTGCTGCCAGGCACACCTTTATATCTGGGATGAACCGCTGAATTATATCGACCTTTACTCCCGGATTCAGCTGGAAGAATTGATTTTAAAGTGGAAGCCTACGATGATTTTCGTGGAGCACGACAGGAGATTTATGGAGAAAACGGCGACAAAACAACTGCAGATGTCTTGACTTCCTGCACCCTTTATGTTAAATTGGAGGTGCTGAGGAAAGCATAAGATTATTTTGTTTTCAAGCAAATATAGGATCCAATTTCAAAAGCCCATACGGACAGGCGGGATCGGTTGCCGAGCGTGGCGCAGGGCCACATTATTGATTGAGTTAAAAGCTCAAATTTTATAAGTTGATTACTTTATAATCAGCGTGGAAAACGCATCATCTTGTGAAACGGTCAATAAGAGTACGTAACATATATTTGCAATATACTCTGAAAACGAAGATAATCTGTATATACATATAGATTGAGAATGATTGAAAGCAGATGATTTTTTCATCTGCTTTTTTCTTCCAGAGAATCCGAAAATCCTTTAACATACATGGGAGTAAAGATATGAGCAGCAAAGATCAGAAAAGAGCTCCAATCTGCGAGGCGCTGGAGCGGTTGAGAAAAAAAAGAGTGGTGCCCTTTGATGTGCCCGGACATAAAAGGGGGAGAGGAAACCCGGAGCTGGAACAGCTTCTGGGAGACCGCTGCGTCAGTCTGGATGTAAATTCCATGAAACCGCTGGATAACCTGTGCCACCCCGTATCCGTCATCCGGGAGGCGGAAGAGCTGACAGCGGAAGCTTTCGGCGCAGATCACGCTTTTTTGATGGTGGGAGGCACCACCTCCGCTGTCCAGAGTATGATCCTTTCGGTCTGCAAAGCGGGCGATAAGATCATTCTGCCAAGAAATGTGCACAAGAGCGCCATCAATGCCCTGGTACTGTGCGGCGCCATTCCTGTCTACGTGGATATGGAGGTGGAGGAGCGGATCGGCATTGCCCTGGGGATGGAAAATGAAAAGCTGAAAAAGGCCATTGCGGCCAATCCGGATGCGGTGGCGGTATTGGTAAACAACCCCACCTATTACGGGATCTGTTCCGATCTGGTTTCCATCGTCGCCACGGCCCACAGCCACGGGATGAAGGTGCTGGTGGATGAGGCCCACGGCACTCATCTGTATTTCGGGAAAAATCTTCCCATCTCCGGTATGGCGGCGGGAGCGGATATGGCGGCCATCTCCATGCACAAATCCGGCGGCAGTCTGACCCAGAGCTCCGTGCTGCTGACTAACCGCACCATGAATGCGGAATATGTCCGTCAGATCATCAATCTGACCCAGACCACCAGCGCTTCCTATCTGCTGCTGTCCAGTCTGGATATTTCCAGGCGGAATCTGGCGCTGCGGGGGGAAGCTTCCTTTGCCAAAGTGGTGGATATGGCGGAATACGCCAGGACGGAGATCAACGCCATCGGCGGTTACTATGCCTACGGGAAAGAGCTGATCAATGGGGGCAGCGTCTACGATTTCGATGTGACCAAGCTGTGTGTGTACACCCAGGATATCGGCCTGACCGGCATTGAGGTGTACGATCTTTTGCGGGACGAATACGACATCCAGGTGGAGTTCGGCGATATCGGAAATATGATGGCTTATATCTCCATCGGCGACAGGATCCGGGATATCGAACGTCTGGTGGGAGCCCTGGCGGATATCAAGCGTCTCTACGAAAAGGACGGCAGCGGTCTCATCGACTGTGAATATATCCAGCCTGAGGTGGTGGTGTCGCCGCAGAAGGCTTTTTATGCGAAACGCAGATCGCTGCCCATCGAAGAGACGGAGCAGTGCGTCTGCGGAGAATTCGTCATGTGTTATCCGCCGGGGATTCCTATCCTGGCGCCGGGAGAGCGGATCACCCGGGAGATCATCGACTATATTCTGTTTGCCCGGGAAAAGGGCTGTTCTCTCCAGGGAACAGAAAATCCTCAGGTGGAATACTTAAATGTGATACAGGAGCGGTAACATTATGGAAATGTGGTTTTCAGAAATTCATACCCCGAATATCAAGCTGACCATCCGAACGGACAGGCAGCTGTTCAGCGGCGAGAGCGAATATCAGCGCATCGATGTGTTTGATTCGCCGGAGCTGGGGAAATTTGTGACGCTGAACGGAGATATCATCTTTTCCGATGCCGATGAGTTTGTCTACGACGAGATGGTGACCCATGTGCCCATGGCGGTTCATCCCAACGTGAAAAAAGTGCTGATCATCGGCGGAGGGGACGGCGGCGTGGCCAAGGAACTGTCCTACTATCCGGAGATCGAGGAGATCGAGGTGGTGGAGCAGGACGAGATGTTCATGGAAGTCTGTCAGAAGTTTTTCCCGGATATGGCACAGGGCCTGCAGGATCCCCGGGTGAAGATTTATCATGAGGACGGTCTGCGGTTCCTGCGCAGAAGGATCAGTGAATACGATCTGATTATCAATGATTCCACCAATCCCTTCGGTTACACGGAAGGATTGTTCACCAAGGAGTTTTACGGAAGCTGCTATAAGGCGCTCAAAGAGGACGGCATCATGGTCTATCAGCACGGCAGTCCCTTCTATGACGAGGACGAGGCGGCCTGCCGCAGCATGCACCGCAAGGTGTTCCGCAGTTTTCCCATCAGCCGGGTCTACCAGGCCCATATCACCACCTGTCCGGCGGGATACTGGCTCTTTGGATTCGCGTCGAAAAAGTATCATCCGATCAAAGATTTCGACGGTGCGCGCTGGCGCAAACGCAACATAAAAACCTGGTATTACACAGCCAATCTCCACATCGGGGCCTTCATGCTGCCCAAATATGTGGAAGATTTGCTGGAAGAGGAGGAAGGTAAATTATGAGCAAACTGATGATTGTCGGCTGCGGCGGCGTGGCTTCCGTGGCCATTCAGAAATGCTGTCAGAACAGCGAAGTTTTTGATGAGATTATGATTGCCAGCCGGACGCTGTCCAAGTGCGAGGCGCTGAAAGAGAAGCTGCAGCCAACCACGAAGACCAGGATTTCCACTGGGGCGGTGGATGCCAACGACATGCGGGATGTGTCCAGCTGGATCAAGACCTGGCATCCGGACGCCGTGCTGAATGTGGCGCTTCCCTATCAGGATCTGACCATTATGGACGCTTGCCTGGATGCGGGCGTTCATTATATCGACACGGCCAACTATGAGGCGGAGGACACGGAAGATCCCAGATGGAGAGCCATCTATGAGGAACGGTGCAAACGTCTTGGCTTTACCGCTTATTTCGATTATTCCTGGCAGTGGGCTTATCAGGATAAGTTTAAAGAAGCCGGTCTGACGGCTTTGCTGGGCAGCGGCTTTGATCCCGGCGTGACCAGCGTATTCGCCGCTTACGCGCAGAAGCATTATTTTGATGAGATTCACACCATCGATATCCTGGACTGCAACGGCGGCGATCACGGCTATCCTTTTGCCACAAACTTCAATCCGGAACTGAACCTCAGAGAGGTTTCCGCCCCCGGCTCTTACTGGGAGGACGGAAAATGGATCGAGATCCCGGCCATGAGCATCAAGCGGGAGTATGATTTCCCCCAGGTGGGCAAAAAGGATATGTATCTGCTGCATCACGAGGAGATCGAATCCCTGGCCAAAAACATTCCCGGCGTAAAGCGGATCCGCTTCTTTATGACCTTCGGACAGAGTTATCTGACTCATATGAAATGTCTGGAAAACGTGGGTATGCTGCGTACAGATCCTGTGAATTTCAGAGGACAGAAAATCGTGCCCATCCAGTTCTTAAAGGAACTGCTGCCGGATCCGGCCTCCCTTGGCCCAAGAACCGTGGGCAAGACCAACATCGGCTGCATTTTCACCGGTGTGAAGGACGGCAAAGAGAAAAGTATTTACATTTATAATGTCTGCGACCATCAGGAATGCTATAAAGAGCTGGGTTCCCAGGCGGTTTCCTACACCACGGGAGTTCCGGCTATGATCGGTTCCATGCTGGTGGTAAACGGCCAGTGGCAGAAACCGGGCGTCTACAATGTGGAAGAGTTTGATCCGGATCCCTTTATGGAAGCGCTGAACCGATGGGGACTGCCCTGGGTGGTATGTGAGAACCCAAAACTGGTGGACTGATGAGGATCGAAGAACTGCCCACCCCCTGTTACGTGGTGGATGAAAAAAAGCTGAAAGAAAATCTTATGATATTAAACCGGGTACGACAGGAAACGGGATGTAAGATTCTGCTGGCTCAGAAAGCCTTTTCCATGTTTTATGAGTATCCGCTGATCGGCCGCTATCTGGATGGAACCACAGCCAGCGGACTGTACGAGGCCAGGCTGGGGAAAGAGGAGATGGGAAAGGAAAACCATATCTTTTCCCCGGCTTACCCAGAAAAGGATTTTAAGGAGATCACGTCGATCTGTGATCATATTATCTTTAATTCCTTTTCGCAGCTGATGAAATACAAAGATCGCTGTCCGGCCGGTTCCGTGGGGATCCGCATCAACCCGGAATGTTCCACCCAGGGGGATCACGCCATCTACGATCCCTGTGCGCCCGGCTCCCGTCTCGGTGTGACGAGGGAGGCTTTCCGGGAAGATCTGATGCAGTACGTGGACGGGATTCATTTCCATACGCTCTGCGAGCAGAACGCCGACGATCTGGAAAAGACGCTGGATGCGGTGGAAGAGAAGTTCGGGGAATTCCTCTTTCAGGTCAAATGGCTGAATATGGGAGGCGGACATCATATCACCAGAGAGGACTACGATATTGATCTGCTGATCCGCTGTATCCGCAGGATGCAGGAAAAGTATCATCTGGATATTTACCTGGAACCGGGAGAGGCGGTGGCGTTAAACGCCGGTTATCTGGCGACGGAGGTGCTGGATATCGTGGAGAACGGGATTTCCACGCTGATCCTGGATGCGTCCGCCGCCTGTCATATGCCCGATGTGCTGGAGATGCCCTATCGTCCGCCCCTAAAAGACGGCCATGAGCCAGGGGAAAAACCCTATACCTACCGCCTGTCCTCCAACACCTGTCTGGCGGGAGATATCACGGGGGATTACTCCTTTGAACAGCCGGTTCATGTGGGAGACAGATTATATTTCCAGGATATGGCCATCTATTCCATGGTGAAAAATAATACCTTTAACGGCATGGCGCTGCCTTCCATCGCGGTGATGAAGGAAGACGGTGAATGCGAAATGATAAAAAAATTCGGTTATCAGGATTTTAAGGGACGTCTGTCCTGACAGGAAACAGATACTCCAAATGAGTTTCTTCTATAATATATCTGAATTACATGATAATTATGGAAAAACCATTTGGAGTATTTTTTTGTGCGAAATTATAAAGGTTTGACTTGAAAAAGCAAAGAATAAACTGAAAAAAAAGCCTTTTCACGGCGAGACATTAGTTTGTTTTTAGGAAAATTTTACATTGATTATAAACGGATTTGATAGAAGGAGAAAACTGGATTAAATATAATAAGTTTCGGATGTAACTGGTAACGTATGGATCGAAAAGCGGCATGCGCACTTCCGGAATGCTTTTGGGTCCATACCAGGAGAGAAAAAGGTAAGGAGAGAGTATATGTTCAAAATGTTAAACCCGCGGCGGTTTTACCATGCGGTGGGGCGGAAGAAATTCCTGGAGTTCATTTTGCTGGCTGTTTTCATTCTGTTTTTCTACGGCCCGCTGCTGAACATGCTGATGCTGGCGTTTGCCAATGAATATTCGGTTCCAAATATTCTCCCGCAGCAGTGGGGGTTTGACTGGTGGAAATACATATTTAGTCAGGACAGTCTTGTTTCTTCCATGATTCAGTCCTTTATCATTGCGATTGCGACTACGCTGATTTCCATGGTGTTCTGTATCCCGGCGGCTTATTCCATCGCACGGTTTAAGTACCGGGGAAGAAAGCTTTTCATGCTGTCATTTTTGCTGACGAACGCATTCCCAAAACTGGGTATCTATACGTCGATTGCAGTTCTGTTTTATAAATACGGTCTGATGGGAACCTATCCCGGAGTCATCATTATCCATATGATCAATTCCATGATGTTCATGGTATGGCTGCCGTCCAGTGCTTTTCGAAACGTGCACCGGCAGCAGGAGGAAGCTGCCCGGGACGTGGGGGCAGGACCTATACGCACCTTCTTTAAGGTGACCCTTCCCATGGCCATGCCGGGTATCGCGGTGGCGACACTGTATACCTTCCTTGGTTCCATGGAAGAGGCTCAGGGTACCATGCTGGTGGGTCTGGCAAAAATTCAGACCATGCCGGTGGCGATGTACGGGATCGTACTGGACAGCTCCGCGGTACAGATCGGCGCTGTGTTTGCGCTGCTTCTGATCATTCCGTCTGCGGTGATGATTTTCCTGATGCGGAAGTTTATCGGACCGGAAGCCATCGCCGGCGGATTTAAGATGAAATAGGAAAGAAGAGAAACGCAGCATTTCACAAGGAGAAAGGAAAAAATGAGTAATGCCAATACAGATTCGGTTATCATTGCACAGGATAACCGGAAAGTCAAACTGGAAATCAAAGACATGACAAAACGATACGACAACGGAGACGGTGTGGAGCACATCAATCTGAAGGTGTATGAGGGGGAAATCGTAACCTTCCTTGGCCCTTCCGGATGTGGAAAATCCACCATTCTGCGTACCATCGGAGGTTTCATGGACGTGACCTCCGGCGATATCCTGATCGATGACAAATCCATCGTGGGGCTGCCGCCGGAAAACCGTCCCACTGCCATGGTGTTTCAGAGCTATAATCTCTGGCCTCATATGACGATCTATGAGAACCTGGCTTTCGGACTGAAACTTCGCAAAATACCGAAAAAGACCATTGATGCAGATATTAAAAAAATGCTGGCGCTGGTGTCCATGAGCGGATGCGAGAAGAAATATCCGGGACAGCTCTCCGGCGGTCAGCAGCAGAGAATCGCCATTGCCAGATCCCTGCTGTTAAAACCGTCCCTGCTGCTGCTGGACGAGCCCTTCTCCGCACTGGATGCAAAGATCCGTCAGCAGATGCGGGAGGAGTTAAAACGAATCCAGAGCGAGCTGGGCATCACCGTTATTTTCGTAACCCATGACCAGGAAGAGGCCATGGCCATCTCCCACCGCATCGTGGTTATGAATAAAGGAAAATTTGACCAGGTGGGCACGCCCGATGAGATCTACGATCAGCCGGCTACCCTTCATGTGGCCTCCTTCATCGGCGAGATGAATTTCATCAAAAATGACCAGTGTACGCTGGCGGTTCGCCCGGAAGATCTTGTGGTCACCAAAGAAGCAGGCGATATGACCGGCATTATCAGTACGGTCATGCTGATGGGACACTATGTGCTGATGACGGCGAAAGTAGGCGACGATATCGTAAAATGTTACGTAAATCGCGAGCTGGGGGATCATCTCCGGGAGGGAGAGAAAGTAAACCTGAAGGTCGGCAAACATACGCAGTTTCCCTTAAGCGCATAAATCCGGGAAACAGGATAATCAAAAAACTCAGATAAGAGCAGTAGAAAGGAAAAAGAGATGAAGAATAGAAAAGTAAAAGCATTTATCGCGTTATTGATGGCAGGTGTGATGGCAGCCAGTATGATGGGCTGCGGCGGCGGTTCCGGAAGCGGTGAGGAAGCATCTGCAGGCGGCGGTTCCGGCGACAATACCGTCACCATCTGGGCCACCGGTTCTGATAACGTGCGTCAGATCTATGAGACGCTGATTGAGAATTTTAACAACTCCGAGTATGCGGGAGACTATACGGCAGAACTGCAGTTCATGCTGTCCGGTACCGGCACCCAGTCCCTGACCGATATGCTGGTGGCTGCTCAGAAAGCAAATCAGAAAAATACCGATTATGACCTGGTGGACTTAAGCGGCGACGACCTTTCCAAGATCGTATCCCAGATCGGCGAGGAGGCGCTGGTGAAACTGGATGATTCCAAGATTCCAAACGCAGAGGGTGTATCTGCCCAGAGCAGCGTCGCCACCGATTACGTACAGCCCTATCGCGGAACGACTGTCGTACTGGCCTACGATTCCGAGAAAGTGGCCAATCCGCCCAAGACCATGGATGAACTGGTAGAGTGGATGAAAGAAAACCCGGGACGGTTTGCCTACAATGCGCCGGGAACCGGCGGAGCAGGCGATTCCTTTGCCCGTTCTTCCGTTTACAACTTCATGCCGGAGGAAGCCATTACCTCTGACGATCCAAAATGGGAAGACCAGTGGGACGAAGGTTTTGATTTCCTGAAAGAGATTCATCAGTATATGTACTCTTCCGGCGGCTCCATCGTATATCCCAATAAAAACCAGGGTACGCTGGATCTTCTGAATCAGGGCGAGATCGATATGTGTCCCAACTGGGCCGATATGGTGCTGTCCCAGCGCGCGGACGGAACACTGAAGGATACCATCAAGATCACACAGATTGATCCCTCTTTCACAGGTTCCCTGCAGAGTCTGGCGATCCCAACCTTTGGATCCAATGAGGACGGCGCTTATGCATTCATCGATTATATGCTGTCCACAGAGGCACAGGAGCTGATGGTGAAAGAGATGGCGGCCATTCCTCTGGTGGATACCGGAGATATGGATATGACCGGTTATGAAGATTTGATGGATCTGGATGTCAGCAGCTTCCGTATCATGTCCATCGGCGATCTGTCCACAGACTTCAACGCCCGCTGGGACAGCGAAATCGGCGCGATCGGATGATTGAGTTCAGATAAAGGAAGGGAAAACCGATGAGTAAAAATGTAAAGCAAAAACTGGCTGCGTATGCCATGGTACTGCCTGCTTTCCTCGTCGTCATGCTGACAGTTGCCTATCCCATCGTAGCGGCCGTAATCCAGAGTTTCCAGGATGGTGAGACAGGCGCCTTTACTATGGCGAATTATACCTATTTCTTCACCGATCCTGCCCAGAGAAGCAACCTTCTCTACACGCTGTTTGTCGTATTTGTCACCGTGGCGATAGCTATCGTGGTGGCTTACCTGCTGGCGCTGTATCTGCGGTTTGTGAAATCAAAGATCTCCAAGACCATCGGTATGCTGTATCTGCTGCCCCGTTTCGTGCCGGCCATGTGTGCGGTATACGCCATGATCACCATCATCCGGGATACCGGACTGATCAACCGGATCGGCCAGCTGTTCGGTCTGGATATCAACCTGGGTATGATGTATCATGCCAGCGGTATCATCACCATGAACCTGTGGTTTAACATTCCCTTTGCGGCTATGATGATCGCTGCGGGTCTGGGAGGGATCCCGGACTCCATCATCGAGGCGGCCGAGGATGTGGGAGCCGGAAAACTGACCATTTTCGCAAAGATGATCCTGCCCCTGTCCATCAAGGACGTGGTGGTGGCGGCCACCTTCGTATTTATGTCAAACGTCAGCTCCTTTACCACACCGTATTTGATGGGAGGAAATGCGCCGAAGATGCTGGGCATCGCCCTGTTTGACCAGTTTAACCGGTATCTGGACTATAACCGCTCGGCGGCGCTGTCCGTGATCATGTTCCTGATCTGCTCCGTATCGGCAGGCGTCTACATCTATACGAACCTGAAAGAAAACGATTGGGAGAAACAGTAGGATGAACAGAAAAACCCTTATCACCGCCCATTCCGGAGCCGACGGCACGCCGGACAACAGCATGGAGTTTGTCAGATACGCTCTGACGCGCCAGGCGGATGTCCTGGAGGTGGATGTGCGCATGGGAAAAGACGGTCTGATCGTTTCCCATGACGAGACCGGAGAAGAGGCGGTCGCCTTAAAGGATATCTTTGAGACGCTGGCCGCATTTAAAGATACCAGGATCAACTGCGACTTAAAAGAGTATGGCCTGGAAGAGGACGTCCTGGCTCTGGCCCGCGCCTGCGGTCTTCCAGCCAAGCGTATCCTGTATTCCGGCAGCGTAAAGCCTGCGGAGCAGTCCCTGGTCTGTCCCTGGCGGGAAGTGGAAGTGTTCTGGAATGTGGAAGAATGCATCCCGGATGTATACGCGCTGGATGAATCAGGACAGGGGAATCCTCTGACAGAAGAAGAGACAGAAAAGCTGATCGCAGACTGCAGGAAATATGATATTCGCGTGGTCAATATCAATGAAAAATACGTCACACCAGAATTTCTGTCCGCCATGAAAGAGAACGGCCTGGGGATTTCCGCCTGGACCGTGAACGAACCGGAGCGGATCCGGGAGTTTCTGGATCTGGAAATCTGCAATATTACCACCCGGAATTTCGCGGCGGCCATGGCGCTTCGACAGGCTGTCAAAGCGCAGTGACCCAAAATACTGTAAAATAGCAGAATATGACTTGAAAAGCCGTCCGGCTGCCTGTAACGGCAGCGACCGGGCGGCTTTTCTGACCCGTGTTTCGGTATTTTCGGGAATTGAAAAACCAGGGGAGATTGGCTATAATGAAAAGCACAAAGGAGGTCAGTATGAGTACAGTCATAAACAGTCTGCCGTCTGCGGACGGTTTTTCTATGCCGGGAGAGTTTGCATCCCACCACGGCTGCCTGATGATCTGGCCGGTGCGGCCGGGATCCTGGCCCTTCGGCGGCGCGGCGGCCCGGAAAGTATTTGCACAGGCGGCGGAAGCCATCGCCGAGAGTGAAACACTTTATATGATGACGGATCCGGAGCATCTGGAAGAAGCCCGCTCCATGCTGTCTGAGAGGATCCATATCCTTCCCTTTCGCACCGATGACGCCTGGGCCAGGGACGTGGGGCCCACATTTCTGATAAATGAAAAGAAGGAAATCCGGGGCGTGGACTGGGCGTTCAACGCCTGGGGAGGCGAGGTGGACGGATTGTATCAGAACTGGCAGCAGGACGACCAGGCGGCGTCCGCTTTCTGCCGTTATCTGAATGTGGATCGGTACGACGCCCATCCCTTCGTGCTGGAGGGGGGAGCCATCCACAGCGACGGGGAAGGGACGGTACTGGTGACGGAAGCCTGCCTTTTAAGCAAAGGAAGAAATCCTTCCCTGACGAAGGAGCAGATCGAAGGGAAACTGAAAGACTACCTGGGGGCCGAAAAGGTGATCTGGCTGCCCCATGGGATCTGGCAGGATGAAACCAATGAACACGTGGACAACGTGTGCGCCTTCACGAAACCGGGAGAAGTGGTACTGGCCTGGACAGACGATGAAAAGGATCCGCAGTATGGGTACAGTGCGGCGGATCTGAAGGTGCTGGAAAAGGAAAGGGACGCCAGAGGAAGAAAACTTGTGGTTCATAAGCTGCCCATTCCGGCCAGGCCCGTCTGTGTCACGGCAAAAGATCTTCCCGGCTATCAGTATGAGGAAGGCGAGGATGAGAGAGAAGAGGGGGAACGGCTGGCGGCGAGTTATGTAAACTACTATGTGGCAAACGGAAGCGTTATCGTTCCGCAGTTTGATGATGTAAACGACAAAAAGGCGGTGGAGATACTGGGCGGATTGTATCCGGACAGAAAAATCGTTCCCCTTTACGCCAGGGATATTCTGCTGGGCGGGGGAAATATCCACTGCATCACACAGCAGATTCCGGGAAAGGCAGGAGAAACGGTATGAGAAAAGTAAAGCTGGCGGCGCTGCAGTTTAGCTGCACACAGGAAGCAAAGGAAAATATCGCAAAGGCGGATCAGATGGCGCGGGAGGCGGCCGCACAGGGGGCGCAGGTTATCCTGCTGCCGGAACTGTTTGAGCGGCCCTATTTCTGTCAGGAGAGAAAATACGGGTATTACCATTATGCGAAGCCGGTGATGGAAAATGAGGCGGTGCTTCATTTCCGGGAACTGGCAAAGGAGCTGCAGCTGGTGATCCCGGTCAGCTTTTATGAGCGGGAGGGCATTCTTCTTTTTAATTCCGTGGCCATGATCGACGCAGGTGAGGTGTTGGGTGTGTATCGGAAAACCCATATCCCCGACGATCATTATTACCAGGAAAAATTTTACTTTACACCGGGAAATACGGGATTTAAAGTGTGGGATACCCGGTATGGGAAAATCGGCGTGGGAATCTGCTGGGATCAGTGGTTCCCGGAGACGGCCAGGTGTATGGCGCTGATGGGGGCGGAGCTGCTCTTGTATCCCACGGCCATCGGCAGCGAACCCATCCTGGACTGCGACAGCATGCCCCACTGGCGCAGAACCATGCAGGGCCATGCGGCGGCCAATATCGTGCCGGTGGCGGCGGCCAACCGCATCGGACTGGAAGAGGTTTTCCCCGATGAGGAAAACGGCGGACAAAGATCTTCTCTTTTGTTCTACGGTTCTTCCTTTATCACAGACGAACTGGGGGAGATCGCTGCGTCCGCTTCCCGCGACAGACAGGAAATACTCATAAGTGAGATCGATCTGGAGAAGGCGGGAAACAGCCGTCTGGAATGGGGGCTGTTCCGGGACCGCCGGCCGGAATGCTACCAGGAGATTGTAAGATAAAAAGCCGGAGGAAGGGATTATCAGTCCATCCCTTCCTCCGGTTTTATTGTGGAGACAGTCATGCCGTTGACCTCGATGTGTTCATCCACCGGGATCACAAGGCAGGTCCGTCCGTCGATCACCTTTGTCTCCACCAGATCCATACGTTCCGGTTTCACCTTGATGACCACATCCGGGGTTTCGATCTGAAACTGCCGGGTGTTGACGATATTGGATACCAGCACCGGCGTATCCCGGGAGATGGATTCATCAAATTCTTTTTCAAAGGCCTGTATTTTTTCCTCCGGGATATCGTTTTCCTCCAGGATACAGCGCACGTCCCGTTTGGTCAGAGTCAGCGGTTCCGGGCTGTCCTTGGCTGCTTCCAGCATTTCGCCCAGATCTTCGTGGAGACTGCGAACCAGTTCATAACCGCAGTCCTCGCCCAGCGCGCTCTCCATGACAGAGTGAAAGGTTTCTTTCTGGGAGGAGGCGGAAAGGGGAGGTACGCAGCCCAGCAGCTGATCCACCAGGTTCTGGTTCATGTTCTCCGCGTTTTTGGTGTAATAGAGGATTCCATGAATGTCCGTATTGCGGTCGTTGAAAGCCGGAAAGAGAAAGCCGTTGGCGGGAGACGCCACGATCCAGTCCCGGATCCGGTCTTCGATGGCATTTTTCTCTGTGTTGTAATACAATCCCGCTTTGGACAGATTAACGGGACAGATGCTGCACAGGATGAAATCATATACGTTGTCGGAAGCGTCGAACATTTCCAGATTATCGGAAGATTTGCCGGGGATATCGTAAACGGCGTGAATCAGAATGATGTAGTAGTTCATATCATAGCTGTAAGATTCGATCACCTTCTGATAAAACTCCTCCAGCAAAAGGTCGTCTTCCAGATGACTGTCCCGCAGGCGCAGCAGAAAATCCTGGGTGCCGCCGGGCGCTTCCGTTTCCAGAGGAAATTCCATATCCATGAGATTTTTTCCCGGGGTACCGGACAGGGTATGGCGGAAAATATCAAAATACTTAAAGGCTTCTTCTTCGGAAAGGGAGCCGAAGGCGTCTTTGTGTTCCATTACGATATGCTTTTCCCCGTCCACATAACAGCCGCAGATGCGGGAGATGGTGCAGTTTTCCGGGGTGAACTGTTTCCTGATTTCCAGAATTTCTTTTTTATTCATAAACTACCTCGCTTTGGTTCGGTTACTGTTTTTACACTATACTTTTTTTGCAGACGAATGTCAAGAATTTAAAAGAAGAGCAATTTTGCTATAGCATTCCCATATGGAATAGGATATACTGGATGAAAAGCGTAAAGGATGAATGATTATGATACAGGATATCACCCCCCATACATATGTAAATGCGTACCGGCCCCAGCCTCCCTGCGAGGACTCATATATCTTATATTTCAGGGGAAAACAGGTACTGATCCGCTGGCAGAAAGGACGTCGGGCAAGTTTCCCCAGGTTCCGGGATCTGGAACCCTACAATGAGGGACAGCTGTATGACACCTATATCTATCTCTTTTCCGTCGACGGACAGAGATACTACCTGCTGGATAATATCGATTATCCCATGGATGAGAATTATTCCATGGAGCATGTGGAGATTTTCCGGAAAGAGCGTCCGGATTATCTGGACTTTGTGGGCATCACCGGCTATCAGCTGCACAGCTGGTACCGCAGCCGCCGTTTCTGCGGCGTGTGCGGAAAACCCATGGTGCACAGCGATAAAGAACGAATGGTGTACTGTGTCAGCTGCAAGCAGATGGAGTATCCCAAAATCTGCCCGGCTGTGATCGTGGGAATCGTAAACGGGGATAAGATTCTGATGTCCACCTATGCCAACAGTTCCAAGACAAGCTACGCGCTGATTGCCGGCTTTGCGGAAATCGGAGAAACCATCGAAGATACGGTGAGGCGGGAAGTGATGGAGGAAGTGGGGCTGAAAGTGAAAAATATCCGCTTTTATAAGAGTCAGCCCTGGTCCTTTACCGATACTTTGCTGATGGGATTTTTCGTGGATCTGGACGGAGACGAGACCATCATCCTGGATCACAATGAGCTTTCTGCCGCCGGCTGGTTTACCCGGGACGAGATCCCGGTGGAAGAAAATAATTTAAGCCTGACCAATGAGATGATCATGTATTTTAAGAAAAACGGAAATGTGTGGAAAGAGGAGACGAAATAGTCTCCTTTTTCTTACGCCCTTTTTACAAGAGTTTTAGCTGATCTGGATATTAAAACCGGTAAAAGTATGGTACGTTGATGTCAGAAAGTTTGGAGGAATGAGAATGGCGAAAACGTATGTGCTGGACACCAATGTACTGATTCAGGCGCCCTATGCGCTCTACTGCTTTGAAGATAACAAGGTGGTGATTCCCCTGGTGGTGCTGGAGGAGCTGGACGGCCTGAAAAAAGGGGAAGGAGAGACGGGAGCCAACGCAAGGGAGGCGATCCGCAATCTGGAGAAATTAAGAAGACAGGGGGATCTGCTGAAAGGCGTGACGCTGGACAACGGCGGCAGCGTGCGGGTGGAAGCAAACTGTGTGGATGTGCAGCTTCCGGAACATCTGCCCGAGGATAAGATGGACAACCGGATTCTCAAAGTATGCCGGTCTTTGAAAAATGAGGATGAGACGGTAACCCTGGTGACGAAAGACATTCTTCTTCGGGTGAAAGCCCAGATGATCGGAGTGGCCGGCGAGGATTTTATCACAGAACAGGTCAGCTTCGAGGAATCTCAGTATACGGGACGCATAGAATGTTATGTGGATGAAGAGCGGTTTAAGGACTTCAAGAAAAAAGGAATTCCCTGCGAAGCGCTGTACCAGACCGACGAAGAAGGCGAGCGGCTGAAACTGCAGCTGGTGGAAAATCAGTTTGTGATTCTAAAGGCGGATCAGTCCCGCAAAAAAACGCAGCTGGGCAGAGTGGAAGGGGGCAAAGTGGTTCCTCTGGAATATAAAAAAAGCAAACCCTATGGCGTGACGCCCAGGAATGTGGGCCAATATTTCCTCCAGGAGGCGCTGATGCTTCCCAGCGAGAAGATTCCGCTGGTGATCGTAAAGGGAATGGCCGGCACGGCAAAAACCTTTTATTCACTGGCAGTGGGTCTGGAGAAAACGCTGAATAATCCCAAGGGGGAATACCGCAGGATCCTCATCAGCCGGCCAAACGCCCAGTTCGACCATGATATCGGTTATCTTCCAGGAGACGAGCAGGAAAAGATCGCGCCGCTGATGCGGCCGGTTCTGGATAATCTGGAGCAGCTTTTGGACTCCGACGAGGAAGAACGGTATAAAGATGAAAACGAACTGAAGGGGAAGATCGACGAAGTATTTGACCGGGGAATCATCCAGGCGGAGGCTATGAATTTTATCCGGGGAAGATCCTTCGTGCAGACCTATCTGATCATCGATGAGGCGCAGAATATGACGCCGAAGCAGGTGAAAGGAATCATCACCCGGGCGGGGAAAGGGACAAAGATTATCCTGCTGGGAGATCCCAACCAGATCGACCAGCCTTTCCTGGACGAGCGGACCAACGGCCTGTCCTATGCGGCGGAGCATATGAAGGGAAGCCCGCTGTGCTGTCAGATCACCCTGACGGCCCAGGAATGTGAACGTTCCCTGCTGGCATCGGATGCAATTGTAAGGTTATAAATAAAAAGCAGAAAGGATGAGAAGCTATGGAAGTTATGAAGATCATGCTGGACACGTTGGAAAAGGTAAAAAACTTCACAGAAGACGCAGAAAAATGCGATGCGGATATGGATCTGATCAGCGGCCGGTCTTATGTGGATGCTCGGTCGATCCTGGGAGTCTGCAGCCTGGTGAGAAACCGGCCTTTGACGCTGAAGATATACGCGGATTATCCGGAATTTCTCAGTGTGAAGAAGAGAATGGAAAAGTACCAGGTGGAGTGAATAAGTGTATTTTTGAATGAGACTGCTTCGGCAGTCTTTTTATTATGGACAAATGAGAAAAACGGATAAAAAAGCAGAATAATGAATTGACAGCAGAGGTTATTTCTCTATATAGTGATTACAGATGATAAAATTGGAGGAAAGACATTGAAGGTAACATTACAACAGGTTGCAGATTATGCAAAAGTATCAAGACGGACAGTTGACCGTGTGGTAAATAACCGGGGCAATGTCAGACCAGAGGTAGAGCAGCGCGTCAGAGAGGCGCTGAAGGAATTGAACTATCAGCCCAATAAGTTGGCAAGTGCCCTTGCATACAGCAAAAATGAAAAAAAAGTCTGCATTATCTATCAGAAAGACGGATTTTCTGATTTTGAAGCAGGGGCGGACGCGGAAAGAGGAATGCGGGATGCCATAGAAGAATTGAAGGATTTCGGAATTTCTGTGGAAGTGGTATGCAAGAATATGAGGGAAGCCTCCGAATACGCGGAGGAGATGGAAAAAATGGTAAAAAAAGGAGTATGCGGATTTGCGCTGCGCGGCCCCAATAAACCGGAACTGGTGGAAGAAATTAATAAACTGGCGCAAAAAGAAATTCCTGTCATCACTTTTAATTCTGATATTCCCAAAAGCCAAAGAGTCTGTTTTGTCGGACAGGATCTTTTTCAAAGCGGCAGAGCGGCAGGGAATATCATGGCTAAAATTGCACGGCCGGAAGATAAAATCGTGATCGGATGCGGCGTAGCAAAATATGACGCTCACCAGCAGCGGGTGGATGGATTTGTATACGAACTGAAAAGACTGGGGTTTGACGAAGAACAATGGCTGATGTTCCAGAGCGGTACGCTGGATAACATCACTTACGAGTTCCAATACCAGAAAACATACCAGGCTCTGGAAACGATCTTTCAGAATGAAAAAGGAATTCGCGGAATTTATATGTCCGTAGAGCCCAACCGGGCCTGCGGAGATTTTCTGCGCCATTATCGGCCGCAGCCAAGACCCTTTGTCGTCTGCCATGACTCCACGTCTGAAAATATCGAATCGCTCAAGGCAGAAGTGTTTGACTTTATTATTGATCAAAATCTGTATATGCAGGGGTATCAGTCGTTGATTTTACTGAAAGATATGATTCGGCTGGGAGGAAGAAAACTGGAGGAGACTTATCTATCTGACTTGATTGTTTACAATGCAGCCTGCTTTGAATAGAAATAGTTTTTTGGCATTTATGCACAAAAATCAGATGGAAATATGTGAAAACTATCAAAAGTGAATAAATGCTATTGACATTGCTTTTAAAAGGCAGTATATTGTGTATAACAAAGTTGCGCACGCGAGCAAATAAAAAGAGTAAGATATGTGGCATCAAAAAAAGGTGCCACATTAAAAAAGAAAGAAATGCGCGCGCGGGCAAAAAACGAGACAAAAAGGAAGGAAAGGAAAAGGAAGGGTGTGATGGAAGAAAATTAGGAGAATGCAGCGAAATACAGTTTGGTAAATTAAGGAGGCGATTAAAGCGTATGAGTGATTCCAAATATCTCGTGGAGATGAAGGACATTTCGGTTGAGTTTCCGGGCGTTAAAGCATTGGATCACGTACAGTTCAATGCTATTCCGGGAGAAGTACATGTGCTGCTGGGAGAAAATGGAGCCGGGAAAAGCACAATCATGAAAGTACTTGCAGGAGTCAACACAAACTACACCGGCAAAATTATCTGGAAGGGTGAAGAAATCACAGCGCGCAGTGTGGAGGAACAAAGATCCCGGGGCGTAAGCATTATCTTTCAGGAAATGAACTTATTGAAAAATCTTACGGTAGCTGAGAATATGTTTCTAGGACGTCAGCCGACGAAAAAAAATGGAAATATAGACTGGAATAAAATGAATGCGGAAGCAAGAAAGCTGCTGGATTCCATTAACTCTGATATTCCGGAAACGGCGCTGGTTTCCAGTCTGAGCGTAGGGCAGATGCAGATGGTGGAGATTGCAAAAGCGCTGTCATTCCATTGCGATATTCTGATTATGGATGAACCGACTTCGGCTCTGACGGAAAAAGAAGTGGACAGTCTTTTTGCCATTATCCATAAGCTGAAAAGTGAAGGTGTGGCCATCGTTTATATCTCCCACAGACTTCAGGAGATTATGCAGATTGGCGATCGGCTGACAGTATTCCGTGATGGCCAGTATATTGACACCGTCAATGTAAAAGATATTACCATGGATCAGATGGAGGCTATGATGGTAGGACGGGAAATGACGGACTATTATCCCAAAGTAGATGTGAAACCGGGAGAGAAACTGCTGGAAGTAAAAAATATTAAGCAGGGCACAACCATAAAGAATGCTTCCTTTTATGCGCGCGCGGGCGAAATAACTGGATTCTATGGATTGATGGGTGCAGGAAGGACAGAACTGATGAGGGCGATCTTTGGAGCAGACCCCATTGACAGCGGCGAAATTATCGTGAAAGGGAATCCGGTACATATTAAAAGCTGCGAGCAGGCAAAACGGCTGGGGCTTGCGCTTCTTACAGAAGACAGAAAGAATCAGGGACTGATTCTTGAGTTTGACCTGAATCAGAATATTTCCCTTCCCAATCTGAATACGGCGATGGGAAAATTCGGATTGAATAAGGCCAAAGAGACGGCCAATAATCAGAAACTGGCGGATTCTATTCATGTAAAAACTCCGTCCCTGATGCAAAAGGCAAAGAATCTTTCCGGTGGAAATCAGCAGAAGGTAGTTATCTGTAAGTGGCTGAACAGTGATGCGGATATCATTATCTTTGATGAACCAACCCGTGGAATTGACGTAGGAGCGAAGGCGGAGATCTACAACATCATGAATGACTTAAAGAAAGAAGGCAAAGCCGTTATCATGGTTTCCTCCGAACTGGCAGAATGTATGGGAGTCAGCGACCGGATTTATGTCATGCATGAAGGTCAGATTACCGGGTTGATTGAAGGCGAAGAAATGAAACATATCACGGAAGAGATGGTTGTCGGCTATGCGACAGGCGTGAAATAAAGGAGAGTGAGGGATAAAGATGAAAGAGAATAAGAAAAAAATTGATTTATCGAATATGTCCGCTTTGATCGTACTGATCATCCTGTGTGTATTCTTGTCTATCATACAGCCGGCATTTCGTACCTTTGGAAACGTAATTAATATTTTACAGCAGGTTACCGTTTATGCGGTACTGGCGCTGGGCGTCAACGTGGTAATCTTTACCGGCGGCATTGATATTTCCGTAGGATCGGTGGTAGCCTTTACCGGTATTGTAATGGGTAAACTGGTTGTGGAAGGCGGCATGCCCTCCGCCGTAGGTGTGATTGCGGCTCTGGCAGTCGGCGCGGCCTGCGGTGCATTTAACGGTTTTATGATTTCCAAATTCAAACTGCAGCCCATGATCGCAACTCTGGCAATGATGTCCATGGCCCGCGGTGCGGCATATACCATCGCAGACGGGGAGACCATCACCGGCTATTCCGACGGATTCCGCTGGATTGGAAACGGAACCATTCCCGGAACAGATATTCCGGTGCAGATCATCTTTATGATTGTTCTGTACGTTGTTTTCTATTATGTAATGAAATATCGTAAATTTGGCCGTTATATTTATTCGATCGGCGGAAACGAAGAAGCAACTCGCCTTTCCGGTATCAATGTTTCAAAATATAAAATACTGGCTTATACGCTGTCTGGTCTGTGTGCAGGTATCGCATCCGTTATTCTGGTTGCAAAACTGAATTCCGCGCAGTCCACGGCAGGACTGGATTACGAGATGGATGCCATCGCATCCTGTGTTATCGGCGGAACTTCCCTTCTTGGTGGATTCGGAAGCGTATGGGGTACTTTTGTCGGCGCTATCATCATGCTGGTGATCCGTAATGGTCTGAATCTGATGAATGTATCTTCGAACCTGCAGAAACTGGTTATCGGTGTGGTTATCCTGCTGGCGGTTCTGGTTGATTCCATCCGTCACGGAAAAGAAAACAGCAACAAATAAACAAAAATAAAAGAAAGAGAGGATTTTAGTATGAAACTCAAAAAAATCGCAGCATTATTTATGGCAATGGTAATGGTAGTTGGAGCAACAGCATGTGGAGGAAATTCTGATGCCCAGTCCGCATCCGGCGACGGGGAAGCGACTGAAAGCACAGAAGAGTCCGGAGGAGATGGAGAACTGAATATTGCTTATATCGTAAAGGCGAAAACGGATGAATTCTGGACCAGCATGGAAAAAGGTGCGGAAGCTTATGCGAAAGAGGCAGGAGTAAATCTGGAATTCCAGGCTCCGGAGAAAGAAACGGATATTGAAAAACAGGTGCAGATGGTAGAAAACGCCGTTATCAAAGGAGTGGATGGAATCGTTCTGTCTGTGGCCGACTCTCAGGCATTGATCCCTTCAATCATTAAAGCAAACGAAGCAGATATCCCGGTTGTACTGGTAAACGATACGATTGATGAAGAAGCGCTGGAAGCAGACGGCGGCCATGTGGAAACCTATGTGGGTATTAACCAGTACGATGCGGCAAAACTGGCTGGCGACTACGCTGCAGAAAATATCACAGATGGAAAGATCTGTTATCTGGAAGGAATTTCCGGTGTAAAAGCACATGAGGATCGTCTCCTGGGCTTCGCAGATTCTGTCGACTTTGACGTTCTGGCTTCCCAGACTGCGAAATGTGACCGTAACGAGGCTTTCAACGTAATGCAAAACGTATTGTCAGCAACACCGGATGTAAACGTAGTATGGGCTATTAATGCAGAGATGGGCCAGGGCGCAATCCAGGCGATTGAACAGGGCGGATTTGAAGGAAAGGTTCAGGTATTTGACTTCGATGCATCCAGCGACGACCTGGCGGCTATCGAGGCCGGCACTCTGGTAGGTACCGTTGCCCAGTATCCGGAAATTCAGGCTTCCACTGCGATCCAGTGCTGCATCGATGCCATCAACGGCGAAGAACTGGAACCGCATACAGAGACAAAAGCTCAGCTGATCACAAAAGACAATCTGGAAGAATACCGTGCAGAAATTGCGGAACTGACCGAGTAAAGATAAAGGGAAATCAATGAGGGGATCCGCGATGAAAGAGTTTTGTCCGGATCCCCGGACAGGGAAAGAATGAAAGTTACGCTGGAACAGGTTGCCCAAAAGGCAAATGTATCGAGACGGACAGTTGATCGGGTGATTAACAGCCGCGGCAATGTCAGACCGGAAGTGGAACAAAAGGTACGCGGTGTGCTGAAGGAGCTGAATTATCAGCCTAACAAACTTGCCAGCGCACTGGCATACAGCAAGACTCCTGTGATGATAGGATTCATTTATCAGAAAGAAGGATTCCGCAATTTTGATGAAAGTGTGGAACGGGGAATTCGGGATGCGGTATCCGAACTGAAGGATTTTGGCATTTCAGTGGAAGTGGTACACGGCAATATCCATATGCCAAAGACGTATCTGAAAGCGATCGATGATCTGGTAAAAAAGGGCGCTGTCGGATTTGTCATGCGGGGAGCTGATCATCCTGTGCTGCGGGAAAAAATCAATGAACTGTATCTGCAAAACATACCGGTGGTAACTTTCAATTCTGATATTCCCAAAAGTCAGAGACAGTGCTTCATTGGACAGGATTCTTATCAGAGCGGAAAAGTTGCCGGCAGTGTCATGGCCACATTGGTACGGGAGAAGGAAAAAATCCTTATCTGCTGCGGCATTCCGGAATACGATGCTCATCACAAAAGAGTGGATGGTTTTGTATACGAATTGAAAAAGAATGGATTCGATGAAGAACAATGGGTTATTCTTCACACGGAAGGAAGTTATGACGCAACTTGTCGGAGTATGGAAATGATATTCCGTTCAGAAGAAAAAATCAAAGGAATCTACATGTCTGTAGAGCCAAACAAAGCCTGCGCTGACACTTTGTTGAAATTAAATCTGAGAGAAAAGCCTTTTGTAATCTGCCACGATGCATCGGCGGAAAATATTGAATATCTGAAAAATGAAATCTTTGATTTTATTATTGACCAGAATATTTATATGCAGAGTTACCGGGCGCTGATTACTATGAAAGATATGTTGCGATTTGGGAAAAAGCAGGAAGTAAAAGAGAAAACTTCCGATCTGATGATTTACAACGCAATTAGCTTTGGAAAGAGAATTTATTAAGAAGTGAAAATTTAAATTGCAGATATGCTCGCGCGAGCATATCGGAAACGGAGGAACAATGACTTCAAGAGAAAGAGTAAAAGCATCATTTGCACACAAACAGCCGGATAAAATGGCGGTAGATTTCGGTGGGTTCTGCTGTTCACAGATGAACGCTCTGGTAGTGGAAGAACTAAGAGACTACTATGGCCTTCCCAAAGAACCGGTAAAGATTATTGATATGTCCACTATGACCGGTATGGTAGACCCGGATCTGAAAGATGTCATGGGAAGCGACGTACAGATGCTGGATCCCCGCTATGATACCTTTGGCCATACCAATGATAACTGGAAAGAATGGAAATACCACGGAAAGACAGTGCTGATCCCGGGAAACTGCACAGTAGATGACGATGGAAACGGTGGATACTACGTTTATCCCATGGGAGATACCTCAGTTAAGCCCAGCGGTCATATGCCGGCTGACGGATTCTATTTTGATAATATCATGCGTTCTCCGGAATTTGACGAGGACGAGGCGGATCCGGCGGACAACCTGGAAGACTGTCAGGTGATTTCTGATGAAGATCTGGCCTATTACCGTAAGGTTGCAGATAAATATAAAGAAAGCGGGAGAGCACTGACGCTTTCTCCTGGTTATTATGCACTGGGAGATGCGGCTAATATCCCCGGCCCCAATATCCGTAACCCCAAGGGTATCCGCAGTCTGGAGGAATGGTACATGGCTCCCCTGCTGTATCCGGACTACGTACATGCTATTTTTGAAGAACAGTCCAACAGAGCGATTAAGACTTTTGAAAAATGCTACGAGGTACTGGGAAACGATATTGATGTGATGTATATTTGCGGAACAGACTTTGGAACACAGAGAGGGCCCTTTGTAAATCCGGATGTATTTAAAGAATTTTATCTTCCTTATTATAAGAAGATGAATGGATGGATCCATCAGCATACGGAATGGAAAACATTGAAGCATTGCTGCGGCGGCATCTTCCCCATCCTTCCGCTTCTGATCGAAGGAGAATTTGATGCGGTCAATCCGGTACAGTGTTCAGCAGCCGGTATGGATCCTCAGACTTTGAAAGATACATATGGAAAAGATATCCTGTTCTGGGGCGGCGGCGTCGATACACAGAAAGTACTTCCCTTCGGGACTCCGGAAGAAGTAAAAGATCAGGTAAAAGAAAGGTGTGAAATTTTCTCAAAAGACGGCGGTTATATTTTCAATACCATTCATATCATTCAGGCAAATACGCCGGTAAAAAACATTGCTGCGATGATTGAAGCAGTAAAAGAATTTAACGGCGACAAATAAATACTCTCTTCTTACATGATATAAAAAAGCAGGCAGACATCGGTGAAATGATCCGGTGTCTGTCTGCTTTTAACGTATGCGCCTTATCATACTATACATGGCTCCTGTAAATGATCACTGCTCTTTCTTCTTCGTCATCGGAGAATCCGGTTCGTCCGCTTTGATCACATAGCCGCATTCACATGCCGTGTCTTCCACCACGCGTCCTTTCTCGGTAAATACTTCTATCTCTTTTCCGCACTGAGGACAGGTGCGTTCTTCGGGAATTGGTGTTTTAAAAGCGCCTTCACATCCATCTAATACTGCCATAATGATTCCTCCTTCTTCTTGCTGAATGTTTATGTCTTTATTATAGAATAGTTGCCAGAAAAGGTCAAGAATGAGAAAAGTGAAAAGTCTGTGACCTAAAATGAAATTTTAAATTCCACTCCCTTAATGGGGTGTAGAATTTACTCCT
>DSTFC04002__coassemble_592_pt1 | contig 60174 bp, 49 predicted proteins | sample DSTFC04002__metabat2_high_PE_045 | metagenome-assembled genome bin DSTFC04002
CCGTGTTCGGAATGGGAACGGGTGGACCCTCGCTCTAATCAACACCAACTGTACTTTCTCTTTAAAAGAAAGTAACCAACGAAAACCAGAGCTTTTCGCTCGTTACCGTCTTTTCAACAGTAAGTATTATATCCGCTTTTTCTGAATCGCCCTGATATCCCAGCGCATCCAACTCTTTTGTTATAAGTCCCATGACATGTTTGGTACGGACTCCCACTTTTTCCTGCGGAAGTATTTCCAAAAACATTTTTCGTATCGCTCGTTTCCATGCCTGACTGGACACCCGTGCCCTGGTTACTCCGCCATAAATAGCTGTTTTAGGACTCCCGGTATCATCTCGATTGATACAGCTGGGTGGCACATTCTGCAATACATGTAAATCCAGATAAAAATTTTTCATTTTTCTTCCTCCTGTTTTTGATTCTGTTCATCCTTTTTTATTTTTCCGTAAAAGTCCTGTCCCCACTTTAGCCGGACACTGGAAATCCGTTCTGGAAACTGAAAATAAAAGATATCCCTGGCCAGTTTAGAATAATCCAGACCTATACCCTCTGCACGAAAAAGCTGAACAATGCTTCTCATATAATGTGAAAGTTCTTCCATACTGGACGAGGTCGCAACGGTATAAAATCGCCTGGAAATACGTTCCCTGTCATCGTCACCTTTAATCAGCATAGCAACCGCTTTTCCAAACGTCTGTTCTGGCCTGTGCATAGGTTCTTTTTCCGGATCTTTTCCCTGTTGATGCAAAGCAAACAGCGTGATAGCCGTATAGACCGCCCATTCTGCACGGCTTGGTTTCTCCTCTCCATAAAACTCTTCCGGCATAGATTCCAGAAAATACCCCCACAACTGCGGAATTTCTCCAGGTGCTTTCCCAATACCCCGTCGGAGTTCAGCCAGATTCCTTGTATTCTCTTTGGCTGACGCAATTAACTGAGAAATTTTCCGCATGGTAAATGCTTCTACTTGTTTTGCGGATACATTTTTATACACAACAATCACCTCCCGCTTTGCTTATCATCTATTTTTTTTAATTCGGATAAAAAATAGTTAAATGCTTCCGGTGCACTGTAATGCCATTTTGTCTCTTTATTCTTTATCTTCGCTGTTACTGTGCGACCAACAATTGCTATACTGCCTGCCTGATCCACCAATTCCTGGCCCAGGTTCTTTATAATCCTTTTCGCTCGATTACGCCAGTCCCAACGAAATTGGTTTTGAACTTCCAGATTCTGTTCCGGATCTACTTCCAACAGCCACTGACGAAACGGTACATCCAGACGATAATAAGACTGTTCTTTTGCGTTTCTCTCCGCTTCAACGCCATCTCCTCCAATCGCTTTATCCAGAGAAGCAGCCAATCGTCCAACCGCCTTTGCATATTCATCACATCGAGAAATTTCTGTTTCTATATGCCTTTGCCATTTTTCCCCTAATTCCTCCAGCAGATTTGCATGAAACTGTAAGGAATCCGAAAATTCATCCGTAATGCCACAAAACATACTCCCATATTCCACCCCTACAATCTGAAAAGATATAAAAAAATCTCTGGACAGTATCTCTCTGGACTTTAGTTTACTCACCCAGGATACTACACCTGGCATATGGCCATTTTTCCCCATCAAAACAGAAAAATCTCTCCACATCTGTCTTGCTTGATCGTGAACTTTCGGATAAAATTCGAGTACATTTGCTCCTTTTGTTTTTTTTGTCCAGAAAGTCATCTGTTCCGAAAATGCGCTCTCCTTCTCCAGGTACTCTCCGGCAGCTTCGACAAAACTATTGACCTTATCATCTTCCCGCAGCAGCAGCACTCTGCGACACTGCATAGAAAGAATCTCTGGCTGATTATTCGGCTGCGGTATTTCTTTTAATTTTTCCACCGCCGGTTTTTTTCTCTCCCAGACTGGCTTTGGTTCTTTCCAAAGATAATTCCCATCCTTCAATAAAGTTAAATTCAGCATGAGTGTTTCAAAAAGTGTTTCTCCTTTGGCGGCCACCACGCCAAGACCGCCAACCCAGCAAAGTTTTGGAGATGGTTTTTTTGCTGCTGTATCTCCAAATGCCTGCAGATAAACAAGCCAGCGGGCAGCCTCATCGTAACTCAAGACTTCTTTCTCTTTTCCATTTTTCATAGAAAAGAGCTGAACTTTATTATTGCTTTCCACCAACGCTCCATTCATTTTCTTGGCCGGATTTATCGTTCCCTCAATTCCCGGAACCTGATAAAATGGATATTCCGAATCAAAAAGCCAGAAACGATCTTCCCACTGATGAAAATAATCCGTAATTGGATTTTCCGGAAACTTTCCTCTTCTCCAGATTGCCTCCCAGCGCCGCAATGGTTCTTTTTTATCTTCAATTGGGGAGTCTTTCCCCTCTTCGTTTTTTCTGGAAAATACTGTATGCAGCACCGCAAGAAGCAGTCGAAGAATTGCTATATTCTGTGAGTCTGTCTCCCCTGCCAGTCCCAAATACATTTCTGCATGCAGCAAAGCTTCTGGCAATGTTACCTTCTTTATCTGATAATCCTCTTCCATGACACAAATCCATGGTTCCCGGCACAAATGAAATTCCCTTTCTTTCACACTACTCCTCCTTTCTGCAAATAAGGCCATATTTCCTGTCATAACTTAGAATATAACCACAAAGTTCTGCTTTTAGATCATTAGAAAGCAGTAAAACCAGTTCTCCTTTTAACAGCCGGGACTTCTGCCATTCTCCCAAGAATGCTATATTCTGACTTTCCAACTGTGCAGTACATTCCTCGTACTTATACACACTCAACTGACGTGGCAGCTGTACCTGTTGGCGAAGTATTTTATAACATTCTTCTTCTGAAGGCATATGGTTGCATGCAATTCTTTCACCCTGGCTCTGCCATGGAACAAATCCAACACTCTCCTCATCAAGTTGTACCATCAACAAAACGGTAAGAGAAGGTTCACTATCCCTTACTCTTGCCTGTGCGTCCGAGTCCCGATCTCCCACACGTTCATCCAGGAAACCATGCATCGTTTCCTCCAGCTCCTTTTGACTGAAGATTTGATGAGAAGCTGCGTTTTCCACTTTTTTTCTCTGACTGTCCATGTGCTTTTCCCATAAAGGAAACAGTTTTTCTCCTTCTTTCTGATCACGATAGGCTTCCTGCACTAATGGTGAAATATCCTTCGGCAGATCTATTTTCTCCGGAAGAAGCTGAACCGTCCGTGCAAGAATCCACTCTCCATAAATTTGTTTTGATCCTTCGTCAAGTTCCTCACAGCCACACACCATACATACCGGTTCCCGCAGCCGATCCGGTCTTATACGCTGCCCATGCCGATGCAGACGGCCAATTCTCTGAAGAAGCAAATCCATGGGGGCAAGCTGCGTAATCAATATGTCAAAATCAATATCCAGTGACTGTTCTAAGATCTGTGTCCCTACCACAATCAGATTTCTCTTCTCTATGCCAGAAAATTTTCCTAATCGTTCCAGAAGCTCTTCTTCTGCCTGCTGCCGATCTTCAATTGTAAATCTTGCATGAACCAGCAGAACAGTATAATCCGGCATTTTTTCCCGCAATTCATGAGCAATTTCCTGCGCCTGCGTAACCGTATTCACGATTACTCCCGCACAACCGCCTTCTGCAAGTTTTTCTTTCAATATATCTTCGATCTGATTCACATCACCGCGGATTATTTTAATTGTTTTCGAAGAAGCATTGACTGGAATTATCTGCTGCCGAACACACTCCCCATCCGTGTAAGTCAAAAGCGGATAGACTTCATTATCTCTCCAGCCTTCACTCTCCTCATTAAAGGCTCGTCCATGATAGGCCTCTACTAATTTCACACGGCGCTGTGCAGGTAGGGTTGCTGACAAAAGGATGACCGGTACCTCATAAATTCCAAGCCATTCCAATACACGTTCCAGATAACAGCTCATATAAGAATCATAGGCGTGGCATTCGTCAATAATCACAACTTTACCGGCCAGACCCAAATGTCTTAACATAAAATGTTTCTGCTGCAGAGCCGCCATAAGAAGCTGATCCACTGTCCCCACCACAAAAGAAGAAAGCAGTGCCTGTTTGCGTCCTTCAAACCATCGGTGAACAATCAGCCCGTTTTTTTCATCCTCATTCTGTTCTGCCTGACCATGAAACAACTCCCGATATCCTTTCTGCAGCGTTGCCATTCCGTGTGCCAGTTTGATACTGAGCTGAACGTCTTCTGACTGATTTTGAGCCCATGTTTTTAACCTTGGGAAAATACCATTTGCCGTTGCCTGAGTAGGTAAGCCAAAATAGATCCCCTCGCAGTGCCATTTGCTCGCCAGGACTTCGGCGGCTGAAAGAGCCGCCTCTGTCTTGCCAAATCCCATCTGTGCTTCAAGAATATAGATTCCAGGGGTCGTAGCTTCCTCCACTGCCTGGAGCATCTTTCGCTGCATTACATTAGGCCAAAATCCATACTGTGCTTCAAAAGCGTCTTCGTCCATAAACCAGCAGGAAGGAATCCACTGATCCGGAAAGGACAAATTATTCCAGATTTGTTCAATTCTGTCTGGATATTCCAATTCCGTATCGGAATCCTCAAGCAAAAGAAACGGGGTATAGGTTTCATTACTGGCTATCCAGTCAGCCATCATTAAAAGGCCTGACAGAACCACCTGTGTCGGCACATCGATCTCCGGAATCTGGTCTATACTCTCATATCCACTGTACGATAACGTAAAATGAATCCATCGTTCCCATATACTTCTCCACAGTTTTCCCTGACTGCTGCTTTTTCCAGCACGCCCATAAAAATTCTCTTCACAATTTCTCATATTTGACATAACATCTTTGTAATCAGGAAACGGAGTGCCATGGTGTGAGCCGATTACAGACGCAACCCCTTCCGGACACCCATTCTCAAGAAGTATCGCTTCTCCCGCATAGGAATGTGGGGTACCATTTTTAGCAATATATTCAGAAAATGCTTTTATTTCAATCCCTTCAGATACTATCCTCTCTCTCAGATAAGGAATGTTGTCACAAATTTTTGCTTGAAAGACAGGGATCATTTTCCCCACATCATGGTTCAAACCTAAAAACAAAACAAGTTTATCCAATTCAATCTTTGGATTTCTCTCTGAAATACGGTCAACAATATGTCCCGGCAGCCAATGATTTAAAAGTTTCAACATAATTCCGGCGGTATCCATCGCATGCGCATAATAAGGTAACCAGGTCTGTGTTGATGTATACTTTGCAACAAAAAGGCAATAAGGTTTTTCTCTAAATTCTTTTTTGATATTTTCTGTCTCTTTCTCTTTGAATTCTTTTGTATCTTTCATTTTCACCAGACTCCTTACTCATATTAAAAAGAAAACTTCAAAAGGTCCAAGGACTTTCTTCATATCCTATTCTATATAATAAGCTTTTCAAAGTCAATACCTTTTTGTTCATAGTTCTATATTTTAATCAATCTGGTAAATAAAAGCGTTTTCAGCTTTTCACTCAAAACTCACCCCACCCAGTGAATCCTGCTCTCGTCATACCGGTCTTCCTGTACCTTCTGCTCCGCCGGATACCCAAGTGAGAACATGGAGAACACCTCCACATTGTCCGGCAGATTCAGCAGACGGTGCACTGCATCCATCCGCTCCCGGTCCGGGGCGATGCCGAACCACACGCCGCCCAGCCCCTGGGCGTCCGTCTCCAGCCAGATATGCTCCTGGGCGATAGACAGATCGATCTGCGCAAAGGCCGGCGCGATCAGGCCTTCCTTCCGGTAAACCGGCACGATGACCACCGGCGCTCCTGCCGCGCAGGCGGAGTAAGGACTGATGCCTGCCAGCTTCCGGATCATCTCTTTATCCGTCACCACATAGAATTCCCAGGGCTGCTGATTGCAGGCGCTGGGCGCCTGCATACCGGCTTTCAGGATCTGCAGAAGCTTCTCCTGCTCCACCGGTCTGTCTTCATATTTTCGAATACTGACTCTGTGAAAAATACTGTTCATACTTGCTCCTCCTTTATCTATTCGCAGGAAAGTTCCATCCGCACCGCCTGCCAGCTTCCCTTTTCAACGATCAGCACCGCCATGGTGATCTCCTGGCGGAACCGCCTCGGGCCGCAGCTGCCCGGATTAATCCACAGTCTTCCTTCCCTTACTTCCTCCGTATACTGATGAGAATGACCAAAGATAATGATCTGCCGGTCACCAGGATCAGGCGGAAGATCCCGGCGGTTATGAATCATGGAAAACTTCATGCCGCCTAAAGTGAAGTCCGCCCGTACAGGAAGCGCACGGGCCCATTTTCCCCAGTCGTTGTTTCCTCTGACGAAATAAACCAAAGCTCCCGGCCTGGCCGCATCGCGGATCTCATCCATAATGGCCGGTTCATCGATATCGCCGGCGTGCAGCACCGCATCACACTGTCCGATGATTTCTTTTACCTGTGGGCGCAAAAATCCGTGAGTATCAGATAACACCGCTATCTTCATCTGCCTGTCCTCCTCGCTGTATTAATTCTATGAATTAAATTTACCAGAATCCACCGGTAATTTCAACAGAAAATTTTCTCTTATCCTTAGAATATTCTGTATATTTATTTTTATATTATTTTTTTCAGAATTTCTATTGACAAATGCTGATTTATGAGTTATTATAACACTATCAAAAGAAAAGGAGGACGGACCACCGAAAACGTAAATCCTAATCCAGACATTCTAAAGAAACGAGGTAAAGTCCAATGGGAAAGTAATCATTTATTCGAGAACACTATTCTATCCAGAGGAATAGTTTTACATAAATATCAATTAAATAAGGAGGTCGGGCCCATGGATGTAATGAGTTAAAAATCCACTGTACGAATCGTAAATTGGTACAGTGGATTTTTTATGCTTATTTCTTATACTTTCTTCTGTCACGGCACCGCCAGAGGCGCGTTAAACCGCTCTGTCGCGGCACTGAGAACGGGGCCTGCCTCTTCATACCAGTCATAGGTGACAGTTTGCTTTCCGTCGCTCCATATCTCCGGACAATCTGTATCTTCCCAGTCCATGGGAATCATATGCTGTTTCTGTTCGGAAGCAATCTTCATAATGCTTCTTAGTTCTTCTTCCTCTTCCTTTTTCAGAATTCCCGGTTTCACAGAAAGGAAAAGCGGGGTGCCGCTGCGGGCGATAACCTCAGCCCACTGCCGGTTCTTCTCCCAGGGAATACTTCCGTTGATTCCCACACAGTCTGCATCCACATCATAGAAAGCGCCGTGCTGAGGCAGCCGGAACGCCAGCGTATTGACGCCCATCCTTCTGCTTCGCTCCCAGATGCGGCCGCTGGTATCGTCTCCGGTGCGGTTCAGATGCATCAGGCCCGCACCCAGATGACCGATGGTGTTGCAGCCTAAAATCAGCACATCTTTTGGGGCTGCCTCCTGACAGATCGCCTCATAGAGAAGCGTTACGATCTGAGCGCTGGTTTTTCCCCGGTCATAAAAATGCCAGTCATCCCGCACATTCAGCAGATTGGCCTCAAAGCCCCACATCCCGAACAGATCATAGGTGGAAAATTCATGTTTAATCAGCTGGTAACCCCAGTCGCAGATCTGCCGGATGTCCTGCCGGATATAATCCAGCGCCTCCGGATGGGATGGATCCAGACAGCCGTTATGAGAAATCCTCCACTCCCATGGAATGGCAGGATCCTCGTTTAGCAGCAGCCGCACCCAGATTCCCGGGCGTACTTTCTTTTCCTTCAGTTCCCGGGCCAGCGCACCCAAATCCGGAAACTTATCATTGCCTTTCCTCCAGGGGCCGCCGTTATACTCCTCCAGCCGGTGGTTTACCTGCCAACCGTCGTCCACCACCATAAACGGCGGATTGGAAACTCCCTGCGTCAGGGCAAGCAGATAATCCGCATCTTTTTGAATCTGTACATCGCTGCTGTCACCATAAGCGTAATACCAGTTATTGCTGCCGTAGACGGGAAACGCAGGCAGCAGGGGATCCTTACACATACGGCGGCAGAATTCCCGGGCCGTTCCAAAAGTATCCTCCGACGGTCCTTCCATGCAGACGACCCTTGCCGCCTCCAGTGTCTGCCCTTTCAGCTCCACGCCTCTTCCTCCGCTTCGCAGATCCAGATACAATGTGACGCCTTTCGTATCCGCCTGCCAGAAGCACATGGCCGCAGGCCGTACCATCACGCCAAAGCACTGTGTATTCTCTGCGCCCGCTGCCAGAAAGTACCAGGGCATAAAACGGCTGCCGCTCATTCCCTGCCACCGCAGATCGCCGTAGCCGCGCTCCCAGGCATCTCCGAGGAAACGGACGTCTTTGGCAAGGCGGTACTGCCAGCGCAGCTTCACCCCAAGGAGGGCGTCCTGGGAAGTCACCTGTATCTGCAGTGTTTCTTTTATTTCAGAAAAAGAAACGGTCGTACCCCCTCCCACGGCCGGATTGGCCTGCCCGGATATAACCCGGGACTCCTTTTCAGTCTCAATGGTCACGAAATCCGGCGTGCCGGGATTCCATGACCGGTAACGGTCCATCATCTTCCTTATCTCCTTCTCATTTCATATTTTCAGGACACTCCGCAGTTTCCCGTATACACGTATCGCAGGTAAGCCGCCGCCGTATCCCGCAGCCGGTACACCGTATCCACCCTGGTCGGCTCCCGGTCCGCCATCCGGTGCCGGGGGAAGAAACGGGTCACATGAAGGGGAATCATTTCATCAATGGAGGCAATCCAGCGCGCCTCCTCTTTCATCTCTTCTTCCGAATCGTTCTCCCCCGGAACGATCAGTGTGGTCAGTTCCACATGACAGCTTTTTGCCGCTCTTTCGATAAACGCTTTCACGTTCTGCAGATTGCCGCCCAGCTTTTGATACCACTCTTCGCGAAATCCCTTCAGATCAATGTTCATGGCATCGATACAGGGCAGAATCTCCTCCAATACCGGCAGTTCAATGCAGCCGTTGGTCACCAGCACGTTTTTCATACCCCTCTTACGAATCAGCCGGGCTGTATCACGGACAAACTCGTAACCGGCCAGAGGTTCATTATACGTAAACGCCACACCGATATTCCCCTGGCCGGCGCAGTCCGCTGCCAGATCCGCCAGCTGCCGTGGTGTAACCTCCCGGAAATCACAATCTTTTTCTCCGGCCATGGAAATCTCATGGTTCTGGCAGAATGGACAGGACATGTTGCAGCCAAAGCTGCCCACCGAAAGAATCCGGCTGCCCGGATAAAACCTACGCAGCGGCTTCTTCTCAATGGGATCCAGCATCAGCGCCGTCAGCTTTCCGTAGTTCACGCAGCAAATCTGCCCCTTTATATTTCTCCTGACCCGGCAGCTCCCTGTCTGCCCCTCCGACAGGATACAGTGACGGGGACAGACCGGGCATCGTATTTCTTCTTCTTTTTCCATCAGAAATGTCTCACCACCTCAAAGCGCTCCATGCGCACCTGCTGCTCCCACAGAGGGATACCAGCCTTTTTCTTTGCGATGGCAATCTGCTGCTCTGGTGTATCCACGCCCTCCAGATTTGGCAGCAGCAATCCTCTCTTTTCTCCTTTTTTCACCACCACGCCGTACCGTTTCACATCAAGCTGATCCGCGGAATCGATTTTCTCCGTTTCGCCCAGCACATCCACACTGTAAATCAGTTTGTCCAGCTCCTCCGGCTGTATGGAATCAAAGCGGGGATCCCGGGAAGCTGCGCTGATTCCGTTTTCCACGATTTCTCTGGCAATGCAATCCTGTACGGGAGAGATGGTCCCGATACAGCCCCGCAGTCTTCCTTCTTCCTTGATGGAAACGAACACGCCGGCCCGGCCTGCCGTCATCTCCTGCGGCAGATCTTCCGGGAGCAGCGTTCTCTTACCGCTGCGCACATATGTCTCCACTGCCTGACGGGCCAGACGCACATAAGCATCCTCTTTCTCCCGGCATGCTCTGACCTGTGCTTTTGTCTTTTCTTCATACTGCTGCAGGAAGTTCCGTTTTGGATCGCTTCCTTTTGTCTCATACGTACAGACGCCGTATCCCACGCCGAAGGTTCCTTCGTGGGACAGTCTTTGCGCTTTCACTGCCTGAAGATCCAGTGTCCCGGCTAATACCACAAAAGAACGGTGGCCGCATTCCGCAGCCTTTTCGCAGAATTCCTCTGAAAAATCAAACAGACGGTCAAAACAGGCGGACCCCATCGCTTCCATGATCCGCTCATCATATTGCGGACCCTCTTTCGCAAAACCATAGGGGCCCTCCGCTTTCAGCCGGTGGGAAAGATCGCCGCTGCCGATGACCGCAACCCGCCGATCCAGCAGCTGTGCTGTCTTCAAAATACACTGCCCCAGCTGATAATGCACGGAAAGAGGCAGCCCCGAAAGGCCGATACGCACCACCTGATAATCCTGCATATAGTGATTCAGAAACCACAGGGGAATCATGGTGCCGTGGTCCAGCCTTCGATCCCGTTCCCCCAGCGTGCCTGCAGGAATATCCCTGGCCTGCGCCTCCTGGCATAAAGCTTTCACAAAGCCGGTGTCATAGTTCACGCTGATCTTAACCTGAGGAGCCCGGAACGCACCGAAATCCCCCTCTGCCCTCTTTCCCGGTGAGATGTGAAAATAATCGGCATACATCACCGAATGGGGTGAAAGTACCACCACCGTTTCCGGCTTCCAGGCCGCCGCCTGCATGGCTGCTTTGTGGTACGCATCAACGGTCGCCTGGATCTGTTTTTCCTGTCCCCCTCCCACTTCCGGTATAATCAGCGGCGGATGGGGAACCATAATCGCACCTGTTATTGCCATAACGCTTCCTCCTTTTACCGTTATCATACCATATCCGAACCAGGTTCACATCTGATTTTTTAAAAATGCTATTGAAAATTTCAGAAATTTCTATATAATAAGAAGACGCAGTTACGTATGAAAAAGAAAGGAGTTATTATGGAAAAGTTTTTCAAACTCAAAGAAAACGGTACGAAATTTTCCACAGAAGTGATGGCCGGCCTGACCACCTTCTTCACCATGGCTTATATCATCGCTGTCAATCCCAGCGTATTAAGCCAATCCGGCATGGAATGGGGCGCTGTATTCCTGGCCACCATCATCGCTTCCATCATCGGTACTTTGGTGATGGGACTTTTTGCCAACGTGCCTTACGCCCAGGCTCCGGGTATGGGACTGAATGCATTCTTTGTCTACACCGTATGCTTCGGTCTGGGATTCACCTGGCAGCAGGCACTGTCCATGGTATTTATCTGCGGTGTGTTCAATATCATCATCACCGTAACCAAAGTGCGTAAATTCATCATCAAGGCTATCCCCAACAGTCTGCAGAACGCCATCGGCGGCGGTATCGGCGTGTTTGTGGCTTACATCGGCCTGCTGAATGTGGGGATCATCACCTTTGAATCCGGCGTGCCGGCCATCGCCACTTTAAATCAGCCGGCGTTCTGGCTGTTTCTGATCGGCCTGGTGCTGACCATTGTGCTGCTGGTATGTAATGTCAAGGGAGCGATTCTCATCGGCATCGTGATTACCGCTCTGCTGGGAATTCCCATGGGCGTCACCACAGCCAGTGATTCTGTCAGCTTCACAGAAGCCTGCGCAGCGCTGCCCACCACCTTCGGTGTTATCTTCACCGCCGACGGACTTCCGTCTTTGTTTACTGATCTGGCCAAGCTGCCCCTGGTACTGGTGACCATTTTTGCCTTCAGTATCTCCGATACCTTCGATACTCTGGGCACCTTCATCGGAACGGGACGACGCAGCGGTATCTTCAGCGAGGAAGATGAGCGGGCCATGGATTCCAGCTCCGGATTTAAATCAAAAATGGATAAAGCTCTGTTCGCAGACGCCATTGCAACTTCCATCGGTTCCATCTTCGGTACCTCCAACACCACCACCTTTGTGGAGAGTGCTTCCGGTATCGGCGCCGGCGGACGCACCGGCCTGACCAGCGTAGTGGTCGCCATCTGTTTTGCCATCAGCGCATTCCTGGCCACCTTTGTCAGCGCGATTCCTTCCGCTGCCACTGCTCCCGCGCTGGTTGTAGTTGGTATCATGATGACTTCTGCTTTCAAGGAAATCAAATGGGATGACTTCGCCGAAGCGGTTCCGGCTTTCTTCGCCGGACTGTTCATGGCGCTGTGCTACAGTATTTCCTACGGAATCGCCTTCGGTTTCATCTCCTACTGTATCGTAAAGATCTGTAAGAAAGAAACCGCCGGCATTCATCCGATCCTCTGGGTGGCCACCATCCTCTTTATTCTGAATTTCGTATTGCTGGCAGTTATTTAACAGCAGTATATCAGGAAAATCCTCCGACGGATCAACGGATCCAGCCGGAGGATTTCTTTTTTGCTTTCGTATCCTCATCAATCGATACCACCTCGTATGCTTGTTTCATTTTACATCTTCCTTTCTCTGTGATACAATGGTCTGGTGCCTTTTGGGCTTTTATTCTATTATATCGGATACCGTTCATATTGAAAATATTTACAGGAGGGGTTTTGACATGGATGAACAGCGTTTAGAGCGGTTTGAGACCATGCTTGCAGCCGTTCAGAAAGAGTATGCGCATATTCAGTCACAGATGGATGAGCTGAAAGGGAAGGGAAAGGTAAAGTCCGTTACCTGGCAGCAGCTTCTTTCCAGAAAAATGATGTATCAGAACATGCTGTCTCTTTATCAGCTGTACGATCTGGTATAATCTGTTCCACACAAGATAAAGGAGATATGAAATGAAAACCGCAGTAGATTTACAGAATGATTCCATCCCTTCCCTGGTGCTGCGCCTGGCCATACCGGCCATGATCGCCCAGTTCGTCAATATCTTGTACAGTATTATCGACCGCATCTATATCGGACATATCGCCGGCATCGGCGGATTGGCACTGGCCGGTGTGGGCGTCTGCGGTCCCATCGTGACGCTGCTGTCCTCCTTCGGTACCCTGGTGGGGCTGGGCGGCTCCATTCTGATGAGTATACGGATGGGAGAAAAGAACCGGCAGAAAGCTTCTCAGATTCTGTCCAACTCTTTTCTGATGCTGGCCGTTTTCTCCCTTGCCCTCACGATTATCTTTCTGCTGAGCAAGGAACAGCTGCTCATGTGGTTTGGCGCCAGTGAAATCACCTTTCCCTATGCCGACACTTACATGACGATCTATACGGCGGGAACCTTCTTTGCTCTGATGGCGGTGGGACTGAACTATTTCATCAACTGCCAGGGCTTTCCGCTGGCCGGCATGGCCACCGTCCTGATCGGAGCCATCGCCAACATCGTGCTGGATCCGCTGTTTATCTTTGTCTTCCACCTGGATGTGGCAGGCGCGGCCATTGCCACGGTGATCTCCCAGATGCTGTCCTGTGCCTTCGCCCTTACCTTTCTGTTTGGGAAAAAGGTGCCGATAAAGATTACCTTTGGACGTTATGACTGGCGGATCATGGGGAGGATCCTGTATCTTGGATTTTCACCTTTCCTGATCCTGGCTACCGACAGCATCATTCTCATTGTTATGAACACCGTACTGCAGCGTTTCGGCGGTCCCGACCAGGGAGATATGCTCATCACCTGCGCCGCCATCGCCCAGAGCTTCCTTTTACTGGTTACCGGGCCAATGCTGGGCATCAGCGGCGGCACTCAGGCGATCTTAAGCTACAATTACGGCGCCAGAGCGACGGCACGGGTCAAAAAAGCAGAACGTATGATCTTAATCATGATGCTTTGTTTCACCACCATTATGTTTATACTCTCCCGGCTAATCCCCCAGGTATTCGTTCACATGTTTACTTCCAATCCGGAATACTATGCATTTTCGGCCTGGGGAATCAAGACTTATACGCTAATGATTATTCCGCTAAGCTTCCAATATGTTTTTGTAGATGGTTTGACGGCTCTGGAACGGACAAAGACAGCTCTGGCTTTGTCCGTATTCCGCAAAAGCCTTTATGTGATTTCCACTTTGGTACTGCCTTTGCTCTTTTCTGCCCAGACTGCTTTCTATGCCCAGCCTCTTGCCGACGGTGTCAGTTCCGTGCTGTCCACCTGTGTGTTTTTTCTGGTCATCAACCGGCATCTGCAGCGACGGGAACAGCTGGAATAAAAAACAGGGAAAAAGAGATTTACGATTTTCTTTTTCCCTTTCATATTTATGAAAAAACCTTTTATTTCCAGTCTTTTATAATGGCAATCACCTGTTCCTCATAGTCATCTCCGGTGATATCTTCCGTCTGACCGCCGTTTCTCACATTTGTTTCCACCCCCCATTCATCATCATGAAATTCCCAGATATGGTAGGGAACACCACGATAATCAAAATCCAGGCTGCCGCAATCCTCCACTTCTGTATAGATATATTCCATCTTGCTTTCTTCCAAATATTTCCTTATTTTCTGTAATCTCATGCATATCCTCCTTAAATCGCTTACTTTATCTTATTTTAATGTAATTATTTCAGACAGTCAACCATGGATTTTGTCGCAATTTTCCTGTATTTTCCAGTTTTATTCACATTATGTATATTATTGCTTTCCGCAGATTCGGTAATTGACTTTTTTCCGATTATTTCGACAAATTTCCCTTCCTTCCTTGATTCTGCACAATTTGCCATATATAATAAATATGGAGCTGTATTTTTTTTTTAAAATTCACAAGAAATCACATATGTAAATTTCACACGGGGGAAACTATGAAAAATAATGACATCGGTGTATTGGCATCTTCACAGGAATATTTTCACGTTGCAAGTCAGTTTGCGAAGAAAACTCTCTTCTACCTGATTTCCGGTGGTGATTATCAATGCAACAAGGATTTTATCGACAGAAAAGGCAATCTTCCCGAAAGCTTTTACGTCATGTTAATACAAAAGGGCACGCTTTATATCGATATGAACCATAAAACCTATATGGCTCCCAAGGGCAGTGTCTTTGTGCTGGACAGCAAGATCGAATGCTGTTATTACGCGAAGGATAATCTTTCCATGCAATGGATCCAGTTTGGCGGCATCGCGGCACAGAATTTCATTGATCTGCTGTATGAAACAAACAGCAAAAACGGACCGATATTTCAGCTGGACGATCTTCCTGCCATGTCTAAAAAATTTGATTTTATCATGAATATGTTTGCCACCAATCAGGTAAACGAATGTCTCGGATCTTTGTATATCCATGATATACTGACCTCTCTGACTTTACTGAACCCTCTGTCCCAGGAAGGAACCAACCTGAGCATGATCGAGGTGGCGCGATATATTGACAAGTTTTACAGTGAAAATCTGACGGTAAAAAATCTGGCCAAAGGATGCAACCTTTGTGTTTATTACTTTATCCGCGCTTTTCAGAAGGTGCATCACTGCACGCCTTATCAGTATCTGGCCGGCGTGCGTTTTGAAAATGCCAAGCGGCTGCTTCTCTCCACCAACCTCAATGTGGAGGAAATCGGAAATATGGTGGGCTTCAGCAGCGGATCCAATTTTGCCAGATCCTTTAAAAAGGAATTTGGTTATTCACCGACCACCTATCGCAAATACGGGCCCGATCCCATATCAGATATCAGTCCCCACGCATAGAAGGAAACAGGCAGATACCGGCTTTCACCGGTCATCTGACCTGTTTTTATTTTATCTTATTTTTTTGTCAAATTCAGGATTGTAGTAGTAAAAATTGCGGCTGTCCAGATGCTCTTTTGTCTTTTCCAGCGCTTCTCCGAAACGCTGGAAATGAACGATCTCCCTGGCTCTTAAAAACTTCAGCGGCTCCCTCACTTCCGGATCTTTGATCATCCGCAGCAGATTATCATATACGGTTCTCTCCTTCTGTTCTGCAGCCAGGTTTTCCATCAGATCCGTAAGCGCGTCTCCTTTAGACTGAAATTCCATGGCGGTAAAGGGAAGCCCTCCGGCAGCCTGGGGCCACAGGCCTTTGGTATGATCGATATAATATCCGTCAAATCCTGCAGTTTTTGCATCCTCAATAGTCATATCACGGGTCAGCTGATAGACCATGGCGCAGATCATTTCCATATGAGCCAGTTCTTCCGTCCCGATATCCGTCAGCAGACCGCCTACCGCTTTCACCGGCATAGTATAGCGCTGAGCCAGATAGCGCATGGATGCGGACAGCTCCCCATCCGGACCTCCGTACTGACTGATAATCATCTGTGCCGTTTTCGGACAGGTCTTTGTGATTTTCACAGGAAACTGCAGCCTTCTTTCATAATTCCACATCAGATACACGCTCCTTCCCAGGGCATGGGTCCTTTTTCCCATGCGAACACATTTTCTCTCGCATGTTCACAGAATGTTTCGCAGGATGATTTTGCCATACAGTCTCTTGTCAGCGGATAATACCGGTTGGCAAACTCTTTCATAAGATCCTGCCGCAGCCGGCTGCTCTCTTCCAAAATCTTCAACGCCTGTCTGTCGTCACAATGGGTATCCAGATAGAGCGTCAGATCATCCAGTACAAAGCTTATCTCACAGATCTTTTGCATCAGCTGTTCCCGATTTTCCTGAACGCCGCCCGGATCACGATGATCCGGCTTTCCGTCGATGGGTTTCGGCACAGAATCCGCCAGATAAAAGGGCAGATTCAACTCCGGAAAGATCGTCCCTTCCCGCAGCGCTTCGGAAAAATCATACAGCTTGGATCCTTGCTGAACCGGAATGCTGACCATTGCAAGTCTTTCTTTTTGTTCCATAAAAAAGAACTCCTTTCCCAATTCCATCACGTTTTCCGGTGACAGGATTAGTATATGGAGTTCTTTCTTTTTTACTTTTCCATTTTTTTATTTAATCCATGATATCCACATCTTCGCCGCGAAGTATTTTATTGATATTTCGCACGGCGCACATCTTACCGCACATGGTGCAGGTGTCTTCCTTTTCCGGTGTGGATTCAGCCCGGTATCTGCGGGCTTTTTCACTGTCCATGGCTAATTCAAACTGGCGATCCCAGTCCAGATTTCTTCTTGCTTCGCTCATATCATGATCCCACTGGGCAGCGCCCTTGATGCCTTTTGCAATGTCGGCGGCATGGGCTGCGATTTTGGAGGCAATGATACCCTCCTTCACATCCTCCAGCGTGGGCAGACGAAGATGCTCTGCCGGTGTCACATAGCAGAGGAAAGATGCCCCGTAGGTAGCTGCGATGGCTCCGCCGATGGCTGCTGTGATATGATCGTATCCCGGCGCCACATCGGTCACCAGGGGACCCAGGACGTAGAAGGGCGCGCCCTTGCAGATAGTTTTCTGGATTTCCATGTTGGCCTGGATCTGATTCAGCGGCATATGGCCGGGACCTTCGATGATTACCTGCACATCCTTTTCCCATGCTCTGGTGGTCAGTTCGCCCAATGTCACCAGTTCCTCGATCTGCGACACATCGCCGGCATCCTCAATACTTCCGGGACGGCAGGCGTCCCCCAGACTCAAGGTAACATCATACTGCTGGCAGATTTCCAGGATCTCATCATACCGCTCAAAGAAGGGATTCTCATTTCCCGTCAGTTCCATCCAGGCAAAAATGATGGATCCGCCCCGGGAAACGATATTGGTGTGACGTTTTGATTTTTTAAAACGCTCTGCCGTCGCCCGGTTGATGCCGCAGTGTATAGTCATGAAATCCACGCCGTCCTCGGCATGCATGCGCACGATATCAATCCATTCATCCGAGGTGATGCTTTTCAGCGCTTTATTATAATATACCACAGCGTCATAGATGGGAACCGTACCGATCACAGCCGGACACTCATGGGTCAGTTTGCGGCGGAAAGTCTTAGTATCGCCGAAGGAACTTAAATCCATGATGGATTCCGCTCCCATGTTAACCGCTTCCATCACCTTGGCCATCTCCACATCCAGATCCAGGCAGTCTCTGGAAGTGCCCAGATTAACGTTGATCTTGGTTTTTAGCATATCGCCGATCCCGTATGGTTTCAGGCAGGTATGATTTTTATTGGCCGGAATGGCAACCCGTCCCCTGGCCACCAGATCGCGGATCTCTTCTGCATCCATCTGCTCATATTCCGCCACTCGTTTCATGGCGTCTGTGATGATTCCTCTGCGCGCCGCATTCATCTGTGTTGTATATTCCATGTTATCCTCCAAAAGAAAAGGAGATATGCTGCGTAAGCAACATATCTCCGGTTTTTTCAATAGAAATATTTTCCCTACGTTGGCATGATCCAAATCAGGTTAAAGGTCGAGACGATCCAGTCTCCTCTCAGCCCGTCCGCGGACTCCCTCAATATTATCTTCTTTTTTTATTATTTATCCAGCACTTCCAGATACAGTTTGAGAACGTCTTCCTTGTCCATCTCAACGTATGTATTGGTCATCAGTCTCTGCTGTTCAGCGATTACCAGATCAGCCATCTGCTCACAGATTTCTTCTGTTACGCCATACTCACGCAGCGGTTTTCTGCGGATCAGAGTAGCCAGAGCTTCTTCCAGTTTGTCATAAACTTCCGGTCCCTCTGTATCCAGACCAAGTATCTGAGCCAGTACGTGGTTGATCTCTTTGATATCTCCATCCGGATTCATTCTATAGTAGAATTTCATAACTGTAGTAAACAGAGCGTAGTTGGACTCACCGTGAGGTACTTTGAACATTCCGCCCAGCGGGAAGCTCATGGCATGAACAGCGTTGCATCCTGCAGTACCGAAAGCGATACCTGCGTAGTTGCTGCCCAGTACGAAATCATCCATGATTTCCAGTCTGTATTCCGGTCCGTTCTCGATCATCTTCTGGAATCCGCCCATGATCAGTTCGATGGCTCTTCTGCCGATCATTCTGGACAGGTCAGTGTGACGGCGTCCAACATAACTTTCTGTTGCATGGATCAGAGCGTCGATGGCGCTGTACATGAACGGCTGATAAGGAAGGCTCTTAACCAGATCAGGAATCAGCACAGCATAATCTGCGAACAGTTCATCATTGGCACAACCTTTTTTGGTTTTGGTCTTTGTCAGATAGATCATGGAAATGTTGGTTACTTCACTTCCTGTACCGCAGGTGGTGGGGCAGATGATCAATTCAGTTTTATGTTTCGGTTTGAAAGTCGGGTTCTCTTTGTATGCGTCTACGATGTCATCCGGTTTTTCAGATGCTACCCATTTTGCCATATCGACAACAGTACCGCCGCCGACAGCGATGATTCTCTTATACTCTTTATCTCTCAGATCTTTGAAGATCGCATTGTACATTTCATCGGTCGGCTCTGTCGTGCCGTATTTCTCCTGGAAATAAACGTCACATTTCAGATTGAGCGGTTTCATTTTCGGAGTATACAGAAACTCGTTGGTGAACAGCAGGTCGCCCTCACCGATTTCAAATTCTTTTGCAAAATCTTCAAAGGTGTCAAATTTGTGAATGTCTGTTTTCAGTAATAATTGTCTCATTTTCTTTCTCCTTATCTTTCTTTATATATTTTGTTCCCTGATAAATCCAAACTTTTTACCTTCTGCCAGTTCTTCTTACTTGTTGTTAAAATGGTCAAGTTTTTCTTTATTTACAAATGCGGACAGCGCGTCGTGTGCGTCCTGGGTTGTAAACAGAGAACCAAAAGAAAGGATCATGTGTTCTGTACTTGTCGGGTAATCGGTTTCGCTGGCAACGTTAACGGCTTTCTTCATGGTTGCAACGGCGATCGGGCCATTTCCTGCAATCTTCTCTGCCATCTTCATTGCCGCATCCATAAGCTCTTCAGTAGGAACAACTTTATTGACCAGGCCAATTCTTTCCGCCTCGTCAGCTTTGATATTTGCACAGGTAAACAGAAGCTCTCTTGCTTTTCCTTCACCTACGACACCCTGAAGTCTCTGAGATCCGCCTGTACCTGTCATAATTCCCAGACCTACCTCGGGGAATGCGAATCTGGCGTTCTCTGCCGCAATACGGATATCGCAGGCAAGAGCAACTTCCATACCGCCGCCCAGGCAGTGTCCGTTGATGGCAGCGATTACAGGTGTTCTGAACTGATGAATTTTCTCAAGAACAGCACTTCCGAATTTCGCATAGTCGCGTGCTTCATAGAAACCGAATTCGCTCATCTCTTTGATGTCAGCGCCGGCAACGAATGCCTTCTCTCCGGCTCCTTTTACGATTACACAGTAGACGTCTTTGTCTTTTTCCACTTCGTCAAATGCTGCTCCCAGATCGGTAAGCACCGCTGTACTTACTGCATTCAATTTCTTCGGAAAATTGATTGTAATAGTGCAGACATGGCCTTGTTTCTCAATTAATGCATATTCCATATCGTTACTCCTTACCCCATATGCAGGAATTTTATTTCCATGCACACAGCTCTTTTTTAATAATATCAAAATCCTCCCTGCAGACGGCGGTGAACAGCCGTCTGCAGTTTGAAAATTTTTGATCTGATACACAATTCCGATTACATCCCCTCACCAGCAGGCAGGCATCGTATGTGTCTTCCCCACGATAAGGCGTAAAGGAAATATTCAGGTCGTTTAAAGATGATTTCAGATCCTGCACCGCAGCGCCCCGGTCATAAGTGGGGTTGCATCCGCCGCAGTACTTCAACCCGATCCTCAATCTTTAATGTTGGCAATATCTTTTGCCAGCTGTTTCTTCTGCTCCAGATTTGCCTGGCGTGAAATCATAATACGCTGAGCCTGCGGTGAGCCGGCGCCGTGCATGGACTCGGTACGATAACCTACTGCCGCCGTTCCGAGAGAAATATTCTCGATCAGGCGAAGGATTCTCATACGGTCTTCCACAGAGATGCCTTCCACACCTACCAGATATTTTTCAATATAGGGTTTCAGCTCTGCCGTATTGTAATCTTTCTCAGAAGGACAGGTAACCATCAGGCCTCCCGCAATATCTTCTGCAAGACGGGCAATTTCATAGGGGAATCTGGTGATGTTCTGCTTGCAGACATTGGCCAGCAGCAGATCGATCATATAGTTTCCGGCTTTGGTGGGGCATCCTTCACAGGAGCAGGCCACGCCGCAGCTGTACAGTGTCTCGTTCAGGTGTGTCATCTCAATCAGTTTGTCTTTCACGTGAGATGCTTTTGCAACGCCATTGTAATCTGCTGCCAGAGCAGTTGCGCCAATCAGCACATCGCCCACGCCGACTTTACAGCCGCCGTAGCTCTGACGATGATAACCTGAGAAACGTTCTACCAGCATTCCGGCAAATTCCGTCTCGCCGTTCATAAAGATACGTTCGTTGGGAACGAATACGTTGTCAAAGATAACCAGAGCTTCATGACCGCCGAAGTTTTTGTTTCCGAGATCAATGTCTGCGCCTTCTTCCAGTTTCCGGGTATCACAGGACTGACGTCCGTAAATCATAAAGATACCTTCTGTGTCTGTGGGGACTGCAAAGGAAATTGCATAGTCCTTATCTTCCGGCTTCATTGCAATCGTCGGCATAACCAGCACTTCATGGGAGTTCACGATACCGGTCTGATGCGCTTTGGCGCCCCTTACAACCACGCCGTCCGGACGGCGTTCCACTACGTGAAGGTAGCAGTCCGGGTCAGGCTGTTTGCTGGGGGACAGGGAACGGTCGCCTTTAGGGTCTGTCATAGCGCCGTCCACCACCAGGTCTTTTAACTGAACGTCATTCAAAAACTTCTTGAAGTTTTCATGATAATTGGTTCCGTGTGCCTGGTCGATTTCATATGTCGTGGAGAAAACCGCATTGTTCGCGTCCATACCAACACAGCGCTGGAAACAGGAACCGGTTTTCTGTCCTAACAAACGCAGCATTTTTACTTTTTTCACAAGATCTTCCGTACTCTGGTGAAGATGTGTGAAACGATTAACCTTCTGACCATTTAAAGAAGAAGTAGCGGTCATCAGATCCTCATATTCGGGCTGGTTTGCCAGCTCGTATGTCATTCCGATGGAATTTAAGGAAGGACGGATTACAGGATCGTCAACCGGATTTTCTACCCGCTTTCCAAACATGTATACTTTCAGGTTTAATTTTCTTAAACTCTCAAAGTACTCTTCCCTTGTCATCATAAGGTTTTACCTCCAAATTTATTATTTTGCAGCTTTGGCAGCCTTGATCGCTTCGATCAGCATCGGGCCTACCTTGAACAGGTCCCCGTTGATGCCGTAGTCCGCAATCTCAAAAATCGGCGCTGCCGCATTCTTGTTTACTGCGATGATGCACTCGGATTCCTGCATGCCTGCTTTGTGCTGGATCGCTCCGGATATACCCAGTGCAATGTAAATCTTCGGATGTACCGTCTTTCCGGTCTGTCCTACCTGATGGTCTGCGCTCAGCCAGCCGCTGTCAATCGCAGCACGGGATCCGCCTACTACGCCGCCCAGTACTTCTGCCAGCTCTTCCGCAATCTTGATGCCGCCTTCTACGTCGGAGGAAATGCCTCGTCCTACCGATACCACGTAGTCCGCTCCTACCAGGTCTACCAGCTTCTTCGCTGCTTTTACCACTTCCACTACTTCCGTCTGCAGGTCTGCGTCGCTCAGCTCAAACTGCGCTTTTACCACTTCCACTGCATTCGCTTTCGCTTCGTCGTATTCCCCTTTCTTCAGCACGCCCGGTCTTACCGTCGCCATCGAAGGACGGAATCTCGGGCAGATGATCGTCGCCATCAGGTTTCCGCCGAATGCCGGACGGGTCATCTTCAGGTCTTTTGCCACATCATGGGGTTTGCCAAGCACTTTCGCAGAGTCGGTCTTTGTGATCCTCTCCTCTGCCAGTACGGAATTGTTTCTTAAGAATTCCTGGTAGTTTGCCACATCCACATCCAGATGGGTACAGTCCGCACAAAGTCCTGTGTGCAGTCTCGCCGCACATCTCGGGCCTAAGTCACGGCCAATGTTGGTCGCTCCAATCAGGAATACTTCCGGTTTCTCCTCTGCGATGATATCGCAGATCACTTTCGTATAGGCGTCTGTCGTGTATACGCCCAGTCTCGGGTCATCTGCCACGATTACCTTGTCTGCTCCGTAGCCGCCCAGCTCTTTTGCCAGTCCCTCTACGTTGTCGCCCAGCAGAAGTCCTACCAGTTTTACGCCCAGCTCATCCGCCAGCTTCCGGCCTTCTGAGATCAGCTCCAGGTCTGTCGGCATCAGTTTGCCTTCTCTCTGCTCGCAGAATACCCATACATCCTTAAAAGCAGCTACATTACTACTATCGAAATTTTGCATGTTCCCTTTCTCCTCTCTTAGATGATATGCTTCTCAGCGAGTATGCCTGCCAGTTTGTCACAGGTCGCCTGATCCGCTCCCTCGAGCATCTGGCCTGCCCCCTTCTGCGGCGGCGTGAAGGAAATCAGAATGTTCGTCGGGGATCCTGCAAGTCCGATATTGTTTACATCAATCAGCGGGCTGTCTTTGAGCAGGTTGTAATCGTATACTTCCATCGGTTTCTCATAGGCTTCATAGATGCCGCCGATGCTCATGTATCTCGGCTCGTTCAGCTCTTTGATGCAGGTGATCAGACACGGCGTCTGTACCTTGATCGTCATATATCCGTCTTCCAGAGCTCTCTGTACGGTCAGAGTCTCTCCTTCTTTCTTGATATCCTGCGCATACGTTACCTGCGGCAGACCCAGTTTCTCTGCAATCTGCGGGCCTACCTGCGCCGTATCGCCGTCGATTGCCTGACGGCCGCAGAATACGATATCGTCTTTCTCCAGTCCCATATGGTCGATCGCTGCTGCGATGATCTGGGAGGTGGCATATGTATCGGATCCGCCGAATTCACGGGCGGAGATCAGTACCGCTTTGTCCGCTCCGCGGGCCAGCAGTTCTCTTAACATTCCTTCTGCAGGCGGCGGGCCCATCGTCACTACGACTACCTCGCATCCTGTCTCGTCTTTCAGTTTCAGCGCTGCTTCCACTGCATTTAGGTCATCCGGGTTTGTGATCGTCTGCATGGATGCACGGTCCAGGGTTCCGTCCGGTTTTACCGCAACCTTTCCGGAGGTGTCCGGTACCTGTTTTACACAAACAATTATTTTCATGATTTATCCTTCCTCCTGTTTATTTGATTACGCTTCTGGCAATTACCATTCTCTGAACTTCTGATGTACCTTCATAGATCTCAGTGATCTTGGCATCACGCATCATACGTTCAACCGGGTATTCCTTGATATATCCGTAACCACCATGGAGCTGAACCACTTTCGTCGTCACAGCCATCGCTGTCTCAGCGGCAAAGAGTTTCGCCATCGCGGCTTCTTTTCCATAGGAAATCTTCTGTCCCTGAGAACTTAAGTATTTTCTGTAGGCAGCGTCGTATACCAGCCAGCGGGATGCACAGATACGTGCTTCCATATCCGCAATCTGGAACTGCGTATTCTGGAATTTCGCAATCGGTCTGCCAAACTGAACTCTCTGCTGTACGTATGCTACCAGTTCATCCTGAGCGCCCTGTGCGATACCCAGAGCCTGTGCAGCGATACCGATACGGCCGCCGTCCAGTGTAGCCATGGCAACATTAAAACCTTTTCCTTCTGCTCCCAGCAGGTTCTCCTTGGGAACGATACAGTCTTCGAAAATAATCTCTGTCGTGGAAGAAGCACGGATACCCATCTTGTCCTCCACCTTGCCGCGGGAGAAGCCCGGGAAAGAAGACTCAACGATGAATGCGGAAATACCCTTATTTCCCTTGGAAGGATCGGTCATCGCCATAACGACGAAAACGTCCGCCACACCGCCGTTGGTGATAAAGATCTTATTTCCGTTCAGTACATAGTGATCGCCTTCCAGAACGGCTGTGGTCTGCTGTGCAGACGCGTCTGTACCGGCTTCCGGCTCTGTCAGACAGAATGCGCCGATGGTATCCTTTGTCATTCTGGTCAGATATTTCTGTTTCTGTTCTTCTGTACCGAATTTCAGGATCGGCCAGCATGCCAGTGAATTGTGAGCTGCCACGATAACGCCGGTTGCCGCACATTTTTTCGCCAGCTCTTCCACAGCGATGGCATAGGCAACATCGTCTGCGCCTGCTCCGCCGTACTCTTTAGGCATGTTCATTCCCATAACGCCGTAACGGAAAAGTTTTTTCACGTTTTCCATCGGGAATTCTTCTGTGACATCAATTTCTGCCGCGATCGGTTTCACTTCGTTTTCCGCGAAGTCTGCAACCATTTTTCTGACAAGTTCTTGTTCCTTTGTTAGTTGAAAGTTCACAGTCATTATCTCCTTTTACTTTTACTTATTTAATGAAGCCTTTTATGACTACATTATATCCGTTTGTTAATTAAAAATCAATAATTTTGTAGATATTTCACATGAAGTTTTCCTTTTTTGCAATACACTGCATCACACTGAATAACTGTAAATTCAAAATTCTGGAAAATAATTGTAAAAACTCCCGTTTCAGGAGTCAGGCCCGTCGTTTTCTGCCTGTTCACCTGAAACGGGAGTATCATTCATAAATTTACTTTATTATTTTGCAGCTTTGGCAGCCTTGATCGCTTCGATCAGCATCGGGCCTACCTTGAACAGGTCCCCGTTGATGCCGTAGTCCGCAATCTCAAAAATCGGCGCTGCCGCATTCTTGTTTACTGCGATGATGCACTCGGATTCCTGCATGCCTGCTTTGTGCTGGATCGCTCCGGATATACCCAGTGCAATGTAAATCTTCGGATGTACCGTCTTTCCGGTCTGTCCTACCTGATGGTCTGCGCTCAGCCAGCCGCTGTCAATCGCAGCACGGGATCCGCCTACTACGCCGCCCAGTACTTCTGCCAGCTCTTCCGCAATCTTGATGCCGCCTTCTACGTCGGAGGAAATGCCTCGTCCTACCGATACCACGTAGTCCGCTCCTACCAGGTCTACCAGCTTCTTCGCTGCTTTTACCACTTCCACTACTTCCGTCTGCAGGTCTGCGTCGCTCAGCTCAAACTGCGCTTTTACCACTTCCACTGCATTCGCTTTCGCTTCGTCGTATTCCCCTTTCTTCAGCACGCCCGGTCTTACCGTCGCCATCGAAGGACGGAATCTCGGGCAGATGATCGTCGCCATCAGGTTTCCGCCGAATGCCGGACGGGTCATCTTCAGGTCTTTTGCCACATCATGGGGTTTGCCAAGCACTTTCGCAGAGTCGGTCTTTGTGATCCTCTCCTCTGCCAGTACGGAATTGTTTCTTAAGAATTCCTGGTAGTTTGCCACATCCACATCCAGATGGGTACAGTCCGCACAAAGTCCTGTGTGCAGTCTCGCCGCACATCTCGGGCCTAAGTCACGGCCAATGTTGGTCGCTCCAATCAGGAATACTTCCGGTTTCTCCTCTGCGATGATATCGCAGATCACTTTCGTATAGGCGTCTGTCGTGTATACGCCCAGTCTCGGGTCATCTGCCACGATTACCTTGTCTGCTCCGTAGCCGCCCAGCTCTTTTGCCAGTCCCTCTACGTTGTCGCCCAGCAGAAGTCCTACCAGTTTTACGCCCAGCTCATCCGCCAGCTTCCGGCCTTCTGAGATCAGCTCCAGGTCTGTCGGCATCAGTTTGCCTTCTCTCTGCTCGCAGAATACCCATACATCCTTAAAAGCAGCTACATTACTACTATCGAAATTTTGCATGTTCCCTTTCTCCTCTCTTAGATGATATGCTTCTCAGCGAGTATGCCTGCCAGTTTGTCACAGGTCGCCTGATCCGCTCCCTCGAGCATCTGGCCTGCCCCCTTCTGCGGCGGCGTGAAGGAAATCAGAATGTTCGTCGGGGATCCTGCAAGTCCGATATTGTTTACATCAATCAGCGGGCTGTCTTTGAGCAGGTTGTAATCGTATACTTCCATCGGTTTCTCATAGGCTTCATAGATGCCGCCGATGCTCATGTATCTCGGCTCGTTCAGCTCTTTGATGCAGGTGATCAGACACGGCGTCTGTACCTTGATCGTCATATATCCGTCTTCCAGAGCTCTCTGTACGGTCAGAGTCTCTCCTTCTTTCTTGATATCCTGCGCATACGTTACCTGCGGCAGACCCAGTTTCTCTGCAATCTGCGGGCCTACCTGCGCCGTATCGCCGTCGATTGCCTGACGGCCGCAGAATACGATATCGTCTTTCTCCAGTCCCATATGGTCGATCGCTGCTGCGATGATCTGGGAGGTGGCATATGTATCGGATCCGCCGAATTCACGGGCGGAGATCAGTACCGCTTTGTCCGCTCCGCGGGCCAGCAGTTCTCTTAACATTCCTTCTGCAGGCGGCGGGCCCATCGTCACTACGACTACCTCGCATCCTGTCTCGTCTTTCAGTTTCAGCGCTGCTTCCACTGCATTTAGGTCATCCGGGTTTGTGATCGTCTGCATGGATGCACGGTCCAGGGTTCCGTCCGGTTTTACCGCAACCTTTCCGGAGGTGTCCGGTACCTGTTTTACACAAACAATTATTTTCATGATTCAGTCCTCCTTATCTCAGAATGTTGCCGGAAATTACGACGCGCTGGATCTCAGATGTACCTTCATAGATCTCGGTGATCTTGGCGTCACGCATCATGCGCTCCAGAGGATAATCATTGGTATAACCATATCCGCCGCACATCTGAAGAGCTTTGGTAACAACTTTGTTTGCCATCTCTGAGCAGAACAGTTTTGCCGTGGCAGCTTCCACCGTAAACCGTTTCTGTGTCATCTTCGCAACAGCAGCTTTGTAGGTCAGCAGCTGTCCCGCCTCAATGCCAACGTACATATCGGCAAATACAAACTGAGAATTCTGGAATTTCGCAATCGGTCTGCCGAACTGAACGCGGACTTTTGCAAAATCCATCGCTTCTTTATAAGCGCCTTCGGCAATACCAAGAGCCTGCGCGGCAATACCGATACGGCCGCCGTCCAGAGTAGCCATGGCAATATTAAAGCCTTTTCCTTCCACACCCAGCAGGTTCTCCTTGGGAACGATGCAGTCCTGGAAAATAATCTCTGCTGTCGGTGAACCGTGAAGACCCATCTTCACCTCGTGTTTTCCAACGGCAAAGCCCGGGAAATCTTTCTCCACAATAAATGCGGAAATACCCTTTGTGCCTTTGGATGGATCCGTCATGGCAAATACAACAAAGACATCTGCCACATAACCGTTCGTGATAAAGATTTTGGAACCGTTCAGAACGTAGTGATCACCGTCAAGAACAGCCGTCGTTGTTCCTTTTGATGCATCGGATCCGGCGTCTGCTTCTGTCAGACAGAAAGCGCCTACTTTGCGGCCCACGGTCAGCATGGGAAGATATTTTTTCTTCTGCTCCTCGGTACCGTAAGCGATGATAGGACCGCAGCACAGTCCGTTGTGAGTTGCCACGATATCGCCTGTAGATGCACATGCTTTTGAGATCTCCTCAATGGCGATGGCGCCGGAAAGATCATCTGCACCTGCTCCGCCGTACTCCTTCGGTACGACCATACCCATAACGCCATAGCGGAAAAGGTCGTCGATGGTTTTGGCGGGATACTGGCTGGTTCTGTCAGTTTCAGCAGCGATGGGAGCAATCTCATTCTCTGTGAATTCGCGCACCATCTTACGAACAAGTTCCTGTTCACGGGATAACTTGAATTCCATATTTCTACCTCCTTGAAATGTGATTGATAACTCCTTGTAGGAAGGGATCACTCTGAATTGTTGATATTGTCTATATTTTCCTGTATCCATAAAGTGATTACGTTCCATCAGTTAACATTCATGTAAATTTTACTATAAATGCTTCTCATTTGCAATAATAGTTCACAAAAATTTTCAAAATACGATGTTCTTCTTAGTCGTCCAGATACAAAGTGGCAACCGCCTTCTCATTGTACTGGGAAGAAATAATTCCGCCGTCGGACAGGCGGGAATAAATCCCGGAAAATTTCCCGTTGTACACAAAAAGGCCAGACATGTTGGTATAATTCTTCCAGCGGGGCTTTTCCTCCACCAGATAAATATTTTCCGTGCGGTAGGGCGGACAGTATTCCTGATAAATATAGTCTTCTCCCGCATGCTCTTTCACCAGCTTCTCCCATTCTTCCCGCGAAAAATCGATTCCGGCATAAACGCCCCGGGACGCATAGGAATCCAGCGGTTTGATAATATAGGCGCCGCGGTTTTCCACCACCTCCCCGATCGTCTCCGCCTCCGGCAGCAGAAGTTCCGTTTTCGGCACGTGTTTTCTTACAAACTGCCGCTCTTCCTCCGTCAGAAAAGCAGCCGTTTCTTCCCGGTACAGCACCTGGAACAGCCATTTATTATGGATAATCTGCGTACAAAAAGAACCGATCAGACAGATATCCCGGTTTTTCACCGCCGCCAGGAAATCCCCCACCTCGTGGTAATGTTCCATCACATCCGTGGTTACCGCGCGGCGGTAAACCACGTCGATGGGATGTCCGGTGGGGGAATACAGCACATGATCCCGGTAGGTCAGCTTCGTAATCTCGCAGATCTCCGTCTCATATCCTGCCTTTTCAAACCTTCTGCGAAATTCTTCAAATTCCGTAATGGAGCAATGCTCCAGAAAATCCACAATCGCCACATAGGGACGCGGCGTCTTCTTCTCATATGTGGCATAAATATCCATGAATTCCTTCACCCAGCTGTCGAAAAGTTCAAAGCTTTTCATGGGATATCGTTCTTTCATCTTCCGATGGGCCGGATTTTTCTCCACCGCCATGTTCAGCACGTAATCTTCATTCATGGCGCTGGTTCCGTCCGTATTGATCTCGCAGAATTTAAAATTTCCATTTTCTTCGTTATAGAAAATATCAAACCGGGCGATGGGAAGAAGCGACTGGTATCCGTTGGGTATCAGGATCAGCTCTTCCAGCTTTCTGGAAAAAGGAAACAGTTTCCGATAAGATGGATTTTTCAGATATTCCTTAATCACCTTCTCAAAAATGGTATAGGTGACCTCGACAATCCTTCGATATTCCTCCACCACGCTTTTGGTGAACACCTTCGGCACATGAAGGGTGTGAACGCATCTGCCGTGGTAAGCCACGCTGGAATGCTCAAGATAATCCTTTATTTCCAGCGCCGCCCTGCGGTTTTCCTCAAAATGATCTCTTATTTCCTGTCTGTATTCTTCTGCAATCTGTTTCATTCAAAATACTCTCCCGCCAATGTCTTTTTCTGTTCTGTCAGCTTCTCCAAGGGACGGAGCAGAAGCTGTTCGCTTTCGCACAGCCGGTTTTTCGCTCCCCCCATCACGTATTTGAGCAGTTTGTCCGCCGGATATCCGTACGCTGTGCCGTCAAATCCGTTTTCCATCAGATTTTTCTGCGTCTGCCGGATGGATTCTTCATCCGGCCTTAACTTTTTGTGCAGCTCTTTCAGAAATTCTTCCTGGTAAAATACCCCTTTTATCAGCGCCGCATACCCCAGCACGCAATTGATGGGCATGCTGTCGGCATAGCGGATCTCCAGATAATGCTTCAGCCGCACGTCCTGAAAATTCATGGACAGGATATGTTCAATATCTTCCTGTCCAAACAGAGTCTCCTTCCAGATCTCTTCCGTTTTCTGATCCCCCGTGTAGATGGGCGTCCCCTGATTCTCCACAAAGATCACCGGCATGTTCAGCAAAAACTCCGCGTACTTTTCAAAGCCAAAATCCTCATCAAAAAGCCCGGGAATAATCCCTGTTCTGTCCGGATCCACATTGTCCCAGATATACGTCCTGGCCATGTGACCCTCGTAAGCCTCCCCGTCCATCACCGGCGTATTGTCCGTCAGAAGTTTAAAAAGCGGCATCAGCATATAGGCGCTCCTGATTTTCAAGACAAAATCTTTCTCACTGTCATAGTCGATGGAAACCTGGGTCGCCGCCGTTCCCCGCATCATATTGATACCGCAGCATCCGGTATTCATAAAATACCGGTCCATATACTCGTACCGTTTCTTGGGAATCAGCTTCATATCCGCCGCCTTTGATACCGGATGATACCCCAGCGTCAGCATCTCATACCCCCAGTCCTTCAAAATCGGCGTGATCTGCTCCAGAAACATCCGGTAAATGCGGTAAATCAAAGAAATATCTTCCTTCGGATTGATACTCACCTCCAGCTGTCCCGCCGGCTCCAGGCTGATGGAAAAATCATCGTTATAGACTCCCAGAAGACTTCCCTCCGGCTCGTAACGCCAGGGAAAATGTGTGGATAGAGCTTCCAAAAGAGCAGCGATGCCCTTCTCTCCGTAATAGGATATACTCTGCCGTGTCTGTCCATCCACAATGATATGCTCCAGCTCCACACCGATCTTCTCCGTACAGTGACGGATCCCGCCGTCTGCGAAATACTTCACCAGCAGTTTTTTGTTCTCTTCCCTTATACTCATGTCTACCTCTCAGTTTTTTCAAAAAAATGAAATTTTGTATTGCATTTTTCCCAAAATGCGTTATAATATCACTTGTGTCACCCAATACGCTGGAATAGCTCAGTCGGTAGAGCACTTCACTCGTAATGAAGGGGTCGAGGGTTCAAGTCCCTTTTCCAGCTTATGGATACCAATGCTTCAGATTCCGATGCGGAATCTGAAGCTTTTTTCTTTGACCGAGTTTTATTTTATCCTATTTTCTGCCAGGAGACAAGGCATATTCCAAAACCAGCAGAAAAAGACGGTATATCCTGCGGCAAAACCGCCGGATATACCGTCTTTTTTCATACTCTTTTATCAGTGCAGCAAATTCCGCATGCTTTTCAGACTGATCAGCAGCGTGGAAGTATTGTGAAACAGCGCCGACGTGGCAGGCTGAATCAGCCCGCCCACGCCCAGAAGAATCAGTCCGGCATTGACGCCCACGATCCATCGGTAATTAGAGTGAATCCTCTTCATCAGTGCGTCGCTTAACCGTTTCAGTGTAACGATCTGATACAGATCGTCAGCCGTGATGGTAATATCGGCGATTTCCCGGGCAATCTGCGCGCCATCGCTGACGGCGATGCCCACATCGGCTGCCGACAGAGCCGGCGAATCATTGATGCCGTCTCCGATCATAATCACCTTACGCCCTGCTGCCTTTTCCTTTTCCACAAACCTGGCTTTATCTTCCGGCAGAACCTCTGAATAATACTCGTCCACGCCTGTCCTGGCCGCAATGGCTGCCGCTGTGCGTTCACTGTCCCCCGTCATCATGACAATTTTCTTAAGACCCAGTTCCCGCAAATCAAAAAGCACCTCCCGTGCCTCTTCCCGCAGCGGATCTTCAATACAGATCACCGCCGCCAGTCTGCCCTCTATGGCAAGATAGAGATGGGAATATTCCTTTGGCAGCTGCTCAAAGACTTCCCTGCACTGCGGATCGATGACACATTTTTCATCCTCGAAGACAAAGTGAGCGCTGCCGATGACCACTTTGCGGCCATCGATCCAGGAAGAAATTCCATGCGCTACGGTATACTCCACTTTGGAATGCATCTCTTCATGCTCAAGGCCCCGCCGCTTCGCCTCCTGCACTACGGCCTTGGCCATGGAATGGGGAAAATGCTCTTCCAGGCAGGCGGCAATGCGCAGCATATCTTCCTTGCTGTCTTCCGTGAAAACCACCACGTCCTTCACTGTGGGTCTGGCCTTTGTCAGGGTTCCCGTCTTGTCAAACACAATGGTTGAAGCCTCCGATACCGCCTCCATGTATTTACCGCCTTTGACAGTGATATGTTCCGCCCCTGCCTCACGGATAGCCGACAGCACCGTGATGGGCATGGACAGTTTGAGCGCGCAGGAAAAGTCCACCATTAAAACAGCCAGCGCTTTCGACACATTTCTTGTCAGAAGCCCCGTCAGAACCGTACCTGCCAGCGTATAGGGAACCAGTCTGTCTGCCAGATGCTCCGCTTTGCTTTCCGCAGAAGATTTCAGTTTTTCTGACTCTTCGATCATAGCGACGATCTTTTCAAACCGCGTGGAACCTTTTATGGCCCTGACCCGGACCGTCAGCTCCCCTTCTTCCACCACCGTGCCGGCATACACATACCCGCAGACTTTCTTCCTCACCGGCAGTGATTCCCCGGTGAAAGACGCCTGGTTCACCATGGCTTCTCCTGCCGTCACGTTGCCGTCAAAAGGAATCACATTCCCCATGCGCACCACTACTTCATCGCCGGGCTGAATTTCCGAAACCGGTGTAAGGACTTCCTGTCCCTTTCGCAAAGCCCACACTTTGCTGATGTTCAAAGACATACTTCTGGCAAGATCCCCCACTGATTTTTTCCGGGTCCACTCTTCCAGAAGTTCACCGATACTCAGCAGAAACATGATGGAGGCCGCGGTTTCCATGTTTTTCCTCAGCAGGGAAATACCGATGGCCGTACCGTCCAGTACTGCCACATCCAGGCGCTTTCTTCTCAGACTGTTTATTCCCCTGCCCAGATAGCCCAACGCTCTGATCCCGGTCCAGGACGCCCGGACCGGGAAAGGGACCAGCAGTTTCCCCATACAGCGAAGCATAATTTTCCCCAGCAGCTTCTCCTGAAAACGGGCGTTCAGTTCCCGCCCGGAATTTTCCATCACACTGTCCGGAACTTTCACATCGCCGTACCAGAATTTTTTCAGCGCTTCCGTGACCTCTGCGCGGGCTTCCCGTGTTTTGTCATAATAGATCACCGCGTCGCCGGTCCTCTCATAGACTTCTGCTGATATGATCCCCGGCTGACGCTGCAGATAGTACAGCAGCGTATCCGCTTCTTTGCAGGTCATCCTTTTCTGCATCAGATGAACCCGCATACGTCCTTTGATCTCATGTCTTATGATAAATTTCATCGTGTACCTTCTGAAGCCTGCTCTTCTTCACGGTCTGCGCAGTCATCCCCACAGATGTCCTCTTCCCGGGCAGTTCTGTCTTCATTAATCTGCTTTGCTTCAGCCAGTATGTCTTCCGCATTTTCCTGTACTGCGGTAACTGTCTGCATCACGGACTCTCTGGCACGAAGCGCTGCTGCGGTGCAGCTGACATACGCTTTTTTGGCGTCCTTGCTGGCCAGAACTTTCACGCCCGCCGTTCCGAATAATACTCCCCCTGCAAACAATCCTACTTTTTTCCAGTCAATATTCATCATTTTACTATGTACCTCCTATTTGTGCCTGTAACCGGTATACATGACCATAAAAAAACAGAAAGCAGCCGCAGCTGCCCAGAACTTATGGTGTTTCATAAACCTCACTTCCTTTGCCGTATTTGCAATTATTTTAATTTGCAGAATTCATCATACTGCCTGCGGCAGCCTTCGTCAACGCAGAACCGCCTTGTTGAGAAATCTTATCACTATCACCCCTCCTGCGCGGCAGTGATACGGTACATATTGCTGCGGCTGATGATTCCTTCCTCTTCCAGCACATTTAACATCCGGTAGACTGTTGCCTGTCCGATACCGCTGTCCTTTTTGGCAACGTAATAGCAGATTTCTTTACAGCTGGAACATTCCCGGGACAGCATCACATCCAGTATGGTCATTCTCTGCTTTGTAATCCGGCATCCCCTCTTCCGCATTTTTTCCAGGATGACTCTTTTTTCAACTTCTGTTTTCTGAAAGTTCCTTCCACAACTCATGATCTGACCGCCTCCAATACTTGTTTTCAAGGTTAGTATACGCTAATCACAGTTAGTTGTCAATAACTCCTGTATCTAAAAAAGGCATGGTACCAGACAACGGTTCCATGCCTTTGTGACGACAGTCAGATCTCATACCCGACGGATTTTTGGTAAGCATGCGCCAGTTTTTCAAAAGCCGGCAGAGAGCGTTTTACCTTTTCTGTCTCCACGCAGTAAGAAATCCGGAAATAACCGGGACAGCCGAAGGTATCGCCCGGCACCAGCAGCAGATCATATTCTCTTGCCTTCATGCAGAAGGCATTGGCGTCTTCCTCCAGCGCTTTGGGGAACATATAGAAGGTTCCCCCCGGTCTTACACAGGAAAATCCCAGATCCGTGAGCTTATCATAGAGAAGATTCATATTAGTCTCATAAACACTCAGATCGGAAGTATCCTCCAGCAGATCGATCACCGCCATCTGGATGATGGAAGAAGGACAGTTATGTCCGATCCCCCTTGAAATCTGTCCGCACATATCCACGATTTTCTTTCCGTCTTCATCCATGGGCGAAGCGGCCAGATAACCGATCCGCTCTCCTGGAAGAGAGATGGACTTGCTGAAGGAATAGCAGGTGATGGTTTTTTCGTAGATGGAAGCCATGTAGGGAGAAGTTTTTCCGTCAAACACGATCTCCCGGTAAGGTTCATCGGAAATCACATAGATATCGTGACAGTACTGCTCCCCTTTTCTGCGCAGAATTTCCGCCAGTGTCTTCAGCGTCTCCTCCGTATAAACCACACCGGAAGGATTATTGGGCGAATTGATCAGCACCGCCGTCACATCCTCCGTCACCATCTCCTCAAACCGTTGAAAGTCTATCTGGAAAGATACAAGATCCGCCGGAACCACCTTCAGATGGGCTCCCGTCAGATTGACATAAGGCCCATACTCCGGAAAATAGGGCGCGAAGGTAAGGATCGTATCCCCCGGAACGGTCACCGCGCGGAATGCATGCGCCAGGGAAGAAGCCGCTCCGCTGGTCATGAAAATATGATCCGCCGCGTAATCCAGATGAAACCGTTTTTTAAGAGAAGCGGCCACCGCTTCCCTTGCCGCCTGGTTTCCCAAAGTGGGACTGTACCCATGCAGTTCCATGGGACTTTTCGTCTCCAGCAGTTCGATCATCTTTCTGGTAAATTTATCCGGAACGGGCACCGAAGGGTTCCCCAGGCTGTAATCGAAAACATTTTCATATCCGATTTGGGCCGCCCGCTGTGCTCCATAAGTAAAGGTCTCCCGGATCACTGATTTTGCATTCAGCATATCCTCGTATATTTTTGCTCTCATCGTTTCGTCATCTCCCGCTCTTTTTTCCGTCTTTTCCTTCTTTTTTCACATGAATTTCCATCTGAGGATAGGGAATCCGGATCCCCGCCGCCTCAAAGGAAGTTTTGATCTCCTCATTCAATTTCCATCGCACATCCCAGTAATGCTCAGTTTTTACCCAGGCACGCAGCCCCAGCCGCACGCAGCTGTCCGCCAGCGCATCCACGAACACCTGGATCTCATTGTCTTTGGCAATCCGCTCCTCCTGCTCGATCAGACCCATCAGAATTTCTTTGGCCCGCTTCAGATCAGAATCATAGGAAATCCCCACTTTGATATCCAGCTTTCGCTGATCCATCGCCGTCACATTGGTGATGATATTGTTGGTGAGGGTGGCGTTCGGCACCATCACCCGCTGATTGTCCATGGTCAGCAAGGTGGTGTAATACATCTCTATCTTCTGTACCGTCCCCTCATGATTGCCTGTGTCCTCGATAATATAATCCCCCACGGTAAAGGGCTTGAAAATCAGGATAATCACGCCGCCGGCCAGATTGGACAGGCCGCCCTGCAGGGCAAGACTGACGCCGACGCCGGCTGAAGCCAAAAGCGCCGCCACCGAAGTGGCCTGTACGCCAAACTGCGTGGCGATGGAAAAGATCAAAAGCGCATACAGCCCCACTTTGGCCAGGGAATTGATAAAGCTGACGCCTTCCGCCGGAACACCGGCCTTCGTCATGGATTTTCTCAGAATCGTACACAGCCATTTGATCACCCTGGAACAGATCAGATAAATGACGATGGCCAGAATTACCTTCAGACAGAAGGTTCCCACCATGGGAAGGGTGTTTTCTCTCAACATTTCCAGATATTTCATAAATTATCCTTTTCTATATTCAAAAACTGATACGCTTAAGGGAGCCAGCTTGATTTTGATTGAGTGCTCCCGATCGTCGCATTCCACCGTCCGGGAGGATTTCACCCGGGGATTTACCATACCGCTTCCTCCGTACGTCTTCGCATCGCTGTTGAATATTTCCTTATATTTCCCGGCTCTTGGCACGCCCACCCGATACTCCTCATAAGGCAGCGCGGAGAAATTGCAGACGATCAGCAGCTGATGTTCCCCTTTTTTATCTGTCCGCAGGAAGGAGAGGATATTCTTCTCCCATTCCATGGCGTTGATCCACTCAAATCCTTCCGGATCAAAATCCTGCTCATAAAGAGCCGGCTGGGATTTGTAAAGATGGACTGCGTCTTTCATAAACTGCCAGAACTTATGATGCTTTTCCTCTTCCAGCAGCTCCCAGTCCAGCCCTCTGGCTTCGGACCACTCCTGTTCCTGGGCAAAATCCTGTCCCATAAACAGCAGCTTTTTCCCAGGATGGCTGATCATATAGGCGAGAGCGGCGCGCATGTTGGCGTATTTCTGCTCTTCGTCTCCCGGCATCTTTTGGATCATGGAACCTTTCTCATGGACAAACTCGTCGTGAGACAGACTCAGCAGGAATTTTTCACTGTAAGCATAGATCATGCTGAAGGTCAGCTCATTGTGATGAGCGCCCCGGAAAACGGGATCATACTGCAGATATCCCAGAAAATCGTTCATCCATCCCATATTCCACTTATAATCAAAACCAAGTCCGTCTTTTTTTACATCTCCGGTCACCATGGGCCAGGCAGTGGACTCCTCGGCGATCATCAGAACATCGGGATACATCTTTTTCATCATGGAATTCAGATGTTTCAAAAATTCCACCGCCTCCAGGTTTTCATTTCCGCCGTAAATATTGGCGACCCATTCTCCATCCCGTCTTCCGTAGTCCAGATACAGCATGGAAGCCACCGCATCCATGCGGATGCCGTCCACATGATACTTGTCCGCCCAGAACATGGCGTTGGCGATGAGAAAATTGCTGACCTGTGGACGCCCGTAATTGAAAATCTTAGTCCCCCAGTGGGGGTGTATGCCCTGGCGCGGATCCTGATGTTCAAACAGCCCGGTCCCGTCAAAGGAAGACAGCCCGAAATCATCTTTCGGGAAATGAGCCGGCACCCAGTCCAGAATCACACCGATGCCTTCCCGATGCATATGATCCACAAAGGCCATAAAGTCCTCCGGCGTGCCGTAACGGCTGGTGGGCGCGTAGTATCCCGTTACCTGATATCCCCAGGATTCATCCAAGGGATGTTCCATCACGGGCATCAATTCCACATGGGTATATCCCATCTCTTTGACATACTCCGCCAGCTTCACCGCAATCTCCCGATAATTGCAAAAAGGCCTGTCGTCCTGCGGCCGGCAAAATGACCCCAGGTGCACCTCATAAATATACATCGGCCGGTCTTCTTTTTGCACGTTTTTCCTGGCGCGCATCCACTCCCTGTCCTGCCAGCGGTAACGCTTTAAATTCGCCACCACAGAAGCCGTGTCGGGCCGCAGCTGGGCGGCGTTGGCAAAGGGATCTGCCTTCAGATAGGTCAGCCCGTCCCGCAGCTTGATTTCATACTTATAAATATCCCCAGGCTTCACCTGGGGTATGAAAAGTTCAAAGATACCGGATTCCTCATGCTTTTCCATGGGGTGCATCCTTCCATCCCAGTTGTTGAAATCGCCTGCCACGCTGACCCGCAGCGCATTGGGCGCCCAGACGGCGAAATGTACGCCGTTGGTGTGGCCGGAGCGCACCGGATGGGCTCCCAGCTTTTCATAAATATGATATCCGATCCCATGGGCAAACTGCACTTCGTCTTCCTTTGTGATTCTGCCCGGAAAGCGATAAGGATCTTTATATTCTTTATATTTTCCCTCTTCCTGCACCACAAACACGTAATCAGGGATCTCTTTCCCCGCAAGCAGAACGGCGAAAAATCCGGCTTCATCCTCCATGGTCATCGGATACTTTTTCTGATCCTTAAGTGTTTTCACCATCACCTTTTCCCGCCCCGGGAAAAAGCACTGGATCAGCACGCCGCCTTTTACCAGGCGCGGCCCCAGAATCCTGCGGGGATGGTCCTCCTCCGAATACACAATCGCCTCTATTCCTGCCCAATCCATCAAATCATATAGTTTATCTGCCATAAAGATCCTCCCGTTTTTCCGTCAGCGTCACTCTGACAGTTTATGTATAAACAGCCCGCTTCTTAGCTTGGGCTCAAACCAGGTCGATTTGGGCGGCATCAGCCGATGTTCGTCAGCCACCGCAAACAACTCATCTATAGAGGTGGGATACATGGCAAACGCCGCCTCACAGTCGCTGCTCACTCTGCGCTCCAGCTCCGACAGACCGCGGATCCCTCCCACAAAATCAATTCTTGTATCTGTCTTTGGATTTTTGATTCCCAGCACCGGCGCCAGCAAGTGATCCTGCAGCAGAGAAACATCCAGACCGTCCACCGCATCCTCGCTGCGGTATTCTTCCCGGATCTGCAGACGATACCATCCGTCCCGCAAAACCATACCGAACTCTCCTTTTTTTCCGGGATGAACCTGATCAGATCCGGTCTTTTCCACCTGGAATTTCTCCTCCACCTTTTTCAGGAACTCCTCTTGGGACAGGCCGTTCAGGTCTTTGACCACTCTGTTGTAATCATAGATTTTCAACTCATCCGCCTGAAACAAAACCGAGAGGAAATAATTGAATTCCTCGTCGCCTGTATAGCCTGGATTTTGCTCCCGGCGCATCTTTCCCACCTTCACTGCGGAGGCGCAGCGGTGATGCCCGTCGGCAATATACAGGCATTCGATTTTTGAAAAAGCGGAGGCGATTCTCTGCACCGTACCCGCATCGTCGATGGTCCATACACGGTGACGGATTCCGTCATCGCTGACGAAATCATAATTGGGACTTTTGTCCTTCCACTCCTCTATGATCGCCCGCAGCGTCTCGTCCCGGTGATAAGCAAGAAAAATAGGGCCTGTCTGTGCATCGCAGGCATCCACATGGCGGATCCGGTCCAGTTCCTTCTCCTCACGGGTATTTTCATGTTTGCGGATCACACCGCTGTCATAGTCGTCAATGGAAGCGCACCCCACGATACCGGTCTGGCTGCGTCCGTCCATGGTCAGCTCATACAGGTAATAGCTTTTCCAGCGGTCCTGCACGAAATTTCCCGCCTTATACATCTTTTCCAGTGTTTTTCTGGCCCTTTCATAGACACGGGGATCATAGGTGTCTACGCTGTCCGGAAACTGTGTTTCCGCCCTGTCGATTTTCAGGAAAGAGTAAGGTTCCCTGGCCACCTCCTCGCAGGCTTCCTTTCTGTTATATACATCGTAAGGCAGCGCCGCAATGCGCGGTGCCAGATCAGCCGTCGGCCGAATTCCTCTAAAAGGTCTCACTGTCGCCATATCATTTGTTTCCTCTCCTTAATTTCAGAATCATCCTGAAAGTCCGGATGATTCTCTTTTTGTTTCGCACCACGGATCTGAGCAGCCTCAGACGCCGCATATATTTTTTCATACACTTCATCCTGAACTCCTTCTATCCGCAGATAGTGAAAAAGGGCGGAGAATTTTATCGCTAAAATTCTCCCTCCCTTTTATTTTACAATACGAACACGCAATACGCCATCTATTTTTTCAAGTTTTTCAATCACTTCCTGATAGGGACGTGTCTGTACATCCAGAAGCGTATAGGCGTAGTTCCCTTTACTCTTATTGGTCATATCGGAGATATTGATTCCCGCGTCGCCCAGCACCTTGCTGAAGCTGCTGATCATATTGACGGTATTTCTGTGGTTGATGGCGATCCTTCCCGCTGTCACGCAGGTACCCATATCGCAGTTGGGATAGTTTACTGAATTTTTAATATTTCCGTTTTCCAGGAAATTTCTCAGTTCTTTGACTGCCATCTTCGCACAGTTGTCTTCCGCCTCTTCTGTGGATGCTCCCAGATGGGGCGTTACCAGCGTATTTTTGGCGCCGGCCACCACCGGATTGGCAAAATCTGTCACATACTTTCTCACCCTTCCGTTTTCCAATGCTTCCACCAGAGCTTTTTCATCCACCAGAAGATCTCTGGCAAAATTCAAAAGCACCACGTCTTCTTTCATCTGGCTGATGGCCTCGGCATTGATCATCCCCCTGGTTTCATCGGTGAGGGGCACATGGATGGTGATATAATCGCATTCTTTATAAATAATACTCAAATCATTGATATGTTTGATGGTACGGGAAAGATTCCAGGCCGCCTCCACGGAAATGTAGGGGTCGTATCCGTATACCTCCATACCCAGATGGGTCGCCGCGTTGGCAACCAGTACGCCGATGGCGCCCAGACCGATGATTCCCAGCTTCTTGCCGCTGATCTCCCGGCCGGCAAACTGTTTTTTCTTTTTCTCCGCCAGTTTGCCGATATCTTCCACATTCTGCTCGCTTTCCACCCATTCGATACCGCCCACGATATCTCTGGAAGCCAGCAGCATTCCGGCGATTACCAGTTCCTTCACGCCGTTTGCGTTGGCGCCAGGCGTATTGAACACCACGATTCCCTCATCGGAGCATTTGCCCAGCGGAATATTATTCACGCCGGCTCCGGCCCGGCCGATGGCTTTCAGATTTTCCGGCAGATCCATGGATTTCATATCCGCGCTGCGAACCAGCACCACATCTGCTTCCTGGATATTATCCGTCTCCTGGTACTCGCTGCTGAATTTTTCCAATCCCACCGGTGAAATCGGATTCAGGCAATGATATTTATACATGTCACAGATTCTCCTCTTCAAATTTTTTCATAAATTCAACCAGTTTCTCCACGCCTTCGATAGGCATGGCATTATAAATGCTGGCGCGCATACCGCCAACGGTCCGATGGCCTTTCAGATTTTCCAGGCCGGCGGCCTTGGCCTGGGCCACAAATTTTGCGTCCAGATCTTTGTCTCCCGTCACAAAAGGTACATTCATCAAAGACCGGTCTTCCTTCACAACAGTCCCCTTAAACAGTCTGCTCTGATCCAGGAAATCATACAGGATGGCCGCTTTTTTCTCATTGCGCTCCTTCATGGCTTCGAGGCCGCCCATTTTCATGATCCACTGGAAGACTTTCCCGCAGATGTAGATTCCATAGCAGTTGGGCGTATTGTACATGGAACGGTTATCCGCATACGTCTTAAACTGCATCATGGTCGGTGTGCCGGGCAGCACATCCTCCGTGATCAGATCCTCCCGGATCACAGAAATCACCAGACCGGCCGGTCCGATATTCTTCTGCACACCGCCGTAAATGATGCCGTATTTAGACACATCCACCGGCTCGGACAGGAAACAGGAGGAAACGTCTGAAACCAGGATTTTCCCTTTTGTGTTGGGCAGCGTTTTATATTTTGTACCGTAAATGGTATTATTTTCACAGATATAGACATAGTCCGCATCCTCGCTGATCGGCAGATCGGAGCAGTCCGGAATATAGGAAAAGGTCTTATCCTCAGAAGAGGCGATCTTGTTCACCGTGCCGTACTTCTGGGCTTCCTGGTAAGCTTTTTTTGCCCACTGTCCCGTTACGATGTAATCCGCTTTCCCATGCTTCATCAGATTCATGGGGATCATGGCAAACTGCAAAGATGCGCCGCCCTGCATGAACAGTACTTTGTAATTGTCCGGTATCTGCATCAGTGTGCGCAGATCCGCTTCGGCCTGGTCGATGATCTCATCAAAAGCTTTCGAGCGATGACTCATCTCCATAACGGACATTCCCGTCCCGCGGTAATCCAGCATTTCTGCCTGAGCTTCCTTTAATACCTCCTCCGGCAGCACGGCCGGACCTGCTGAAAAATTATACACTCTACTCACTTTTCATATCCTCCTCAAAGTATGATCTTTGTTAAACCTTTCCTATCATAACTCTTTGTTATTTTAATGTCAATATCTATTGCTGTTCCTTCTCCTGCAAATCCCGGGCGTCAAAGCTGGCGCTCAAAGATGCTCCCGCCGGAACCATGGGAAAAACTTTATCGTCACAGTCGATCTGACAATCGATCAGCACAGTGGTATTCAGCTTAAGCGCCTTTTCCACCGCCGGTGCAAACTCCTCTTTGCTGGTCACACGGATGCCCACAGCTCCCATGGATTCCGCCACTTTCACATAATCGGTTTTATCCTGCAGGATGGTGTTGGAATACCGCTTTCCGTAGAACAGCGTCTGCCACTGACGGACCATGCCGAGCACATGGTTGTTGACCACCAGCTGAACCAGCGGAAGCTGATTGCGCACCGCCGTGGCAATTTCATTCATATTCATTCGAAAACATCCGTCTCCCGCCACGTTGATTACGGTCTGATCCGGGCGTCCCATCTTTGCGCCGATGGCCGCGCCCAAACCATATCCCATGGTTCCCAGACCGCCGGAGGTGATGAAGGTTCTGGGCTTTGTATATTTATAGTACTGCGCCGCCCACATCTGGTGCTGTCCCACCTCTGTGGTGATGATGGCTTTCCCGTCGGTGATCCGGTACAGCTCCTCTATGATATAAGGACCGCTCAGACCGCTTTTGTCGTACTGCATGGGATACTTTTCCTTCAGCTCACGGATGGTCTGCAGCCACTCTTCATGCCCCTGCTGAGGGATCTGCTCATTGAGGAGTTTCAGAACTTCTTTTAAATCTCCCACGATGCTGGCATCCACCACGACATTTTTGTTAATCTCAGCCGCATCCACGTCGATCTGCAAAATCTTGGCGTTTTTGGCGAAACTTTCCGCATCGCCCGTCACCCGGTCGCTGAATCTTGCGCCCAGCGTGATCAGAAGATCACACTGCATGACGCCCAGATTGGAGGTTTTCGTACCGTGCATTCCGATCATTCCGGTATAGAGTTCATCCGTTTCCGGAAAAGATCCCTTTCCCATCAAGGATACCGCCACCGGCGCGTTCACCTTATGGACAAAGGTTCTGACCTCTTCTGCCGCGTCGGAGAGAATGGCTCCTCCGCCCACAAAAATGAAGGGACGTTTTGCTTTTGCGATCATCTGAACCGCGTTTTCAATATCCAGATGCGTGATCTTTTCTGTGGAAGGCCGGATCTCCTCCGGCTCTTTATAAGTATATTCCGCTTTCAGCGCCGTGACATCTTTCGTTACGTCCACCAGCACCGGGCCGGGCCGGCCGCTTTTCGCGATGGTAAAGGCCCTGCGGATCGTGTCGGCCAGCTTCGTCACATCTTTTACGATCATGCTGTGCTTTGTGACAGGCATGGTCACGCCGGCAATATCCACTTCCTGAAAGCTGTCTTTTCCCAGCAGCGGCACTCCCACATTCGCGGTAATGGCCACCACGGGAATGGAATCCATATAGGCGGTGGCAATTCCTGTGACCAGGTTAGTCGCTCCGGGACCGGAGGTGGCCATACATACTCCCACCTTCCCCGTCGCTCTTGCGTATCCGTCCGCCGCATGGGCCGCTCCCTGTTCATGGGAAGTCAGGATATGACGGATTTCACTTTGGTGTTTATATAATTCATCATAAATGTTCAGAATAGAGCCGCCCGGATATCCAAAGACCGTATCCACGCCCTGCTCTTCCAAACATTTGATGATGATTTCGGAACCTGTTAACTGCATCGGTTATACCTCCTGACTTCCCGGAATCTCCAGTACGGCGCCGCGGTCACCGGAGGTCACCATGGACGCATACCGCGCCAGGTAGCCGGTGGTTACTTTGGGCTGTCTGGGCTTCCAGTTCTTTCTTCTTTCTGCCATTTCTTCTTCACTGACCGCCACATTCAGTTTGTGGTTCGGAATATCGATCTGGATCAGATCTCCTTCTTTAATCAGGGCGATGGGGCCGCCTACGGCTGCTTCCGGAGAAACATGACCGATGGACGCTCCTCTGGATGCGCCGGAAAAACGGCCGTCCGTGATCAAAGCCACGGAAGAACCAAGGCCCATTCCTGCGATCTGCGAGGTAGGATTGAGCATTTCACGCATACCCGGTCCTCCCTTGGGGCCTTCATAGCGGATCACTACCACATCTCCTTCTTTTATTTTCCCGGAAAGGATGGCTTCGCTGGCGTCTTCCTCGCAGTCAAAGACTCTGGCCGGTCCTTCATGCACCAGCATCTCATCCACCACGGCGGAACGTTTCACCACGCTGCCGTCGGGAGCCAGATTGCCCTGAAGCACAGCCAGACCGCCGGTCTCGCTGTAGGGATTGTCAATGGGACGGATCACTTCCGGATTCTTGTTCACACAGCCGGCAATGTTTTCACCCACGGTCTTTCCGGTAACCGTCATACAGTCGGTATTCAAAAGACCTTTCTTGTTCAGTTCATTCATCACCGCGTAGACGCCGCCGGCTTCATTGAGATCTTCCATATAGGTGGGACCGGCCGGAGCCAGATGGCACAGGTTCGGTGTCCTGGCGCTGATTTCATTGGCATAGGGAATCTTAAAGTCCATGCCGATCTCATGGGCGATGGCCGGAAGGTGAAGCATACTGTTGGTGGAGCAGCCAAGAGCCAAATCCACGGTCAGCGCGTTGATCAGCGCCTCTTTCGTCATGATATCCCGGGGACGGATGTTTTTCTTTAAAAGTTCCATCACCTGCATGCCGGCGTGTTTTGCCAGACGGATTCTCTCAGAATACACCGCTGGGATCGTTCCATTGCCCGGAAGTCCCATACCCAGCACCTCGGTCAGACAGTTCATGCTGTTGGCCGTATACATACCGGAGCAGGATCCGCAGGTGGGGCATGCCTTGTTTTCAAATTCCTGTACGTCTTCTTCCGTCATCTTTCCCGCCGCATAAGCGCCCACCGCCTCAAACATGCTGGAAAGACTTCTCTTCTGCCCATGTACATGGCCTGCCATCATGGGACCGCCGCTGACAAAGATCGTCGGCACGTTGATCCTTGCTGCCGCCATTAAAAGTCCGGGCACGTTCTTATCACAGTTTGGCACCATCACCAGCGCGTCAAACTGATGGGCCATCGCCATGGCCTCGGTGGAATCGGCGATCAGATCTCTGGTTACCAGAGAATATTTCATGCCGATATGTCCCATGGCGATACCGTCACAGACTGCGATAGCCGGAAATACCCGGGGCACGCCGCCCGCCAGAGCCACTCCCATCTTTACCGCTTCCACGATTTTATCCAGGTTCATATGACCCGGTACGATTTCATTATATGAACTTACGATACCGATCAACGGTTTGTCCATTTCTTCTTTCGTAAACCCAAGCGCGTTAAACAGCGAGCGGTGAGGCGCCTGCTGCATTCCTTTTTTTACTGCATCACTTTTCATTTATATTACCTCGATTCTTTCTTATTTGATTGCTTCTGCTATCTTGTCTCCCATTTCTTCCGTTCCCAGCTGCGTACAGCCTTCTGACATGATATCCACCGTACGGTATCCCTGTGCCAGCACCTCTTTGACCGCCAGCTCCACTGCGTCCGCTTCCTGATCCAGATCCAGGGAATAGCGCAGCATCATGGCAGCGGAAAGGATCGTGGCAATGGGGTTGGCCAGGTTTTTCCCTGCGATATCCGGCGCCGATCCATGGCTTGGCTCATAAAGTCCGAACTTCGTTTCGTTGAGGCTGGCGGAGGAAAGCATACCGATGGATCCCGTCACCATACTGGCCTCATCGGAGAGAATGTCGCCAAACATATTCTCTGTCAGAATCACGTCAAACTGACCAGGATTTTTCACCAGCTGCATGGCGCAGTTATCTACCAGCATATGGGACAGTTCCACTTTTGGATAATCTTTGGCCACTTCCTCCACTACGCTTCTCCACAGACGGGAGGAATCCAGCACGTTGGCTTTATCCACGCTGGTCACTTTCTTTCTTCTCTTCATGGCGATGTCGAAGGCCCGTTTCGCAATTCTGCGGATCTCATTTTCATCGTAAGTCAAGGTGTCAATCGCTTTTCTTACGCCATTTTCCTCTATGGTTTTACGTTCACCGAAATACAGGCCCCCTGTCAGTTCCCGCATGATCATCATATCAAACCCGTCGCCGATGATCTCGTCCCGCAGCGGGCAGGCGTCTTTCAGTTCCTCATACAGGTATGCCGGCCGCAGGTTGGCAAACAGATTCAGCGCCTTGCGGATTCCCAGAAGTCCTGCCTCCGGACGTTTGGAAGGCTCCAGGCGGTACCAGGGCGATGTGGCGGCGTCTCCGCCGATGGATCCCATCAGCACCGCATCCGATGCCTTTGCCTGTTCGATGGTCTCCTCCGTCAGAGGAACGCCATGGGCGTCGATGGAAGCCCCTCCCAGCAGCAGCGTCGTATATGCAAATTCATGGTTGTATTTCTCACAGACTTTATCCAGAACCTTTTTCGCTTCCCGGACGATCTCCGGTCCGATTCCGTCTCCCGGTATCAGTGCAATCTTATAATTCATGATATATTCCTCCCAAAACAGCCTTAATATCAATATAATAATCCATTTTCCCCGACATTTCAACAAAAAGCTGGGACTGAACGCTTCCGCGCCCAGTCCCATTCCTCTTAACTGTTCTGCACATCCTGCGGTTTTTCCACTTCCGCAATGGCTGATTTCCGCATGGGAATCCGGCAGTTTTTATTGTTTCCGAATTCCACGATCACATCTTCATCTGTCAGATCAATGACGATACCATAAAATCCACTGGTGGTCACCACCGCATCCCCCACTGCCAGTTCAGAAAGCATGGCGCTCATACGCTTCTGCTCCTTCTTCTGGGGGCGAATCATCAGAAAATACATCAGTCCGAATAATACTACGATCCAGATGATCATAGAAGCTGTTCCCAGCATTCCGGAACCGGAAGACGACGCTGTCGCTACTAACATAATTAATTCCTCCTGTCATACCTAATACAGTCCATCATACACAAAATCCCACCGTTCATCAAGACTTTTTACCGATTTTTTTCATTTTCCCGAAATCCTTCCAGCTTCGCTTTTTTATAGGAAGCATACCGTCCCTCTTCAATGGCTGCGCGGATTTCCTCCATCATGGTATTGTAAAAGTACAGGTTATGCAGGACGCAAAGCCGCATGCCCAGCATCTCTTTTGCCTTCAGAAGATGGCGGATATAGGCCCGGCTGTAGCTGCGGCAGGCCGGACAGCCGCAGCCTTCTTCGATGGGGCGGGAATCCAGTTCAAATCTGGCGTTGAGCAGATTCAGTTTCCCGTGATTGGTGTACACATGGCCGTGGCGGCCGTTTCTGCTGGGATAGACACAGTCAAAGAAGTCCACGCCCCGGTCCACAGCTTCCAGGATATTGGCCGGGGTGCCCACTCCCATCAGATAGGTGGGTTTATTTTCCGGCAGATGGGGAACCACCGCATCCAGGATCCGGTACATTTCCTCATGGCTCTCTCCCACAGCCAGACCGCCCACCGCATAGCCTGGCAGATCCATCTGTGCGATAGCCTGGGCATGGGCGATACGGATATCCTCGTAAATGGCTCCCTGATTAATGCCGAACAGCAGCTGATGGGGATTGATGGTATCTGCAAGACCGTTCAGTCTTTCCATCTCCTGTTTGCAGCGCTCCAGCCAGCGGGTGGTGCGGTCCACCGACTGCTGCACGTATTCCCGGGAGGCCACGCTGGAGGGACACTCGTCAAAAGCCATGGCAATGGTGGAGCCCAGATTGGACTGAATCTGCATGCTCTCCTCCGGCCCCATGAAGATAAGCCTTCCGTCCACGTGGGAATGGAAGGTGACGCCTTCTTCTTTGATCTTGCGCAGAGCCCCCAGGGAAAACACCTGAAATCCGCCGGAATCCGTGAGAATGGGCCGGTCCCAGTTCATAAATTTGTGAAGCCCGCCCAGTTTTTTTACCACCGTATCTCCCGGCCTCACATGCAGGTGATACGTATTGGATAATTCCACCTGGGTTTTTATCTCTTTCAGATCCATGGTGGACACTGCGCCTTTGATGGCGGCTGCCGTCCCCACATTCATAAACACCGGGGTTTCGATGGTCCCGTGAACCGTCTGAAAGCGGGCCCGTTTGGCACGCCCGTCCTTTTTTAAAATTTCATACATATTATTTTGTTTCCTTTTCTGAATTTTCTCTGTTTTGGGATTTTAGACCCGTAAACGTCTGTGACTCAGTATAACACACTTTTCCAAAATGTTCTGCCCTTTTTTTCATTGCATTTTCATCCGGTTCAGCGTATAATATCATGGAAATTTACTTATGTTAATCATGTTTATCACCAATGAGGAGAATTTATATGCATTATACACTTGGTATTGATATCGGTTCCACGACGGTGAAAATCGCCATACTGGATCCGGATCATCAGCTGCTTTTTTCTGATTATGAAAGGCATTTCGCCAATATCCAGGAAACCCTGGCCGCCTTGCTGAAGAAAGCCTGTGCCTCCTGCGGTGACCTGACCGTACATCCTGTGATCACCGGTTCCGGCGGACTTGCGCTGGCCAATCACCTGCACGTTCCCTTCGTACAGGAAGTGATCGCCGTATCCTCTTCTCTGAAAGAACTGGCTCCTAAGACAGACGTGGCCATCGAGCTGGGCGGAGAGGATGCCAAAATCATTTACTTTGAGGGGGGCAATATCGAGCAGCGGATGAACGGTATCTGTGCCGGAGGAACCGGTTCCTTTATTGACCAGATGGCTTCTCTTTTGCAGACCGATGCGGTGGGCCTCAATGAATACGCCAAACATTACAAAGCGCTGTATCCTATCGCAGCCCGCTGCGGTGTGTTTGCCAAATCAGATATTCAGCCTCTGATCAACGAGGGAGCTACGAAAGAAGACCTTTCCGCCTCCATATTCCAGGCGGTGGTCAACCAGACCATCAGCGGTCTGGCCTGCGGCAAGCCCATCCGGGGACATATCGCTTTCCTGGGCGGTCCTCTTCACTTTTTATCTGAGTTAAAGCAGGCTTTTATCCGTACGCTGCGTCTGGATGAAGAGCACACCATCGCTCCGGAAAACTCCCACCTTTTTGCGGCCATCGGCTCCGCCCTGAACGCAAAGGAAGAGGTGAAGGTTCTTATGAGCGATCTGCAGACACGGCTGGAATCCAGCGTAAAACTGGAATTTGAAGTGGCCCGTATGGAGCCCCTTTTCGCTTCCCAGGAAGAGTATGAGGAATTTAACCGCCGTCAGAATCAGTACAACGTAAAAACCGCTGATCTGGATACTTATGAAGGCAACTGTTATCTGGGCATCGACGCCGGCTCCACCACCACCAAAGCGGCGCTGGTGGGCGAGGACGGCTCCCTGCTCTACTCTTTTTACGATAATAACAACGGCAGTCCGCTGGCGACCACCATCCGCGCTATCCAGGAGATCTACCGCCATCTGCCCGACAAAGCCCGCATCGCCTGGTCCTGTTCCACCGGATACGGCGAAGCGCTGATCAAAGCGGCGCTGATGCTGGACGAGGGAGAAGTGGAAACCGTTTCCCATTATTACGCCGCGGCATTTTTCAACCCGGAAGTAGACTGTATCCTGGATATCGGCGGACAGGATATGAAATGTATCAAAATCAAGAATCATGTGGTGGACAGCGTTCAGTTAAATGAAGCCTGCTCCTCCGGCTGCGGTTCTTTCATCGAAACCTTTGCCAAATCTTTGAATTACACGGTGGAGGATTTCGCCAATGCGGCCCTCTTTGCGAAAAATCCCATCGACCTGGGTACCCGCTGCACCGTATTTATGAATTCCAAGGTAAAGCAGGCGCAGAAAGAAGGGGCGGAAGTGGCTGACATTTCTGCAGGGCTGGCCTATTCGGTTATCAAGAACGCGCTGTACAAAGTCATCAAGGTTTCCGATGCTTCCGAGCTGGGAAAACACATCGTCGTACAGGGCGGAACCTTCTACAATGACGCCGTACTGCGAAGCTTTGAAAAGATCGCCGACTGCGAAGCGGTTCGTCCGGACATCGCCGGTATCATGGGCGCTTTCGGAGCAGCCCTGATCGCCCGGGAGCGATACGAGGACGGCAGCGTCACCACCATGCTGCCCATTGAGAAAATCAACAGCCTGCAGTACACCACTTCCATGGCAAACTGCAAGGGATGTACCAATAACTGCCGTCTGACCATCAACCGTTTCAGCGGCGGCCGTCAGTTTATCAGCGGAAACCGCTGCGAGCGCGGCATCGGCAAAGAAAAAAACAAGGATCACGTGCCCAACCTGTTTGAGTATAAATATGACAGGATCTTCGGCTATGAACCGCTGCCGGCGGACAAGGCGGTCCGGGGACAGGTGGGAATCCCCCGTGTCCTGAATATGTTTGAAAACTATCCGTTCTGGTTCACCTTCTTTACGGAGCTGAAGTATCAGGTGGTGCTTTCTCCCACCTCCACCCGGAAGATCTATGAACTGGGCATCGAGTCCATTCCCAGTGAATCAGAATGTTATCCGGCCAAGCTGGCCCACGGTCATGTGACCTGGCTGATCCGCCACGGGGTGAAATTCATCTTCTACCCCTGCGTACCCTATGAGCGGGTGGAATTTGAAGATTCCGTCAACCATTATAACTGCCCCATCGTTACCTCCTATGCGGAAAATATCAAAAATAACGTGGACGAGCTGAACGATGATTCCATTCTCTTTCGCAATCCCTTCCTGGCCTTTACCAGTGAAGAGATTCTGACGGAGCGTCTGGTTACGGAATTTCCCGACATTCCCGATGAGGAAGTCAGAAAAGCCGCCCATCTGGCATGGCAGGAGCAGCAGAATCAGCGGCGGGATATCATGCGCAAGGGAGAAGAAACACTGGAATACCTGAAGAAGACCGGACGCCACGGCATCGTATTGGCAGGACGTCCCTACCATATCGACCCGGAGATTCACCACGGCATTCCGGATCTGATCAATTCCTACGGGGTAGCCGTGCTGACGGAAGATTCCATCTCCCATCTGGCGCCCCTGGAACGTCCATTGCGTGTCAACGATCAGTGGATGTACCATACCAGGCTGTATGCGGCGGCTAATTTTGTCAAAGAACATGACAACCTGGATCTGATCCAGCTGAACTCTTTTGGCTGCGGTCTGGACGCTGTCACCACAGACGAGGTCAGCGAGATCCTCTCCCGCAGCGGCAAAATCTATACCTGCTTAAAGATTGACGAGGTCAACAATCTGGGTGCAGCGCGGATCCGTGTCCGTTCCCTTCTGGCCGCTATCCGCACCAGAGAAAAAATGTGTCTGAACAGAACCATTGAACCTTCTTCCATCAAGAAGGCGTCCTTTACCAAAGAGATGCGCAAGACCCATACCATTCTCTGTCCGCAGATGTCGCCAATCCACTTCAATCTTCTGGCGCCGGCTTTCAACGCTTCCGGCTATCATCTGGAAGTGCTGCCCAATGACAATAAGGAAGCCGTTGACGTGGGTCTGAAGTACGTGAACAACGACGCCTGCTATCCCTCCCTGATGGTGGTAGGACAGATCATGCAGGCGCTGCTTTCCGGAAAGTACGACCTGGATCACGTGGCCATCATCATGTCCCAGACGGGAGGCGGCTGCCGTGCTTCCAACTACATCGCCTTTATCCGCAGAGCGCTGGAAAAAGCCGGCATGGAGCACATTCCGGTTATCTCCATCAATTTAAGCGGACTTGAAAGCAATCCCGGGTTTAAGATCACGCCGGATCTGGCCCGAAGGCTGGCCTACGCCGCTGTATTTGGCGATATTTTCATGAAATGTATTTACCGTATGCGGCCCTATGAAAAGAAGAAGGGAAGCGCCAACCGTTTACATAAAAAGTGGGAGAAGATCTGTATCGACTATCTCTGTGCAAAACATTTAAGCCACACCAGGTTCAAACAGATCTGCCGCACGATCATCCGTGATTTCGACCGTCTTCCCATCACCGATGAGAAGAAACCAAGAGTCGGCATCGTGGGCGAGATTCTGGTGAAGTTCCTCCCGGCTGCCAATAATCATCTGGCGGAACTGCTGGAGAAGGAAGGAGCAGAGCCTGTAGTCCCGGATCTGATCGACTTCATGTGCTACTGCTTCTACAATCAGAATTTCAAGGCGAAATATCTGGGCACCAAAAAGTCAACGGCCAAAATGGCCAATGTGGCCATCAAAGCCATCGAATGGCTGCGCAGCGCCGCCACGAAAGAATTTGAAAAGAGCGTGCATTTTGATCCGCCGGCCCGGATCGAAGATCTGGCCCGTATGGCAGCTCCCATTGTTTCCATGGGAAATCAGACCGGAGAAGGCTGGTTTTTGACCGGCGAGATGATGGAGCTGATCCACAATAACGCCAAAAACATCGTCTGCACCCAGCCCTTTGGCTGTCTGCCCAACCACATCGTAGGGAAAGGCGTAATCAAGGAAATCCGTCGAGAGTATCCCGACGCCAATATCGTAGCTATCGACTATGACCCCGGTGCCAGCGAAGTAAACCAGCTGAACCGGATCAAACTGATGCTTTCCACTGCCATGAAAAACATGGCGAAATAAACTGCAAAAAATCCCTGTCTCTCATCTCTTGAAAGGATGAGAAACAGGGATTTTATCATAGCTTTTTATCTCAACACCCGCAGCGCCTTCAATACTTTTACAATCAGTCCTCCCATGGGGTAGCCACGAAGTTCCTCTTCTTTCATCTTGGTCACCACTTCGAAAAGAATCAGATAGATGAGGATGGCCAGAAGTACCGCCGGAATCAGACAGATCAGCGCAGAAGGAACCACAATACTCAGACCGTAGTAGATGATCCAGGCGGCGATTCCCATGCCGGCCGCTGCGGCCAGCGGTTTGCCGTAGGTCTGAAGGAATTCATTTCTGTAATCCAGATGTTTTCTCACTGACAGCTGATTCAAAATACACATGCTCAGCGAGTATGCCACGGTGGAGGCAAGCACACTGTAGATTCCAAGGTTGGTAAACCAGGTCAGCGCCGCCAGCACCGCCACGTTAATCACCAGAGAGATGGAAGCATTGCGCAGCGGCAGATGCTGTTTCCCGATTCCCTGCAGCACACCGTTGGTGATGGTGGACAGAGAATAAAAAAGAACCGATACCGCTCCTGCAACCAGCAGCCAGCCTGCTTCATCGGACGACCCCGGAAACAGAATCTGCATGATGGGAAAAGCCAGCACAGCCAGCCCCACCGCCGCCGGAATGGCGATAAACATGGTCATGCGGATGGCCTCGTGGATCTTGTTCCTGGCCTCCTCATAAGCCCCGGTGGCATAGTTGCCTGTGATCTGGGGCATCATGGCCGTGGACGTGGCATTGGCCAGCGCCACCGGGATGTTGATCAGCACCATGTACTGTCCGCTGAAGACGCCATAGATAGTGGTGATATCGTCCGCAGCAGCTCCTTTGGCCAGCATCAGCGGAGAAAAAATGGACTGGTCGATATAGGCGCTGGCATTGTAGATGAAAGTGCTGAAAATTACCGGCGTCATCATCAGCAGAATCACTCTGGCAATTTCCGAAGCGCTTTCCGTATGCTCTGTCCTGTCCCGCAAAATCCGCTTTTTAATGACCTTTCTGTTCACGGCAAATACCAGCAGCATGAAAAGAATCCCCATCAGGACGCCGGCCGCCGTACCCAGCGTACCGCCGGCCGCTCCGTAACTGGCTTTTGCCTCCGGTGTGGATCCAAAGCTTTTCACCAGCATCCAGGCCGCCAGCACGCTGACCACAGCATTTAAAATCTGTTCCAGAATCTGAGAAACCGACGTGGGCATCATATTGTTATTTGCCTGGAAATAACCCCGAAGCACGCCCAGAAGTCCCGCCAGCAGGATCACCGGCGCCAGGATCCGCAAGGCCATCACAGCGCCGGCCGCACCGGCCGGCAGCAGCTGTCTGGCGAATACGAAAGCCACAAGCCCGGCCAGCGAACCAATGATAAGGATATACAGCACCGCGCCCCAGAATACCCGCTGCGCGTTACGGTACTGCTTTTTCGCGATCCTCTCCGCCATCAGTTTCGACACTGCCACCGGAATACTGTATCCGGAAATCAGCAGCAGAATGTTATATACGTTATAGGCGTATCCATAATATCCATATCCCAGACCTCCGATGGTCGCCTTCATCGGTGTCCGGTACAGCAGGCCGATGATCCGCACGATCAATCCTGCCACCATCAGGAAAGTGGCCTGTCTGACAAAGGATGCGTTTTTCCTGTTCATCTTATCCTCCCCGGTCATATATTTTCAATCTGCCAGTCGATGGGCGTAAGCCCGTGACTCTCCAGATATTGATTTGTCCTGCTGAAAACCCGGCTGCCGAAAAAGCCGCGGTAAGCGGACAGCGGGCTGGGATGGGCGGAAAAAAGCACCAGATGCTTTGGATTGGTAATCATGGGCTTTTTCGCCTGGGCAGGCTTTCCCCATAAAATAAAAACCATTGGCCGATCCTGTGCAGCCAGCACTCGTATGGCCGCGTCGGTGAACTCCTCCCAGCCGATTCCCCTGTGGGAATTGGCTTGATGCGCCCGCACGGTCAACACCGTATTCAACAGCAGCACGCCCTGCCGGGCCCATTTTTCCAGATAACCGTTATTGGGAATATAGCATCCCACATCCTCTTCCAGCTCTTTGTAAATATTGACCAGGGACGGCGGTATCTCCACATCCGGCCGTACGGAAAAGCAAAGGCCGTGGGCCTGCCCCTCTCCATGGTAAGGATCCTGCCCCAGAATCACTACTTTCACCTGGGGCAGCGGCGTTAAATGAAACGCGTTGAAAATATCATCTCCCGGCGGAAAGATCCGGTGTGTGCGGTATTCCTCTGACACAGTCTGAAATAATTTTTTATAATAGGGCTTTTTAAATTCCGGGGCCAGCGCTTCGGCCCATTCACCACTGATCGGCGGCATGACTGACATCCTTTCTTCTACAGGCGCACCGGGATTCCCCGGTCTGCCAGGTATTTTTTCACTTCTTTTATCTCCAGTTCTTTATAGTGGAACAAGGAAGCGGCTAAAACGGCATCCGCCTTCCCATCCGTCAACGCATCGTAAAAGTGCTCCAGCGTACCGGCGCCGCCAGATGCGATTACCGGAATGGACACGCTCTTTGCGATGGCTCTGGTCAGTTCGATATCATATCCGGCCTTGGTGCCGTCGCAGTCCATGCTGGTCAGAAGAATCTCTCCCGCTCCCAGACGCTCCGCTTTTTTGGCCCACTCTACGGCGTCGATACCTACATCGATCCGGCCGCCATTTTTATAAATATTCCAGCCGCTGCCATCGGGGCGCCGCTTGGCGTCGATGGCCACCACCACGCACTGGCTGCCGAATTTTTCCGCAGCCTCTGTGATCAGTTCCGGGCGGTTGATGGCAGAAGAATTGACAGATATTTTATCTGCGCCCTCCCGAAGCAATATTTTGAAATCGTCTACAGTACGGATCCCGCCTCCCACCGTAAAGGGAATAAATACATTGGCCGCCACGGCCCGCACCATATCCACCACGGTTTTCCGGTTATCGGAAGAAGCCGTAATATCCAGAAATACCACCTCGTCCGCACCGGCTTTGTCATACGCCTTGGCGATCTCCACCGGGTCGCCGGCATCCTGCAGATTGACAAAATTGACGCCCTTTACCACCCTTCCGTCATTCACATCCAGACAGGGAATGATTCGTTTCGTAAGCATGTTATGATTCCCCCTTTACAATATCGGCAAAATTTTGCAGAATTTTCAGCCCTGTGTCCGAACTTTTTTCCGGATGGAACTGGCAGGCAAATACATTTCCCTGCTCCACGGAAGCGTCGATGGAGGTGCTGTACTGTGTAGTCGCCGTCACAATCCTTTCATCCGCAGCCTGCAGATAATAGGAATGCACAAAATAGACGTAAGGGACGCCGGATATTCCCCGAAAGAGCCGTCCGTCGTGCTTTAATTCCAGGGAATTCCACCCCATATGGGGAATTTTCAGTTCCGGTTTCGGCGGAATCCTGCGGATACTTCCCTTTAAAATTCCAAGCCCACTGACCCCTGGATTTTCCTCGCTTTCCTCAAACAAAAGCTGCAGTCCCAGACAGATCCCCAGAAAAGGGGTATTTTTTTCCACCACTTCTTCGATGGCCGGCACCAGATTATATCGGTGAAGATTGTCCATGGCATGGCCAAATGCCCCTACGCCGGGCAGGATCACCCCGTCCGCGTGCAGGATCTCCTTCCGGTCTCTGGTAAACATCACCTGCTCGCCCAGCAGCAAAAGTGCTTTTTCCACACTCTTCATGTTGCCGGCGTCATAGTCAATTATCGCAATCATCTGTTCTTCTCCTTGTCTTTTATGCTTTTGCCTCCAGTTCAAACCAGAACTCCACGCCATTGTCGTAGTTTTTCACACCGCACTGCTGATTCATAGAGTCCATAATCGCTTTAACGATGGACAAACCGATGCCGCTTCCCCCGTAGGCTCTGGTTCTCGCCTTATCCACTTTATAGAATTTGATCCAGATCTTCTCCAGATCTTCCTCCGGGATGGGATCTCCCGTATTAAACACCGTTACTCTGACCTTGTCCTTGGCAAGGATGCAGCGTACTTCGATAATATTTTCATTCTTTACATGATTCAATGCGTTGGAAAGGTAATTGGTCACCACTTCCTCCACTTTGAATTCATCCGCCCATACGTACACGGGATCTTTTTGTGAAAAAATGATCTGTACCTGCTTTTGTTCTGCCAGAATGGAAGCGGACGAAATCACGCCCCGAATCAGATCGGCAATATCAAAACGTTCCATCGTAATCTGATCGTTTCCGAATTCCAGCTGATTCAATGTCAGCAGTTTTTTGACCATCTTATTCATCTTTGAAGCTTCATCTATGATAACCTCGCAGTAAAACTGACGGCTTTCCTCATCCTCATTGATATTGTCCTGCAGCCCTTCTGCATATCCCTGAATCAACGCAATAGGAGTTTTCAGTTCATGGGACACATTGGAAAGAAACTCTTTCCTCATCTCATCGATCTGCGTCTTCTTCTCGATATCCTTTTGCAGCTCATTGTTGGCGCTTTTTAACTCTGAAATAGTAGACTCCAGTTTTTCCGACATCGCATTAAAATTAGATCCCAGAACGCCGATCTCATCGTCTCCGCCGCACTCATAACGGGCGTCAAAATCCAGAGCCGCCATCCTCTGGGACATCTTCGTCAGTTCGATCACCGGCCGGGTCAGACGCTTCGTAACCATCCAGATGATAAAAGTTGCCAGAATACCCACGCCAAGTCCTGTATAAAGATAGAACCGGTTGGATATGGTCACACTTTCCCGGATGCTTTCCAGGGGCGTACGGATGATAAAACTTTGGCCGTTATCCAGCTGTCCCCAGATTTCCACGTATGTGGTCTCTTTGCGGATATCTTCGTTCTTCTGTATGGTATACTGATCCGTTTTTTTCAAAACGACAGGTTCGCTGTCGTCAATGCCCGCCATGTACCCGAACAGCCTGGCAGCCAGCAGATCGCCGCTTTCTTCGATCATATTGGTGTAAACCCGGCTGTAATTGGCGCTTGCCACAGCATAACTCAGATTATTATTGGTACAGTATAAAGAAAAATCACCGCTTCCTTGGGCGATATCATGCTCGTTAAGGAACTCCATACTGTCTTCCAGAATTTTCATTTTGGAGGAAACATAAAAATCCTCCAGAAAAAGCCGGTTGCACAGCGCCAAAGTCAACAGCGCCAGCACCATCAGTCCGATGAAAACCAGCGCCACCTGCCTGCGAATGGAATGTTTAACCGTCATTTTTATTCATTCACCTCAAATTTATAGCCCATTCCCCAGATGGTGCGGATCATCTCTCCCTTCTTCCCCATCTTGGCTCTTAATTTCTTCACATGGGTATCGATGGTTCTGGCGTCTCCAAAGTAGTCATAATTCCAAACATTGTTCAAAATTTTTTCTCTGGAAAGGGCGATCCCTTCATTTTCCATGAAATATGTCAACAATTCAAACTCTTTAAAGCTAAGTTCAATCTGTTTCCCGTCGATGGTTACCAGATGGGCCGCCTTGTCGATGACAATCCCTCCGGCAGAAAGAACGTCGCCTGCATCTGCCTTGCCCGTCCTTCTTAATATGGCTTCCACCCTGGCCACCAGAATCTTCGGACTGAAGGGTTTGGAAATGTACTCATCCACACCCAATTCAAATCCCAAAAGCTCATCCTGCTCCTCCCCTTTTGCCGTCAGCATGATAATCGGCGTCTTGGAATATTTTCGAATTTCCCTGCAGACCTGCCAGCCGTCCATCTTCGGCATCATCACATCCAGAATCACCATGGCGATATCTTTCTGCTCAAAAAACAGATCCAGCGCTTGCTCCCCGTCTTCCGCCTCCAGTACAGTAAAATTCTGTTTGGTAAGAAAATCCTTTACCAGCTTGCGCATCCTGGCCTCATCATCTACTACCAATATTTTCAAAGCATCCATCCTCCAAGCACCTCCTGTAGTTTTTCAGACCTTTTCTCTGTCACGTGTCATCAGAAACTGCACCACCGCTCCCGCAGCAGCCAACAAAACTCCCACGATAAGAGGCAGATATAATTCCTGCAGTTTAAGAAACTCTGCCAAATCCGCCGCCGCAGAAAAACCGCCGCTGATCGCCGAGGCAAGGATCACAGCCGGACGTACCAGCCGGACCGCAATGACAGCCCCCGCAGCAGATACGAGCAGCCCCGCCGCCAGAATCAAAATCTGGTACAATCGCTCTTGCGGAGTCATCCGCAGAAAAAGAGAAAAAATCATAATCAGCACCATAAAGAAAACGCCGGCCAGATAAAACCGCCAAGCCAAAAAACCGATCAGTAAGCCCAGCAGAAAACCGGCAAGTATGGCATAGGCTACATTGTTGACATATTGATTCACAATCAGGTATCCCGCGGTTCCTCCGATGAGAAAACCGGTAAATGAGATCCAGAATTTCAAAAGTCTGTAGCCGAAAAAGCAGTTCAGTAATGCGATTGCGATACAAACCAGCATCAGCCATTCGGGTCTGCCGGCACCTTGCAACAGTTCTTGTATCTCCATAATTTTCCTCCATTTTCCGCCGCTTTTTTATTATAATATAAGATGAGAAAAAAATAAACCTCGCCGAACCCAGAAAAAGAAAAAAGGGCTTGCATCTTACATTCATCGTGCTATAATTAATCACATGGAAGCATAGCTCAGCTGGGATGAGCGTTCGCCTCACACGCGAGAGGTCACGGGTTCGAGCCCCGTTGCTTCCACTGTCTAAAGGGACAACATTTCATACAGGACGGCGGAAATAAAAAGCGGGAAAACACAACACATGAGGTGTTCATTCCCGCTATTTTTCTGCCCGCGTATCTATATCTTGTATTTCTTTTCCTTTGAAATGCACACCCTTAATCTATGAGGTAGTGCCGCAGCTGAATATTCTGCGGTGGCGGAGCCACCCAATCTCCTGGAATAGAGCCGTGGAATCCGTTATCGAGAGCCACTCGTCCGATGGTGGGAGCCATGACCCGTGTCG
>DSTFC04002__coassemble_594_pt1 | contig 59594 bp, 52 predicted proteins | sample DSTFC04002__metabat2_high_PE_045 | metagenome-assembled genome bin DSTFC04002
TTCCGGCCACCTTAAAGCTGCTTCCTCCGTCATACCGCCTGGGTGCGCTGCAGGAAGATTACTCTGCCATGCGGAATATGCTCTATGGGGAGATTCCGTCTTTTGAAACCATGATGGAAGCTGTTGGAGAGCTGGAGAAGGAAATTAACGCATTATAAAGATACTTTCCCCTGAAATCTCTCCAAGTGAATATAAGAGTTTTGACACCTCAGCTAATGTCTTTTTCGAGCATTGGGCGGCATGCAGTTTCGATATCCCGGCTGGAATAGATCCGATTCATGCTGGCGTAGACCATGATCTTAAACAGCTGTCTCGGTGTCGCCTGATTTTTCTTTATCTTTCCATAAGTCTGATAAAGATCGCTGAGTTCCATTCCCTCCACAAATGCACTCAGAAGACGGACCGGATCATCTGCCGGGATCAAAATTTCCACATCCAGCGGAAGTTTGATTTGATAGTACAGAGAAGATAAGGTATAATCTTTCTGTAATAGTTTATTTAGTCGCATAAATAAATTTTACACCAAGAGCCAGGCCTTGCACAGACCTGGCTCTTATTCTCTGCAAAAAAAGTGCTGCCGCACTAATTATTTAGTGCGACAGTCCCTTCATCTTTTATATTTGATTGATAAAGCATACTATGATAAGATGTTTTCAACAGTTATTTCGGAGGATAAACAGATGTACAGTAAAAAAGTTTCAAAAGGAAATCGTAAAAGAATTGACTGGATGGTTACTCTGGTTCCATTCGTTCTGATTCTTGGATTATCGATACTTCTTTTCATTTTCCCTGAGAAATCCAACGCTGTGATCAGTCAGATCCGTTTTTTCTTTGGCAACACAATGGGAATGTATTATCTTGTGATCGGACTTGGAATTCTTTTGCTGTCTTTTTGGCTTTCTTTTTCAAAATATGGAGATATCGTACTGGGGAAGCCGGGCGAAAAACCAAAATACTCTTTCTTTTCCTGGGGCAGTATGATGTTTACCTGCGGACTGGCCGCAGATATTCTATTCTACTCCTTTTCCGAATGGGTCATGTATGCTTCCAATCCATATGTTGCACAGATGGGCACGGTCACGGAATGGGCCGGCGTCTTCCCATTATTTCATTGGAGTTTCATCCCCTGGGCTTTTTATCTGGTACTTGCAGTCGCCTTTGCCTTTATGCTCCACGTCCGGAAAATCCGACGTCAGCGTTACTCGGAAGCCTGCCGTCCTGTGATTGGCCGCCATGCGGACGGCATCCTGGGCCGGGTGATCGATCTGTTCGCCCTGTTCGCTCTGCTTGCTGGCACAGCTACGACCTTCAGTGTGGCTACCCCTCTGATGGCAAGTATTATCGTACGTCTTTTTCATATTGAAATCAGCAGAACGATGATAACCATAATTATCCTGCTGATCACCTGCGCTGTATATACCTACGCGGTTCTTCATGGTTTCAAAGGAATCAGTCTGCTGGCCAAGCTTTGCATCTATCTGTTTTTCGGCCTGCTGATCTTCGTACTGCTGGTCGGCGGCCAGGGCAGATTCATTCTGGAAAACGGATTCCAATCACTGGGGAAAATGATTCAGAATTTTATCGGACTGGCCACCTATACCGATCCGGGACGTACAAACAACTTTCCCCAGGACTGGACGATCTATTACTGGGCATATTGGATGGTATGGTGTATTGCGGCGCCTTTCTTCATCGGCAATATTTCCAGGGGCCGCACCATCCGTCAGACCATCCTGGGCGGTTATCTTTTCGGCGTGGGATCCACCATCGCCAGTTTCATCGTCCTGGGGAATTACTCCCTGGGACTGCAGCAAAGCGGAACGGCGGACTTTATCGCACAGTACGCAGCGGACGGCGACCTGTATTCACTGATTCTCAATATCATCGATACCATGCCTTGCGCCCCCTTTGTCCTGCTGGTAACGCTGGTGTGCATGATCCTGTTTTATGCGACATCCTTTGACTCCATCGCCTACACCGCGGCTTGCTATAGTTATCGAAAACTGGAAGAAGGGGAACATCCTCACAGACTGATTACTCTGCTGTGGTGCCTGCTGCTGATTGCACTTCCCATTGCTCTCGTTTTTTCCGAAAGTTCCATGAGCAATATTCAGTCCGTCAGTATTATCTCGGCTTTTCCAATCGGCCTGATCATGATTGTAATGATCGCCAGCTTCCTTAAAGACGCGGGAAAATATATAAATGAGCAGAAAAAAAAGAGCTTGTAAATGGCCGACTTCCATTTCAACGTACACATGGACGGGAAGATCACCTTTGAAATCCACTATGAGGAAGGCGTACTGCCGGAGGTATTCCCGGAGGCCCGTACCAGAGTAAGCCGGGCGGCAAAGGCAGCAGTCAAAAACGCCGCACAGAACAGCACAGAGGCTATGGCCGCAGAACAATTGGAAGCTGCAGAGGTGAGGCTATGAAAATTTCAAAAGTCGTATTATCCATAATAACAATACTTTCTGCTGTATTAGGATTAACAAAAGTTCTTGCATTTGACATAACAAATCCTATTATGCTTACATCACTTGCCACTCTTTTGCTATTAAGAAGTGTAGAATATAAAAACAACAGAGATAAAAGTGGTTTTATTCTTACTTGTTTAACCGCAGTTTTGGTTTATTTTGTTGTGATTTATAAAGTTTTTATAGGATAAGTAGTTATCCATTTATCAGGAAATTGAACAAAGCGACAAATCCTAATTGCTGTTCTGATTAGCCCCGCTTCGGCGGGGTCCTGTCCTCGCTGCAAATATCTGAAATCGTAAGGGAAGCTGAGGAAATGTTCGACCTGTTCAACCAGCATTTTTACAACGATGAACTGAACAGCCCAGCCATCACTGTATCGCCACAAAGGGAAACAAGCTGATGGCGGCCTAATCCGCCAAGTCCCCAGAAAACAGAAAAAACCGGAAAGCCTATAATATCAGTCTTTCCGGGCATAGATAGAAAAACAGCCCTCCAATTTGGAAGGCTGTTTTTCTATCAAAATTTGTCCTTTGATATTTAAGCTACCGACGGGAATCGAACCCGTGACCTCAACACTACCAATGTTGCGCGCTACCTACTGTGCCACGGCAGCCTATGCAGCTTTTCTCTCGCTACAGCAATAGTAATTTTAGCAAAACTTTATATAGATGTCAAGCGGAAAATATATTATTTTTTAACTTTTTGTAATACAGGCTTTCACCTTCTGCCGTATTCTCTGCAGAGCATTGTCAATGGACTTGGCCGGCCGGTCCAGACGCTCCGCAATCTGGATATAATCGGCGCCCTCCAGATACATTTTGAGAACCTGATTTTCAAACTTACTCAAAGTTCTATGGATTTTCTCTTCGATTCCCGCCGCATTTTCCTGATCTATTATGATTGCTTCCGGATTCTGCACGGAAATCTGTCTGAGTTCCGAAGCAAACTCTTCGTCACTCAGGGAAATATACGTATTCAGCGGCTGGTGCTTCTGTCTGTTGGAGCTTTGGATCGCATTGTACAGCTGCCGTTCGATACAAAGTCTGGCAAAGGATGCGAAAGAGACTTCCCTGGCGGGATTAAAATCCCGCAGCGCCTTAAAAAGTCCCAGCATCCCTTCCTGGATCAGATCATCCGTTTCGCCGCCTACCAGATACATGGCCCTGGCCTTTTTCCGCACCAGCGGCTTGTACTTATCCAGCAAATATTCTGCGATTTCGTCCGTGTCACCGTTCTCCCGCATCCGCACAATCAGTTCCTCGTCTGACAATGTCTCAAAGTTTTTCATATCCTTCCTTTTGTCATCCTCTCTGCCTTACAATCTCATAGGCGAGAATCCCGGCCGCCACCGATGCATTCAGGGAATCAATCTCTCCTTTCATGGGAATTGCCGCAATAAAATCACAGGTTTCCCGAACCAGACGGCTGACTCCTTCCCCTTCGCTTCCAATCACAAGGCCAATGGATCCTTTCAGATCCAGATCATACATAGATGTACCGCCCATATCGGCACAGACGAACCAGAGGCCTTCCTTTTTCAACGATTCCATGGTGGAAACCAGATTGGTTACTCTGGCAACCGGCGTGTAATTCAAAGCGCCTGCAGAGGCCTTAGCCACTGTAGCGGTCAACCCAACCGCCCTTCTTTTGGGAATGATCACGCCGTGGGCGCCTGCCTGATTTGCCGTACGGATGATGGCTCCCAGATTGTGCGGATCCTCAATTCCGTCCAATAGAATCAAAAATGGCGCTTCCCCGCGGCTGCGGGCGTTTTCCAGCATCTGCTCCACGGTACTGTACTCATAAGCAGCGGCAATTGCGATTACACCCTGATGTTTTCCGGTTTCCGAAAGATGATCCAGTCTGCTTTTCTCCACGTAATTTATCACTGTCTTCTGTTTCCTGGCTTCCCGCATAATCGTCTTTACCGGGCCATCCTGGCAGCCATCCAGCACATAGAGTCTGTCCACGCTTCTTCCGGAACGAAATGTTTCCAGTACCGCGTTGCGTCCTTCCACCAGATTTTCATTCTGAGTATTTCTTTCCATAAGTCTCCTTTTATTCCAAACCAATTTTCACCAGATCGACAATCCTTTTCATATCGCCGGAAAGATACAGATAACCCATGACGGCCTCAAATCCTGTCGCCCTGTGATAATCTGAAAGGCTGGCATTTCTTGCAATCGTATGCGGCTTGGCGTTCTTCCCACGCTTATAAATCCGCTCCTCCTCTTCCGTCAGATGCAAAAGGATCTTTTCCATCATCTGTGACTGCCGGGCTGCCTTTACCAGACCGCTGGCTTTCCGGTGCAGCTGCTGTACCGGCATATTCCCTTCGCTCATGATCATAGTGCGGACCAAAAGATCATAGATACTGTCGCCGATATAGGCCAGCGCCAGCGGCGAGTACGTCCTCACATCCACATCCGCCAGCTGAAACTGCTCTTTAAAATATCTCAGGCTCTCTTCCATTTTACTCCTTCTCTTGTATCTTCCAGAATAATGCCCTGTGCAAGAAGCTGATCCCGTATCTCGTCAGCCAGCTTAAAGTTTCTGCCCTTTCTGGCTTCCTGGCGTTTTTCAATTAACGCTTCAATCTCTTCATCCAGTACTTCTTCTCTTCGCTCAGCCTTCAGTCCTAAAATATCACACAGCGAAACGATTTCCTCTCTGACTGTCTGCAGATACTCTTTGGAATTTTCCTCGCCGCACTCCGTATTGGCAAATTTCACCAGTTCAAAAACTGCAGCAATAGCGTCTGCCGTATTCAGATCGTCGTCCATCGCCGCTTCGAATTTATTCCGGTATTCTTTTATCTGCTCCAGCAGCTCTTTTTCCCTGCCGTTTAATCCGGTTCCCTCCGCTTTGTCTGCCAGTTCTTTTAACCGGTCGGCAGCCGTCAGGATCCGCTCCAGAGAATTTTTGGCAGATTCCATGATTTCCGCGCTGAAATTCAGCGGACTGCGGTAATGGGCGTTCAGCATGAAGAACCGCAGCACCTGAAGATCGTATTTCTCACTGATCTCCCGCACGGTAAAGAAATTCCCCAGTGATTTTGACATCTTTCGATTGTCAATATTCAAAAATGCATTGTGCAGCCAGTATCTGGCAAAAGACTTTCCGTTGCAGCACTCGCTCTGGGCGATTTCATTTTCATGATGGGGGAAAATCAGATCTTCGCCGCCTGCATGGATATCGATCTCTTCTCCCAGATATTTCTTTGCCATCTCGGAACACTCAATATGCCAGCCGGGACGTCCCTCCCCCCAGGGAGATTTCCAGAATGGTTCCCCTTCCTTTTTCGGTTTCCAGAGCACAAAGTCCAGCGGATCTTCCTTGGATTCCTCCCCTGTCACCAGAAGGGAACGACCGCCGCTTCGCAGATCATCCAGATTTTTGTGAGAAAGCTTGCCATACTCTTTGAATTTTCTCGTTCTGAAATATACGGTGCCGTCCACATTGTAAGCGTAGTCCTTATCGATCAGCGTCTGAATCATAGCAATCATACCGCCGATCTCCTGTGTCGCCAGCGGATGCGTCGTGGCCGGCTTCACATTCATGCCTTCCATATCCTTTTTGCATTCCGCAATGTAACGGGTGGAGATTTCCTCCGCCGTAACCCCTTCTTCATTGGCTTTTGCGATAATTTTATCGTCCACGTCCGTAAAATTGGACACAAAATTCACCTGGTATCCTTTGTACTCCATATATCGTCTGGCCGTATCGAATACAATCATCGGCCGGGCATTGCCGATATGGATAAAATTATATACCGTCGGTCCGCAGACATACATCTTTACCTGACCTTCTGTCAGCGGAACAAACTCCTCTTTTTTCTTTGTCAGCGTATTATACAGCTTCATCTTGTTTCTCCTTCTTTCCTATTTGTCCGCACCTGTCTGTCCTCCAGCAGACAGACTGCATGGGCGGATATTCCCTGAAGACTTCCTGTAAATCCCAGTCCCTCTTCCGTCGTCGCCTTGATATTGATCTGATTCTTTTCCAGGCCAAGGGCATGGGCCACATTGTTTTCCATCTGTTCAATGTAGGGCGCCACCTTTGGTTTCTGGGCAATGATGGTCACATCAATATTACTGATGACATAAGAATGCGCCTCCAGCAGCCTGCCCACATGTTCAAGCAGTGTGATACTGGATATCCCTTTGTACTGTGGATCACTGTCTGGAAAATGCGTACCGATATCCCTCAGTGCAGCCGCCCCCAAAAGGGCGTCCATGACGGCGTGAACCGCCACATCTGCATCCGAATGCCCAAGCAGGCCCTTATCAAAGGGTATTTCCACTCCCCCAAGGATCAGTTTTCTTCCCTCTTCCAGACGGTGCACGTCATATCCCATTCCAATTCTCATTGTCCTTCCTCCATTGTATTCTATCATAACGTATTCTTATTGTCTTTTCAAATCATTTCTGCAAGTTCTGACTTTCTTCTCAGATCACAGCCCCAAAAGCGCCCTCCAGGTATTTTTCCCGACAATTCCATCGATGGACAGCCTTTTTTGTTTCTGGAATTCCATCACGGCCGCTTTCGTTGCCGATCCAAAGATTCCGTCCGCCCCGGCAGTACCGATGCCGATTTTATAAACTTGAGCCAGACGTTCCTGGATCAGTCTGGTAATGCCGCCTCTGGCTCCCTGCCGCACCGTTGGACATCCATTTAAGGTGTTGGGACCGGCAATTCCGTCCGCCGTCCCGGGATCATATCCCTGCCGGATCAGTTCCTGCTGAAGCCGCATCATCCAGCTGTCCTTTGCAGGAGATGGCTCACTCTCTTGATTCCCCCACGTTTTTTTAAAAGTATCGAAATTCCCATACCTCTTTTTCAGAATGGAAGGCGTACTTCCCCAGTCGGGCAGTTGAAAGTGAGGCCGGTCTACCGGCGAAGTCCAGTCGCCTCCCCATTCCAGCCCCAGCGTCTTCCCGATCTGTCCCACGTTTTCAAAAAAGTTCCCTGATTCATTATAGGCGCCTTTGCCGTCGTTTCGATAAAAGTCAAAAGCTATGCCCCACTGGTGCATGGAACTGTAGGAACTGCCTCTGGCGTTGGTGACGATCTGTCCTGGCTTGGTTCTTCCCTGCGCATACAGCGCATCCTGTTCCGCCGCACTTCGAAAGCTTTCTCCGATTTCTATTTTATACCCTCTGTCCGCACAGGTTTTTTTCAGTTCTGCCGCTTTTTTCTGCAGGCGGGGATGACATTTGCTGATATCTTGACCCATATACAAAATCTCCTTATTATTTCCTCACGGAACACCATTCCGTGATGCTATATAATATTCTTTTTATGACTTTTTGTCACCGTGGCAAAACGTTGCTGTTAAAAGAACGGATTCTGTTATATAATAAAAAGGAATCACCGGAGATTCTGATAAATGATTCCAGTACCTTCATATCTGGCTCTTCTGCCGCTTTGTATCTTTTATCTGCTGTTTTCATTTATCCACGACAGCACGGTCATCACCGAGAGCGCAGGACGGATGACGAAAGGGAATATTCCCACGCTGTTTTGTAAAGCAGATGTTCCTCCAGAATTTATTCATATTTTTTTATTTTTTCTATTGACAATTCGTTTTTATAATTGTATAATGGCAAAGCAGGTTGCGGTTGGGACCTGTTGAAAAGGAAAAAATACGGGATCTTAGCTCAGCTGGGAGAGCATCTGCCTTACAAGCAGAGGGTCATAGGTTCGAGCCCTATAGGTCCCATTCCTTTCAAAAATCAATATGGCGAGATAGCTCAGTTGGCTAGAGCATACGGTTCATACCCGTAGTGTCGAGGGTTCGACTCCCCCTCTCGCTACTTCTTTTCAGTCTCGGAATCCTTGAATCTTAAGGGTTTCGGGATTTTTTACATCAAAAGGCACGGGATCATATCCCATGCCTTTTATCCTTAAAACTCCCGCTGTATCATATCATCTTCTTATATGTTCCCATTAAGCAGCATCCGCATCACCGGCTGTGTCAAAGCTGCCGGAACTATTTGTGCCGTTATCGCTGTTTGTATCTTCATTATTCTTATCAGAATTGTCAGAACTGTCCGTACTGCTGTCCGCATTTTCATTCTCTGTGTCAGAACTGCTGTAACTGCCTGTACTGCTGTCCGTCGTGCTGTCGTCGGTTCCGCCGCATCCATAAAACGCGGCCATGGACAGCACCGCAACGCCTGCCAGCAGCAATACTCTCAATCGTTTCGTCATCATAATACTGTACTCCCTTCTGTCACATTTTGAAATCCTGGTTGCTTCCCCCCGTTTTTTCCACCTCCTTTTTCACATAGTATACAGACAAAGCGTGACCATTTTGTGGCAGTCATGTGACTATTCTGTGTAGACCGGTTCCGTCTTCAGCGCAGCAGGCAAAATCTCCGCCGCGCTGCGTGCCGTCCAGCGGGCTCCCTCTTCTTTTGCTTCCCTGGTTGTCCGAAACCCGAAACCATACGTTACAGCCAGAAAATCCACACCCGTTTCCCGGGCTCCCCGTGCATCGTAATAGGTATCTCCCACCAGCAAAGTTTCTTTTCCCCCTGCGCCTGCCTTTTTCATTCCCATATAGATTAGATCCGCCTTGGTAAAGCTGTCATCTCCATCTGCGCCGCAAACAGCATCCATACAGTGTAAAAGTCCCAGATGTTCCAGCATTTCCAAAGCGAAACTTTCTCTTTTCAGCGTAGCCACTGCCAGAAAACACCCTTTTTCTTTCAGAAGGCGCAGCGTCTCTGAAACTTCCGGATAGACGTAAACCTCGTACTTTCCTTTGCTTTGGTAATATTCCCGATAGGCTCTTACCGCCCTCTTCGTCTCCTGCATGGTCAGCTTTGCCAAGCCGGCAAAAGCCTGCGGCAGCGGCGCTCCTATGACTTTTCGTACAAACGCTTCGCCGGGAAAGGGTTTACTTACCGCCGCAAAAGCTGCCTGATAGGCATGACGAATGCCCTCAAAGGAATTTACCAGCGTGCCGTCCATATCAAAAAGAATACACTTATACATGATCCTTCTCCTCATACGCCGACCGGGTCAGAAAATGCAGTTCCATCTGCAGCTCTTTTATCTGTTTGCGGATCCGTTCCTGTCTAAGCGCTGCCGTCTTTGCATCCGTCTGCAGATTCAGTTCCGGGCTGTAATAATGCCTTCCCCTGCGATGGCCGAATCCGTCAAATCCTGCCAGCGCAGCCTCGTTGACTTTGCATTCTTTCAGCAGTTTCAGCAGCATCAACCCGGCGTTGTCCAGGATCAGTTCATCCCCGTTTGTATACCGTTTGTAATCCACCCTGAGACTGTTTTCTATTTTGGCCGGGATATTGGAGGTGAGAATCACCAGCACATCCTTCATACTGCGAATTTCCCGTTCAATGATGTCCATTCTTTTATGATTGCTCACAAAGCAGGCGTCCATCCGGTACGCCGTATCCACAAAATTTATGCTGATGACATAGGGATGCTCCCGACGGATAAATTCCATGATTTTTTCGTATTCTTCCTGCAGACTCTGTCCCGGCGCCAGAAGAAGAATCTTCCTGCCGCCAATCCGGTTTCTGATTTCTTCCACCGCCTTTGCGTCATCGATCTTTCTGTTCTGAAACTGCACATAAAGACGCTCAATTTTTGTTCGGTCGTAAAGCACCTTGTCCTCTCCCGGAATGGACTGAATGATTTCTTCGATATCTTTCATGGTCAGCGTCCTTTTGTTCATCAGATAGGAAGCATAGTTGGGATGACAGACATAGCTGGCCGCAATATGGTAGGGAATGGAATACCCCCAGTCGTATTGTCGGCGGATGGCTGAAATGTAATCGTCATAAATATCCATCACCATGGTCGTATCATAGCGGGAGACAATATTTTTATTGATATACTGGGTAATCAGCTCGGTGGGCAGATTTCCTGCTCCCCGGCCCATGCCGTAGACCGAAGCGTCCAGGATCAGCGTTCGCTTGGTCTGAATCTTCCCCAGCACCTGAGCGTTGGAAAACGCCAGCTGAAGATTGTTATGCCCGTGAAATCCCAGATGGATTCCAGAATTCATATTTTTGTCAATCAGATAAAAGCAATGAGACACATCGTTGCGGTACATGCTGCCCAGGGTGTCTACAATATAAAACGCATAGGGATTCAGCCGGTTGATTTTCTCCACCAGCTTCAGCAGCTCCAGATCGCTGTAAAAGACTGTTCCCACCGGCTGCATAAAAACCCGGTAACCTTTTTCCATGATGATTTTCGCCCATTCAAAGGCTTTTTCCATCTCCATCTTGTGGAAAGTCAGGCGGATTCCTTCGATACTTTTGCCATCACATGGTTCCAGCAGCACCGGATGCAGTTCCTTTTCCCCGATGGCAATCATAGCCACAAACATGGAGATCCTCTGGCGCTTGGCAAGCAGTTCCCGGATAGCGCCCACACTGTCAAACAGGGAAGATTCCCTGTCTTTTACCATGCCGGTCAAAAAACCGCATTCTATGATATCGATGCCGGCCCGTTCCAGCTTGTCCAAAATGGAGCAAATCGTTTTCCTGCCGAATCTCCAGTCGTTAATGTACCCTCCGTCCCGCAGGGTACAGTCCAGTACCTTTATGCTCACAGACGTCCCCTCCTCTCCCTCATGACCAGCCGCACATACTCCAGATCTCTGGCTGTGTCTACCGAAAGGGTGTCAGCTTGTACCGGGATCATCTTCAGCCGTCTTCCATTTTCGATGAACCGCAGTTCGTTAATATCCTCCACAGCCTCATTCTTTCCCCGCGGCGTCTCAGCAAAAAAACGAAGCGCCTGCAGGGAATAAGCCAGGACGCCCAGATGCTTATAGTAATCAAACAGTACGCTGGTCTTGGGATGGGGCAGGGGACTTCTGGACATGAAAAGAGCATTTCCCTGATGATCCGTCACCACCTTGATATTGGACTCATCCACCACTTCCACCGGGTGGCGGATCCTCGTCATCAGATTAGCTGCAAAAAATCCTGCCATATGCTCCGGAAGTACCTGTTCCATCACGCCGGCTTCCAGCAGCGGCTCATCTGCGTTGACACAGACGTAAATGTCCGCCGGAGTCTGCTGCGCCGCTTCATAAACCCGTTCCGTACTGGTTTTATGCTCCGGCGAGGTCATAATACAGTTCATTTCGTTCTCCCTGCAAACCCGCTGCACTTCCTCATGGTCTGCAGCCACATAGATTTCATCGATCCTGTCGGATTTTTTCATCTCCTGATAAACCCACCACACCATAGGTTTCCCCTCAATATCCGCCAGCGGTTTCCCCGGCAGCCGGCTGGAATGGTATCTGGCAGGTATGATCATCACTGTCCGCATAGTTTTTCTCCTCTCATTTTCCAAAAATGCCGGCCAATGCCCGCAGCGGTCTGGTCAGTTTCCAGCAGGTGGAGTTTTCGTATGTTTCCGCCACCTGACGGATCTGCTCCTCCACATCCAGTGAATCTGCCGTCAAAACGGGAGGCGGCGCATTTTCCTGACCGGTTCTTTTCTCTTTTCTGTCCCGTTCCCGTTTATACAGATTCCAGTTTTCCATCAGCCGTGCAGACCACATCCGAAGCACCGCATCGCTCACCGCCTGATATCCGTCGGGCAGATCGCCTATCACTTTTTTACAGCAATTCTCCCCGTCCTGCATGTCAAAGGTCAGGATACTGGGCAGGTAGACGGCAATTTCTTCTTTCAGCAGCTGATTTCGTCCGTTGACTTTCAGATCAAAGTGCAGGATCAGGAAATCCCGGATCCGCTCTTTTAAGGGCAGCAGCGCCTGATTAAATATATTTTCCTCCTCGTAGGAATCCAGCAAAGCCCGGATCACATAATGCTCCTTTACCGCGCCCAGGCAGCCGCCGTTTATCTCCTCCTCGCTTTCAAATCCAAAGAAAATCCGGTTTAGCCGCATTCTTTTCAGATTCAGCTGTACCCGCATGTCCGGCTGCAGCAGGATGCCGCCCTGCTCATACAGAATCCTAAGTCCTGCATATTCCCGGACGAACTCCATATCGCCCTGTTCCATGGCCCGCTCTACGCAAGACGGGTACTTCTTTATCTCCTCTTTTTGAATTTCCCGAAGGGTAAGCTTGCCCCTGGGAAAATGCTCCTTAACCGCCTCTATAAATTTCTCAGAAATGTCTTCTTCTTTGCTGACGCAGATCAGATGCTCCGGTATCACATCCCGGTGGATAAAATCAAGGATTTTCCTGATTTTCTGATCCTTTCGAAGATAGGGATTCAACCGGAAATCTTTCTCGTACTTTTTCAGAAATTCGATAAAATCCGCCTGAAAAAGAGCCCGGGACTGGAACATATTCCAGTACAGCTGCTTTGCCGTACAGTAAACCACTTCCTCCCGGAAATGCGGATCGCTGTCATCTAAAAAAGCCGAAAATGCATCGATAATATCGATCATGGAACCGGTAAAGGTGGTGGAAATAGTATTTGCTCTTCGATAATAGCAGTAAAAAGGCTCCTGCACGTATCCGATGTGAGGATACCTGGTTACCAGAGCAGGGATTAAAGCGATATCCTCAAAAAGCATTTTTTTATACCGTTCCCGTTCCCAGATTCTCCTGGCATACAGTTTATTGACACTGTAAGTAATGTTGTTCCCCCGGATCAGGTATTCTGCCAGATCGATATCCTTTTCCGCAAAAGTCTGGACTACCGATTCCTTTCCTTCCTCCACATAAAGGATCCGCACGTCGCACATGACCATGTCGTAGTCTTCTTCCATGGCTTTTTCATACATTTTCTGATACATTTGGGGTTCCGCCGTATCATCGGAATCCAAAAAAGCGATATACTCTCCCCTGGCCAGTTCCACTCCGGTGTTGCGGGCCATACCAAGTCCCTCATTTTCTTTGTGGATTACCCGGATTTTCTGCGGATACGTTCTGGCATAACAGTCGCAGATCCATCCGGAAGCGTCTTCGCTTCCGTCGTCCACCAGGATAATCTCCAATTCATCCAGCGACTGGGCCAGTACGGAATCCACCGCCCGCTCCAGATACTGTTCCACCTGATAAACGGGTATAATCACCGAAACCTTGATTTTTTCATCCATCATCTGCCTCCCAGATATTCCAGAATATTTCTCAGTTCATACACCGTACCCGGCACATAATAATGACGCCCGGAAAACTCCCGCCAAAATTTCCGCAGGTAGCGCATCAGCACCGCATCTTCTTTCCAGAGAACCTTCCCCAAAAACAGCCGATATAGCATAACCGTATGGATATCCAGTCCAAACACCAGCCTGCCTGTCAGCGCAGCGTTGGAGCATACGGTCAGAAGATTCCATCGCCGTGCATCCCCGTTCAGTAAAATCAATTCCCACGGTACATCACAGTCATATTTTCTGGTCAGCCCCCGTTCAAAGGCCGTATTTTCTTTATTCCTGGGATGGGGTTTTACCAAAAATCTTCCTTCCCCTATGGTATGGCGGCACTCCTCCATCAGCGAAAGATCGTTGGTCGTGATCCCCTCCGCCCTGAAGGACTGCTCCAAAAACAGGAAGTCTTCCCACTGCCGCGGTTTTTGATAAGCAAAAACCGCGTTCATACATTCCCGCAAGCGCTGATTTCCAAGGGAGACCTTCGGCAGCCGCCTGTTGGGAATGCCGTCTCCCCGCATGGCAAGGCGTGGTTCGTACAGCAGCGTATTCGTCACCAGCTCACCTATCTTTTTCCCTTCTTCGGTCCGGTTGACCATCGCTCTGTCTTCTTTGAGGTAATCGATCACATAGGAAGAAAAACCGTCCTCATACCAGATAAACTGTGGATGCCTCTCATAGAGACGGCAGGCCAGCATCCGGGAAAAGGTATCAAAATTGGCGAAATATACCGCTTCATAATCTGCCGGTTCGTCATTTAAGATCCAGCGGAAAATACTGTCTGTTTTCTCATACCCTTCTTTGATTTTTTCTGCCTCTCCCGATACATACTGGCGGCATAGTTTTGCCGTCTTAGCATACAAGATACGCTCAAACAGTCTGCTTTCCTGTAATCGCTGTGTATAATCCGACGCCCCCGGCAAAAGATCCGTGAGCAGAAGTTCGGTCTGCTTCCCCCGCAGAAGTGTATGTCTGATATGCAAAGCGGTAAACAGCTGATAAACGGAATTCACGATCATCAATGTCGCCTTCTCTTTCATGGTCTTTCTCCTTCCTCTGATTCAGGATACAGCTTTTCGATCTGAAAATGGCGCCGGAGATTTTCACAGGCTGTGGAATCCACCGTATAAACCATTTTGGGTTTTCGGAAAAAAACATAGGGCAAAAGCTCCGCAGGAAAAGGTCTTTTGATCACCCGTCCTTTGGGAAAAATACCGGTGTAATCCAGGCGATCATCCGGATGTCTTTTTATCAGCAGCCGTACCCCGCCAAGCGGCCCTTTTGCCAGTTCCCGGTACAGATGTTCCTGCTGCTTTTCATTCATCACATGCAGCCCGGCAAAATTCTGAGTCAGCAGGATCCCTTCCGCGCCGGTCCAGATTTTTCGGCACCTGAAAAAGCGCAGAATCTTTCGCCGTTTGGCAGATCCGATACGTTCCAGCTGATCCTCGACGGAAAAGTCCACATAGTGTTTGCGGTCTTCTCTGACGCTTTGCGCCCGTTTCAGGCAGACGATCTCCTTGATCAGCGGATGTGATCCGTCGAACAGGCCGTACTTTTGCGCAATTGCGCTGTGCAGAGGATATTTTTTTCCCAGCTCCCGGCGCAGCTTCTCCGGCCGGCTCAGCATCCCGGCTGCATCTTCCAAAAAGGAAAAGGGGATCCTTTTTTCAATTAGATAAAGGGTAAAATAAAAGTGTGCCCCCGCCGCGTAAATATGGGAAAATCCGCCGATCCTTTCGGGAATCCTTTTTTCACAGCAGCGGATCACCCTCCGGACGATTCTTTCTTCCCGGTCATGGGGGATCTCCAGATAAGGAAACAGATATACTCTGTCAAAAAAACCTTTTTCCAGTTTCCGGAACCAGGGGTATTTGTCCTGTATAAAATCCGGAAGAATCAATACTGCTCTGTCTTTTGGATGACAGGTCATTCGATGCAGCATGACCTCCAGCAGCTGGTATGAGCTGACCGCATGGTAAAGAACATTACCCAACATGAATCACATCCATCAATCCCTTCAGCTCCTCCATAAATTTTTCGTTTTCCCGGCGGCACAGGTTCAGCATGGGGCCGCAGGCATCCCGCCCGCTGATGGGAATCTTACGCCCCATCCGCCTCTCTGCCTGCAGGTAATCCTCTGTAAAGTCCAAAATCCCCTGATGAATCCGCCGGATTTTTTCCGCTCCGGCAGGGTTTTCCTTCAATCGGCATCGGTATCCTCCCTTTCCGTCCGGATAAATCCCCTGCAGGCTGCCCCAGGGAGCTCCCAAAAGCAGTTCCCAGTACAGATTATGTTCTTTTGCGGGATCATGGAATTTCCACACATCCCTGTTTTCCCGCTGCGAATACAGATAGCTGACCAGACGCCCGCTCACCAAAAATGTCTCGCCCACCTCGCCTTGTCCGATCCGGGCGGAATCCGTCCCCGCCAGAATACCGGTAATCGGACAGTTCAGATTCCACAGGTGATTGACTGCCCGATCCAGCATCACCGCTCCGCTGCCCGCCCAGCCGACATCTACGGCAGCTGCGCTTCGGCAGCCGGCCAGCAGTTCCCGGTAATAAAGCCCCGCCGCCTCTCGCTGTCCCCGGTAACTTTCCAGAATCTGATTCCAACGCTTCATCAGATATTCTTTGACGATTTCCACATTTCTATGCGTCAGAAGATGATCCGGAAATTCTTTGTACCTTCGACAAAAAGATGGCAAAAGAAAAGAAAGTTCCATACTCTCAAAAACCTGCCCCAGCGTAAAACTGTGACCGGTCTTATGATACAAAAAACGCTGGAAGTATTCATGCTTATAGAAGGCGGCCGTCACCTTCAGCGCCGCCAGACGGGACCAGAAGGCATAACTGATCCGCTCCTTTTCTTCCGGATACATTTTCCGGTAAGCCTCCATCAGCACCGTTCCGTCTCTGGAAAAGAACAGGATCTTATCGATCCCATGGCTTCTGACATAATGGTGGATAAACCGGCAGTAACCAGTTACAAAAAGCCCGCCGTATATATAGCCGTATTCGTATTCCCTGGAAAAATTGCAAAGTCCGTTATGGATGTGACAGTTCACCAGACTGCGATAGAGACTGCCCGTTACCAAAGACATATCCTCCGGCCGATAGGGTGCTCCAGCCTCATTGACGTTCGGATAATGGTAAGCCGCAAAACCGTGGCGGCGAGCCTGATAAAAATCAGAATCCAGCTGATCGCCCACGTGGACATAAGACATCTCCTTCCCCATGTGTGCCTTTACTTTCTCGTAAAGGCTGCCCTCCCATTTGGATGCCCCGCTGTCCGAGGAGACAAAACAGTATTTCACCGCTTCAAAACCGCAGCGATCCAAAAGTTCCCGAACCCGCTGTCCGCCAAGATACATATCGGACAGCGCCGCCAGACATTTCCCCTTCCTTTGCAGCCGTTTTACTACCTCCAGGAAATACGGGTTCCCGCTGCAGCATCTTTTTTCCATCTCCCATTCCGCCGCCATTCCCGTTTCCCGGTCAATGCCGGACTCCTCCTCCAGTATGTCCCAGATTTCCTCCAGGGTAACCTCGCCGCATCTGCCTTTTTCCATTCTGGCCTTTTTTTCTGCCCAGATGCGAAGTTTTCTAAAATCCGGATAATTCAGCGTCATTCCCACCAAATAAAACAGATCGGCCGGCCGGGAAACACAGCGCAGGATCAAAGTGTCAAACACGTCGAAGGATATCACATCAAAAGAAGAAAGACGAAGGGCCAGACTTTCCGGCGGCACCTTCGCGGACAAAGAAGACTCGCTGCCTCCGGTATAAAGGCGTTTCCCGTCTCCGATCCCACATTCCCGATCCGCTGCCCAACGGATCTGCTTTTTGACATACCCCGCCGTACGCCGGCAGTTTTCCACAAACCATTCTTTCATCCGGTTCCACCGTCCCTCATCCCTTCATAAGACGCACACACCCGATCCGGCGCGCCTGCCATCCGCAGCTTTCCTTTTTCCAGCCAGATCGCTTTCGTGCAGTTTTGCCGGATCACTGCCATAGAATGGGACACCATCAGCACCGTGGATCCGCCGTGGATCATTTCCCGGATCCGTTTTTCGCTTTTTTTGCGAAAGAAAAGGTCTCCCACGCTGAGCACTTCATCCAAAATCAGGATTTCCGGGGCATCCGCAGCTGTGGCAAGGGCAAATCCAAGCCTGGAAACCATGCCGGAGGAGTATTTGCGCACCTTCTCCTCCATAAATCCTTCCAGGCCGGCAAACTGTACGATAGCTTCATATTTTTCATCCAGAAATTCCTTTGACAAACCGGTAAGCGCACCGCTTAAGTAAATATTTTCCTTTCCGGTCAGTTCCGGATCAAATCCTGTTCCCAGCGTCAGCAGCTGAATCTTATCCCGGTCCGCCTCCACCCGTCCTTGTGTGGGCCGTAAAGCGCCGGCGATAATCTTCAAAAGGGTACTTTTCCCGGAACCATTGGCGCCGATGATGCCAGCCACTTCCCCTTCTCCCACCGTAAAGCTGACATGATCCAACGCGGTAAACGTCTCATATCTGTCCCGTCTTCTGATCCGGCGGATAACCGCTTCTTTCAGGCTGGCAGCCTCTTCGCCGGCCCGCCGGAAGCGCATGGTCACATCACGAACGACGATATCCATCTCTCACCCCTCCTCCTTCAAAGCTTCTCTTTCACAGCCGCACCATGATCCTGTCTCTGTTTTTTTCAAATACAACCCATCCCGCCGCAAACAGACCGATTCCCCACAGAAACATCTGCGCAAACTGCCCGGCCGCCGGAATCTGTCCATACAGAATCACCTGCCGCATACCGTCGATGTACAGATACATGGGATTGTGAAACACAACTTGCCGGATCAGTCCTCCCAGTTCTTCTGCAGGATAAAAAATCCCGGAACAGTACATCCACAGCGTCAGCGCCACCGTATACAGATGTTTCAGATCGCCGAAAAAAACGTACCCCACCGATAGAATCCAGGACAAACCCAGAGAAAAAAGAAACAGCGGCAGCAGAATCACCGGCGCCATCAGCGCCGGCAGCCGGATCTTTATCTGAAAAACGATCAGCATAACCACGTACGCCGCCAACGAACAAAAAAAATTCACGATGGCCGTATATACTCTGGCCGTCACAAAAATTTCCATGGGAAATTTTACCCGCAGCAGCAAAAGCCGGTTGTCGGTCAAAGCGGTGAGCGAAGCGCTGGTAGCTCCTGTAAAGGTCTGCCACAGAAGATAGCCTGTCAGATAATAAACTGGAAAATTTGCAATACTTTTTTGAAACATACGGGAAAAAATCAGGGAAAGCACCATCATGGACAGAAGCGGATTTAAAATGCTCCAAAAAATCCCCAGGGCAGACCTGGCATACTTACGTTTCATCTCTCTTGCCGTCAGCTGCCGGATGACAAATCCGTACTGTTTTCGCTTCTCCCCCGCCGTCATGATCTCCCTCCTTTTTGCCGCTTTTTCCAAAAGCGGTACTGGTTTCCCAGAAATCGGATATACAGGTAAATCCTGTGCTGTGCCAGATGATATTTCACGTGATGGTTACTTTGGATCACGCTCCCTTCATACCAGGCGCTTTCTTTGGCGTTACCCTTTCGCAGCCCCAGCATCGTCAAAAGACGCTTCGGCAAATGGAACCGGCCAAGATCCTCATTTTTCATAGGAAGCGCCACAGGCTGCTCCCCGCCTTCCACCATATCTTCAGAAAAAGGAAGCGCTCCGAAAATCTTTGCTTCCTGCCTGGAGGGCTGCCCCATAAACGCGCTCAGCAGCTGGCGGACCACATTCCGTTCCCGGATCATATCCGCTTTGCAGTAGCCGGTTTTTTTGATTTCCATGGCATATAAGGAAACGTATTCCATAAGACAGCGTTCGTTTTCCTGACGGAATCTTCTTACCTCCTCACGTATGGAACCGAAACGCGCAGCATAGACGTCCTTTTCCTTTTCATACCCTATGGTCATCCCGCAGGGCGCCGAAAACACCGCTTCAAATATGCAGTTGTTAAAATGCGCCTTCTCCCACAGCCCGTTTCCGGGGCCGAAATAGTACCAATGATACTCCCTTTGCAGCACATCCGGCGGCAGATCGTAAAGCCCCCAGTAATATCCTTCCATTCTGCGCTTCCGACCCATGTAAAGCAAAATCTCATTTAATGTTCTTTGCATGGAACCAACCCAGCCGCTGTCCACCACAGCATCCTCTTTTTCCTCCAACAGCCCTTCCTGGCGAAAATAACCAATCAATGCAGGAAGCGCTTTCTTCGAACGGTAATCCACAGCCTCCAGAAATTCTTCACAGCGGCTCAGCCTTTTTCTGATCATCGGCAGACTGCAAAAAGGAACCACTTCATCGTTTGCAAAGGGAAGTCCCAGGCGCTTTAGCACCTCTTTTCGCTCCCTTCCGGAAAGTCCCGCTCTTTGCAAGATCCGATCCGGCGTCACGCCAATCCCCCGGCGGCAGATAAAGTCAAGCGCTTCTTCCCGGTCAAGATGATACATGGGAATCCTCAAAGAATACCGGGAACAGTTCAGATACCGGCACTCTAAAGGAAGCTGCAGGGCGCCGCAGATCACAAGAGCGGCCCGGTACATGAACCAGCCATCCCGCGCCAGAAAATACAGACGCTTTTTTCCGCTCTTTACCGCATTTTCCAATACCCACATCACAAAACTTCCAAGAGCCGGCGCAAATACATGGCTGACCGCCAACATCCCTGGATCCTGCTCGGCAATCTTTACCTGCGCTGCCGCCTGGTACATCCTGGGATCTTCTTTCAAATATTTTCTGTACTGGTCTTTTCTCTTTTCTCCCATCCTTTCCAGCCTTTCATCCGCTTTTTAATATAATGCCGCGGTCCCGCCGGTATCGCCCCTGCCAGCAGCGGACGCAGTACATGATGGAAAGTCCCGCCGTTTAAAATTCCCAGCCGGCGAAAACCCTGGTACCGCATCTTCATCTCCCGGATGCGCCGACGATACGTCCGCTTCTTATGGGCTTTATAATCTTCCGTATACTGCAGCAGTGTATCCTGGATATTATAACCCTGGTATCCCCTTTTATGCAGACGCATAAACAGCTCATAGTCTTCACAGAGCAGATATTCCTTTGCCGTATTATAACCGCCGTTCTCCTGCAGCACCCTCTTATGAAACAGCACTGTGGGATGGATATAGGGTGAAGTAAAGAGAAAATCCCTCTTCCCCGGCACGGCAGGAACCTTTCGACATCCCCAGACGCCCCGTCTGTCGATCAGTTCCACATTTGATCCCACCCATTGATACCCGGGATGCAGTTCCAGAAAGCGAAGCTGCTTTTCCAGCCTGTCTTCCCGGGCGACATCGTCATCATCCATCCTGGCAATATACCTTCCGACCGCCCGGCGCAGACATTGATTCAGCCCATAAGCCAGACCGCGGTTTTTTTCTCCGCGGATCAAAACAATCCGTTTATCCATATCCGCCGCCTGGCGTATCGTCTGACGGTAAGGTTCCTCTGAGCCGTCGTCATAAAGGATCAGCTCCCAGTCAGAAAAAGTCTGGCTGACGATAGACCGTACCGCCCGGAAAAAACGTTCCGGATCTTTTGGATTGTAAACTCCCATGATTACGCTGATCTGTACGATTTCGCCCATAAAACCTTCCACTTCCCTTTTCCTTTCTATCTTTTGCAGGATTCTCGTCATTTATGTATTGCGTCTGCCCGGCGTTTTTGCTATAATGGAACAAATCTTAACATCATCTATTTTTTCTTTCGGATCTTCTTCCGAATATTCCATTTTATTAACATAGCGTTACCGCTCAAAAGACAGGTTTTTCCTGCAGCTATTATTATGCCCCGTTTTCCTTTTTATATAGATCATTTACCCGGAAAGGAGGAATGCCCGATCCCGCCATGATCCCTTGTGAAAAAAGCAAAAAAGAAAGGAGATTTTCATGAAAAAAAGAACTACTGTTTTATGCTGTGCCATCGCTTCTATCTGTCTGCTTTTCTTAAGCAGTCTTCTTGGCATCGCAGCCACTGCCTGGGCCGGCGTATCGCGCCCGGAAACACCGTCTGCCGCGCAGAAATTGTGGGATGAAACGACACATCCGGAACAGACGCCCAACATCCAGGTCATTTCCGAAGACTCCGGCGAAACGCTGGACGGCGATTTTTTCGGCGCAAAAGTGATCGACGGCGTCACAAAGGCCGAACCCTTCGGCCCCTGGGATAACCTGGATACGGAAAAAACGGTCTATCCTGCGGATATCCTGACCTCTGTGCGGATCCATGCCTCAGACTATTCCATGCAGGGAGAAATCGGCATGTGGTACCGTAATGTAGGTACCTGGCAGGGACGTTCCGTGGATCTGAAAGCCACCCTCGCCGACTATGATTTTTACACAAAGGATGACGTTCCTTCGCAAATGATTCTGTGGGGAATGCGCGATCGTATCGGATTCTGTGTGGCCGGCGAATCCTACATCGATATCCGCTATGATTTTTCTGACAGCGAAACCGGAGAGCCTCTTTCTCTCCCTGCTTACATGACCTTCGACGATGTCGACTGGGGACAGGCCATCGAAATCACCGACAATCCGGGAACTTTTTATGTCCCTCCCCAATCCAGTCTTCGCTGTCTTGCCTCTGACAATGGTTCCGTCGTCTTTATCTCCGACGGCAGCTGGTATGACGACCGCTCCACGGCTGCCCATAATTCTGCCATCGAAGATTCCTTTATGACACGCTTCGAAGGAACCGGACAGACACAGCGTTTTTACTGCGGATATTACTTCCGTGAAGGATATGTGAGTACCTTGAATTTCCTCTCTGATTTTTCAGATACGGAGTCCATGGCGGTTTTCTGCGACTCCCTGGACTATTTCGGATACAGCGGACAGCCTCTGGCTCCCAGCGAACCCTCCACGCCGGTGAAGGAAGTCGCTGACCTGGATGAAAAAGGCCAGGAAAACACTCTGTCCGACCTCTGTGAAGCCTATACTTACTCTATCTACCATACCGTTCCCAATGAAGAACCCACCAGCTACTATGAATCTTATACCCTCACCGACCATCTGCCCGAGGGATTGGAACTGGTCAGTGCCGCCGTGTATGACGAAACCGGAACAGAAGTGACCGGAGATTTCACGATTCAGACGCAGGGACAGACGGTTACCTTCACTGCCAACGATACAAACCGCGCCGGATTTTACTATGATACTTACCGATTCGACCTGCAGGTAAAAATCCGTGAAGATGCCGATCTTACGCCCTATCTTGTTTCCAGAGAAAACGGACCGGAATACGTTCTGCCAAACCGAGCATCCGTATCCATTCTGCGGGACGGCGCTATCGAAAAAGAAACCAATGAAACGCAGACACATATCCGCACCCTTTATCAGAACGGACTGGTGCAGATCCATAAAAGTGACGAATTTTCCGGCGTTTCTCTGCCGGACGCAGAATTTACGCTGTACGAATGGGATAGCGTCGCGCAGGAATACCGTGAACGGGAAACTCTGGTCTACGATGAATCTGCAGAAATATATCTTTCCCGCGCTCTTTGCGCCACTTTAGATAACGAAGGACGGTTCAAAATCGTCGAGACCAGAACACCGGATCAGTATCAGGGCAGCTGGGAAGAAGAATTTACTCTTACAGAAAATGATCAGATACTTTCTTTCGATGTGACCAACACTCCCATGGCGGATCACACCATCACCAAAACCGCCGTGGTTATCCGGGGCGGCGGTATCATCAAAGAAGCGCCCGACACCTTTGATCCGCCGGTTGATGTTCTTGCCGGTGATATCATCGAATATCAGATTGATGTGGTGCGAAACTGCACCCCCGGATACCGTTCCGGCACGTTCACCGTCACCGATGAAATTCCCAGTGAAGCCGTATGGGAAGAGGAAACCTTAAAAATTACCGGTGAGATCACCAATCCTTCCCCCAACTGCGCCGCATCCATCGACTCCATGTCGGAAGAAGACGGCGTGATCACCTGGGAAATCACGGATCTGGACAACGGCGAAGGAGCGCATCTGACCTTCCAGGTAAAAGCTCCAAATGAAGACGCTCTGCTGACCAACGCCGCCTGGCTGCATTTTCCCGGAAAAGAGGATCAGCAGTCCAATGAAACGGCACATCAGGTACAGCCCCTTCCGGAAACGGACGAAACGCCGGAAAATCCCGAGGAACAAAAAACCGTCACGGACTCTGGAAAAGGCTCTGACACTTCTGCCACGAAAAAGACAACGGTGACAAAACCTTCGTCTTCTTCTGCATCTCCCGCTTCATCTTCTCCAAAAACAGGCGACAGCCATCCGGTTGTAATCCTGTCTGTCGTCCTTCTCGGATCACTGGGACTTATCCTTTCCCTTCTTATCCGGAAAAAATATCGTCATAAAAAATCCAGTTGAATATGTTAAAAAAACAGTGCCGGAAGGAAGTCATTTTTCCTTCCGGCACTGCCGCATACGCTCTTCTCTATTCATCTGTCTGGGCTCTCGTCACGTGCTTTACCCATTTCCAGCTGTGCAGCCGGATGGTAACCGGTATAATCTTGTAGATCTGATCCCATTTCAGCAAAAAGAACACCACCACCGGCGCACAGTGAAACACAAAGGCAGCCAGCGCGGAAAAGGGAACGATGATCAGCCACATGCTGAACAGGTTCATCTTCATACTGAAAGAAGTATCGCCGCCGCCCCGGATGATACCGTTGTCACAGGGCAGCTGGAACGAAGTGCCAACCGTGGTTATCGCCATGACTGTGATGAACTGAAGCGCCAGCTGATACGCTTCCTGTGAAATATTGTACAGCGACAATACCGGATAGCGGGACAGATAGATAAGGATACCGGTGACAATTCCAATCCCGCAAAAAAGCAGTTCCATGGTGTGCACCATTACTTTCAGCCGTTCTTCTTTTCCCTCCCCGATGGTTTTTCCCACGATAATGCTGGAGGCGCTGGTGGAACCATAGGCCACTACAGAAATAATCTGATAAACAATGGTGGCAATGGAATTGGCCGCGATGGCGGCCGCTCCCATGTGGCCAAGAATTCCCGTCTGCACCATCTGGGCAATGCCCCACTGAGCCTGATTCAAAAGAACAGGAAGCGCCACTTTTTTATAATCGCGGTGGTAGGAATGATCGATAAAGATCAGTTTCTTCAGGTTCAGATTCAGATCATGTTCACGGTATTTCAGATACCAGATCACAATCAGCAGTTCCACACAGCGGGAAATCAGTGTGGCGATGGCCGCACCCCGGATTCCCAGCCGCGGCATACCCAGATGGCCGTAAATCAGCAGGTAATTCAGCGCCACGTTAATGCACAGGGTGGTGGCGGAAATAATATAACCGATTTTTACGATTCCCACCGCCCGCAAAGAAGCGGTAAGGATATTGGTTGCCGTAAAAATCAGATAGGTAAAGCAGATGATCTGCAGATATTTCACACCTTCCGCAATCACCGCCGGATCATTGGTCAGCAGTCCCAGCGCCTGCGACGGGAAAAACAGCACCAGCAGAAACATCACTGCCGCCAGTCCCACTCCATAGCGCAGCGCCACACCGATGATATGGGGAATGGGCTTCAGATTTTTTTTGCCCCAGTACTGCGTACCCAGCACGACCACGCCCTCGCCGGCTCCCATCACCAGCATCTGCAAAAGGAACTGGAACTGATTACACAGGGCGGAACCGGAAAGCGCCGTCTCGCTGTAAGCTCCCAGCATCACATTGTCCATCAGATTCACGCTGTAAGTCAGCAGATTCTGCAAAGCCAGAGACGCCGTCAATACCGCAAAGGTTTTATAAAAACTCTTTTCTTTTATCAGCTTCATCTCCTCCTCCCCCCTGTATATCTGTCATTTTCTTTATTTTAGCCATACCGGGAAAAAAAGGCAATTATAATTCATTGCGTATGATTAATATTTTGTGCTATGATCAGATTATACTCTGTGGAAATTTTACCCGCTTTGAGAAAGGAGCACCCATGAAAGTCATCACTGAACCAGGCGTATTATCCCAGTCGGAACGTTATTTTTCTACGCCTTCTGCCCTGGCGCAGCAGCTTTTTTTCTATCTGACCCGCTGCGGCCATTATTACTGTGATCACCATTACCATTTCCTTGATTCCTGCGATGTGGGAAAACTGGAAAGTCATAAAAACTTTCTGCTGGACTACATCCGCAAAGGTTCCATGGAAATCGAAGCCGACGGCAAAACGTATCTGGCAGAAGCCGGACAGATCGCCCTGACAGACTGCCGCCGCCCCCACCGTTTCCGGGTATCCCGCTATGCAGAACGAATCTGGATCCACATAGACGGCAGACAGGTCCGCCCTTTTTTCGAGCAGATCATCGCCTTTCACGCAGGCCGCCCGGTGTTTACTCCCCATCCGGAAAGCCGGACGGAACGCCATATGACGGAACTGGTTTCCCTGTTAAAAAACGGCATTCACACGGAAGCAGATCTGTCCAAACGGATCTATGCCCTGCTGTGCGATCTTCTGATCCCGCCGGCACAACCGTCTGCAGACTGCCAGGATCCCGTCAGTCTGGCCCTGGACTACATGAAGCGCCACTTGTTTGAAGACCTCTCTGTCCGGGAAATCGCCTCTGCGGCCGGCTTAAGTCCCTCCCATTTTTCCCGGCAGTTTCGCAGCCGCACCGGATTCTCTCCCCACGAATATCTCATCCTCCATCGAATCGACGAGGCTAAATCTCTGCTTCACACCACGGATCTGTCTGTCAAGGAAATCGCCTACCGGACCGGCTACCACAGCGAAGTGAATTTCATCTCTTCTTTCACCGGGAAAGTGGGACTGTCTCCTTCCGCCTTTCGCAACACCCGGTTTTTCTAAAAAAAGGATCCCCGGCGATGGCACATCCATCGCCGGGGATCCTGTGATCTGATGTCTTTATTTAAAATACTCCACTCCGGACTCAAAGATCTGTATATCCTGCTGTCCGTAGATGTTGATGGCTACGCCGTCATCCCGCCGTTCACTGTGGGCCATCTTGCCCAGAATCCTGCCATCCGGACTGGTGATTCCTTCAATAGCACGGTAGGATCCGTTTACATTCCATTCTTCATCCATGGAAACATTGCCCATGGGGTCGCAGTACTGAGTAGCCACCTGGCCGTTGGCAAACAGTCTGTCCAGCCACTCGTCACTGGCAACAAACCGTCCTTCTCCGTGAGAAGCGGGGTTGGTATATACACCGCCCAGCTGCGCTTTTCTCAGCCAGGGTGAATGGCTGGTCACCACTTTGGTATACACCATTCTGGAAATGTGACGGCCGATGGTATTGTACGTCAGAGTAGGCGAATCCGCACTCTGTCCCACGATCTTTCCATAGGGCACCAGACCCAGTTTGATCAGCGCCTGGAATCCGTTGCAGATACCAAGAGCCAGCCCGTCTCTTTCCTCCAAAAGCTTCATCACCGCCTCCTGGATCTTTTCATTGCGAAATGCCGTGGCAAAGAACTTGGCAGATCCGTCCGGCTCGTCGCCCGCGGAGAATCCGCCGGGGAACATGATGATCTGCGCCTGTCCGATGGCCTTTTCAAACACCTGCACAGAATCCAGGATGTCCGCTTCCGTCATGTTTTTAAACACCCTGGTAACCACGTCCGCTCCGGCCCGTTCAAAGGCTTTTTTACTGTCATATTCACAGTTGGTACCCGGGAATACGGGGATGAAAACCGTGGGCCGCGCCGTTTTGTGGCGGCAGATATAAACGGAACTGTCTTCATAGAGTGGGCTTTCCACCGGATTTCTGCGATCCGTTCCTCTGGTTTTGAACACCTTCTCCAGCGTTCCCGTCCAGGCTTCCAGCGCCTCGTCCACCGGGATGATCACATCTGCGTATGCAAAGACATCTTTGTCTGTCACCTCGCCGATCACCCGGTAGGTGCAGGCCAGTTCTCCCACTTTCCCATCAGGAACTTCACAGATGAAATCGCCGAATCCCGGCGCAAAGAAATCTCTCGGATCCAGATCGTGTTCGATCTTCACACCCTTGCGGTTTCCGAAGGCCATCTTGCTGACCGCGGCAGCGATTCCGTGGCGGTCCAGCGCATAGGCGGACACCACCCGGCCAGCCTGTATATCCTGATACAGCCGGTCGTAAAGATCCATAACCTGCGGATAATCCGGGAGATCGTACTCATCCTTGGGCAGGCGGATCCATACCAGACGGTTCCCTGCTTTTTTCAGCTCCGGTGTGATGATATCCTGCTGTTTTGCCACATCCACGGCAAAGGAAACCAGCGTGGGAGGCACGTCGATATCATTGAACGTTCCGGACATACTGTCCTTGCCGCCGATGGAGGGCAGACCGAATCCCAGCTGTGCATTATACGCTCCCAAAAGCGCCGCAAAGGGCTGGCTCCAGCGGGAAGGATCTTCCGTCATACGGCGGAAGTATTCCTGGAAGGTGAAACGAATCTTCCGGTAATCTCCGCCGGAGGCGATAATCCGGGCAATGGACTCCGTCACCGCATAGACGGCGCCGTGGTAGGGGCTCCAACTGGATACGTAGGGATCGAAACCATAACTCATCATGGTCACCGTATTGGTCTTTCCATTCTGTACCGGAACCTTGGCCACCATGGCCTGGGTTTCCGTCATCTGGAACTGTCCACCGTAGGGCATCAGTACGCTGCCGGCTCCGATGGAAGAGTCAAACATTTCCACCAGGCCTTTCTGAGAACACACATTCAGATCTTTCAGCATATTCAGCCATGTTTCCCGCACATCCGGCATTTCCTCCCGGCGGTTCAGCACATTTCCTTCCCGGGACGGAATATCCACCAGCACCTGCGTTTCCTGATGAGCGCCGTTGGTATCCAGGAACGCTCTGGAAATGTTGACGATCTCCTTTCCTCTCCATTTCAGCACCAGACGGGGACTTTCTGTCACCACAGCCACTTCCACGGCTTCCAGATTCTCCTCGTGAGCGTATTTCAGGAATTCAGCCACATTGGAAGGATCCACCACCACAGCCATACGCTCCTGGGACTCGGAAATAGCGATTTCCGTTCCATCCAGGCCGGCATATTTTTTCGGAACTTTATCCAGGTTGACCTCCAGGCCGTCCGCCAGCTCTCCAATGGCTACGGATACGCCGCCGGCTCCGAAATCGTTGCATTTTTTGATCAGACGGCTTACTTCCTCCCGGCGGAACATTCTTTGAATCTTTCTCTCCGTGGGAGCATTTCCTTTCTGCACCTCAGCGCCGCAGGTCTCGATGGACTCTTCCGTATGCACTTTGGAGGAACCGGTGGCTCCTCCGCAGCCGTCGCGGCCGGTGCGGCCTCCCAGAAGAATGATGATATCGCCCGGATCAGAAGACTGCCGGATCACGGCACGGCGGGGGGCAGCGCCCATCACGGCCCCGATTTCCATACGTTTGGCCACGTAATCCGGATGATAAATTTCTTTTACGTATCCGGTGGCCAGTCCGATCTGATTTCCATAGGAACTATATCCGTGAGCCGCAGAGCGGACCAGTTTCTTCTGCGGCAGTTTCCCTTTCATGGTTTCCTTTACGGAAACCGTGGGATCGGCCGCACCGGTCACACGCATGGCCTGATATACGTATGTTCTTCCGGAAAGGGGATCCCGGATGGCTCCGCCAAGACAGGTGGCGGCGCCGCCGAAGGGCTCGATCTCCGTGGGGTGATTGTGGGTTTCGTTTTTAAAGTTGATCAGCCACTCTTCTTCCACTCCGTCCACATCCACCGGAACCACGATGCTGCAGGCATTGATTTCCTCGGACTCTTCCTGATCCTGCAGTTTCCCTTCCGCTTTCAGTTTTCTCATGGCCATCAAGGCCAGATCCATCAGGCAGACAAACTTATCTTCTCTTCCTTTGAAGATTTCTTCCCGATCCGCCAGATACTGCTGATACGTTCTGACGATGGGCTCCTTGTAGTCGCCTTCCTTGAAATCCACCTTCGTCAGTTCTGTGGAGAAGGTGGTGTGGCGGCAGTGATCGGACCAGTAGGTATCCAGCACGCGGATCTCCGTCATGGTGGGATCCCGCTTTTCCTCTCCGCAGAAATAACGATGGATATGAAGGAAATCTTTAAAGGTCATGGCCAGATTCAAAGACTGATACAGCTCTTTCAGCTGTGATTCGTCCATAGTCATAAAACCGTCGAAGATTTTCACATCCGCCGGCTCCTCAAACACGGTAACCAGGGTATCCGGCTTTTCCATCGCTGTCTCTCTGGAATCCACCGGGTTGATACAGTGGTTTTTGACCGCATCAAACTCTTCATCGGAAATGCCGCCTTCCAGCACGTAGGTGGTGGCGGAACGGATAATGGGTTTTTCATCCTCTTTCAGGAACTGAATGCACTGCACGGCGGAATCCGCCCTCTGGTCAAACTGTCCCGGCAGATATTCCACGGAAAACACTCTGGCTCCATCTGCCGCTTCAAAATTTTCCCGGTAAAGGATATCCACCGGCGGCTCGGAAAATACGCTGACGCACGCTTTTTCAAATACCTCGTCCGAGATATTTTCCACATCGTAACGGATCAGCACCCGCACATTCGTCACATCGGTGATTCCCAGATAGCTGCTGATCTCATGGCTCAATTCTCTGGCCTGCACTGCGTAATCCGGTTTTTTCTCCACGTAAACTCGTCTTACCATATCTATTTCTCCTCTCCCTCTTATCCTAAGGCTGCAATAACTTCCACTTCACAGAGCACGTCTTTTGGCAGTGTCTTCACTGCTACGCAGGAACGGGCCGGACGTCCGGTGAAGTATTCTGCGTACACCTCGTTGAACGCCGCAAAATCCTCTATATCGGCCAGAAAACAGGTGGTTTTCACCGCCTGCTCATAGGTGCATCCCGCTTCTTTTAAAACCTCTCCCAGATTCATCATTACCTGACGTGCCTGCTCCCGGATCCCCCCTTCCACAATATTTCCCGTGACCGGATCGATGGGAATCTGTCCCGAAGTAAAAACCAGACTTCCTGTGATTACCGCCTGGGAATAGGGGCCGATGGCCGCCGGCGCTTTTGTCGTGCTGACTGTTTTCATGATTGCTCTCCTCTCTTAAGGTCCATTGGATCTTCTTGCTTGTCTATAAAAACCATTATAGCGAATAACAGCTGTTCGCGTCAAGAAAAGCAGGAATCTGACCAGAACTCTTTGAGGATAACCTCCATCTCTCCTATCCGGCAGGAATGATACTCCTTCCATTCTCTGGGAAACAGCCGCAGATATTCCTCCGTCAAGAAACGGTCGTCCAGCAGCGCCACCACGCCTCTGTCACGTCCTGTACGAATCACCCTCCCGGCCGCCTGCAGCACCTTGTTCATACCAGGATAGCGGTAGGCGTAATCGAATCCCTTTTCACCGTGTTCATCGTAATACTTCATCAGAATTTCCCGTTCCACACCCAGGCCGGGGAGCCCGGTTCCCACCAGCACCGCTCCGATCAGCTTTTCTCCGGTCAGATCGATACCCTCGGAGAAAATCCCGCCCATGACGCAAAAACCTGCCAGCGTGTAATCATGACTTTCCTCGAAACGCTGCAGGAACTCTTCCCGCTGCGCTTCCTTCATAGAGGGGGACTGGATCAGATACTGCAGGCCTTCCTCCCCCTGATACCGCTTCCGAAATACGTCCAGTACTTCTTCCATCATCTGATAAGAAGGGAAAAAAATCAGATAGTTCCCCCTGCGCGCCGACAAAATCTCATGAATATAACAGGCGATCTTCTCATATTCCCGGTGGCCTCTGCGCCGGTAGCGGCTGCTGACCTCCCGTCCGATGAGAATTTTACGGTTTTCTTCGGGAAAAGGAGATTCCACATAGATGGCGTAATCTTCGCCGTCGGCGCTTCCCAAAAGCTTCCGGTAATAAGCGATGGGCAGCAGCGTGGCGGAAAAAAATACCGTTCCTTTGCCATCTGACAGCACCTGCTGCAGATTGCCTGCCGGATTGACACAGAAAAGGCGCAGGTAAAAACGTCCCGCCCCATCATGATACGTGTAGACCACATAGTTTTCATCCAGAAGATCACAGACATTTAAGAAAGTGTTCACCTGGAAATAAAACTCCAACACCTCTTTTCGCAGTTCTCCTTCCGGTACTTCTTCCAGATAATTCTCCAACTCCGCCTGCAGTCCCGCCACGGATACGGGAAGGGCTCCAGGACCTGGAAGTACCCGGAAGGAGTCGCTGCATTCCCGCTTCATTTCCAGCAGCTGGCGGTTGCATTTTTCCAGCGCCCGGAGCAGCTTTTTGCTTCCGGTCTCTTTCACCTTTGACCGGATCTTCAGGATATCCTCTTTGCAGATCAGGGCGCTGTACATCTCACGTCCCCGTTCCGCCAGATTATGGGCTTCATCAATAAGAAAGAGATATTCCCCTTTTTTGCTTTCGCCAAAAAAACGCCGCAGGTGCGCCCTGGGATCAAAGACGTAATTGTAGTCGCAGATCACCGCATCCGTCCACACCGCCAGATCCAGACTCAGCTCATAGGGACAGACATTCCATTTTTCACTGTGCTTTTCCAGCACTTCCCTCGTGTACTCGTCCCGCCCGGTCAATAATTCGTAGAGCGCATCATTGATCCGGTCAAAATGCCCTCTGGCCCGGGGACAGGAAAGAGGGGTACACTGGGGTTCTTCACAGACGCACATCTTTTCCTTGGCCGTCAGCGTGATCACCTTATACTGCAGCCCATGATCTTTCAGGATGGAAAATGCTTCCTCGGCCACGGTACGGGCGATGGTACGGGCTGTGAGATAAAAAATCTTATCGCCCAATCCTTCCCCCACGGCGCGCACTGCAGGGAAAATCACGGACATCGTCTTGCCCACGCCGGTAGGCGCCTGCACAAAAATCTCTTTGTTGCGGCGAATGGTCTGATAGACACTGGTGACGATGGTTTTTTGCCCTTCCCGGTAGGGAAATGGAAATTCCAGTCCTTCCATGGACGCGCTCCGGATCCTGTGCCAGCTGCACTGAAACAGCGCCCATGGACGATACCGCTCCAGCAGACTGTCAAACCACAGTTCCAGTTCCCCTGGCTCATATTCCTTGGCAAAGCGGCGGATATCCTCCCCCTCCAGCTGACAGTAAGTGATCTGTATGGTTACCCGGCTGCAGTCATGATCCCGGGCATACATCCAGCCGTAACACATGGCCTGGGCCTCATGGAGCGGATCGACCCCGTCCATCTGTTCCAGCAGACGGTTTGTGCCTTTGATCTCATCGATGAGCACACCGTCCTCCCCTGCCACGATACCGTCAGCCCTTCCTTCCAGCCGCAGGCGATACTCGTCATACTCTTTTTCATAGCGCAGCGTCACTTCCGGCTGATAATCCTCTCCCATACTCTTTTGAATCTTCCGGTGCACCTTGGCCCCCAGCTGCATGGCTTCCCGGTCCGGCGCCCCTGTCCTTGCACTGTCCAGATCACCGCAGCGCAGGATAAATTCCACCAGAGCGCGCACCGACAGTTTGATCGTCTCTTTTTTTTCCATCTCTTAAAAAACAAATGCAGAATGCCTCCACGGCATCCTGCACCTTTCTTTCCTCTCTGATACTATATTCAGGCAATCGCAAACTTTTTCAGCGTGCGGTTAAACTCCTGGTTCTCACCGTAACACTGTACCGTGAGCGGCTTTGTAAGATCCATACTCAGAATTCCCAGAAGGGATTTTGCATCGATCACCACCCGATTATAGAAAATGTCAATATCAAAATCACATTTTCCGGCAGCAGCTACAAACTCACGGACATCCTCTGTGGCATTCAATCTGATTTTACATTCTGCCATAATATCATTCCTCTCTTCATAAGACATATAAAATTTTTTCGTTTAGCATATTATGGCATTGTGTTTTCTGAAAGTCAATCGCATTCCTGCCTAATTTTTACCTCTGAAACCAACTTTTTCCGGTAAATATTTACTAAATTTCAGAATTCCTGTCATCCGAGAATACTTTTCAGTTCTTCCATTTTGATCCGATGGAACGTTCCCTCATCAGCTGCCTGGGCATATTCCGGATGTACCGGGATCTTACCCAGCACGGGAAGCTGATATTCTGCCGCCACCTGATCGATCTGGCTTTCTCCAAAGATGGAAATCTTTTTCCCGCAGTCCGGACATACCACGTAGCTGTAGTTTTCCACCACGCCAAGAACCGGAATTTTCATCATTTCCGCCATCTTCACCGCTTTTTTCACGATCATCTTCACCAGATCCTGAGGCGACGTCACCACCACGACGCCGTCTACGGGAAGGGACTGGAATACCGTCAGCGGTACATCGCCGGTTCCCGGAGGCATATCCACCAGCAGGAAATCCAGTTCACCCCAGATGACGTCGGTCCAGAACTGTTTTACCATGTTGGCGATCACCGGACCTCTCCAGATCACCGGGTCATCTTCATGCTTCAGCAGCAGATTGATGGACATGATTTTGATCCCGTTTTCCGCCGTTCTGGGTTCGATTCCCTTTTCACTGGCCATGGCTGCCTCTTTGATCCCATACATTCTGGGAATAGACGGGCCTGTGATATCCGCGTCCAGAATTCCCACCTTAAATCCCTGAGCTGCCAGCTGATTGGCAAAGGACGCGGTGATCAGAGATTTCCCCACGCCTCCTTTTCCGCTGATGACGCCGATCACCTTTTTAATATTGGAATCCTGGTTCATCCTGGCCCGGAAATCATTTTTCGCCGGTCTGCTGGAGCATCCCTCACAACTTTCTTTGGTACATGATGTATTGCTGCATTCTTTCGCCATGTTTCTCCCTCTTTCCTCTTTATTTGATAAACCTGTCAATGGCTTTCTGAAGCTCTTTTAGCGTTTCCCGGTCGCCGCTTTCGATGGCGTCCACGATACAATGCTCGATATGATCCTGTAGAATCACCTTTCCCGTGTTATTGATCGCTGCCTTCACCGCCGACAGCTGGATCAGCACCTCACTGCAGTCCCGGCCGTCCTCCACCATACGTTTGATGGACTCCAGATGGCCGATGGCCCTGGACAGACGGTTCAGCACCGCCTTGGTATTCTGATGGGTATGGGTGTGGGTGTGAAGGTGGGAATGTTCCACTACCGTCCCGTCCTCCATCACATGGGTATGTGTTCTGCTGTTTTCCGTCAATCCTTTTCCTCCTGTATTTCGGGAAACATTAACATTCTGTAAACGTCATCCTTTGTTTGATGCCGGAAGTTACGATGTCAAACACGATATTTCCATTTCCCTGGTCGATCATATCGTATTTCAGCACCTTGTCTTTAAATTTGTTCTTCACATATTCCTCCGGATTATCTGTCTCGATCTCGTCAAAGAACACGTCACGCATCTGATTGTTGGCACATTGATTAAAAATTTCCCAGATTACTTCATACGTTTTCAAATTTTTTCCTCCACTATTATACCAGTATATCCTTTATCCCACAACCTTAACCGGGGGATATCCTTATACCTCTTCTTCGTCAAACTCCACCATGGTGTAATATCCTCTGTCTGTCACATTGATTTCCCGCACGATTCCCGTTCTTGCTTTCAGCCTTTCATGGGGGCCATAGTTTTTGCTCATGGCCACCGCCGGAATGATCGTATAATAATAGGAAGTGGGAAGGGCGCTTTCCGTTACCTCCACTTCCTGCCCTACCTCCAGCAAACCGTGGCGTTCCATCTTAAATTCCATGCTTCTCACTGCTTTTTCCTCCATCCATGCAAGAAAATTGTAAGAGAGTTTTCGACATTTGTCAAGTATCCTCCTCTTTTCTTTCCAAAAGAAAAAGGAACGCGGATTCTCTCCACATTCCTTCATTTTCTCTTTTTATCCGATGACTTTTCGCATAATCTGTGACCACTGTGTCAGTCGCTGCGGTTCATAGCAGATGGTGGAAATGTCCTTCAGTGTAAATTCCACCGGGCAGTTATATTTCTGCGCCGCATGAAGACGTATTTTCAAATCTTCCTCCACTGTCTCCGGATTCCAGCTTGGAGCGGCGATAAGAGCAGGCGCAGGTTTATTGGAATAGACATATTTCCCCTCCATAGCCTCTGCCATTTTCTCGAAGTCTTTCACCCAGGCGCTGACAGAAATTTTATGAATTCCTTTAATCTGCTTTACGTATTCCATCCGGTCATCCAGCGGTTCGCAGCAGCCGTAATATCCCAGGCCAAATTTATCATACCATTCGCTGGCGTACTGAAACTCAAATTCGTTGTGCATTTCCGGCGAAACGGTATAGAGGATCTGGGCCATTCCATAAGTCCATACGTCTTTCAATTCCGGTTTTTCCGGATTTTCCGGCAGAAGATCTGTCCAGGCGCCGGTACAGTGTACTACCTGCTGCTGTCTCATCAGACAGTCCATATCTTTCAGCTTGTTGATCGTCGCCAGGTGCACGTCGAGGGTACGACGCATCAGAGCATGCACCCAGTCCTCATCGTACAGCATTTTATCGTATAACGTATCGATATCCGACCATTCCATAAAGTGATCCCAGGGACGGTATTCATACTCCGGTCCATCCATGATCACCTTCAGAATATCTCCCACAGCCTCGTTGGCCATGGCCTCTCTGCGGTTTGTCTCCTCTTCGTCCAGATAGAAGTTCGGCACATTAATCTTATTAATATCATCCCAGTCCTGCAGCTGACTGAAATAGGAATGCGCTTCCACCACATTTCCATCGTCCCTGGTCAGCTTTTCTTCGATGATATCCAGACCGAAATTCAATCCCCGGATAACCTTGGGAATATAGATAAAAGGTTCGTATACCCAGTCATCCTGAATATGTTTGTTGCGGTAGAGAAGCTGCCGTAAAGTCGTCTCCATCTCGCGATAAAAAGGATCTTCGCACTGCAGCGTCAGTTCATCGTCAATATTCATCTCGTTCCAGGGAAATTCGCCCATGAGAAACATAGGTTTGTCCACTTTCCTGGCATTCAGATGATACCACTGCTGTTTTCTCTCTTTTTGAATCGGCAGCTGTGAAAGCTCCGCCAGCTGATCTGCCAGTCTTCTCAATACTTCAATATCTTTTTTCAACATAGCGTTTCCTCCTGCATTTTATTTCAGAAATACGTCCTTTTGTTTCCTGAAATCAGAATAGCACAGGAATGTACCAAAGTGTTAGGACGTTGCGGAGGAAAACTTGGACAAAACACAGATTACCGTCTAAAATATCTGGGCGGATACTGCCGACTACATTTTTTACAAGGAAAAAGTGTGGATCCTTACATTTTTTGCAACGAAAAAGTGTGACCTTTATGTTTATATCTTTTTAAAATATTTCGGAGCGTATCCGATCACTTTTTTGAATAACCTGCTGTAATAACTGGGATCATAAATACCCACCCGTTCCGCCGCTTCAGAAATTCTCAAATTCTCCTTTTCCATATATTCCAAGGATTTTACAATTCGAAGCCGATTTAAATACTCCACTGGCGAAAAACCGGTTATATCTTTAAAAACCGCGCGGAAATGACCCTCACTCCAATAAGACTGTGCTGCCAAAACACCAAGGTCAATCTTTTCGTTCATATGTTTTTCCATATAAGCGATAGCCTGATAAATGTATTCTTTCTTTTCATCGTGTTCTTTTTTCATATGAACCATCCGGTTTTTCTGAATACGCTGTAACATAACCAAAATCATCTGAAGACAGGAAACCTTTACAGTCTCAAAACCCTTTTCCTTACTTCTTTGCTCTTCCATCATCTTTTTCAATAAATATTCCACATCTTTTCTGGACTCAGACTCCAGGTGAATGATTCCCTGCTTATTCAGATAAGTCTGTCTTGTATCTTCGCCTCGACCGTCTGACCATTCCGCATATACAGATATGTTTTTCAGCAGCTCGTTCCATTGACTCTCCAGTTCATATTTATCAAATGTCAGCCCCTCCCTATTGCTCACATCCTGGAGGATCCTGCTGCACTCTTCATTCATCCCATCACCATAAAACTGGCAGTTAATCATTTCTACCGGCATCTTCGCAGCATAACCATGTAATTCATGGGGCGCGATTAAAAGCACGTCTCCCGGCACTAATAAAACCTGCACCCCACGATATTCATGAATGCAGCTTCCCTGAATGATCAATGCAAATTCAAAGAACGTATGACTGTGCACTGCGACCGTCAGATGATTCCAAAGAGTGACCGAAATATTACTGGAATCCTGCGTCAAAAATCTCATATACCCCTCTTTTTCCGATAAGACCCATCTTTCTTTGGCCAGCTCATAAAGAGACGTTTTTAAATGGAATTTATCCAACCTACCACTCCTCCTAATTTTTATTTCTACCATAGATATGACATATTCCCATGTAATAATATTTAAAACAAATGCATATAATCTTTTTATTTATTATAATCGTCCGGAAGTTTATATTCAAATTTTATAAAATGGTAAATACTAGAAATGACATTGAAATGACTGCCCGGTATCTAACCGGGCAGTCAAAAAGTCATCATTCCAGATAATCATCCACGTTCGATGCATCTACCGTTTCAAATGGAATGGCAAAACTTGCTGTTTCCTGTTTTCCGTTCACACAGGCATCATATGCGGAAATAGCTCCCCATTTTGCTTGTCCCAACGCATTCTGAAAAACTGTACAGGCAATATTTCCATTTTTCACCTCCTGAAGGCAATCCTGGTTTGCATCAATTCCCAGAATTTTGACATTGTCTGCTAACCCTGCAGCCTGATACGCCTGAAGTGTTCCCATGGCGCTTTCATCATTACAGCAGGCAACAACCTGTATTTCATCACCGAAAGAAGTTACCCAGTCTTCTGCATTCGTCATGGCTATATCTCTCATATACTCCGAAATCAAAGTTGCTTTCAAATCATAATTAAATCCTGCTGCATCTAGAGTCTCAAACAAACCATTATTTCTCTGGGTCGTGTGGTCATACCCATCGGATCCCTTCTGGTAACACATATTTACCGTCTCTGTATCATCTACATTTTCAATCAACCATTCTGCCTGCAATTTTCCTGCTTCATAATTTGATGAACCAACATATCCCACCTCTTTTTCCAGATGATCCGTATGAATAACAGAATTCAGGCAAACCAATGGCATCCCTTCCGCAATACAGGTATCCACAATGCCAACACAGCCATCTGCATCCTGCGGTATCAAAATGATACAGTCTACCCCTTGCGCAATAAAGTTTTCCGCCAGCTGAAGCTGTATATTGGGGTCCAATTCTCCATCCGCTTCTAGCACTTCTACATTAGGAAAATTTTTTTCACAGTAACTGACGAAGGTATTTCGTATTTTGGTTGTAAACGTGTCTTCATAACCCATATCGATAAAACCCCAGGTAAATTTTTCATCGCCGGCAATTTCATATTCAGCAACGTATTCTTCTTCCCATTTTTCCACATTTCCTCCGGATGCCGCAGCCTCTATTTCATCTTCAGACACTTTGATATCTGTCTCTGCTCCTGCACTGCTCTCTGTCTCTTCACTCGCAGCGCCTTCACTGCTTTGTATCCCGTCTGCAGCCGCATCTTGCGGAACGCCGCTGGCAGAACAGCCAACTACTGTGGTGACCATAATTGCAGCTACTAAAAACGCACAAATTTTTTTCATCATAAAGCACTTCCTCCTTTATTAAGTACATTAACCCTTTGAACGGGATCTGCGAACTTGAATATCAATAATAACAGCAAGCATGACTAACAATCCCAACACTACTTTCTGATAAGATGCATTGATATTCTGTAAGTTCATGAAATTTTTAATAATACCTATAATAAGTGATCCGATAATCGTATTAATAACAGTTCCTGTACCGCCCGACATACTGGTACCGCCTATGATAACTGCCGTAATCGCATCCATTTCATAACTTTCTGCCGCCGCCGGCTGGCCGGAATTCATACGCGACATCAAAACGATACCTGCCACTGCAGACATAACTCCTGCGAAAGCTGCTGCAAAAAATTTTGTAAACTTTACATTGATTCCTGATGCTCTTGCTGCCGCTGTATTTCCGCCTACAGCATACATCGCACGGCCGGTGGGCGTCCACGAAAGAATATAATATGTAATCAATAAAACAAACGCCATAATAAAAACAGGGAAGGGGATAACGCCTATATATCCCTGCCCGATAAACTGATACGCCGCACCCAGATTGGAGTAATTCTGGCCTCCGGTAAAAGCCATAATCGCACCTTCTGCTACCATCATGGATGCCAGAGTGGCAATAAATGGAGGAATATCAAACAAAGTGATGACCAGCCCATTAAAAGCTCCAAACAAAAAACCTACCAGAATTCCTACCAGAATTGCTAAAAACAAATTTCCCGTCACCAGAACAGTATAAGCAGATAACGTACCCGCACAGGCAAGAACCCGTGAGGCAGACAGATCAATCATTCCACATATAATCATCAACTGCTCGCCGCATGCCATAATCGTGATAACTACAATCTGCCTTAATATGTTCCGGACATTCATCCCCGACAGAAACGCCCTGTTCCAAATTGAAAAGATCACAAACATCAGAAGGAACACCAAAAAGATTCCAAACCTGTTATAAAACTCACCGATACTGAACTTTTTTTCTTTACTATTCATGATTTCCCTCTCCTCCCAACGCATAACTCATAATTCGTTCCTGAGAAAAATCCTCTCTTACAACTTCACCAGTTATTCTTCCCTCTGCCATCACCAATGTTCTGTCACAAACTCCTATAATTTCCGGGAGTTCCGATGAAATCATAATGACACCGGCGCCCTGTGCAGCCAAATCACACATAATTTTATAAATTTCATATTTAGCTCCCACATCAATCCCCCGTGTCGGTTCATCCATAATAAAAACCAATGGATTCTGAAGAAGCCACTTTGCAATAACTACTTTCTGCTGATTTCCTCCTGACAGACTTTGGGCTTCCGTCTGCACAGACGGAGTTTTTATAGAAAGTTTTTCTTTCATCTGCTCCGCGTCCTGCTTTTCCAGCTTTTTATTGAGAAACAAACCACGATATCTTTTTAAATTGGGAAGACCGATATTTTCTGCAATGGAACGAATCAAAACCAGTCCTTCTAATTTGCGGTCTTCTGACAGCATGATAATTCCTTCTTTAATTGCGTCGGACACCTTTTTTACCTCAATTTTTTTCCCTTGGATATACATCTCACCAGATTGATACGGATCCAAGCCAAAAATTGCCCTCACGGTTTCTGTACGTCCGGCTCCAACCAGCCCGGCCATTCCGAGAATTTCTCCCCTGTGCAGCGTAAAAGAAATATTCTGAAAAACCCCTGGCCGACATAAATTTTTTACTTCAAAAAGCGGTTCTCCTACAGTAGCTGTTTTTATTGGATACACATGATCCATCTTTCGTCCCACCATCTTGGTAATAATTTCTTCTGTTGTCAATTCGTCTACATTGTGAGTGGATATTACCTTTCCATCGCGGATAATGGTGATTTTATCACCTACCTGTTTAATCTCTTCCAATTTATGCGAAATATAGATGATACTGATGCCCATTTTTTTCAGTTTATGAATCTGCTGATGAAGTACCGCCACCTCAGCTTCCGTTATGGAAGAAGTAGGTTCATCCATTATAATTATTTTTGCATTGACAGAAATCGCCTTGATTATTTCGATAATCTGCATATCGGATACGGTTAAAGTCCTCATAATTCTTTTGGCATCATAGGAAAACCCCAGATCATAAATCAGCTTCTGCGCTTCCTGAACCATCTTCTTTTTATTGATAATTTGGGGACCGTGCGTTGGAATTCTTCCCAGAAAAATATTTTCTGCAATCGTCAGATCGGGAACCGGATTTAATTCCTGATGTATCGTTGCTATTCCCATTTCTTTCATATATCTTGGATTGTGAACCGTAATTTTTTTCCCGAACAGATAAATATCTCCCTGATCCGCAGTATACATACCATTGATGATTTTTATCAATGTGGATTTCCCGGCGCCGTTTTCTCCAACCAGTACGTGAACACTTCCTTCTTCCACAGAAAAGCTTACATCATCCAGAGCTTTTACCCCAGGAAAAGATTTTGAAATATGCTGCAGTTGTAAAGCTATTTTTTTCTTTTCCATTCTGCCCCTCCTTTTCTGCTAAAACCGGATAGCACCTTTAATATATAAGGGATCTTTCCCCAGCATTACTTCAAATGCCTCATTAATGTCTTCCAGTTTGAATTCATGAGTTACGTATTCATCAATTGGCATCACTTTATCAATATATGCCTGTACCGCAATTTCTCTGTCTCGCTCCAGATCTGTAGAATACCAGGGGTGCACGGAATGCAATTGCGCTGATTTGATCATCAGATTGTAGCCCGTTTCTGCATCCCACATTTCTGTTTTCCCATACATGGAGGGAATCAGGATTTTCCCTCCAGACAGCGGGCCGAAGAACTCTGCATTTTTCACGATTTCAGAGGCTGTCTTTAACCCGCTGAGGCTTCCTGTAATTTCAATCACAACATCTACGCCCCGATTTTTCGTTTCTTCATATATGATTTGATTCAGATCCTGTTTCTGAGGATTAATTAACATAGTTGCTCCCAGCTCTTTTGCATAATTCAGCCTCTTATCATTAAAATCAATGGCAATAATTTCCCTGGCCCCGCTTTTTCTTAATCCTCCGATAGTCATAAGTCCCATAATTCCACAGCCGATTACTGCACAGGTGTCATAAAACTGTGGATTGGCAGCACGCACAATATTCACACAGCATTGTATAGGCTCCACCAGACATTTTTCAATGTTTCTGGTTCCTTCCGGAATTTTGGCCATCTGAATTTCCTTGACGATAATATAATCTGTAAACGCACCCTGTAAAAGCGTTGGTCCTGAAACGATATCGCCTTTCTTAAACTTTCTGATATTTTTTCCTGTTTCCACTACCCGCCCTACAGGTTCGTGTCCGAACTCAATGGGGTACTCCATGTTTCCTCTGCACATGTTTCCATATTTGTTATATACAATATTGGCCTCGCCCAGATAAATATTTGTATCAGAGTGACATAGACCTGCAGAAATCGTCTGAATCAACATTTCATCATCTTCGATAGGCCGGATTTCCTCATCAAAAAGTTCAAATTTTTTCGGTCCAACTAAACATGCTATTGTTCTTTTCATTTTTACTAAACCCTCCCAAATTTTTATAATTTTTCTTTTGAATATGCATATTCACCTTACAATAACAGTATATCATTCGATTTTATCACTTATTTGGACGGATCGAGGAAAGACTTGGACGATTTGAAGATGTTGTGAAGCGACAAAAAAAGCGCTGCCTTTCAGCAGCGCCTGAAAAATCTTTCTTAAATATCTCTCCCTTTTGTCCCGATAGCATGAATCACAAAAGGAATAAAAAGTGTAATAAGAGCCGCATATCCCAGATATGCATATCCCTTGCTGACCACCGCCATCAGACCAAACTGAGCGATGCCAAAGGCGATAAAGACAAAAATCAGCGTAAATACCGCGTTTCTGAGCAGATGACCTTTTTGCTTCTTCGCCGGAGAATCCATACGGCGCTCCACCGCGTTGACACAGCGGGTAACGATGCCGGAAATCATATTGACCGCTGTGGAAATAGCTCCCAAGATAATCAGCAGTGAGATGACCGGCGTCAGGACGCCCGCGCCCACACCGTTCTGCACCAGCACCAACATAGGAACGGATGCCGTTGCCAGTTCCGCCACATAGGAAACCGCCAGTAAGCCCACGATGGACAGTTCCATGGCGAAAAAGTTGCAGACAAACATACCAATAGCCGCACGGTTAATCTGTTTCACATCCGTCACCGGTTCCACATGCTGGTACATGACAGAAACTGATGCCAGCTGGAAGAAGAAGTACAGCACCGCTGACCACAGAGCCGGCCCGAAAGCGCCGCTCTCCTTGGAGAGCACCGTCATCTCGCCTGCACTCATCCGCGCCGCGGAAGCCACGATGCTGTCCCATTGAGCAATGATATTGGGCACCAGTACCAACAAAAGGCCGATGATAATCAACACGCTCAGTGTGGACGCACATTTGCGCACCACTTCCGTGCCGAACAGAGCGATGACAAAGATGAATGCCGCCACCAGTACCGTGCACAGCCAGTAGGGCAGGCCGAACAAGGTCTCCAGCGTGGAACCGCCGGTGGCAAACGCCGCGGCGGAAGCCGTTCCGATCATGATCAAATAGCAGATTTCATAGAGGTTTGACATCACATGTCTGGTTTTTCCATAGAAACTGTCGGAAAAGCTGCGGTAATCATAAGTTTTATGTTTGTATGCGTAGCGCATACCGTACCAGAAAAACAGAGAATACAGACCCTGCGTCAGAAGGGGCAGGATAAGACACCATATTCCGTAATTGATAAAGTATTGATAGATCTGTGCGCCGGAGGCGAAACCGCCTCCAAACTGGGTGGTGAAGGCCACGAAGGCTATTCCCATGGCCAGAGGCATTTTGTTTTTATCCACAAGCAGTGTGTTCTTTCCACTCATTATATTACCCTCACTATTTCTCTTTATTAAACTCGACCACTTTTCCCGGATTCAGGATCAGTCGGTCGTCAAAGGCCAGCTTGATAGCCTTATAAAGCCGGATCATCCTGGGACCGACAAATTCCTCCAGGAATTCCAGCCGTCCGTTTCCGATGCCGTGTTCGCCGGACAACTGTCCGCCCAGTTCTTTGGAAAGAGCGTACAACTCTTTCAGGCAGGCGTGGGTGGCGCTTTTCCACTCTTCATCACTCATGGAAGCATCCCGCAGCATCTCCGTGTGGATGTTTCCATCGCCGCAATGTCCGCAGGGCTCCACACGGATCCCGTGGGACAGGGCGATCCGTTTGGCCGCCTTCACATATCCGGCGATCTGTGAACGAGGAACCACCACATCACATTCTTCCTGGGAAACAGAATCCGCTTTCATGCCCTCCAGGATGCCGCCCCGCACTTCCCAGACGGTTCCGGCCCGCTCCGGGGTGTCGGCGATACAGCAGTCATAGGCGCCGTTGGACAGCGCCGCCTCAGCGGCCGCTTCCACCGCGCTGTCCAGCTCCTGACGGCTGGAAGCGTCATACATGACGATCAGCACAGCTTCCCCCTGCTTCACCGGAAACTGCTTGTTCAGCGTCCGCTCCACGATATCGATCAGTTCCCGTTCCAGGAATTCGATGGCTGTGGGGACAAAGGGCAGTTCCAGAACCTTGGGCACCATATCCGCACAGGCCTCCAGACTGGCAAAGGGCATCACCAGCGTGCAGGAGCAGGTGGGCGCGGGCAGAAGCTTCAGCGTCACCTCTGTGAGAATACACAGCGTTCCCTCGGAACCAATGATCAGATCTTTCACCGCATAACCGGTGGTATTTTTCACCACATTGGAAGAAAAATTCATGATGGAACCATCCGGCAGCACCGCTTCAATACAGCGGACGAAATCCCGGGTCAGGCCGTAGCGGACCGCCTTCATACCGCCCGCATTGGTGATCACATTGCCGCCGATGGAAGCCGTTTTTTCTCCCGGATCCGGCGGATAGAACAGTCCTTCCGCCGCTGCCGCCGCCTGGATGTCCAGCAGAAGGGCGCCCGGCTGCGCTGTGATAGTCTGGTTTTTATGATCCACCGGAAAGATCCGGTTCATCCGCATCACCGACAGCATGATGCCGCCGTACTTACAGGTGGCTCCTCCGGCCAGACCGGTGCCGGCTCCGCGGCAGACCACGGGAATATTCTTTTCATAGGCGTATGCCATGATGGCCGACACCTCTTCTTTATCGATCACTTCCACATAAAGCTCCGGCGGATAGACGCCGTACTCCGGCATCTCGTCCCGGTAATATTCTTTCTCGATCTCTTCGCCCACCCATACGCGGTCGTCGGCAGTCACCGAACGAATATAGGCGAAATCAGATTCATCCATCTTTTTATAAGGATAGGCCATCTTTTTCTTCCTCCTTTCGTCTGACTGCCAGTTCTGTCAGTCTGGGAACCACCTGATACAGATCGTCCGTAATACAGTAATGAGCCGTCTTGAATATCTGTGCCTCGGGATTCTGATTAATGGCAACGATACATTCCGACTGATTCATACAGGAAGTAAACTGAATCGCGCCTGATACGCCGCAGGTGATGATCAATTTGGGCCGTACCGTTCTGCCGGACAGTCCGATCTGATGAGCCGTATCTCCATATCCATTCTCCACCATAGGCCTGGTGAAGGCCAGCTGTCCTCCCAGCGCCTGCGCCAGTTTCCGGCAAAGAGATACGCCGATTTCGCTCTGTGCTCCCCGTCCGGCCACCACGATGATCTCTTCTTCTTCCAGACTTTTCTTCTTCTCCAGAATTTCCGAAGAGAGAACCTCGATCCGCGAAGAGAGCATTTTTTCATTTACCGGACAGACGATCACTTCCCCCTTGGGCTCTTCCACTTTCTGCGCCCGATCCATGACACGGTAACGTACGGTGGCAAACTGGGGCCGGGACTTGGCGATGGCGATCTGTGCCATGATATTTCCGCCAAAGGCCGGCCGGATCTGAATCATGTCAGAGTTTTCTTTGATGTCCAGCTGCGTACAGTCTGCCGTCAGTCCCGTATGAAAACGTGTGGAAAGTCTGGGCGCCAGGGATCTCCCCAGTTCGGTAGCTCCGATCAGCACGGAACTGGGCCTTGTGGCCGCAATACAGTCCGCAACCACATCCGTATAACAATCCGCCCGGAAATACTCCAGATTTTTATCTTCATAGACGTAAACCCGGTGAACGCCGTACTGCAGAAGCCGCCTGGCATTTGCCTGCGTACCTTCCCCGCCTGCAATCACACAGTTTACCTGATATCCGGCCTTTTTCGCCAGCTTGCCTGCTTCCCCGATCAGTTCAAATACCACGGGATGAATTTCCTGCTGCTCCTGTTCTGCAAAAATCAGAAAATCCTTCCACTGCTCTTTATCCACTTCATTGGCCTTCTGCTCGAAATGTATGGCTTTTTCCGGACATTGGCGCACACACAGGCCGCACATGCGGCAGGTATCCCCCACGGTAATGCCCTGCTTTTCAATCTTCAGCGCTCCGAAGGGACAGACGTCCACACACTGACCGCAAAGCGTACAGATGTCTTTGTCAAACGTTAAAAATTCCATTTTCTTCTCTCCCTCAGATGATTTTCTTTTCTGTTAATATCGCAAACAGAGCATCCGCCTTCTCCTGCGCGTCGCCTTCTATGTATACCTGCTTTTCCCGTTCCGGAGGAGCAAACATCCGCTCCACAGTAGTAGGAGATCCGATCAGACCGTATCGGGTCAGATCCTGATTGGGCAGATCAGCAAATCCCAGTACACGGACCTCTTTATCTCTGGTTGCTTTTTTCAACAGATAGGAGGGCAACCTTGGAACACAACTGTCCTTATCTACCGTGATCAGACAGGGGAAGGGAATCCTGGATACCTGGGTTACTCTTCCCAGCTTTTGCCGCACACATACGGCCTTCTCATCCACGTCCTCGATCCCAGCCACCCAGGCGGCATGGGGAATATGCATATGCTCCGCGATAGCCGGACCCACCTGCGCCGTATCGCCGTCTGTGGTCTGCTTTCCGCAGATGATCAGATCCGCTCCCCCCAGCACTTTAATTCCCTGATACAGGGTATAGGAAGTACTCAGGACATCCGCGCCTGCAAATTTGCGGTCAGAGAGAATCACCGCCTCATCGGCTCCCATGGCGTACGCGTCCCGCATCATACTCTCTGCCTGAGCCGGACCCATGGTCAGTACCGTGACCGTTCCTCCCGTTTTCTCCCGGATCTGCAGCGCCGCCTCCAGCGCAAACAGATCATAAGGATTCGTCCTGGTTTCACTGGTAAGCCTCTTCATGGTTCCCGTCTCCGGGTCAATATCCACTTTGGTACTTGCCGGTACCTGTTTCATACATACCACTATTTTCATGATCTTTGTTCCTTTGCACTTTATTGCTTTGTCACGCTAAAATGACAAATTCATTATAGCACTAATAAATGCAAATGTCTATCTAACTAACACAATTTATGCATTTATGCATGCTTTTCTCACAGAAATCAGGCCTGTCCCCGGTTTTGTTCGATCAGATAGTAAGACAGCAACAGGCGGAATTTTTCCCTGGGCTCCTCCAGTTCCAGCCCTGTCATCTCTTTGATTCGTCCGATCCGATAAAGCAGCGTGCTCCTGTGAATCTGCAGAATTTCTGCCGTCCTGGCCAGATTGCGGTCCTGTTCCAGATATATTTTCAGCGTCCGGCTCAACTCAGCGGTATGGGTCGCGTCGTATTCCCGCAGACGGAGGATTTCCGGGCTGCACAAAAGAGAAGCCGGCAGTTTTTCCAGAGCATTTTCCAGCACAAAGTCCATCTGATAATCTTCAAACCGATAACTCCAGAAGGTATCGTTGATTTTTTGTCCGGTCTCATAAGCACAGACTGCCTGTTCATAATAAAGAGGAAACATCTGCAGATCACTGCTCAGCGCACTGATCCCCGCCTTCATCAATCCTTCTCTTAGCATAACTGCAATCCGGTTACCGAAAGACCCTGGATTCATATCACTCAATGTACTGTTCACCAGCATGACCACACATTTTTCATAGAGAAAGGCACAGGAATCCGGAAAATGATCCATCAGACGGCTGCAGAAATACTGTACAGAATTGGTATGAATATCCCTTTCCTCAGAGAAAAAGCAAACGCAGAAATAATCATCTTTCGCCGTCCAGCCATACTGCAGCAGCGCCCGTTCCAAAGCCTGCATATCCTCCTGTTCGCCTTCCAGCATTTGAAAGAGAACTCTGGATAAGGACATGGCATGGTTCATGACCAGACCCTCCCCAGCCTTTAACACCTCCAGCACAATGCCGGAGAAAAAGTCCAGCAGGTAAAAATCTCCCGGACGGATTCTTCTTTTAATCTCATTGACACAGATCCTTCCCCGATACTTTTTGTTATACCAAAGATTCTGGTAAAGAATGGCATAACCAAAGGTTTCCGCCGGAAATACGGAAGGCCCGGTGGTATGCATGGTGACCAGATAATCTTCATTTACTTTAAAATCGTTGAGGATATCCAGCGGCAGGATATAACCTCCCTGCGCGTCATCGTACTCCCACCGGTGGAAACGGTGAAAGACGGATTGTATCCTGACAAAGACTTCCTCCAGAGACACTACTTCCCCGAAACATAAGATTTCGTTATTTTTTCGCAGAGATGGCGCCGGCGCACCGATACAGATCAGCCCCTTTCCCCTGATCTCCGGCAGAAAATCTTCCGTCCGTCCAAAATAGATCACATCGTCATACAGTTCTGCTTCCGGATTATACCACATCACCTGATACCAAAGACCCGGAGCGCCTTTCGTTCCCGGTATCAGAGTACCATGATACTCTTCCATGGAATCTACAATCAGCTGCATCGTTAATTTCATAATTCGACACCTCCTATATTATGTAGGAATAGAATCCGGAAAATTCAGGCAAATTACGGACTATACTTTTTCTTTTTTTATAAATATGATGGATTTAACAGAGAAAATCAAGATTTCAGATTTCTCTCGTGTAACTTGTTGTCGTTTAGTATGTATGAATGGAGGATTGTTATGTTAACGCCAAGACAAAACATGATGGAAGTCATCAAAGGAGGAAACCCGGATCGCTTTGTAAAACAGTATGAAGCGCTGGAATTTGTCATGACCACACCTTACCTTCTGGAGTACCCCACCATGCCGGAAGGACCGGGCGCAGATCCTGTCGTCTGCGGATGGGGCTACACCAATGCCTGGCCTGCAGGACAGATCGGCGCATTTCCGGTTCACGATGCAGAGCATCTGGTATGCCCGGACATCACCCGCTGGAAAGAGTACGTGAAAGCGCCCAATATTGATTATCCCGAAGAAGCCTGGAAAAAATGTCAGGAAGATGTAGCAAAGGTGAACCGTGACGAAAAATTCGTAACCGCTTTTGTTGCGCCCGGCCTGTTTGAGATGACCCATTATCTCTGCGAAATCCAAAACGCCATGGTAAACTTCTATGATGAACCGGAAGCCATGCACGAACTGATCGAATACATCGCCGACTGGGAGCTGAAACTGGCGGAGGATACCTGCAAATATATGAAACCGGACGTTCTGTTCCATCATGACGACTGGGGAACACAAAGATCCACTTTCCTCAGCACAGAAATGTTCCGTGAATTCTTCCTGGATCCCTACAAGAGAATCTATAAATATTATCACGACCACGGAGTGGAACTGGTGATCCATCACAACGACTGTTACTGCGCTCCCTTCGTTCCCACCATGATCGAAATGGGAATCGATGTATGGCAGGGATGTATGTCCGTAAATAATCTGCCGGAGCTGATCAAAGAATACGGAAAAGACATCACCTTCATGGGCGGTATCGACAACGGTCTGGTTGACCGTGCCGACTGGACACAGGAAATGATCGCAAACGCCACAGATCAGCTATGCCGCGACTGCGGGAAACTGTACTTCATCCCCTGTACCACCCATGGTCTGAGCTTTTCCTGTATCCCCGAAGTTTATCCGGCTGTTGATCTGGAAATCGAAAAAATGACAAAAGAAATGTTTTAATCAGACATTTTAGACTATTACAACTGCTTCCTACGAGAGAAAACCCCGGTATGACAACCGTCATATCGGGGTTTTCTCTTATACATTAACCTTGTTTTTAGAAAGGAGGTTCTACTTTTCCTTAACCGGTCCGATCAGACCTTCTCTGTAAGCGCTGATGTATTCCATGCAGTAGTCGTCCAGACCAAGCAGGGCTTCCGTCGCATAGATCAGACCCATCATGTCTCTGTTCAGCGGATCCAGGATCGCGCTGTCCAGTCCTGCGTTCATCGCCAGTACGGTAAAGCCAAGGTTTACCAGCTTTCTTACCGGCAGGTTGAAGGAGATGTTGCTGACTGCCGCTGTGATGTGGATCGTCGGATACTGTTTCCGGATGGTGGAGATAACTTCCACGATCATGGAAATACCGTCCTCTGAGGTACACAGCATTTCAATCAACGGATCAATGTGGATTCTGCTGGGATCGATGTTGTACTGTTTTGCTTTCTCCATGATTTCCGCAAATACTGCCAGACGTTTCTCTGCCGTCTGGGGAATTCCCGTATCATCGCACAGCAGGGCTACGACTTCCCAGCCCGGGTTGGCTGCTACGATGGGGAACAGGATATCGATCTTGTCGCCTTCCATGGATACGGAGTTGATGATACCCGGTTTGCTGCAGAACTTATAAGCTTCTGCCAGCACACGGGGGCTGGGGCTGTCCACTGCGATGGGCAGATCGGAAACGCTTTCCACCAGTCCGATCATCCATTTCAGAGTATCCACTTCCACTTCTTCGTCAACAGACGCGCACACGTCAATATAAGTTGCGCCTGCTTCTGTCTGTTTCTTGGCAATATCTTTGATCCATTCTTCATCTCTGGCAGCGATTGCTTTGGCCATGGAAGGAATGGAACCGTTGATTTTTTCACCGATAATAATCATTCGGATAATCCTCCTAGAATCTGTGTTTCCTTACTTATTTTGCTTTGCGGGAAAGTACCTTTTTCACTTTTCTTACGATATGATCAGCAGTCAGATCAAATCTTTCTCTCAGATAATCCTGAGGACCAACTTCACCGTACACATCTTCCACTGCCACGTACTCAACCGGAACTTCGATTTCTCCGGCCAGAGTTTCCACTACTGCGCTGTACAGTCCGCCAATTTTGTTGTGGTTTTCTGCTGTCACAACAGCGCCGGTCTCTTTGGCATATTTCAGAGCGCACTCTTTATCCAGCGGCTTCACTGTGAACATATCAACGATCGCTACTTCGATACCTTCTTTAGCCAGAATATCAGCAGCCATGAATGCTTCATGGATCATGATGCCGGTGGCAAAGATAACCGCATCTTTACCTTCTCTTAAAGTAACGCCTTTTCCTACCGGTACGGTCTCGCCGTCAGCGTATACTTTAGCAGCGCTCTTACGGCTGCAGCGGATATATTTCACACCTTTGATATCGGATACCTGATGCAGAACGCTTTCCAGCTGGTTTGCATCCGCGATATCGATTACCGTCGCTGTCGGGATGGCACGATACAGAGCCATATCTTCAAAAGGCATGTGTGTACCGCCGTTGAAAGCTGCGCAGATACCTGCATCCGTACCGATTACGGTGATATCGTTTCCGGTGTAGCCAGCTGCCAGGAATACCTGGTCGAAGCAGCGGCGGGAAGCAAACGGTCCAAAAGTATGGCAGATCGGTTTGAATCCCTGAGAAGCCAGACCAGCTGCAACACCGATCATATTTGCTTCTGCGATACCGCAGTTGATTGCTTTGTCAGGATGTGCAGCACCCCATTTTGCCGTACCGATACAGCTCATAAGGTCAGCATCCAGGTAAATAACGTCAGGATCATTTTCTGCTAATTCCGGAATTGTCTTTCCGAGAACATCTTTGAATGCGCGGGAATCCATTTCCCCATTATATACAATATTCATCTCTTACCCTCCGCTTATTCCATAGCAGCGAGTTTTTCGTTCAGCTCGCTTAACCATGCGTCAAACTTGTCTGCACCAACAGTCATACTATGATTGCTCATAGTCTCTTCTACTTCTTTCACACCACAGCCTTTAATGGTATCCATTACGATAGCGTACGGTTTGTCTCCGCCCTTTTTCGTGTTTTCCAGAGCGTCGTAGAGAGCTTCCACATCGTTGCCGTTGATTCTGACAGTTTCAAAACCAAAAGCTGCCATTTTTCCATCCAGATTTTCATTGTTGAGAACGTCTTTGGTATAACCGTCCAGCTGTTTCTTATTCCAGTCAATCAGTACAACCAGATTTGACAGCTTTTTGGCGGCTGCGAACATAAACGCCTCCCAGCACTGTCCTTCATTGATCTCGCCGTCGCCAACGATCAGGAAAGTACGGCAGTCATGATTTCTCAGCTTGTCAGCAAGCGCAATACCGCATGCGGTAGATGTTCCCTGTCCCAGAGAACCGGTTGTCATATCGATACCCGGCGTTTTGTTGGTGTCACAGTGGCTGGGGAAGTTGGTGCCTGGCTGGTTCAGCGTTTTGATTTCATCATAGGGATAGAAACCTTTCAGAGCCAATGTAGCATATACAGCCGGGCCGGCATGACCTTTGGAGCATACCAGTTTATCTCTTTCCGGCATCTTCGGATTTTTGGGATCTACCGTCATCTGTGATCCATAGAGTACCGCAAGTGCATCGCATATGCTAAGTGATCCGCCGATGTGTCCGAAACCACGAGATTTGATAGACTCAACGGCGCCGATACGGATCTGTGTTGCAAACTTCTGTAAGCTTTTCTTTAATTCAGCATCCATTTTCTTTTCTCCTTATTTTATAAATTATCTTAGATTCTGGCTACGCCAGATTTTCTAGCTGCTTCTGCTACAGCTGCTGCCACGGCTTTTCCTACGCGGGGATCAAATGCTGCCGGAAGAATATACTCTTCATTCAGCTCATCATCACTGATCAGACCTGCGATGGCGTCAGCTGCTGCGATCTTCATCTCATCGTTGATGTCTTTTGCACGTACGTCGAAAGTTCCGCGGAAGATACCCGGGAATGCCAGTACGTTGTTGCACTGGTTCGGGAAATCACTTCTTCCGGTAGCGATGACTCTCGCGCCGCCTGCTTTCGCGTCTTCCGGGAAGATTTCCGGTGTCGGGTTAGCACATGCGAAAATGATAGCGTCTTTTGCCATGGTCTTCACCATATCTGTGGTAACTACGCCCGGTGCGCTCACGCCGATAAATACGTCTGCGCCTACCATCATATCAGCCAGGCTGCCGGATTTTTTCTCCAGGTTGGTGATCTTGGCCATCTCTTCTTTTACAGGATTCATGCCTTCTGCTCTGCCTTCATAGATTGCACCTTTTCTGTCGCAGAGAACGGCATTCTTCACGCCTGCGGAAAGAAGAAGTTTGGTGATGGAGATGGCTGCCGCGCCGGCTCCGTTTACCACTACCTTGATCTCGTCGATTTTCTTTCCAACCAGTTTCAGTGCGTTTTTCACGCCTGCCAGAGTGATAACGGCTGTTCCGTGCTGATCGTCATGGAAAATCGGAATATCACATTTTTCTTTCAGTTTCTTTTCAATTTCAAAACATCTGGGAGCTGCGATGTCTTCCAGGTTAACGCCGCCGAAGCTTCCGGAGATCATGTAAATGGTGTTTACGATCTCATCCACGTCATTGCTCTTGATGCACAGCGGGAATGCGTCCACATCGCCGAAGGCTTTGAACAGCACGCATTTTCCTTCCATAACCGGCATACCGGCTTCCGGTCCGATATCGCCCAGACCCAGTACGGCAGATCCGTCCGTTACAACCAGACACATATTGTGGCGTCTTGTGTATTCATAGCTCTTGTCCACATCCTTCTGAATTTCAAGACAAGGCTGTGCAACACCCGGTGTATAAGCCAGAGACAGATCCTCTTTGGTTGCAACCGGCACTCTAGATACCACTTCGATTTTGCCCTTCCACTCTCCGTGAAGTCTCAGGGACTCTTTTGCATAATCCATTCTTTTTACGCTCCTTGATCAATATTTTTATTCTGCGACGCAGGGAAGTGTTGACCCGCCGTAAGGCATCGCCAGAACTTTTGCATCTTTTCCCAGCTTCTCAAAGGCACAGTCCAGCGCTTCCTGCACGGAAGGCTTGGGTTCCAGGAAAATCTTCCGCACGAAATCATCCGGCAGATCAGATACCAGATATATATCTGCATTCTCGAGAACCATGGCAATCGCTGCCGCCTTATGTCCTCCGAGCTGGAAATCCTTTTCGATCCTGGTGATCATGGATGACGGATTCGGTGAGGTAGTCATCCATTCTTCAAACACATGCTCTCCCAGACCCTCTTTGCAGGATCCGATGAGGATGATGATACCGCCTTTTTTCACAGCGTGCTTGGCGTTGTCCAGCGCTTTCTGTGTCTGATACAGGTTCAGATCTTTGGGCGCTCCGCCCTGGGAAACCAGGACAATGTCCGCCCGTTCCGGGATTTCTTTTCTGTAAATTCTATCCAGGAACCGGCAGGCCTCTCTGTGGGCTTTCACCGCATCGCCCGCAGCTGCCATGATAACTTTTTTATGTTCGTCCAGTACCACGTTGACAATATAGTCGATTCCGCAGATCGCGCCTGCTTCCTCAATGTCCTCCCGCACCGGATTGCCTTCCAGCTTTCCCGCGCAGGCCTCCGGTTTTACCATCTGGCTGTGGTTGGACTGAATGGCGTCCCGGGTGGATACGCCCGGCATGATCGCTTTTGCGCCGCCGCTGTAGCCCGCGAAATAATGATACTCAATATTGCCAAGACAGATCCTTCTGTCCGCCTCGGCAACCACGCGAACCACATCCACCGGAGTGCCGTGGGAAGTCGTTCCCATATGTACGCAGTCGGATGCATCCCCGTCCATGCAGGTGATCTCCTCATAGGCACGCTCGCCGGCCAGCTTCTTCATCTCCTCCGGGGTATGCTTTCTGTGGCTCCCCAGCGCAAATACCAGAGTGATGTCCTCTTTTTTCACACCCGCCTCATAAAGAGCATCCAGAAGAGGGGGCATCACCACGTAAGTGGGCATGGGCCGTGTGATATCGCTGGTAACGATCGCGATTTTCTCACCGGGTTTTACCACATCCTTCAAAAGAGGCGCGCCAATGGGATGAGAAAGTGCGCGGCGCACTTCCTCCTCTCCCATCAGTTCATGTGCCACTTCATTTGCATGAAGTACGCCGATAACATTCTCATCGGGCACTTCCACGGTCTGAACCGTAGTTCCTAAACCAAATTCTAATTTCATGTTATTCTCCTAAGCAAAAGTCTTAGCCGCGTGGCGCAGAGCTTTCACCACCGGCAGTTCCTCGCCGGATACGAAACGGATCAGGGCTCCGCCCGCTGTACAGATATAAGACATCTTATCCTTCAGGCCATACTTTTCGGTAGCCGTCACACTGTCGCCGCCGCCGATCAGCGTATAGCCTTCGGTTCTGGCCATGGCTTCCCATACCATTTTGGTTCCGTATTCTGTGATCTCTTCTTCGAAGATTCCCATAGGACCGTTTACAAATACCGTTTTGGCGCCGAGGATAATCTTTTCGTATTCCTCCACCGCTTTATGGCCGATATCCACCAGTCCCGCATGAGCCGGGATGGAACCTACGCTTGCTTCCTTGCGCTGCCCGTCTTCCACGTAAGCCAGATCGCAGGGCAGCACGATTTTGTCTTTATATTTCTCATAGAGAGGTTTGGCTTTTTCGATCCACTCGGCGTAGTTGGATTTTACAATGAAATCCATACTTCCTTTGCCAATTTCTTCTCCTGCCGCTGCCAGCAGAATATTGGCTACCAGACCGCCTGTCAGAACTTTGTCTGCAACGCCGCGGCTTAATACAGTCTCCATCATCATGAAAGCGTCGGAGATTTTGGAACCTCCCAGAATAAACACGCAGGGATGCTCCGGCGTTTCCATAACGGAAGATACAGCACAGTATTCCGCCTCAAACAGCCTGCCCATGGCGGAAGGCATCACCTGCTCGAAACCGCACAGAGACGGCTGATCGCGGTGAGCCGCTGCGAAAGCATCGCAAACGTACAGATTGCCCAGGGGAGCCAGTTTCCGGACCAGAAGCGTCTGAGCCTGTTCCTCATGGGACAGTTTCAGTTTCATCTCAAACAGCGTCTGCTCTTCTGACACAAAGCGAACGTTATCCAGAAGAAGCACTTCCCCGTCCTGCAGATCGGCAATCGCTTTGCGTGCGGCCGGTCCGCATACATCGTCGATGAATTTCACCTGCTGACCCAGCAGTTCCGTCAGAACTTTCGCATGAGGCTCGGTGGTGTAGAAATTCTTATATTCGATATCGCTTCCCTGATGAGCCATCAGAACCACTTTTGCTCCTTTATCCACCAGTTCTTTGATGGTGGGAACGCAGGCCTGGATCCGGTTGATGCTCTTCAATGTGTTGTGCTCTCTGTCCACCGGCTGGTTGATATCCACACGGCAGAGAACGGTCTTGCCTTTCAGCTCATATTCGTCTAAAGTTTTAATTCCGAAACGCATATTTTTCCCTCACAAAATCTTTTTTGTCCTATTACAAAACCCAGACGGCTCGTGCTGTGCACTGCCGCCGTCCGGGATATGATCAGTTTCAATTAAAGATTTTTGAAGGCGCCGATGTTCAGGTATTTATTGGTCATTGCAGTTCCCTCTTCACGGGTTGTCTGCATACCGCAGGCTGCACGGATACCGTCCATAGTCTCCGGAATCGTTACGGATTCCTGCGGGATGTGGATTGCATACATGATATCGTTTCCGCTTTCTACGATACTGTCAGCCCACAGACCGATCTCGTACATATCTCCTCTGGTGTGACCCAGATCACGTGCGTATTTGAAGAAGGAAGCGTTGCCCAGGAATCCTTCATCCATGGTTACGACACGGATACGGGGATGTTTCTCAAATGCTTCCAGAGCCATCTCTTTGGTAATCTTTTCTTTTCCGGTTGCCACTACGGTGATAAAGTGTCCGTGGGTTACCGGTGTATGTACCAGGATACCGGTTGCATTCACATGCGGCATGATGGTCATCAGGTCAACTGCCTGGTGTGTGGGAGCTTTTTCCATCTGCAGAGCGTTGGTCAGGCCACGGTTGTAATCGCCCGGGTCAGCTACGCGGCGAACGATGGTGATGGCAACTTTTTCGATGCCGTATGCACGGTCCAGACAATCAACGGAACGGATCAGGCCGGTTGTATTACATGAAGTCAGTTTCAGATAGTCTTTATTAACACCTTTTTCGAAGTTTGCATATCCATGGAAGAATACATCGGCAACGTCGTTTTTCTCACCGCCCTGGAAAATTGCTTTTACGCCTTTTTTCAGGTAGAGTTCTTTGTTCTTCGCACCGATACCTGCCGGAGCAGAGTCAAGCATGATATCAACTTTGTCAAGAATGTCATCCATGGTTCCGCTAACCGGAATATTATATTTCTCAAAGGGTGCTTTGTCAGCGCCGTTTACCAGATACAGGTCATAGGGCATTCCTTTTTCTTTCAGGGCACGCACTGCAAGGGTAGGAGCGGCGTCAACAACGCCTACCAGTTCCATATCTTCCTGACGCGCAACACCGTCAGCAAGACGCTGTCCGATTGTACCATAACCTGCTACTCCAACTTTTACTTTTCCCATTTAAAAACTTCCTCCTTGAAAAATTTTTACAACAACTGCCGTACTGATTACCCGAAAAAAACGCTGTATTTTCATGGTTTTGCAACATTTTTGTCTGATAATAACCCGATTATCAATCGTTGTACGCTACTAATATTATATTCTGTCGTCACAATCATGTCAACACTTTCTTTGGCTGTATTCCACAATATGCAATATGGAAAAATCACGGTTTTTACCGCATCTTTGCCAATAATTTATCATTCTCCCATGTAAACATTCGTGATTTTTTTTGATTTTTTTTGACTGTTTCGTCACAGAAGCATCACATTCATCAAATTTTGACTTGAAAAATATCTGGCATTTCCAGAAAACCTGTTTTATAATGGCGGTAAAGATATGAACCAGAATGGTAAAAGGTAGAAAGGACCGATATTATGATTCAGTGTTTTGCCAAAAATTCATTTACCCCTTCTTTTCAAGAAGGCAAGATGCCCCGTTTGCTGTCTGCCAGCTATATCACCATCGGTTTCAGTCAGCATTCCCGGATTCTTCACAACCATAAAGACCGCCTGGAGCTTTTGTTTATCCGCACCGGCTCCGGTTCCTATATCGTAGATGACGAATGTTACGATATCAAAGCCGGCAACATCATCATCTGCAACGCAGGCGTTCTCCACGATGAAGTTCCCCAGTACAACCACGAGCTCTCCATGCTCTCCATCGCCATCGACAACCTGCAGCTGGAGGGTCTGCCGGAAAATCATCTGATTTCAGAGGATATCAAGCCCATTTTAAAACTGGAAAAGCACTTTGTGCTCATGGACGCCATCTTCCAGTCCATCTTTGATTCCCTGGCATTCGAAAATGAAGAGCACCAGGAGACCAATCAGTATCTGACCCAGGCGCTTTTATCCCTTTTGATCCACGCTTTCAAGCAGTACGGACAGCCCCACGCGGAACATTCCAAAGAAGATCCGCTTTTGAAGAGCATCAAACAGTATATCGACGAAAACTACTACGAGGATCTTTCCCTTCAGAAAATCAGCGAACAGTTTTTCATCAGCCCATCCTATTTGTCCCATCTGTTCAAAAAGAAACTGGGCTATTCTCCCATGCACTATATTGTAAGGCGAAGGATCGGAGAAGCCCAGTCTATGCTGATCATGTCATCCCGTTCCATTACGGACATCGCTTCTTCTGTGGGATTTGACAATTTGAGCCACTTCAACGTGCAGTTTAAAAAATACGTGGGATTATCCCCCATGACGTACCGCAAGAAATATACCCTGCCGGATACGGAGGAAAGTGAATAGTCTGATCTGAAGAATTTAAGGGCGCCGCATCCGGCGCCCTTAGTCTTTCTGCTTACGCTTTTCTTGCGTTCTTTCTCATATCCAGAGCTACGGCTCCGATGATGATCAGACCTTTGATGATGTTGGTATAGTTATCGTTTACACCGATCAGTACCAGACCGTTGTTGATAACACCCAGGATCAGGATACCACAGAAAACTCCCGTTACACGGCAGATACCGCCGGTATGGGAAGTTCCGCCTACCGTCGCCGCCGCGATCGCATCCAGCTCGTAGTTCAGACCGGAGTTGGCCGGGTCTGCAGATCCTGCGCGTCCTGCCAGCAGGATGCCGCCCAGGGCTGCACAGGCGCCGCACCAGATGTATGTCAGCACCAGATTACGCTCTACGTTGATACCGGCTACACGGGCTGCCTGGTCATTTCCGCCGATGG